>Ga0302220_10000793_pt1 | contig 25755 bp, 29 predicted proteins | sample II_Palsa_E1_3_FD_194572 | JGI IMG/M metagenome (GOLD analysis project Ga0302220, IMG submission 194572) | Peat permafrost microbial communities from Stordalen Mire near Abisko, Sweden - II_Palsa_E1_3 | ecosystem: Environmental > Terrestrial > Soil > Palsa > Peat permafrost | place: Sweden...
AGTTGCGATCCGCGTGGGCGTGCTCAATCGCATGACGGCCCTCGCTCGCCCGCAGTCCGTTCGCATCGCCTGAAGTCATCACCACTGCAGCCCCTTTGCCTTCAAATTCGATTTATGCAACAACGCCACCTCGGAGGCCAAAAACGCTATCAAGACACGGTAGTGGCGGCTTCGCTATTTTTTGCTGCTTACACCAGACGGCAGCGCCGACCCAGAGCTTTTCCCGATTCCTGTTTCCCGTATGGGGCCTGCGAATCGCCAGGCGTTTATCTAAGAATCATTTTCGAATATAATGAATAACATATACGAATATATGTGAATCTTCCGATGCATGATATTTAGGGGAGCTACAACTCCACGCATATGCATCGAGCTAAATACCTCGCACAAGACAGCTGGTCAACACTAGAAGGGTTCCTACGATGAATGAAGGATTTAGGTCTGAGTATCAAGTACGCGAATATGAGATCGACGCTGCCGGCGGCGTTCCACACGCGGTCTTCTTAAACTATTATCAGCAGGCAAGACATGAATTGCTTCTAGCGCTCCGTTTTCCATTTCGGGAGCTTAAGGAAGCTGGCATCGGATTTGTAGTTTTGCGGGTGGAAGCCGACTACCGCCAGTCTCTTTTTCCAGACGAGTTTTTTGTTATTTATACGACGATGACTCGTATATCGAAGCTTCGGTTTCGATTCGACCAAACGATGCATCGCAAAGAGGGCGCGGTCCTGGTCAGTACCGGTGTGAATATTGGAACTGTTGTCGACTCGAACAACCGGCCAGTGATGCCCGCGGTGCTTGAAGCGCGTCTTACTGATTACCCAATTGTGAAAAGAGCGTCGGCGTGAGGCGCGTCGTGACGGAATGCATCTCATCAGCAATAGGGCGGTGGGTTGCGTTTATTGCGCTGGCGGCCTGCCTCCTGGTTTCTAGCGCGGCCGTCGCGGCTGATGGTGTTTGGAAGCCGCTACCGAGCGTACATACGGTCGAACCGTTACCTGGTCGACTTGAATTTTTGGTCGATCAAACAGCTAAACTTTCGATCAACGACCTGTTAGCCGGAAAAGGAGGGGCGTTCTCACCCGTTGTCGGCAAAGACTTGAAGTTCCCGACGCGCGATGGCGCAGTGTGGGTGCGGTTTGCCGGCGATTTTTCACAGTATTCGCTGACACATTGGTTTCTGATTCAGAACTATGAACACGAAGCGGTGATGGATGTATTCTATCCGGATGGCGGCGGCTACAAAAAAGATGAGTTATCTGAATCGTTGTCGATAGCGCGCAAGCCGATTTCGGTCCACAACTATCTGTTCAAAATACCGGCCCCACTGGGAATTGCGACATACTATATTCGCTATCTTCCAGAAGGGCATGACGTTATCGTAGATCTAGCTTGGTCCTCCGAAGCCGGCCTGGTGACGTTTCTTGCAAGGACGAATTTGGAAGAAGGGCTGTTTTTTGGTGGCCTTCTTGTCATGTGGGCGTATAACCTTTTCCTCCTAGTTTACCTCAGAGAAAAGACTTACCTGTTCTACATCTATTACCTTGGCGCGTTCATCGGTACGTTCGCATACATCGACGGCTTTATGCCTGCGATTGTCGGCATGAGCGTCCTGAAAGAGCAAATCTTCGCTACGTTCCCGTTCTTCGCGTTAAATGGAATGATAGTTTTTGGACGCACCTTTCTCAATATCAGAGAAACAAAATCCTTTCTCAACCGGTACCTGTGGTTGGCACAGCAAATTGCCTTGGTTGCCGCGGTCAGTCCATTTGTGTTGCCGCGGGGTCATTCATTTGAGCTAGCCAATGTTTTAATTATTCTGGTTTTACCGGTCCTTTTCGCGGCTGGAATTTTCCAGATGCTGAATGGATATAGGCCAGCACGCTATTACTTCCTTGGTTGGTCGGTTTTTGCGGTTGCGTTGTGCCTGTTGGCTTTAAAGTCATTGCTAATAATTCCAGAGAGTTGGCTTACCGACTATGCGGTCAAATTCGCGGCGGTATGGGAAGCCGTCGTTTTTTCCTTTGCTCTTGCGTTTCGGCTTCGCTTCAGTGATCTGCTTATTAAGCAGCGCGTTGCTTTGGCAATGGACGAGTTGAAAGACGCTTTGGAACGTGAAAAACTTGCTGTGAAAAAGAACGTTCAATTCATCGCGGCCGTGAACCACGAGCTACGCTCTCCGTTGCAACGCCTTATAAATGGCTACGACACAGTCGCCGCTGCTAGCGGCTTTGGCGATGCCGATCCACGGTTAGTGAACCTGCGGAGAATTGCTAATCAGATCGTGACGCAGATGAAAGACATCGGCGAATTTTCGCGGCTAGAAGCGGCTGTACTGGAGCTCAGGCAGGGCATTTTTTGCATCAATGACGTGATGTCCGGGATGGAGGAGGATTTTGGGGAAGATATCCGCGAAAAAAATGTAGTGCTTCAGATTGAAATCGAAAATGGTTCAGATTTGGTGATAGGAGACCGAGACCGAATAAGGCAAGTCTTTTCGAATCTGATTCAAAACGCAGTCAAATTCACCGAGACCGGCCGGGTCGACGTCCATTGCATGATGCAGGTAAGTGCTCCGGGTGAACCGCTTTCACTACGTGACACCCCGCCGGCCCTGCAACAACACACAGTGCAAGATTTGAATTTGGTTTCCCCGGGACACTTATGCGATAGCGTAGAAGTTGGCCAAGACCGAACGATAGAGTTCTCGGTTTCAGACACCGGGCGAGGCATTCCAGTAGAAGATTTGAATATGGTATTCGAGCCGTTTTGGCAAGGGAAGACAACGGAGAAACAGCTGGGCTCTGGCCTCGGTTTGGCAATCGTTAAGCGATTGACTGATCTGCTTGGTGGTTCCGTGAGTGTGGAGAGTACGGTTGGCGTAGGGTCCACATTTACCGTAAAATTTCCGGTTCGTGTCAGCTCAAGCGCAAAGTAAGTGTTCCGGGCGAACGAATATATCGGCAGGGTCTCTCACTGACGCTCTCGCGATTCGAGGCATGACATGGCCTCGTTAAGCTTTACCCCTTTGGCTGCTGTACCGCGTAATCCTTCATCACCACACCGGCATTTGATCCAGCATTGACCATCGTCGGCCGCACCCAAATGACCTTGCCCTCGCGCCTTCGCAAGTGGCCACGGCGTAGGTGCATGCGTGGGCTGCCGTGACTGCCTCCGGCCCCGCCTTTTCCAGCTTCGCGGCGCTCATCTGATAGTTGCAAGACCTTGTAAGAGAAAAACGGCTGCTTGCCATTTTCCTGGCGTTTCTTGTTCAGTGCTGGCGAGGCGTGGAGCTCGGCCGTTGTGACGTTGGCGCAATTAATGACACTGCATGCTTGAACAACGGTCTGAACCTCGTCGCGTGAGTCGAGAATGATTTGTGCGTAAACTTTTTCCCGGTTTCCTTCATACACGGCCAAGGTTTTTTCGTAAAACTCTGGCAGTAGGTAAAAAGGCTCCGAACGAAATTGCTTGGCATTGGGCTTGGTTAGCCCCGCCTCGATGGTCGCCGCATGAGCGATGAGACTGGCCGGCAAGGCTTCATCCAGTTTCACCTTTCGTAAAGTATTCTCATAAGGCACAAACGAACCGCCAAGCGCTACAGTCCACCGCCGATGCTCAGGCGTCCAATAGATTGGGACAACGAAAACACCTCCTTCTGGAAAGGCACTGAGGACGCTGTTTAGTCCCGGTAGCGGCTCGTATTCCGAGTTGGCATCCCAACACAAGGCGATGCGCTTTGTCGCTGGCGTTTGTTGGAATTCGCCCAGTTGCTCAATGTCGTCTTCCGTCTCCCAAGATGCCTCAAAAGCCACGCAGGGGAAGGGCAAGCGGGTAAGGTCTAGATGCGCTTGCCTGAGCTCGTCCGGGTCGATGAGGTTGCAGCAGTTCGGCAAGATAAACTTGACGCTGTGTTGCAGCATGTCAATCAAGCGCCGAAAAACTTCGGCCGACTCTGGCGCCGTACTGCGCAAAATGGCCTCCAGCTCGCGCAAGTCTTCGATAGCGTGGGCGCAATAATTCAGCGTTTGAATCTGGTCATTTTTCAAATCGATTTTCTCCAAAACGAAGGGCGGCACGTTAGCCACCATTTTTGGTCACAAATACTAATTGAACGATGTTGCGACATTTTTTCTGGTTTTTGCGCCACGATTGTTTAGATCTTCAGAGTTTGAGATGGATCATCGTTTGCCTACACAATCGGTCGGTTCGCCCTTGCAGAACGGAAGAATAACTTCTTGTAGATTGTATTTGCCATGACCATATTGAGAACGGGCTTCTCCAATAGAGAAATGTCGTCGAACTGGTCAACCAGATCAGCAATCTCTGCTTCTAGTAAATGGGTTCGTAAGTTGCCAGTGAGAATTACGATGGGAACATGTGCCGAGATTTCAGTTCGTATTCTGGTAATCGTTTGCGATGCCGTTCTACCGTCGCTCAAAGTCCAGTCGAGAATGTAGTACTCAAAAATTTCTTCCTTCGCAGCTTTAAGTAATAGATCTGGATCGACAAAACCCTTTACGACAATACCTTTCTTCGTAAATGCTCTTGCAATTCCTTCGGAAATGTCGGGCACATCGTCAAGCGACGCGATGACTGGAGCAGGTAGTGGTGATAATTTCAGGACCTGAAAATAGTTTGTGCCGATCAGAGCTTTATCTCCGGAAGTAACTAAAAGGGTATCGTTTTCTTGATGGGCGATAAAAGCTTCATTCGCGGGATGGTGTAAGAGCGCGCCAATCTCGCAAATGCATCTTTGCGGTATTCCCGAAACAAGCAAAATTCCATTAGAAATGGGTGCCCTAAACGTTATCGCGAGTTCTTCGATCGGCTCGTGAAAATGGCGCGCAATTTTAGCTAACTGTTCGTTTGACCAGTTTCGTTCGCCGGCGAATTTTTGTCGCGCGCTTACATAAGCGATATCAAGGATGGAAGCCACAGTCTTAATCTGCTGGCGCTCACCCACCCCATGTTTATGAAGGAGGGCCTTGATCTTATTGACGGTATTCGGTTGCGTCATTCCTAACTTCCAAAGCTAACTTCCAAATATTGCGTATACGTCGCGCCCGCTCCATAGGCGGCTGAGGGCGCGCAATGACAGCGCACCTTACGCTACATAAACGAAGTGCGTCACAAAACACCTTGACTAAAGAATTATTGTGAATAAAAATGTGAACACAATTGAACACATTGCAAAACTCTCGCGAGTGAAATGGTTGTTGCGGACGTTCTCAGCGGTTGCAACAACCTAACCAGACCGCACAAGGCAGGTACATGGCTGATGTCATTATAAGTGGTAAGGGTCGAGCATCAAAATCGGGACGGCATATTCTGCCTATCGTCGCTTCTGTTGCGCTGTCCGGGTTCTTCGCGTCGCCGCCGGTATTCGCCGACGACTGGGGCTGCCAAGTGCTCCTATGCCTGGCCGATCCACGCGGCCCGACCGCCGAAGCGGCATGTGTTCCCCCGATCGAAAAGCTCTGGAGTGCGCTCGCCCATGGCCACCCGTTCCCGACCTGCGATCTCAACAGCAGTTCGTCGGATCTTCCCCCTGATGAAAAATCTCTCCTGCCGCCAAGCGATCTGAGCGCCGGTCAAGGCACCGGCGCGACCAACGTCTGGGCCAGCGCTGGCTACTGCCGCACCGATCTGCTGTATTGGGGGCCGCCCGAGCAAAGCGTTCTGTCATGCCGCGCCAGTGGTGCGATCGACGTCACTATCAATAACGCGCTTTATACGCGTGTCTGGTGGGGCACCAACAGCCAGAGCGGCACGATCACCGAGTACTACGGCCAGGGTTCGACCGCTGTGCCGTACGACCCGACAACCGCCGCACAGCAATTCCTCAATCAATCCACAACCACACCTGGCGTCTTGTCTACGCCTGCAGGCGGAGGTGGGGGCGGCAACTAATTTACGTTAAGGAGAACCATCATGCGACTCACAACCAACCAGCGTCAAGTACTCCTAAATTCAGCTTGGAATGGGGACGTTGATGCCGCGATAGGCCAACTACACGGCGAGAATCCGGAGGCATTCCATACGGAAGCGACCTTGCAGCAACGCGTGTTTGTCTACGAACCCGCGCAGGAAATTCCGCTCAAGGCGTTTTTGCGGGCTGTGCCAGCTGGGAAGGCCCGCAACAACGGAAACCGAGCATGAAGACGCCCGTTGATATGGCGTTGGAAGAGATGCGTTGGGCGCTGATCGATGGCCTCAACGAAGCCGTGAATCGCTACACCCTGATCCAAATTCAGCAGTTGCTAGATGGCGCTCCAATTGGGGTCGCCTATGACCTGGAGGACGCGACGATGTATGTGTTGGTGAGCAGCCAGCGTGCAGGCTTAAACGAGCTGCAGCGGCTCGACCTCGCCAAATCGCTGACGGAGTTCTTCCACACATTCGTCGTGCCGGTCCAGTCGACGCACGGCATGAACTTTTGGGGTGGACGCCATGGCGATCCCTTCGTCGCGTACAAATTCGCGTTGCTTGACCGGCCACTGAAGCTGACCTACTGAACGGACACGCCGACTACGTCGGCAGAAGGAGTCAACCATGGATCATAAGCAAACCGCAGCAAACGTCACGATTGCCGTGAACACCACGAGTACCACGAACGATACCGGGCTGCACTGTACGCACTGCGGCGAGGTCATTTTGGAAGCGATGACGGCCGTTTGTGTCGTCACCGAGTGTTGGATCAACGAAGCCGAGACGCAGCCTAGCGATTCGTATTCTGATCATCATTTTTGTCGCCACTGCGCTGGGCTGTTCAATTTTCACGCGCTGCGCGTGCCGCTGATCGAAGAGGCGAACTCGCCAGCGTATCAGCTCGTGACGCGCGCAGCGCCGCCGGTCAATGCAGGCGAGGTCATGACGTACTGCTCGCAGTGCGACGACGAAGTGTACGTGGGCGACACGATGACTTCGGTGAGCGTCGAGGACTGGCCTGATCCGTACCTCACGGGTCCCAATGAGGTGTTCTCAACGCATCAGTTCTGCGTGCACTGCGCCCCGCGCTTCAACTTCGCGGCATTGCTTGTCCCGCACGCCAACGCCCCGTTGGCCCACGCCGGGCACGCCTGAGCCGAGGAACGCCCATGCGTCTATTCATTTCCGAAAAACCCAGTCTGGCCGCCGCCGTGGCCAAGGTGCTGCCAGGCGCCGTGCGTAAGGAGGGGGTCGTCACTTATGTCGGTGACGACGCGTTCGTGCCGCTCGCCGGTCACGCGCTCGCACAAGCGATGCCCGACGCCTATACACTTGACGATGTGCCGCTGAACAAGAACGGCAACAAAATTTGGCGTGAGCAGGATCTGCCGATCGTACCCGCGACGTGGATCATGGAGCCGGAAGCCCGGCTGCAGCGCAATCTTGTCGCGATCGAACAGTTGCTTAAAACGGTCGACGAAGTGGTCCACCTGGGCGACCCGGAGCCGGAAGGCCAACTGATTGTCGACGAAGTGCTGAATTACTTCGGCAATGACAAGCCGGTGATTCGCCTGCTTGTGAACGACTACAACGAGACGAAGGTGCGCCAATCACTGGCCACCATGCGCAGCAACGACGAGCCTGAGTTTCGTGCTTGGTACAAATGGGCTTACGCCCAGTCGCACTATAACTGGTTGTTTGGCCTGAACCTGACGCGTGCGGCGACCTTGCGCGCCCGTGTACTCGGGTTCGACGGGGCGCTGACCGTGGGTAGCGTACAAACGCCCGCGCTCAAGATAGTCTGTGACCGGGATCGGGCGATCGAGACGTTCAAACCGGTGCCGTACTTCACGCTATCCGCGCGCATCGAGCATGCCAACGGACCGTTTGTGGGGATCTGGAAAGCGAGCGAGACCCAGGCCGGACTCGATGACGCCAACCGCTTGGTTGATGCTTCTGTCGCGAAAGCGCTCGCCGAGCGCCTGCAAAACCAGCCCGCGAGCATCACTCACTACGAGAAGGCCGAGCGTAAGGAAGGGGCGCCGCTACCGATGTCGCTCAACGAGCTGACGGTCGCCGCCTGTACAAAATTCAGTTGCACGGGCGCGGAGGTGTTGGCGGCCGCGCAAACGCTGTACGACCGGCCCTTGCAACTGACGACCTATCCCCGCACGGAAGTGCGGTATCTGTCTGAAGTGCAGCACGCGGACGCACCTGAGATCCTGGCCGCGCTGCGACAGAACCTGCCGGCCCTGCACGACGTGATCGATCATGCGGATCTGTCGATCAAGTCTGCGGCTTTCAATGACAAAAAGGTCGATGGTACGAGCCACCACGGCATTGTGCCGACGGTCTCGACTGCAGACCTCACGGGCCTCACGCCGCTGGAGCGTAACGTCTACGACATGATCGTACGCAGCTATTTGGCGCAATTCTATCCGGCGGCCGTATTTCTGCAGACCAAGATTGAAGTCCTGGTGGAAGGCGAGCGGTTTCTGGCCAGCGGCAAGACGCCGGTGTCGCCCGGTTGGCGCGAAGTCTATGCGCCGGTCGAAGACGAGGCGGTGGCCACGACGGAAGGCGAGGGCAGCGAGGGTCGGCAGTCATTACCGGCGATGGCCCAAGGCGACACCGCCACCTGCGCGTCGTGCGCGTTGAATAGCCGCGAGACCAAGGCACCCGATCGCTTCGACGAGTCGTCGATGCTCAAGGCCATGATCGACTTGCACAAGTTCACCACCGACCCGGCCGCCAAGGCGCGTCTGAAGGCGGGGAAGGGGATCGGCACCAGCGCCACGCGGGCCAACATCATCTCGGAATTGCGCGAACGGGGGTTTCTGGAACCCGTGAAAGGTTCCAAAACCAAGTTCATGACCAGCAAGAGCGGTCGAGGTCTGCTCGATGCCTTGCCCGGACCGGTCAAGGATCCGACCATGGCCGGTATGTTCAAGATCGCGCTGGATGCGGTCGCCTCTGGCGAGATCACCTACGACCAGTTCATGGAAAAAAATGTCGCGTTCATTACGAAAGTGGTGACCGGTCTGCGCACCGCGTCGATGAATCTGCCGGTTGTACCCGGTGTGCCCTGCCCGAAATGCAAGAGCGGCCTATTGCGCCCGCGCCAAGGTGAGAAAGGGCCGTTCTGGGGCTGCTCGAATTTCACCGTTGAGCCGAAGTGTTCGGCGTCTTATCCCGACCAAGACGGCCGGCCCAATTTCCAGATGAAGGCGAAGTCGGCGGGCAAGGGTTTCGGTTTCAAGAAGGTAGGAGCGATCTGATGACGCAACCAGCAAAACGCACGACGGACACGACCAACGCGACGACGCCTGAGCTGTGGGTGGAGTGGTCTATGGACGCTAGGCACACGGTGATCCTGGGCTCGGCAGCTTCTCGCATGGACTACGACGGGATTGTGCAGCACTACCTGCTGCTTAAAGTCGCGCGCGCGGCCGGTGCCGTCTATCGTCGCCTCGTCGCCGATGAAAACGCCAGCATGGAGCCGTCATGATGTCGGCCAATCACAGCACGGCATCCCATTTCATCCCAGGTGCTCCGCGCGCGTATCGCGAGGCGGTCTCGCTGGGGGTCATCGACCGGCGGATTCGCGGTCTAGTTGCCGCATTCAACGTGCCAGGCGTCGTCACGACGCTAGCGAGTTGTCAGGGCCACTACTGGCCGTTCCTCATGGTACGGGAAACGCCCTATGTCATGTTCCGCACGACGACCTCGATTGCCGCAAAACTCGCGGTCCTCGTGCGGAAAGATTCACTGCAAGCGGCGCATCTGGCGTATCTGAACTACGGCTGGATCGTTGAGGGGCACTTTGATGACCAAGGCGAGCTGCAATTTACCTTGCGCTTCGGGTCCAGCAGATTCAAACGGACTCGCGTTGACCAGGACTTCGAGGTGCTACGCCAATGGGTGCAACCCCTGTTCCAGCCTGGGGCCAACTCCCACAGAGTAGGAGCGCAGTGATGACTAAACCCGCCAAAGCCACAACAGACACGATGACACGTGATGTGGGGTTTTTCAGCGCCCACCGGAGCGACGATGGATCGCTCACCGAGATCGGGCACATGCTCAGGGTCGGTGCGATGGATTCGGGCATGGGGTCGCTGTCGGTTCAAGCACTGCACATCCTGTTGGGCAATGCGCAGGTGGCACCGGCGCCGCATCTCACGGATGAAGACGCCAGCGGAGAACCGTCATGATGCCGGTCGATTTCAATACCCTGGCGCAGCAGTGTGCACCTGGCGTGCATCCAACCACCTTGCAAGCGCTTGTGCGCACGGAATCGAGCTTCAACCCGTTCGCCATCGGCGTTGTGGGCGGCCGTCTTGCCCGCCAGCCGAACAACCGCGACGAAGCGGTCGCGACCGTCAAGGCGTTGGACGCGGCAGGCTGGAACTACAGCATGGGCCTAAGCCAGGTGAATCGCGCGAACCTGGGCCGCTACGGCTTGGCGGGCCCAGACGCCGTCGCAGCGTTCGACCCGTGCGCAAACTTGCGCGCCGGCTCCGCGATTCTTTCCGACTGCTATCGCCGCGCATCCCGACAGATGGGCACGGGGCAGCCGGCATTGCGCGCCGCATTGAGCTGTTATTACAGCGGCAACTTCCAACGCGGCTTTGTCGCCGACTCGGGCAGCCGATATGCGCCGTCCAGCTATGTGCAGCGCGTCGTGGCCAACGCGACGCCGGCAGCGACTGATTTGACACCCAAGGCGAATGGTCCCGCCAGCGCGCAAGCGATTCCGGTCGTGCCGGCGGTCACGCCTGAGCAGTTAGGCCCAGGGCCTATCAGCACGCACGCCCCGGCCCACAGCACGGGGCGTGCCGCATGCGCCCCGTGCGCAGGAATCCGGGCATGCAGCGTGGGACGCGTTTGGCGACTTTTGAGCTTACCGAGTTTTACCTAGACCACAGGAGAACGATTCATGAGGGTTTCGAAAGCATTGCATCGGGCAGCACACAAGAGTCTGGATGGACACATCCGGTTTGTGGTGTGCCGGGGTCATCAGGCGTACGTATTGGCACTGCGTGACTTTGCGAGCGGCGTGCAGGGCATGCAGATCGAGGTGGCGTTTTCTTGCGGCCGCCGGGTCACGCGTTGCAAAGCGTGTTGATGGCGTGACGACGCAGTTACCACGACACATTGGCGCATTTGATTTTTAACCTGACCTAAAAGGAGGCACGTCATGACAGGTACCACGGCAGTCACCCATTTCGAAGTCTGGCTTTACGCGTCGGGCGGGATTTTCGCGATCTGCTACTTGCTGTGGGTGCGCCTGCAATCGGACAGGGCCCGCGCTTCAAACTCTATTGATTGAGTTAGTAACAACAACGCATTGACGACGATGCAGTTGATTTTTGACCTGACCTAAAAGAGGAATTTTATGACATTCAGTATCAAAGCCGCCACGCGTTTATCCGCTCGACCCGCCACGCAACCCTGCACGCTCTTATCGGCGCGAGGGTCCGGCATGGTGGGGTCGGGTCTGGTGGGTAGCCTGCTTGCGATTACCTCGGTCGCCGCCCGTGCTGGCGGGTTGGACTCCGGCACCACGGCAGTCACCACTTTTGAAGTCTGGTTTTACGCCTTGGCCGGGATTCTCGCGATTTGCTACCTGCTGTGGGTCGGCCTGCAATGCTGGTCCAACAAGGCTGACTGGGTGCACGATTTTGGCGGTGCCATTGCCAAGGTCGCGGCGGTGGGCAGTGTCTCGGTGCTGGCACCCTGGGCTTGGACCCTTATGACCTCATGAGCGACAAGACTCTGTATCCGTCGTATGCAGGTCTGGGTCGCACCGCGATGATCTGGGGCGTGCCGCTGATTCCGACGCTGTTTGTGTTTGCTGCGGCGGTGCTCAGTGCACTGGTGGGCGCGGCGACCCTGGGTCCGGGCGGTCTGCTGTTTGCCGTGCCGAGTTTTCCGGTGTTCCTGTTCTTCAAGCGCATCTGCGTGACTGACGACCAGGCGCTGCGCATCTTGTTGCTTGAAGCGTGGTGTGTCTTCGACCGTGCCCTCGCACGCTGCTTTGGCAACACCTACACGCTCGCGCCGATGCAATACGGTCGCCAGTTGGCGAACTACACCCGGCCGTTTGATACATCGCGCCAATCGAAATTCGTCTTGGACTTTTATACCCGCTCAGCCGCTCAAAAAAGAGACTCATACAAGAGAGGCAATCCATGAAATACAGCAGTGATTTGTTAAAGAAACTGCCGGCCGTACAAGATAAATTGCCACGGGTCGGGCGACCGGTCTCCGAGTTTGTCACGGACTTTGAGGACGGCCGCGTTGCGGTGGTCATCGGGATGCCCGGCATGCCGTTTGAAACGGTCAGCACTCGTGTGATCGAAAACCATTTCGACGGACTGAATCGTTTCTTCGCGGCCCTGGCCATGGACAAGGGCAACCGGCTCTCCCTCCACCTGACCTTCAAGCGTCGGCGGATCTCGTTTGCGCAGGACTACACGTCCAACTACGCTTTCGTGCAAGGCCTGATCGACAAGTATATGGGGCGTTTCCGAAAGGGGAGTTTTTTCGAGAATACGTTTTTCATGTCGCTGGTCCTTAAAGTGGACGATCTGGAAGAGGGCATCGCCGAGCTTAAAGACCTGGGCGATACCGTCATCAAGCAGTTGGTGGCCTACGACGCAGAATACCTGACGACTTTCGAGCGTAACGGCATCCTATTTTCTCAGCCATACCGCTTTATGGGTGAATTGCTCAACGGCGTGGAAGAGGACATCCCGGTGACCGACGCGCCGGGGTACGAGCTGATTCCGAACGCCTGGTTGCATTTTGGCTATGACGTCCTGGAAATCCGCGGCGAAGCCCAGTCTAAATTTGCGACCTGTTATGACCTGAAGGACTTTCCCAACTGCGGCTGGGGGCAGTTGAATCCGCTGTTGACGTTACCCGTTGAGTTCACGGTGACGCAATCGTTTGGTTGCATGGGCACCTACGAAGCACAAAAGGCGCTGGAATCGCAGGCGAATAAGCTCAAGTCGGCGGGGGACAAAGCGACGCACCAGATCGAGGAGCTGCAGACCGCGCAGGGTTATATCAGTTCGCGCGAGCTGGCCTTTGGCGACTATCACGGGGCCCTTGTGGTGTACGGCGACACCGCGCAAAAGGCGATCGACAACGGCACCTTCGTCTCGGCCCGCTCGCTGGGTGAGTGTGGGGTGCGCTGGATCAAGGCCACGCTGGCGGCACCGACCACGTATTTCAGTCAGATTCCGGGTGCTACGCGCAAACCCCGCCCGATGCCGAAGTCGACCCGCAACCTGGCCGCCGCATTCTCGATGCATAACTACTCGTCCGGTAAGCGCATCGGTAATCCGCTGGGCGATGGCTCGGCGGTGATGCCGCTGCACACGGTGGCGAAGGGGATGTTCAATTTCAACTTCCACGCCTCGCGCATCGACCAAGACAACACCGGCGAGAAGGTTGCCGGTCACGCGTTGATCCTGGGCGCAACGGGCGTGGGCAAGACGACCGCTCAGCTCGCGATGATGGCGTTTTTGGAGCGATTCGACCCCAAGATCTTCGCGATGGACCTGGATCGGGGCATGGAGATGTTCATCCATATGGTCGGCGGTGTGTATTACCCGTTGCGCGCGGGCGAGCCGACTGGGCTTGCGCCCTTTGGTCTGCCCGACACGCCGAAGAACCGCGAGCACTGCTACGACCTGGTGCGCGCCTGTGGGCGCAACACCGACGGCACCATCACGGCCGATGACGAGAAATTTATCAAACTCGCGGTCGATACCGTCTACAAGCTCGCTGATGTTCAGCAGCGGACCTTTAGTCGTCTGCTTGAAACCATCCCGAATACGGGTGGCAACTGCCTCGCGGTGCGTCTGCATAAATGGTGCCATGCGGAGGAGGGGCGCTTCGCGTGGGCGCTCGACAACCCGCCGAACTCGATGATCGACGTGGCCGCGCAACGCCGCATCGGCTTCGACGTGACCGACTTTCTGAAAGACGACTTCGAGCCGACGGAGCCCGTGCTCGCGCATCTATTCCATCTGAAGGACCTGATGCAGGAGAAGGGCGGTCTGCTGGTCACGATAGTCGAGGAGTTCTGGTTGCCGGCGAAATATCCGACCACGCAGGCGATGATCCTCAAGGTGCTGAAGACCGGGCGTAAGGCCGAGGAGTTCATGGTGCTGGTCTCGCAGTCTCCGGAAGACGCGATCAACTCGCCGATCTTTGCGGCCATCCAGCAGCAGACCGCCACCAAGATCTATCTGCCGAATCCGGACGCGGAGTTCGAAAGTTACAAGCGCTGCAACCTGAACCAACGGGAATTCGACGAATTGAAGAGGCTGTCCAAGGAATCGCGCACCTTCCTGATCAAGCAGAGCAATCAATCCGTGTTCGCGATGATGGACTTGTACGGCTTCGACGACGAACTGGCCATCCTGTCGGGCTCGCTCGATAACGTGGCGATTTGGGAGGAGATCTGGGCCGAGCATGGACCGGACCGCGAACTGTGCTACGCGATTTTCCAAGAACGCCGCAAGGGCAAGCGTGGCCGGGACGCGGCATGACACCGTCGCACGGTGAATCAACCCGAATCCCAGCTACACACAACCAGAAGGAAAAGCCATGCCGCATATAACCCCGCAACACCGTTCCAGCCTGATCCCCCATGTCCGCTTGATTGCGTCCTCGGTTGTCGCGCTGTTGATCGCGATGCCAGCCGCCAACACCTACGCTCAAGGGATTCCGACGGTCAGCGTGGCCGAGCTCGCGCAGGACGTGATCATGGCGCAGAACCTGGAACAGCAGGTCACGACGATGGAGCAGCAGTACTCGACCATGACCAAGCAGCTCAGCGCGCTCACCGGCAATAGCGGTACCGGCCAGATTCTCAACAGCCCGTCATTGCGCAACTATCTGCCGGACCAATGGCAGTCAGTCTATCAGCAGGTGCAAAGCGGCCAGCTGTCGGGAATCAGTAGTGCTGCGACCCAGATCGAGTCCGCGGAGGGTATGACGACGACCAATCCAGGTCAGCAACGCTACAACGACACGCTCGCGGCCAACAAAGCCATGTCCATGCAGGCCTACCAGGCCAATCTTGCGCGCTTGCAAAACATCGAAGGCCTGATGCAGCAGTCCGACACGACCCAAGACCCCGCGGCCAAGGCGGACTTGCAAAACCGCTTGCAGGCTGAGAACGCAATGATTCAAAACGAGCAGACGCGATTGAATCTGATGGGGCAATTACAGCAGTCCGAAGTGACGCTTGCAGAAACACAGCGCAATCAACAGTACAAAAACATGATCACAGGAGTATCGCAATGAGAAAACGCCTTCTTTGTCTCATGGTCATCGCCGCAGCATTGGCAGGCTGCCATCAGAAACCTAGTGCGCCCGCTGCCGATGATCTGGTCGGCGTCTACAACGCGGACGAGGATGGCTTCGGAGAGATGACGCCGTTCGCAAAAATCGAAAAAGACGGCACCGGCTACATCCTCTACGAATATGCCAAGGGCCAATGGCGGCGTCCCAAGAAGCAATGGACTGACGTTGCCTCATTTGAGCCGGTCAGACTCATGACACAAGCCGATCTCGCGAAAGAAATCAGGCATCCGGTCGCGGTCGATGTAGACGGCGTTCAAACCAAAGCCTTCGCCGTGGTTCATGTGCCGGCGGGTTGGTCAGACGAGGGTAACACCAAGCCGTTCACGACCAAGACGGGTTATTTCGCGTTGACCGAGTTGGGCCCGATTGATCTTCAGAAACAATAATCGCTAGGAGGCAACCGTGCAGGTAACCGTTTTCACGCAGCTCATGAGTGCGTTCGACAACAATGTGTTGAATCTGATCAACACGGGTTCGCAGAACATCATCACCCTGATTACGCCGTTGATGGCCGCGTGTTTCGGTGTCTACGTGACCCTCGTCATGATGTCGTATTGGCGCGGTAACACCGACATGCCCATTCAGGACTTCATGATGAAGATGGTCGCCTGGGTGGTGATCCTGACCCTGGGCATGAACATTACTTATTACACGCAATACGTGGTGCCATTTTTTAACGGCTTGGGTGACGATCTGGCGACGGCGCTAAGTGGGAATGCCTCAACCGGGTCAGCCCTCGACACGATTTGTAACGCGTATGTGCAGGCGATGACGACGCTTTACGACAACTCCTGGGGGATCGAGAGCACGCTTAACACGATCTGCTTCATCGGCATCACCCTGATCTTCGCCATGCCCTTCATTGCGATCGCAGCGGCATTCATCATTTTGGCGAAGTTTGCCTTGGGTTTGTTGCTGGCGTTGGGTCCCCTCTTTATCACGCTGGCCTTGTTTCCGGCGACACGAAAATTCTTCGAAGCATGGATTGCCCAGTGTCTGAACTACGCCTTTCTCGTGGCGCTGTTTGCCGCCGCCGGCATGATCGAAATCGACTTCGCCTCGTCGATGATCCCGGACACCATCACTGTCTACAACTTGGTTGAGTTGGTCATGATGGGCATCGGTTTCATCGTCATATCGGTCAATCTACCTGCGCTTGCCTCTCAACTTGCAGGCGGTGTCGGTATCTCTGGGCTGGTGGGCACGATGTCGGGTGCGAAAGCGCTGGGGAAGGCATTGAAAGGAAACCCCAAACCCGAACCCAAGCCGAAACCGGACGGCGGCGAAATAAAGAAGGCGTAGTCGAAATTCAGTCCGAGTCCACGGTGTCGTGGCTCGCCATGTCTACCAGTGAGAAAAGACCATGAAGAATCTAATCGCGGCCGGCGCGCTAATGCTGCTCGCCGCTTGTTCCGCACCGAAGCCGCCGCAACCGAGTGGCGCGTGGGGTCCCGTCAATCATCCTATTGCCATATCGCCCCAGGGAGCACAACCATGATATTCAAACGCAACGCGGCGAGCGCCGGGGATCTTGGCGCGCCTGTTGAAGCGGCCGCCACCAAGGAGCCGACTGCACTTGAAATGGGCAAGTGGTATCTGAAGCAAGCCCTGCAGTTCGAGAAATCCAAGCAGGATGCGCAGAAACGACTCACCCAGTTGGCCGTACGTGGCGCGATTGGCGCTCTGCTTGTCGCGGCAGTTTCTATTGTTGGAGCCTCAGCCTTAGTACTCCTAAAGCGTCCCAATCCTCCCGCTGTGCTGCGCGTCAACACGGTGACGGGCGTGACAGACGTTTTGGAGGTGGCGGGGGATACGCATATGAGCTACAGCGAGAAACAGGATCGCGCGGACCTGCACCGTTATGTCGAGATGAGAGAGAGCTATGACTGGGAAACGATTCAAGACCTGTACGACAGCGTTAAATTGCTGAGCGCCGAACAGGAGCGGGAGGTCTACATGAAACTCTTTGCACTGCCGAATGCGCCACAAAAGGTGTTGGCCGACAAATACCGGATTGTGGCAAAGGTGGGCGCGATCACCTTCGTCGGGTCGACGGCCCAAGTGTTTTTCTCGAAGAAGCTGATCCCGCTCAATTCGAGTCAGGAACCCAAGACGGAGTATTGGGTTGCGACCATCAGTTACCGCCACGAGCAACTGGCCGTAAAACGTAGTGAGCTCGATGTCAATCCGAATGGCTTCCGAGTCACCAGCTACACCGTTGATCGCGACTGGACCCGCGTGCCGGATCAAGCCGCGCCCGCAACAGCCGTGCCGGGAGGTGCGTCATGACGCGTCTTAATACACTTCAACGCACCCTTCAACGCATGATGCTACCGGCACTCGTGTTCGCAGGCTTAGGCGTGCCGATGACTACCGTCTATGCCTTGACGACACCCGGTGCCTGTGGCGACGACGACCATATACGCTGCGCCGTGTTTGATCCGAATGAGGCTTATCGCGTGCCGTTTCGCGCAGGCGAAGCATTGGTCATCCAGCTGGAGCCCGGTGAAATGATCGACGGTCCGGCATCCGGTGTGGGCATGGGTGATGGCAAGGCGTGGACCGTCGGTGCTAAGAGCAATTGGATGCTGGTGAAGCCTAAGGAAATCCACGCTGACACCAACCTATTGATCGTGACCGACCGGCGGCGCTATGTGATCCGGCTGGTGACCGCTGATCGGGATGAGGAAGCCGCCTGGACGCTCACATTCGCCTATCCCGATACCCTTGCGCGCCTCGCCGAAGCCGCTGCAAAAAAACGCGCCCTGGCCGACGCGATGGGCCGCAGCAGCGCCAGCGCGTCGGTGCATCAAAACGAAAACTACGACATGCACGGCGATAAGGTGCTGGCCCCCACGTCGATGTGGGACGACGGGCGCTTTACCTATTTTAGGTTTGCGACGAGTCGCGATGCGCCGGTGATCTTCCGTGTGCTGCCGGATGGCTCGGAGGCATTGGTGAATTCGCACACCGAGGGTGACACGGTGGTGGTCCATGAAACCGGCGCGGCCTTTGTGCTGCGCTTGGGCCAATCGGTCCTCGGTGTGCGCAACAACCGGTATTCGCCCGATGGTCAATTCAACGCTGCGGGCACGACCGTCGATCACACCGTACGGTTGATCAAAGGAGCGGACCAATGAACAGTCTGAATAATCCAGGCGCTCACGATGAGCCGAACGGTGGGTCGATTGGGCCGACTGATGGGTCGAATGGACCCACCCATGGGCCGGTGATCGGCGGCACCAGCGGCGAGCGCGGGCTGCCAAGTCTGAAGCTCATGCGCAAGAAGTCGAATGTCAGCAAGTTATGGTTGGTGCTCGCGGTGATTGCCGCGCTGGCGGTCGCTGCCGCTGGTACTGCACTCTTTGTGAAACGCCTGGGCGAGCAACATTTGCAGGCACGGGACGATGCGCGCACGCGGGCCTTGCAGCAAACCAAAGACGATGGCGGCGGACATGACTTCGGGGCCGACAAGGCGCGGCTCGCCAAAGAGCGCGCCGATCAGGAAAAACGCGCCGCACTGCTGGCGGCGGCCCAGCCGAGCGGCGCGTCGGCTGTGCCTGGCGTACCGGTGCCGTCGGGCGCGATTGCCGTGACCCCCGTGGGCGGGCAGGGCGCCCCGAGTAGTGGCGCCCATGCGGGCAGTGCGCCGGTTCCTATTGAAACGGCCGCAGAACGCCGTCTGGGAGGGGACGTGCTGGTGAATTTGGGCAAAGAGGACAGCCCGGCGGCCAGCCAACCCGCGGCGCCGACTGCGGCGGTGGCTTCACCGGGCAGTCTCGATGGACGTCTGAAGCCATCGACACTGGCCAGCGTGACGGCGAGCCGGTTTGCGGATCTGACGTACCTGCTCAAGCGTGGCGTGAACATCCCTTGCGTCACCAAGACCAAAATTGTCACGACCTATGTGGGCATGACCTCGTGCACCGTCACGAAGGATGTGTATTCCGCCAATGGCCGGACCTTGTTGATCGAAAAGAACAGCGAGGCGACCGGCGAGCAGGGCTCGGCCCTGCTGCAAGGGCAGGCCCGCGTGTTCGTCTTGTGGTCACGCATCGATACCCCCAGCGGCATCACGCTCAATGTCGATTCGCCGGGTGCGGATGCCTTGGGCGCATCGGGTCATGAAGCGTTTGTCGATAACCATCTTGGCGAACGCTTTGGCGGGGCAATGATGCTGAGCATGATCGGCACCGCGAGCCAAGCGCTCAGTTCCCGCCAAGTGGGCGGGGGCAACAGCCAGGTGAATTTGTCGACCACCTCGTCGAACACGGACGATCTGGCCAGCGAAACGCTGAAAAACACCATCAATATCCCGCCGACGGGTTACGTGAACCAAGGTTCCGCCATCAACATTTTTGTGGCGCGTGATGTCGACTTCCGCAGTGTGTATGAACTCGTTAGCCAATAACGGCGCGTGAACTCATCAATCAACCAAGGAAATTTATGAATGCGTCAACCCATCAAGTCGCCCATCAGCCGAAACCCGTGGATAACACCCTGCCGTACGACAAGAGCGTGACGGTGCGCAGTCTGCTTGACTCCACCGGGATTTCGGCGCTGCTGGCGCAAGACGGCACCACCGAGCTGGCCATCAATCGCGCGGGCGAGATCTGGACGGAGGGCCGGGAGGGCTGGATCTATCATGCCGCCCCGCACGCCTCGCTCGATGCCCTCAAAAAGCTCGCCAACGCACTGGTGGTGTTCAAGGGAGACCACTTGAGTGCGGCAAATCCGATTCACCCAGTGTGCCTGCCGGATGGTCAGCGCGGCCAGGTCCTGATCGCCCCGGCGATTGAGGCGGACACGGTGTCGATCACGATGCGCGTGCCAAGCGCCCTGCGGTTATCGATGGCCGATTACACCCGCAGCGGTTCCTTGAAAGGTTTTGCGGATGCGTCGCCGGCATTGAATTTATCCGTGTTACCTGAGGAGATGACGGCGGGCGGCTTGGTCGACGCGTCGCCGTCCGGCCGGGTTCCGGCGATGGTGACGCTGGCACCGTTCGAGCTCGCGATGCTTGAGGCGAAAGCGAGCGGCGATATCGCCACGTTCCTGACGCTCGCGGTCAAGAACAAGGTGAACATCGTCACCGTGGGCGGAACGGGTTCGGGCAAGACCACGCTGATGAAGATGCTGGCCGACCTGGTGCCCCCGCACACCCGGATAGGCACGATTGAAGACACCCATGAGCTGTTGCTGCCGCACCATCCGAATCGGGTCCATATGTTCTACAGCGATGACCTCCCGGCCAAGGAGATCGTGCGCTCGACCCTGCGCATGAAGTTCGGCCAGGTGTTTCTCGCCGAGCTGCGCGGCGACGAAACATGGGATTACCTGACCTTATTGAACACTGGCACGCGGGGTGGCATGACCTCGGTGCACGCCAATGATTGCATCTCGGCGTTCTCGCGCATCACGACGCTGATCAAAGCCAGCGCCGTGGGCCAGACCCTCGATCTGAGCTACATCACGCGCGAGGTCAAAATGACAATCGACGTGGTGCTGTTTATGGAAAACAAGCGCCTCAAAGAGTTGTTCTTCGATCCGGTCGGCAAGTGGAAGCTACTGCGGGGGTTGGCATGAGCGAGACCTGCCTCAGTCCTGACGTGAGCGGCAATGTGAACCGCAACATGCCCCCCCGCAAGGGCGTCTTCGTGCTGAAAGCGGACGGTGGCTTTGAGGCGCATGCCGCGTGGCGCGATCGGATTGACGCGTTATGCCAAGCCGTCGCCCGAGCAGTGGGCGGGCACGGCGAAATAGCGGGCCGCGCCAATCCCATCGGGGGCGGAACGTGCGTGACGCTCAATGTGTCCGGTCCAGCGGGCATCGTCACCCTGAGCTTATCGCTCACCGAGGCTGTCGAGACGGATTGGGCCACGGATCAGATCGACATACCTGCTGCCGGGGCGGTTGATGTTGGTGCTGAACTCGAATTCAGGCTGGTGGATGCGGTGGATGCCGTGTGCTTTGTTGCCAGAATTCGCCGCGAACTGACTCAAAAATCGTGCGTCGTGCTGGAATCGGCCGGCGGTCCGAGTGACAAGCCGCCGCCGCGGGGGCGCGCATGAATCTCCAACCCACAAATCGGGACGCTGGCCGTCCCCTATCAGCGCGTCACTTTCGTGGCATGCCGCGGCCATACAGCGAAGCGACACAGTTGGGCGTCATCGATCAACGCGTGCGAACGCTTGTCGCGGCGTTCAACGTAGATGGCGTCGACGGCGCAAATGCTGTCATCGCCAGTGTGGCGAGCTGCGAAGGCCACGGCTTTCTCGGGCGCTATTCGAGTCCCTACGTGTCCTTCAAAAGCCCGATGACGGTTGCAGCAGCGTTGCATGCGCGGCTGGAGCAGGACGCAGTTGCTGTGCAGCCCAGACTGCGGCATTACTGGACGCTTGAGGGCCATTTCAATCCGGCGAACGAGCTGGTGTTCCGACTCGCCATTCCCGGCATCCATCATTACCGACACGCGACGCGCCGCAGCTTCGACTACGACTTTGTCGTGCTGGCCTCAATGGTCAAAGAGGCTGTGGAAGCTGTGCTCGATCAGGTCGGGCGTCAGCACGCCGAGCTTAATGGCACCGAAAAACAGAACCATTACAAATACGGTAAAGCCAAGAAAAATTATGTTTCGTTTTTCAGCGGCACGTTCAGCCTTGCGCGTAATACCAAAAGGGTCAGTCGAGTTGCACCTACGGCACTGGGTTGCGATGGGGCTGATCGGTTGGGTGCAATCGACGCATGTATGCAGCGGCAAGGGCTTTTCTCCTTAGTGGCGTGGCGCAAAGGGGCGGGGCGGATCCGCCTCCTCATTCAAACCTGGGTGTGGGGTGAGCTCAAGCAGGGCACCTCAATGTTGGCACGCCGGTTTTCTAGGGCTGCGGCTCAAAAAAGCAAGCCGCAGAGGAGGTTAGTATGAAGGCCCGCACAAAAGTTCTCGTCGGGGCGCTGGCGACAGCCGGTGTCGCCGGTCTCGCGGTCGCGGGCCAGTACGCCGGCGGCGCTTTGTTCGCGCACATCGAGCATTTGCCGCAATCGGTGGTCGGCATTTTTACGTTGCGCGACTATTGGCATGCCTACGGCGATGTCAAAGCGGTCAAGAAAGTGCTCGCCGGCTGTACCTTCGCCTCCGTGGCGATACCGATCGCACCGATTGCACTCGCCTGCGTGGCAGTTTTCTCAAAACCCAAGCGCGAATTACACGGTAGCGCTCGCTGGGCGCGTGACTTCGAGATTCGAAAGACGGGCCTGCTGGATGACGACAGTGGCCGGCCAGGGATTATTCTCGGTAAGCACCGGGGCCGTTACCTGACGTTCCTCGGTCAGCAGTTCGTGATGATTGCCGCGCCCACGCGCTCGGGTAAAGGCGTGTCGATCGTGATCCCGAACCTGTTGACCTATCCAGACTCGATGGTAGTGCTGGACTTGAAGTTCGAGAACTACCGACTCACTTCCGGCTATCGCGCCAAATACGGCCAGAAGGTGTTCTTGTGGGCGCCGTTCGCTGAAGACGGCAAGACCCACGGCTGGAATGTATTCGACACGATCGCGAAACGCCCCCTGCACCTGCGTATCGGCGACGTGCAGGCCATTGGCCAAAAGTTCTATTCCAGCAACGTCGAAGCGAAGACCAAATTCTGGAATGACCTGGCGCGCAATCTGTTCGTGGGCCTGGTCTTGTACCTGATGGAAACGGCGACGCCTGAGCGGCCCTGCACCTTGGGCGAAGTGTTCCGCCAGTCGTCAGGCATGGGCCGGCCGGTAAAAGAACATATCGCGGCGCTGAAAGCCACGCCGGGCCTGTCGATGGCCTGCACGAACGCGCTGAACCGCTTTCTCTCGTCGAGCGACGAGGTGCTGAATTCGATTCTTTCGACCTTCAATGCGCCGCTGTTGATTTTTGATAATCCGGTGGTGGATGCGGCAACCAGTCATTCATCGTTCGATATCAACGACGTGCGCCGACAGCGCATGACGATCTACCTCGGTATCCAGCCGAACCGGTTGGAGGATGCCGCACTCCTGGTCAATCTCTTCTTTTCGCAGTTGATCGACCTGAATACCTCGGTGTTGCCGGAACATGATCCGTCCCTGAAGTATCAATGCACCTTGGTGATGGACGAGTTTACCGCCATCGGCCGGGTCAACATCATCGACCGGGCGAGCGGCTTCATTGCGGGCTACAACCTACGTTTGTTGATCATCATCCAGTCGATTTCGCAGATGGAGCCGCCCCTGATGTACGGCAAAGAGGGCACCCGCACGCTGATGAACAACACGGCGGCCAAGATCATCTTTCCGCCCAAGGATCACGAAGAGTCGAAAGTCATCTCCGACACGCTGGGCTATCTGACCGAAGGCTCGATCTCAACGGGCAAGACGCGCGGCAAGAACCTGTCGCGTAGCGAAAACACCGCGCCACAACGCCGGGCCTTGCTGCTGCCGCAGGAACTCACGGCCATGCCGCAAACGCAAGAAATCCTGCTTGGTTTCGACAAGCCGATCCTCTGCGACAAAGCCTATTACTACAGCGACCCGATCTTCATCGATCGACTCAAGGAGATCAGCCCGTCACTGCGTGCGCTCGGAAAGGAGATGCCGAGCGAGCAGCAGTTGAAGGACGCCGCAGGCCTGGAGACGGAGCGGGGCAACGGGGTCTATGAGCTGTCGAGCTGCGATGTGCCGTCTGTGGATATTGCCGCGTGGATGGCTAAGCGTGACGCGAGCATGGCGGCGAAGGGCCTGAATGGCGAGCGCGTCGTGCGGGCCAGCGATCTCGCTGAGATGGACCCGGCGAGCGCCTCCCTCACGCTGATTCAAAAGGCGGCAGCACGCGTCGACGAGGCTGTATTTGCCCTCACGGGTACGCGAATCAAATTTTCCGAACAGGTGGCGCAGCGCTTTGCGACGCAGAGCGTGACGCATGGTGTGACATATCAAGCGGCAGCTACCCCCTCACTGTCTTAAGGAGACAAATTCATGGCTGATCAAATGGCACAAACTCATGCAACGGCGAACGTACCTACGGCGGATGCCGCAGCAATCCAGGCTATCGCGTCTCGCCACGCGGCCCAAGGTAACGTTGAAGGGTTCGCCTTCCTCGCGACGGATAAAGCCCACCGCAGTTGGGTCGAGCAGGACGTGGCCGAAATCAAGACGATTGTGGCGCCAGAAGCCCGGGCCGAGGCATTTGCGCACCTCGTGTCCAACGCGGCCGCGCCGGATTATGCCTGGGCGTTGCGCGGGGTGAACCCGGATCTGGCGAAAGAGGTCGACCAAGCGCGTGCATTACAGATCGTGCCCCCAGCGCTTCCAGTAGCAGCCAATGGGGCACCGACCGAGCCTGTTGCAATCACTGCAGCGCCTCTTCCGCCCCTCCCGGACAACGCGATTCCTGGGAGTCTGAATTTACCGACGACGCAGGATGATGCGGCAGTCGCGTCGCTGCCGGCCGCAAACGCAATTGCATCGCCTGTGCAACTGGTGCAATCATCGCCGCCGGTACCGATCCAAGCCGAGGCCGTGGCTGAAAAATCGACGGCGAGCGTTGACGGCCCATCGGCTTCAGCCGCGATTCCGGCTCAGGCCGCTGACACGTCGCCACCGTCCGCCGTGGCCAGCACACCGGCCGCCAGCGACGCTACAGCGCAACCGGGCAACGAAACGCCGGCCGCCGTGCCGCGTGCAAGGCCTGAGGGCGAGCGCGAGGCGGAAAACAGCATCGCGGGGCTCGGCGGCGTCCGCCTTGCACCCGCGGAGCTCGAACGGCAAAAACAGGCCCCAGGCGTGACCGCGCGCCTACTGGAAGCCCTGTCCCGGCCATTCACGGGCGCGCGTCCAGAGAGCGAGGCGCAGTCACAGTCGCAGCCACCCGGTGAGATGCGGGCGCCGGCAGTGATGACCAAGACCGGCTATGCGATTCCCGAGGACATTGCCGCCCGGTATGTGGTGCGCGATGGGCGCTTCTGGAAGTTTGACAGTAAAGATCCGGGTCAGTCGGGCGATCACGACCCGCACTTTGAGGATCACGGCGCGCGCCTGGCGACCCCGGCCAACGACCGCACAACCGCGGCGGACATGATCGCGGTGGCCCAGGCGAAGGGATGGGGCGAGATTCAGTTAAAGGGCAGCGACGAGTTCAAGCGCAATGCCTGGATCGAGGCGAGCCTGTCGGGCATCGCCACCAAGGGATTCAAACCTGAGGAGCAGGACCTCGCGATGCTCGATGCCGCCAGGCGTGAACGCGAGGCGCTGACCATCTCTGCCGGCGCGCGCGCCAAACCAATGGGTCCGGCAGCAGTGGCAAGTCCCGCCGTCGCGTCACCCGTCATGCCGATCGCACCAGCAGCGCAAGCACCAGCAGCGCAAGCACCAGCAGCGCAAGCACCAGCAGCGCAAGCACCAGCAGCGCAAGCACCAGCAGCGCAAGCACCAGCA
>Ga0302220_10000794_pt1 | contig 25749 bp, 22 predicted proteins | sample II_Palsa_E1_3_FD_194572 | JGI IMG/M metagenome (GOLD analysis project Ga0302220, IMG submission 194572) | Peat permafrost microbial communities from Stordalen Mire near Abisko, Sweden - II_Palsa_E1_3 | ecosystem: Environmental > Terrestrial > Soil > Palsa > Peat permafrost | place: Sweden...
GGAACGCCACGTTTGGCGCGACTTATAAAATAAGCTCACTCAATATTTATCTCTAAATTAAACAAGAGTATAATTTTCCAATTGCCGCAACAATCATCAATCAATCATATTATCGAAAGGTTAATGTAAACATTTGGCAAGAAATTAAACTCAATGATTATTTTTATTAAATTTATTTGAAATTTGCCCGGTCAACGACTAGACTACAAAACCCGGAAGAGTCATCTTCACGTAAAGTCTGATCGCCTCTCGCGACCCATAACTTACTCCCGTCGACTCCGACATCCGGCCACAAAGTGGTTCTGTCGCCCGCGACGGGGCTAATGGAGACTACGATGCTGAGCCCGCATGAATTTGCTACGCTGCTACTGGTCAAAGATGCACCACAGCAAGTGGAAATGAATCGAGAAGAACTTGACGCCCTTCTCGAACGACAACTTATTTTATTGGAGCGACTTGCCTCCGGGGCACAGCTTCTACGGCTGACCGAAATCGGTCAGCATGCAGTCAAAGCCATGCGCCGTCCATCCTAAGCCAGCTGCAGCCCAAGCCTTGTTATACGGTTAGGTGTCGGGGTCAAGTAGTCCCGCGCCTACCGTGATCACTTCTCCGCACAGCGCACCGTCATAGCCCGCCAGACGGTTCACCTTCGCCTTGAAAGCATCATCCTGCAAGATCTCAAGTATCGTTTTCAGAGGCCTGCTCACGAGCTTTTCACGCTCGCAAACGAAATAGTAGTCTTCGTCAACGATAGGCATAAATTCCAGTCCAAAACGGCGCGCAGCCGGTTCGACACCAAATCCCATATCGGCCATGCCGCTGGCTACAAAAGCGGCAATTGCCGAATGGGTCAATTCGGTGCTCGTCTGACTATGAACTTGGTCGGGATCGATGCCATTTTTGCGCAACAGCAAATCAAGCAGCATTCGGGTGCCGGAGCCGCGCTGCCGGTTCACAAAGCGTATATCGTCGCGTGACATGTCGTGCAAACCCAGAACCCCCTTGGGGTTGCCTTGGACGACAAACAAGCCCTGGGTGCGGCGTGTCAGATGGATCAGCACATGTGTCGCTTCATCGAGCAAGGGCCGGAACACCGCCGCGCAACTCGCACGGAATTCACCGCGAGGCAAATGAAAACCGGCCAAATCGCATTCGCCGTGCGCCAGCGAAGCCACCGCGTCAACGCTGTCTCGATAGCGCAAGTCAATCGCCGTATGACGCGACTGCAGCGCCTCGACCAAAGCATCGACAGCGTAACCATGCGAAGCGAAGACACGCACCGCATCGCCGCCCGGCAGTAATAATTTCTCAAGCTCCTGCGACACGTCTTTGCACAATACAGCCAAGACATTCTGCATGCGATCGGCGCTCAGCTGGTTGGCCCAAAGCAGTTTCTCCCCCAGCGCCGACAAAACCGAACCTCGGCCGCGTGATTTACTGATCAGCGCCCCGCCCAGCAAGGTCTCCATGGTTCGCATCCGCCCCCAGGCATGACGATACGAAAGCCCAACTTGCTCGGCCGCCGCCGCGATGCTGCCTAACAGACGAATTTGCTCGAGCAGCGGGAGGATTTCGCTTAGCGTGATGCTGTCGCCATTGTCATGGGTAAAGCGCAGATCTACATAGGCATCAATTTTCATCATTATGCGGTGTAAATTCCTATTGAAACTCGATCTCAGTAAAGCTATCTTCAAACAACAGATTAGCAGTCGATACTAATATGATTTATTAAAGCATATTTATCACGATCATGGAGATCGGTAGTGCTAAAACCAGATACGCTTCAAGCGGCCGACTTGGTCGCACGTCATGTGCGGCCGGGACGGCCTTTGTTATCGATCTTGCACGCTATTCAGGATGAAGCCGGCTACCTCCCCACCGGCGTGATTACCCCGCTGGCGCTGGCGCTCAACCTATCTCGCGCCGAGGTCCACGGCTTTATTACCTACTACCCCCATTTCCGCACCACGCCACCGGCCGCCGTCGTGATTCAATTGTGCCGCGCCGAAGCTTGTCAAAGCATGGGGTCCGAAGCGCTGGCGCAGCATATCGAGCAGCGCACTGGGTGCCGCTTTACCGAGCATGGCGGAAGTCCGGCGCACACGGCTCCCGCCGAGCGCACCGGACATACCGAATTGACAGGGCATGCAGCAGCGCCTCTTGAGCAGCCCAAGACTGGCGTCGAGCTCGAATCGGTCTACTGCCTCGGACTGTGTGCTTTATCGCCTGCGCTGACGATCAATCAGCGACTGCACGCCAAGGTCACACCTCAACAATTCGATGCTTGGTTGGCTTGTGCTCAAGATTCGGCGCAGCATTCAGCGCAACAGCCCGGCTCCAGGGCAGCCGCGAAGATGCCGCAATCCGCACAGACTGGGGCCACCGGAGAGCACATATGAAACGCGTCTTTGTCCCGCGCGATTCCGCCGCACTCGCCATGGGCGCCGATGAAGTAGCCGCCGCCATTGCCGCTGAAGCCGGCCGCCGCGGTGTCGCTGTGGAGATAATCCGTAACGGTTCGCGTGGTCTGCTCTGGCTGGAGCCTTTGCTTGAAATCGAGACCCCCGAGGGCCGGGTCGGTTACGGCAATGTGACGCTCGAACAGGTCGCAAGCCTATTCGACGCCAAGCTATTCGACGCCGACTGCCTTGAGACGGGCGGCGCCCATCCCGCCTGCGTCGGCCTGGTCGAACAGATTCCCTACCTGAAAAACCAGCAGCGCCTGACCTTCGCGCGCATCGGCATCACCGATCCACTGTCGACCGCAGATTATCTGGCCCATGGCGGCCTGCAAGGCTTGCGCCAGGCCCTTGCCATGAGCGCTCAAGACGCCTGTCAGACGCTGATCGATTCGGGACTGCGCGGCCGGGGTGGCGCCGCTTTTCCGGCAGGCGTCAAATGGCGCACAGTACTGGGTGCCGCAGCCCAGCAAAAATATGTCGTCTGTAACGCCGATGAAGGTGACTCCGGCACCTTCTCCGACCGTCTGGCGATGGAAAGCGATCCTTTTATGCTGATCGAAGGGATCATCATCGCCGGCATTTCTACCGGAGCAAGCGAAGGCTGGATCTACGTGCGCAGCGAATATCCGCACGCGGTCGCAACCCTGGAACATGCCCTTATCTTGGCCCGCGCGGCCGGCTGGCTGGGCCAGAATATTTTGGGCTCCGGCAAGACTTTCGAGTTATATGTGGCGATGGGCGCGGGCTCCTATGTCTGCGGCGAGGAAACCGCCTTGCTGGAAAGCCTGGAAGGGCGCCGCGGCATTGTCCGGGCCAAGCCGCCGATTCCGGCGCTGTCCGGTCTGTTCGGCCAACCCACCGTGATCAACAATGTGGTGACACTCGCCACCGTGCCGATTATTTTTGCGCGCGGCGCCGAGTTCTATCGCGGCTTCGGCATGGGACGTTCGCGCGGCACCTTACCGTTTCAGCTCGCCGGCAATATCCGTCAAGGCGGCTTGGTCGAACTGGCATTCGGCATCACGCTGCGCGAACTGGTGTTCGGCTACGGCGCAGGTACCTGCAATGACCGGCCGGTGCGCGCCATCCAGGTCGGCGGCCCGCTTGGCACCTATTTACCGGAAAGCCAATGGGATCTGCCGCTCGACTATGAAGCCTATGCCGCGGTGGGCGCCGTGGTCGGGCATGGCGGCATCGTGGTGCATGACGACCATGCCGATCTCGCAGCGCTGGCCCAATACGCGATGAAATTCTGTGCACTCGAATCCTGCGGCAAATGCACGCCTTGTCGCATCGGTTCAACCCGCGGCGTCGAAGTGATACAGCAGATCCGCGACGGCGACACATCGGCTAAGCAGGTCACGCTGTTGCGCGACTTATGTGACACGATGGTCAATGGCTCGCTCTGCGCGATGGGCGGCATGACGCCCTACCCGGTACTCTCCGCCCTGAATCACTTCCCCGAAGATTTCGGCCTGACCCAGCCGGCGCCTACCGCCACGGCAGCCTGACGCGTTGGAGATACATCCCATGGACCTGACGACACCTAATACCGCTGCCGCTTGCGGCAAATCATCGTGCACTTGCGCCTCCAGCAAGCCCATACCTTTGAGCGACTCGATGCCGCTCCAGGATTTCGATTACGGCACGCCGCAAAGCTTGAGCGAGACCGCCGTCACGCTGGACATCGACGGCGTCACCGTCACCGTGCCAGCCGGCACTTCGGTGCTGCGCGCTGCACTTGAATCGGGCGTCAATGTGCCCAAACTCTGCGCCACCGATTCGCTTGAGCCATTTGGCTCCTGCCGCCTATGCTTGGTCGAAATAGAAGGACGCCGCGGCTACCCAGCATCGTGCACGACACCCGTCGAAGCCGGCATGAAGGTACGCACCCAAAGCGATAAATTGCAGGACCTGCGTCGCAATGTGATGGAACTTTATATTTCCGATCACCCGCTCGACTGCCTCACGTGCAGCGCGAACGGCAATTGCGAGCTGCAGGATATGGCCGGTGTCACGGGGCTGCGAGAAGTACGCTACGGCTATGCCGGTGAAAACCATCTCGATGCCAAGAAGGACGAATCGAATCCTTATTTCACCTACGATCCGTCGAAGTGCATTGTCTGCAATCGCTGTGTGCGGGCCTGCGAAGAAACCCAGGGCACTTTCGCGCTGACGATTTCCGGGCGTGGCTTCGGCTCGCGCGTCAGCGCCGGTGAAGATCAAGCGTTTATGGAATCCGAATGCGTGTCGTGCGGCGCCTGCGTCGAGGCCTGTCCGACCGCCACGCTGCAGGAAAAATCCGTCGTCAAACGGGGCCAGCCGACTAAGGCCGTGGTCACCACCTGCGCCTATTGCGGCGTTGGCTGCTCATTCAAAGCCGAAGTCAAAGGCAATGAAGTGATACGCATGACGCCCTACAAGAACGGCCAGGCCAATGAGGGTCACGCTTGCGTTAAAGGCCGTTTTGCCTGGGGTTATGCGACCCACCCGGATCGCATCACCAAGCCGATGATACGCAAAAGCATTACCGATGCTTGGACCGAGGTCAGTTGGGAAGAAGCGATCACTTACGCCGCCTCGGAGTTTCGGCGGATTCAAGGTAAATATGGCCGGGACTCGATCGGCGGTATCACCTCATCGCGCTGCACCAATGAAGAAACCTATCTGGTGCAAAAGCTGGTGCGCGCGGCCTTCGGCAATAACAATGTCGATACTTGCGCGCGCGTCTGTCATTCGCCGACCGGATATGGACTCAAACAAACTATCGGCGAGTCGGCCGGCACCCAGACCTTTGCCTCGGTGGCCCACTCCGATGTCATTATGGTGATCGGCGCCAACCCGACCGACGGTCATCCGGTGTTTGCCTCGCGCATGAAACGGCGTTTGCGTGAAGGCGCCAAGCTGATTGTGGTCGACCCGCGTAAAATCGATATCGTCGACGGCCCGCATATCAAAGCCTCATACCACCTGCAACTACGCCCCGGCACCAATGTCGCCATCGTCAATGCGCTAGCCCATGTGATTGTCACGGAAGACCTGCTCGACGAGACTTTTATCGCCGAACGCTGCGAACCGAAAGCCTTTTTGCAATGGCGTGAATTTGTCACGCAAGCGGAAAACTCGCCCGAAGCCAGCGCGGCAATTACCGGCGTGCCCGCCGAAACCGTGCGCAGCGCGGCGCGCATGTTCGCCGCCGGCAACAACGCGGCAATCTATTACGGTTTGGGGGTCACCGAGCATGCCCAAGGCTCGACTGCCGTGATGGGGATTGCCAACCTGGCCATGGCGACCGGTAATGTCGGCCGCGAAGGCGTCGGCATCAACCCGCTGCGCGGCCAAAACAATGTTCAGGGGTCCTGCGATATGGGCTCTTTCCCGCACGAGTTCCCGGGTTATCGGCATGTCTCCGACTCGATCACGCGCGCCTTGTTCGAAGACGCCTGGCAAGTCGAGTTGCAGGCCGAGCCGGGTTTGCGCATCCCCAATATGTTCGATGCCGCAGCACATGGCTCCTTCCTCGGCTTGTACGTGCAGGGCGAGGATATCGTGCAGTCGGATCCGAACACCCATCATGTGGCTCACGCGCTGTCGTCGATGGAATGTATCGTGGTGCAGGATATTTTCCTGAACGAAACCGCCAAGTATGCACATGTCTTCCTACCGGGCGCCTCATTCCTGGAAAAAGATGGCACCTTCACCAATGCCGAGCGACGCATCTCGCGCGTGCGCAAAGTCATGCCGCCTCTGGCGAAATACGCCGACTGGGAAGTGACCCTGCTGCTCTCCAAGGCGCTCGGCTACGAAATGAATTACGCACACCCGTCAGAAATCATGGATGAGATCGCGCGTCTGACGCCGACTTTCTCGGGCGTCTCCTTCGATTTGATCGACCGCCTGGGCAGTGTGCAGTGGCCGTGTAACGAGCACGCGCCGGAAGGCACGCCTATCATGCACGTCGACACTTTTGTGCGCGGCAAAGGGCGTTTTATCATCACCCAGTTCTTTGCCTCGCAAGAAAAGATCACGCACAAATACCCCCTGCTGCTGACCACCGGGCGCATTTTGTCGCAATACAATGTCGGCGCGCAGACGCGCCGCACCGAGAACGTCCAGTGGCATGACGAAGATAAACTGGAAATCCATCCGCATGACGCCGAAGATAGGGGCATCCATGATGGCGACTGGGTCGGCATCGAATCGCGGGCGGGCAATACCGTGTTGCGTGCCGTAGTCAGCGACAGAATGCAGCCCGGCGTGGTTTACACCACCTTTCACTTCCCCGAATCGGGCGCGAACGTGATCACCACAGACAGTTCGGACTGGGCCACCAACTGCCCCGAATACAAGGTCACCGCGGTCCAGGTCATGCCAGTCGAGCAGCCTTCGGATTGGCAACAAGCCTACTCACGCTTTAACCAGACCCAGCTCAACCATCTGCACAACCGCCAGACGGCGGTGCTGGATGGCGCGACCGCGAAATAAAAAGAGGCAGCGATGGATCTCGACAACTTGATTACGATGGCCAACCAGATTGGAGACTTTTTTGCTTCGCTGCCCGACCACGAGGAAGCGCTGACCAGCATCGCCGAGCATATTCGCAAATTCTGGGCGCCGCGCATGCGGGCGGCGCTGTTGCACTCCCTGGACACCCCGGATTCGGCGGCGCTGAAGCCCATCGTCAGGGAAGCTTTGACGCTCAATCGGGCGCGCCTCGAACCGGCCACGGTTTGATGTTGAAGCCGCCCAGCACCGCTCTTGGCAGACCGTTCGCGCCGCGACTGTGAAACGCCCCCTCGAAAGGGGCACAGTTTGCCCTTGGGTTCGAACGGGCCGGGCTCGGTATTGCACGGAACTCAGCCCTTATCGTTTCAACTTAATCACGTGCTTGCGAAAACCTCTGCCCTTATAGTTTTTCGCGGCGAAAGGCGAGGACCAGGTGTCCGATGTTAAAATCGACGCGCCGAAAATCATCGTTATGCGCCGCCTTGTACTCCGGCTGCAAATTGCCAAATGATGCAGGCACGCGACAATCGAGCCACGATAACGGTCGCCGGCCAGGTTCATTGATTACACTCGGCCGTCATTGACAGCAGTTCATCACGGAGCTTTTGATGTTTCTTCCTATCGCCGCAGTCGCCATTGGCGGCGCACTCGGCTCTTTGCTGCGCTGGCTGCTGGGCATGCAATTCAATGCACTGTTCCCAGACTTGCCACTTGGCACGCTGGCGGCCAATCTCGGGGCCGGCTATGTGATCGGCCTGGCCGTCGCCGTTTTTGCTCGCTATCCAGGCCTGGCCATCGAATGGCGGCTGTTTGTGATTACCGGCGTGCTCGGCGGACTCTCGACCTTCTCGACCTTCTCGGCCGAAGCCACCAACTTGATTCAGCAAGGCCGCCTAGGCTGGGCCATCGCGCATATTTCAGCCCACCTGTTCGGCTCGCTAGCGATGACCATGCTGGGCATCGCCACCATCGCCTTGTTGAAGTCCTAAGGTCTTGCTAGCTGGGCCGCACATCGAGCGCACAGTGGTGATCGCTGGTACCGATATCGATCTGGATGGTCGCGTGATGCACCGAAAAATCACTGGCTAATTTCGCCACGATCTGATCGACAAAGGTGTCGCCGGGGTGACCGCCCGGCATCACCAGATGCACGGTCATGGAATTTTCGGTGGTCGACAGCGCCCACACATGCAAATCATGAATGTCCGTGACGCCCTGCAAGCGCGCCAAGTAACGGGCGATGCTTTTGGTGTTGACCTGAGCGGGCACCGCGCCCAAAACAAGCTTCACGGATTCGGTCAAAAGATTCCAGGTACCGAACAGTACGACGGCTACGACCACCAAGCTCATCGCCGGGTCGACCCAATTCCAGCCGGTCAATAAAATGATCAGGCCGCTGATGGCCACTCCGGCCGACACCGCCGCGTCGCCCAGCATATGCAGAAAAGCGCCGCGCACATTCAGATCGTGCTTGCTGCCCGACATAAACAGCCAAGCCGAAAATCCGTTAATCACCAAGCCGGCTGCCGCCACGGCGAATACCTCGACGCCCCCCACGGCGGGCGGATCCATCAAGCGCAAAATGGCTTCCCAGGCAATCGCGCCCGACGCCACGCACAACAACGCGGCGTTGGCCAACGACGCCAAAATGGACGATCCGCGCAGCCCATAAGTAAAGCGCGCGGAGGTTTTGCGCCGCGCCAGGAAAATCGCCCCCCAGGCCAACACCAGACCCAACACATCCGACAGGTTATGTCCCGCATCGGCTAACAAGGCCGTCGAATGAGCGATAAAACCATACACCACCTGCAACACCACAATGGTGATATTGAGCGCGACTGCAATCGCAAAGGCGCGGCTTTTGCCATCCGGCGGCGCACCGTGGTGATGGCCGTGCCCATGATGATGGCCTGCGTGGGCGTCGCCTTCGTCCTCATCATCAGCGTCGTGGTCATGGGCCGCGTGGTCATGGGCCGCGTGGTCGTGGGCCGCGTGGTCATGGGCCGCATGGTCGTGGGCCGCGTGGTCGTGGGCCGCGTGGTCGTGGGCCGCGTGGTCGTGGGCCGCGTGGTCGTGGGCCGCGTGGTCGTGGGCCGCGTGGTCATGGGCCGCGTGGTCGTGGGCCGCGTGGTCATGGGCCGCGTGGTCATGGCGCGTTGCCGGCCCGGTTTGGTCGCGTGGATCTTGGCTCATTTGAGAATTCCGTTATAGCTCGTGGTGGGGTTCCGCAACGTGCTCAAGTAGGTCACTGAGCATATCGCTGATATGGTCGTCGGCAGCAAGGTAAAACACCTGTTTGCCCTGGCGATCCGCACGCACCACCCGCGCCGCACGTAGCAAGCGTAAATGATGACTAACGAGCGATGCACTCAAGCCCAATGATTCGGCAATGGCCCCCACAGCAACCGGCTGCTCGACACAGGCGAGCACAATGCGCAGGCGTGTCGGATCGCCCAACAGGCGAAACAGGTCAGCCAGTTGCACAATACGGTCGTCAAACTCTGGTTTCATTGGCACCAACATATGAATACGTATTCATATGTTAATTGCATTTGTTTGTTAAAGCAAGCCAGTCGACGTCAGATCCACCTCAAGCCGGTAAAAGAGTGACGCCGCTGGCGGCCAACGACTCCAGCAAAGCCGGGTCGGTGGCGCGATCGACAATAATCGTACTGGCGAGCGTCAACTCTCCTATCTGGTAGCGCGACGCCGTATTTATCTTGTCCGCTGAAGCCAGCACCACGGTTTCGGCGGCATGCGCGGCGAGCGCACGTTTCATATAAGCCTCTTCCAGATCCCCGGTACTCAAACCCGCCGTCGCGTGTACACCGGTCACGCCCATAAAATAGATATCGGCGCGAATCGGCGCAAGCGCCTCCATCGCGGCGGCCCCCACGGTCACAATGGAATGCTTGAACAAGCGCCCGCCGAGAATAATCACCTCAATACGCGGATAATCGACCAACTCCACCGCCACATTGGGGCTATGCGTCACCACGGTCGCAACTAAATCCCGCCGCAGCTGCCTGACCAGTTCGATAGCGGTGGTTCCGCCATCGATGATTACCACTTGCCCATCGGCAATCATGCCGGCGGCAGCCGCCCCGACAGCCCGTTTGGTCAATGACTCGATGGGGCGTCGATGCGCGAAATCGGCCGTCGCCGGGGACGCGGGCAAGGCGCCGCCATGAACCCGCTGCAGCAAACCCTCGCCGGCCAATTCCCGCAAATCGCGGCGTATCGTATCTTCCGAAACCTCGAACGACTCGCTGAGCTGCTTGGCAAGTACCTGCCCGTCTCGCTTAAGCGCGGCAAGGATGGCATTTTTTCTTTGACTGGTCAGCATAGTGTTTGCACGAAATATCTTGTTATTGCACGAATATGCACGATATCATTGAATGTCACTTTTGTATCGCCCTTTGGTATCTCACTTTGATGTCGGAGCATTCGGCTATGACAACACCCACCGCCAACACCGCGGAGCGCATCCGCATTATCGACACCCAGATATTGTCGGACGACTGGTTTATCCTCAAGAAAACCACCTTCGACTACCTGCGCCGCGACAAGGTCTGGCAACGTCTGAGCCGCGAAACCTATGATCGCGGCAATGGCGCGACGATTCTGCTTTACGACCGTCGGCGCGAAACCGTGGTGCTGACCCGGCAATTTCGCTTCCCGGCCTTCGTCAATGGTCATGACGGCATGCTGATCGAAGTCCCGGCCGGCCTACTCGATGACGCGTCGCCGGAAGCCCGGATTCGCGCGGAAGTCGAGGAGGAGGCAGGCTACCGGGTGCATCGCGTGGAAAAGCTCTTCGAAGCATTTATGAGTCCGGGATCAGTCACGGAAAAACTGCATTTCTTTCTTGCCGAATACGACTCCGCCGAGAAAATCTCCCAAGGAGGCGGCGTGGTAGCGGAAGGGGAAGATATCGAGGTGATCGAACTGCCATTGGCCGACGCCTTGAAACGCATTCAAACCGGCGAGATCGTCGACGGCAAGACCATCATGCTGCTGTACCACGCAGCGCTCTACCTGTGCCCTCAACCTGATGCGCCATAACACCACACTCCATGCCATCTTGAGCTCCGGTGCACGGCCGGCAATCGACCGATGCCGACGCAAGTGTCGGTACGGCGCGTGAGCTGGGTTCGCCCATCCACCATGACATCCGGGTGATTCGGCAGATGCATGGATGGGCTGTGGCAAAATGTCTGTCTGTTCTATCGCTTAGCAGACAATGTCAAACACCTTCCAGCAGGCTTATACAGCACATCAAAAAGGCCAGTGGCCGCTGGCGGAGCGTGCCTATGAAGCGCTGCTGGAACACCACCCTCGCCATGCCGACGGCCTGCATCTGTTTGGCTTGCTCAGGCACCAACAAGGACGCCATGCCGAAGCGGCCGCCCTGATCCGGCAGGCATTAGACGTACAGCCCGGTCTGGCCGGCGCATGGCTGAATCTAGGCAGCGTGCTAAAAACCTTAGAACAACTCGACGAAGCGATCACCTGTTATCAACGCGCGATCGAATTGCAGCCGGGCTTCAGCGCCGCGTATGCCAATCTGGGCAATGCCTTGAGTGCTGCCGGGCGCAACCGCGAAGCCGTCGAACACTACCGTCAGATTCTGCTGCAGGATCCCGCCAATGCAGGAGTTCTAAATAATCTCGGGAATGCCCTGGCCAACCTGGGGCAAAGCGACGAGGCGATTGCCGCATTTGAGGCCGCGCTGCGTCATGCGCCGCAGCATGCGGGCGCACTCAATAACCTGGGCAACGTGCGCAAAGCCGCTGGCGAGTTAGAGCGTGCCACCGAACATTTTCGGGCCGCCTTGGCAATCCAACCCGACTTTGCCCTGGCCTGCTTCAATCTCGGCCATACGCTGGACGCGATGGATCGCTGCCATGAAGCCGTACCGGCATTTGAGCGAGCGCTGGCGCTGCAACCCGATTGGCTCGCCGCGCGTTATGGCTTGGCACATGCATTAACGGCACTCGAGCGCAGCGCCGAGGCGCGCGCGCATTTCGAACAGATCTTGAAGACCGACCCCGGTTTTGCCTTGGCCTGGCAAGATATGGGCACAGCGCTCTACGACATGGGCGAATTCGATGCGGCAGCCGACGCCTTTGAGCGGGCCTTGCAAGCACGCCCGGAACTCGCGATCGCAGCTTATAACCGTTCGCTGGTGCAATTATTAAAAGGCGAATTGCGTGCCGGATGGCTCGCTTATGAGACGCGCTGGCGCGTGTTCGCGTCGCCCGGCGTCGATGCGCCGCTTTGGCATGGCGAGACGCCTTTGGTCGGCCGCACGATTTTGATCCATGCCGAACAGGGTTTGGGCGACACGGTGCAGTTCGTGCGCTATGTGCCGCTGGTCGCGCGCCGCGCCGCGCACGTCATTTTGGAAGTGCAGCCTGAACTGGTCACCTTGCTGCAAACTGCTGCGCGCAGCTGGGGGGTTACCTTGCTGACGCGCGGTCAGCCGCGCCCCGCCTTCGATTGTCATTGCCCCATGCTGAGCCTGCCGCTGGCGTTTAATACCTCGCTAAAGACGATTCCGGCCGAGCCGGCCTATCTCACGCCACCCGCAGACGCGATTGCACGCTGGCGCACAGTCCAACCTTCGGCAAACACACCAGGCGCGGCGCCAAGCCACCGCCGTATCGGCCTGGTCTGGTCGGGCCGGATCAAGACACGCCGTGAGAATCGCGCCATCCCCTTGACGCTACTGGAGCCCTTATTGCAGCAAGACACCGAGCATTGGGTGCTGCTGCAAAAAGAAGTCCCCGATAGCGATAAGGCCGCGCTGGAGCGCATCTTGGCGCAAGGCCGCGCACATGCACCAGCCCATCCTTTGAATGATTTCGCCGATACCGCAGCCTTGATTGCCACGTTGGACTACGTGATTACGATAGACACCTCGGTCGCGCACGTGGCTGCTGCATTGGGCAAGCCCACCTGGATTTTGCTGCCGTTCGCCCCTGACTGGCGTTGGCTGCTGGGGCGCGACGACAGCCCTTGGTATCCGAGTGTGCGCCTGTTCAGGCAGGGCGCGCCGGGGGATTGGCGGGGGCTGATTGAAGCGGTTCGGCTGGCGTTGAAGCGTGACATCGACATTCAAACCGATTAGCGAAGGTCAGCATGGGCGATAAGCGCTCACCACAAAAAACAAGGCCGGTATCGCTACCGGCCCGGATCTTTTCAAGCAACCCACTTAACCTACACGCGCTACCTTATAAAGTTCGCGCGATTCGCGGCTGCGGAACAGAATCAAGGTGGCGACCAAACCGCACACCGCGGCAATCGACAGCCAGATGCCCGGCGCCGCCTTATTGCCGGTTTCGTGAATCAGATAGGTGGCAATCGCCGGTGTGAAACCGCCCACCGTGGTGGCTAGGCTATAGGCCAAGGAAAAGCCTGCGGTGCGCACGGCAACCGGCATCACTTCGGTCAGCGCCACCACCATCGCACCGTTGTAGCTGCCGTAAATAAATGACAGCCAGAGTTCAACCATCAGCAAGCGGCTAAACGAGGGATCGGACACCAGCCATTGCATGGCCGGATAAGCGGTGACGATCGCCAGCACCGTAAAGAAGATCAGCAAAGGACGACGACCGATACGGTCCGACAGTGCGCCCATCACCGGCAACCAGAACAAATTCGACAAGCCTATGCACACGGTAATCGCCAGCACATCGACATCGGAGAAGTGCAGCACCTGTTTGCCGAAGGTCGGCGTGTAAGCGGTAATCAGGTAAAACGACACGGTGGTCATCATCACCAACAACATACCGGACAGCACAATGCCCCAGTTTTCGAGCATCGAAGCGAAGATTTCGCGAATGCCCGGACGATGTTTGCGCGCCAGAAATTCTTCGGTTTCTTGCAGCGAACGACGTATCAAGAACAGAAACGGCACAATCAAGCAGCCGATCAGGAACGGCACACGCCAGCCCCATGACGACATCACGTCAACCGGCAGGAATTTATGCAGCAACACGCCGATCAAGGCGGCGAAGACCACGGCGACCTGCTGACTGCCCGACTGCCATGCGCAATAGAAGCCCTTGTGACCCGGCGTCGCCATCTCGGATAGATACACCGACACGCCGCCCAATTCCACGCCCGCCGAGAAACCTTGCAGCAAGCGCCCCAATAACACCAACAACGGCGCCACCATGCCGATGGTTTCATAGCGCGGTACCGCGGCAACCATCAAGGTGCCGACCGCCATTAGGCCCAAGGTCAAAATCAAACCTTTGCGCCGACCGTGATGATCGATGTAAGCGCCAAGGAAGATGGCGCCGAGGGGGCGTACCAGAAATCCGGCGCCGAAAGTCGCCAGAGCCAACATCAGTGAGGCGAAATGGTCCTTACCTGGGAAATAGGCTTCGGCAATCGCAGACGCGAAATAACCGTACACCATGAAATCGTACATCTCAAGAAAGTTACCGCTGGTGACGCGGAATACTGTCTTGACCTTGGACTCGCGATGGGAAACTGTCGACATGGCTTTTACTGGGCGCGCCCGACTCCGCCGTCAGGCTAGGGAAAAGAAAGCATCGCGGCGGGTCGGCCTTGAGCTGCTAAAAAGAATCATCCGAGCGGACGGACGCATCGAAGACTCAGCCTTGATTAGGCCGTTTAACCCCGGTTATCTCAAAAAATGATAAACGAAGTGTCTGCTTTAATCCGCGCATTTTAATGGTTTTTTTATTCGCCAGCACCCATAGGCCATTGCTTAGGTAGTATCCCTAATGCCCCAGGTCTAAATAGTTTAAGCAATGAAATTGTCCACTAGGGAATTCCCCGAGGACGTTCATTCCATTCCATCGAATTAAAAGCGGGTATCGCGCGCCGCCCGCAAGAAATTATCGAGTACCGGCGTGCAATCGAGCAATTCAGGCCCACCCGCCCGGTGAAACTCCGGGTGCCATTGCAGGCCCATCACAAACGGCGCTTTTTTGTAGCGCACTGCTTCGATAATGCCGTCGTCGGCCGACACGGCTTCGATAATTGTGTCGCGGCCCACTGTCTTGACCGCTTGATGATGAATCGAATTGACCAGCCCTTCGCGCCGCCCGGAAAACATGCCGGCCAAGGTCGAACCTTGGGGAAAGTGAATTGCGTGACGATGTTCGTCGTAGAGCTCATTGACATGCGGTATGGCAGTGGCGACATCGGTGGCGATGTCCTGATATAAAGTCCCGCCGAATGCGACATTAATTAACTGGCAGCCTCGGCAAATACCCAGCACCGGCTTGCCGGATTCGATAAATTCATGCAGCAATTCCAATTCGTACATATCGCGTACACGGTCGCCGTGCCATTCCGGGCGGGTCGCGACCTCGGCGTACGATTGCGGCGAAACATCGGCGCCACCTTGCAGCAACAGTCCGTCAAGGTGTTTGGCGTAGTCGCGTAAGCGGATATTGCTCGGATGCAGCATGCCTTGCTGACCCACGGTGGGAATCATAAAAACCAGCACGTCGCGCGACATGACCCAATGCGCTACCGACTCTTCCAAATATTGCAAGGTTTTGCCGCGCAAACCCTTGCCATCGGGTTCCGGATGGAAGATGCGCGCAGACACGCCGATTTTGAGCGTGCGTTGCGTCATCCGCTGCCCGGCGCGATCGAAAATCGCGCGGGCTCGCGTCATCAGGGTGCGGCCCAGCGCCACCCAGGCAGAATCGCCGTCGCTTAAATAAGAGGGCCGCATCGAGTCGAAGCCATTGCCCTGAGCATTGCCGTGACCGCTGCCCTCAGGCGCGGGTTCGTGAGCCGGATCCGGCTTCGCGGCGCCGCCTTCGGGCGGAGTATAGACGCCACCGGGCAGCGCACTGCGGTAGCCCGACACCGCCGCTGTCGCGGAAGCCGCGCCGACACCGTGCTCTCCCGGCGCTGCTGGCGCTGCCGTAGCGGCTTTAGGCTCGCTCTGGGCGCCGGGGGCGCCTTCGGTGTGCTGGGCGCCGGGGGCGCCTTCGGTGTGTTGAGGTAACGCAGTCTGCGGCGGGCGGGCAATCGATTCGTTTTCGGAGTCGATCTGTGACGGCGTTTTTTCGCTCATGGCTTTGTAAAGGGCGCGGACCGCGCAGACGTAGGAACAAGGGCCGATTATGCGTCAGGCGCGGCACTACCGCAAACCGGCAAAATGGGAAGCTATCGAATTTACCCGCGTCGGCGCTCGTCTATCCCGCTCGATGGGCCTCTTATGCCGCGCCTATCCCAATGAACAATCATGTCTCGCGCTATCATGTGCGAGTGCCGATATCCGATAACGCTGCGTTTGGAGCCACACTCGAGCCACACCCGAGCCCCCTGCTCCAGCCCAGCCCTACCGTTTCCACTGCCACCTGCCCAAAGCCGAGCGCGCCATCATGACTTCAACGCCCACACCCACAGTGTTCCCACCGCTATCGCGCCTAGCCGACTTGGTTCACGCTTTGACCAGCGGCGCCGCCACCAGCCGGCAACTCACGGAAATTGCGCTAGACCGTATCGCCGAGCCCACGGGCCAGGGCGCCAATACCTTCATTCATGTCGACGCGTCGGCCGCTCTGGTCGCCGCCGACGCCAGCGACGCGCTACGGCGAGCCGGCACCGTGCTTTCGCCACTTATGGGCTTGCCCATTTCGGTAAAGGATTTATTCGATATCAGCGGACAAGTCACGCGCGCCGGCTCTTTGGCGCTGGGCGATGCACCCGGCGCCTCGGTCGACGCCGTGGCGGTCGCACGCTTAAGGCGCGCAGGCGCGGTACTGATCGGACGCACTAATATGTCCGAATTTGCCTTCTCGGGCCTGGGCCTGAATCCGCATTTCGGCACCCCGCTCTCACCGTTTCGGCGCTCGGAAGCGCTGGTCGCGGGCGGCTCCTCGTCGGGCGCCGCGGTTTCCGTCGCCGATGGCATGGCCGCTGCAGCGCTGGGCACCGACACCGGCGGCTCGGTGCGCATCCCGGCGGCACTTTGCGGGCTCACCGGCTTCAAACCCACGGCACGGCGCATTCCACGCGCCGGCGCAGTGCCGCTGTCCAGCACGCTCGATTCGATCGGCCCGCTGGCGCCGTCGGTCGCATGCTGCGCCCTGATGGACCGGATCCTAGCCGGCCTAGACCCGGTTTTGCCTCGCGAGCAGTCCATACGCGGCGCGCGTATCGGCGTGCTAAGCAATGTGGTGCTCGATGAGCTGGAACCCGCCGTGGCCAGCGCCTATGAACGTGCGCTGCAACAGCTCGCCGCGGCCGGTGCGCAGCTTACAGATTTCCATTTCGCGCCGCTCGACCAGTTGGCACAGATCAATCGCTACGGTTTTTCAGCCATCGAAGCCCTCGCCTGGCACCGCCATTTGATCGCCGAGCGCGGCATGCAATACGACCAACGCGTACGGAAACGCATCCTGCGCGCCGAGTCGGCCACGGCGCTCGACTATGTCGACCTGTTGGCCGCGCGCCGCGCGCTGATCTCGCAAGCCGAGGCGGCATGGCGTGAATTCGACGTCGTAGCGCTGCCGACGGTCGCTTTGACGCCGCCCAAATTGGCCGAACTTGAAGTCGACGAAGAGCACTTTATCGCGCTTAACGCCAAGATGCTGCGCAATCCAAGCATCATCAATTTTCTCGACGGCTGCGCGCTCACGCTGCCCTGCCATCGTCATGGCGAAGCGCCGGTCGGCTTGAGCCTCGCCGCCTTAGCCGACAACGACGAGCGCGTGCTTGGCTTAGGTTTAAGCGCGCAAAGAGTACTGGACGCGGCACGCTAAAGCTGCTGCTCGGGCATAAGCGGCATCGGCTGCACATGGCAGAGTGCCGCCCCCATTGAGCCAGACGCTTGCGTCTGACTAAGTTAAGCCACTCCAACGATTTTCGCGCAGCGCGCTACAATGAATCCCCCTATTTGTCAGACCCCAGGAAAACCTATGGATGATGCGTTTTTTCTGCAGCGCGAACGGCGCCGCTTGATTGCTCTTGCCGTCGTCGCACTCGCGCTGCTCGGTGGTGCACTCTACCTGCAATTTGTCGCCCATGAAGACCCCTGCCCCTTGTGCATATTGCAGCGCTATGCGTATTTATCGATTGCGATCTTCGCGCTCCTGGGCTCGTCCCAGCGTAACTGGAGCGTGATTCGCGCCTCGGAAATACTGATACTGCTGGCAGCGGTGGGCGGTGTGGCCGCTGCGGGAAAACATGTCTGGACCCTGGCGCACCCCTCGTTCGGTTGCGGCTTCGATGCGCTGGAACCCATCGTCGACGGACTGCCGCTAGCCAAAATCTGGCCCGCGGTATTTCAGGTTTCCGGCCTGTGCGAAACACCGTACCCGCCGATTCTTGGGCTGTCGCTACCGCAATGGTCTTTAGTCGGCTTTGTGCTGACCTTCGTGCTGGTGGCACGCAGCATGCTGCGCGGCCGTCCTTCGCGCAGGGCATAAAATCGCACCCGTCGCCACATCGTTCAACATCACGCTATCAAGGCCCTTTGCCATGTCGCCCACACCGTCCAACGCTACCTCGCCGTCTGCTGCCGTGACGCAAAAATTTACGCGCGCGCCCAAAGCCGAACTGCATGTCCATATCGAAGGTACCTTGGAGCCCGAACTGATCTTTGCGCTGGCCCAACGCAACGGCGTCACGCTGCCTTATGCCTCGGTCGAGGCGTTGCGAGATGCCTACGCCTTCACCGACTTGCAATCCTTTCTCGACATTTACTATGCCGGGGCCAGCGTGCTGCAAACCGCCGAGGATTTTCACGACGTGACGGCAGCCTACGTGGAGCGTGCGCGGGCCGACGGTGTGGTTCACGCGGAAATTTTCTTCGACCCGCAAACCCATACGGTGCGCGGCATCTCGCTCGATACCATGTTGGCCGGCATGGAGCGGGCATTGGCGCAAGCCGAGCAGCGCGATGGTTTTTCCAGCCGCTTGATCCTATCTTTCCTGCGGCATTTGTCGGAAGACGATGCGCTCGAAACCTATCAAGCTGCGCTGCCGCTTTTCGATCGTTATCCGCATCGCCTGACAGGCGTCGGGCTCGACTCATCTGAGCTCGGCCACCCGCCCTCGAAATTCGCCCGGGTCTTCGCCTTGGCGCGCGAACGCGGTCTGAAGCTGGTCGCCCATGCGGGTGAAGAAGGGCCGCCGGCCTATATCCACGAAGCACTCGATATCTTGCAGGTGCATCGCATAGACCATGGCGTGCGCAGTACCGAAGACCCGGCCTTGATTACCCGTCTGGCGCGCGATCAAATCGCACTGACCGTCTGCCCGTTATCGAATACCAAGCTCAAAGTGTTTGGCGACATGCGCGAGCACACGCTTAAGCAAATGCTGGACGCCGGCGTGGCCGTCACGGTTAACTCGGACGATCCGGCTTATTTTGGCGGTTACGTCAATGCCAATTACGCAGCAGTCGCGCAAGCGCTGAACCTGAATGACGACGAGCTTTATCGCATCATTCGCAACGGTTTCGAAGCGTCGTTTATCGATGAGACTCAGCGCGCGACACTGATCGCGCGGCTCGACGCACATTGGCAGGTGGCTTAAAAACCGCTTGCGCCGTGTTTCCGGCAAACTTCGCCGGCGACCTAAGCGGCGCTGTTGTAAAAAGGGCTGAACGTGCATCGCATGTTCAGCCTTCGCAGTTCGCGTCAAGTATTCTGAAAGATCTCGCCCGTCGGCGGGCAAGTCAGCTTTATCTCAATTAGCCACGGCGCCACTACCCGCCGGCTGAGCAGGAGCCACGGGTACACCCGGCACCGGCCCATTCGACACGCCGTTAAGATTCTCCGGCAAGTTGACCTGAATCACAGTGCCATTGGGCATCGGGAAGTTCGCCAAGGCGCTGCGCACTAAATAAGGCATGGCGGCCAGCAGCGAACCATCGGGCCCTGAATTTCCGGCGGTCACGTTATACACCTCAAGACCGTTATGGCTCAGGTCGGAGATACGAATCGACAGTGTTTTGACAAACAGCGGATAAGGCTGCGTGTCGTAGATCACCGATACCGGGCCATAGGGCATCGGACCATACCAACCGCCGTACCAGCCGCCACGCCAGACCGGGGCATAAGCCACCGGTTGCGAGACCATGGTCGAATGGTTGCTGATGTCATACAACTAGGACACCGCGTAATGGGCATGCTGCGCATCGACCTGCTTGAAACCGTAGGCCGTCAACGCATTGTTGACCAAGCCTTCATAGGTCGACTGCTCAAGATTATTTTGCTGATCGGCGCTACGCTTAAATGTATAGCTACGGTCGGCATCGTGACCGTTCCAATTTTGGAATGCCGTGACGTTGGTCGTCACGTAACTGGCGCAACCCGTCAGCAATACCGTGGCTGCCAGACTGCAACTCGCCATCAGGCGCATGAGTTTCATATTTTTTCCTTATGCTTTTTCAGTTGACCGCAACCCGAGCCAACAGTTCCAATATCACCATGCTTATATGATACGCGCGCGGCTGGGCACCATGTCTATCCCGCCGCCGCATACTGTCCTATAAAGCGAGCTCCGTCGGGCAATCATTTCTGGCGATTAGGCCGGCCAGGTTTAACTTTTGTACAATGTAGAAATAGTTCCGCTTAGCACCTTCGGTGCTTCTCTACGCGGCCCCCATTCTCGCATCCGACGGCTCACATTCAATGTCAACTACTACAGCTTCTGTTGTAATTCACCGCACCGACTACACGCCACCGGCATTCTTAATCGATTCCGTCGCGCTGGAATTCGATCTCGCGCCGGAAAAAACCACCGTCACCAATCGTATGCGCGTGCGCCGCAATCCGGCAGCACAGCACGCAGCCAATCTAACCCTGGTCGGCGACGAAATCGAACTGGTCAGCGTGGCGCTCGACGGCGCCTCCTATGCGAATATCCAATCCAGCCCCGACCAACTAGAAATTCTGGGCGTGCCGGAAAGCTTCGAACTGACCGTGGTCAGCGTCTGCCACCCGGCCAGCAACACGTCGTTAAGCGGCTTGTATGTTTCCAGCGGCAATTTTTTCACGCAATGCGAAGCCGAGGGTTTTCGCAAAATCACCTACTTCCTGGATCGCCCCGACGTCATGTCGATCTACGACGTGACGCTGCGCGCCGATAAAGCCGCTTATCCGGTTCTACTATCGAACGGCAATCTGGTCGAGCAAGGCGATTTGGCCGATGGCCGTCATTTTGCAAAATGGCAAGACCCGTTTAGCAAACCGAGTTACCTGTTCGCCCTGGTGGCCGGCCGTCTGGTCTGCCTTGAAGAGACCTACACCACCGGCTCCGGCAAAAACAAACTATTGCAGGTCTGGGTCGAAGCGCACGATCTCGACAAAACGCGTCATGCGATGGATTCACTGATTCATTCCCTTAAATGGGATGAGCAACGCTACGGCCTTGAGCTCGACCTTGAGCGCTTTATGATTGTCGCCGTTAGCGATTTCAATATGGGCGCGATGGAAAACAAGGGCTTGAATATCTTCAACACGCGCTTTGTGTTGGCCAATCCGGAAACCGCCTCCGATATCGATTACGCCAATATCGAAGCGGTGGTCGGCCATGAATATTTCCACAACTGGACCGGCAATCGCGTCACTTGCCGCGACTGGTTCCAGTTAAGCTTGAAAGAAGGCCTGACGGTATTTCGCGACCAGGAATTTTCCGCGGATATGGCCAGCCTATCCGAAGACGACCTGAGTAGCCGCGCGACCAAACGGATTGAAGATGTACGTGTGCTGCGCCAGGCGCAGTTCGCCGAAGATGCGGGCCCGATGGCCCATCCGGTACGCCCCGAAAGTTTTGTTGAAATCAATAACTTCTACACCGTCACCGTCTACGAAAAAGGCGCCGAAGTCGTGCGCATGTATCAGACTCTGGTGGGCCGCGAGGGCTTTCGCCGCGGCATGGACTTGTATTTTGAACGCCACGACGGCCAGGCCGTAACTTGTACCGATTTCCGCTTGGCCATGGCCGACGCCAATCAGCGCGACCTGACGCAATTCGAGCGCTGGTATAGCCAGGCCGGCACCCCCCATGTCAAAGTGCAAACCCGTTACGACGCTGCAGCAAAAACGCTGACGCTGGATCTGAGCCAGCATGTAGGCCCGGCGGACCAAGTGGCAGAGGCCATGTTAATTCCATTTGCGGTCGGACTGGTCGGCGCCGATGGCCGCGATCTCGCGCTGCAACTGGCCGGAGAAAGCGCGCCCCAAGGTACTACGCGCGTCCTCGAACTCACCGAACGCACACAAAGCGTGACGTTTATCAACGTGGCCGAAAAGGCCTTGCCGTCCTTGTTGCGCAATTTCTCGGCGCCGGTGATCGTCGACTACGACTACACACCTGATGAACTGACCTTCTTGTTTGCCAATGACAGCGACCCGTTCAACCGCTGGGAAGCGGGACAGCGCTTAGCCACGCGCGAATTGCATGGGTTAACGGCCTTGGCCGCCAGCGGCCGGCCGTTGCAATTGGCCGATAGTGTGATCGAAGCCTTTGGCCGCGTGCTGCGAGACGACAGCTTGTCGCCAGCATTCCGGGAATTGGCGCTGACCCTGCCTTCGGAAAGCTATCTCGCCGAACAAATGGCCGTGTCCGACCCGGCGTCAGTCCATATCGCCCGCGACTTCTTCCGTACACGCATCGCCACCGTATTGCGCGACGATTTGCTGGCTACCTATCTGAAACACCAAACTCCGGGTCCATTCCAAGCCAGCGCGGCCGATGCCGGTCAACGTGCCCTCAAAAACCTGGCTTTGTCTTACCTGGGCAAACTCGGCGATGCGCAGGCACTGCAGCTGGCATCCGCCCAGTACGACAGCGCCAACAATATGACCGACCGGTCCGCAGCGCTAAGCACCCTGTTGTATCTGGGCGGCGAAGCGGCTGCACGAGCGCTGGCACACTTTTTCGACAAATTCGAAAAAGAAGCGCTGGTTATCGACAAATGGTTTGCCCTGCAAGCCACTCGCGAAGGCCGGCCGGGCGAACGCGTGATCGACAGTGTCAACATGCTGATGCAGCACCCGGCCTTCACCTTACGTAACCCGAACCGCGCGCGCGCCTTGATTTTTGCATTCTGCATTAATAATCCGGCTCAATTTCATGCGGTCGACGGCTCAGGCTATCAATTCTGGGCCGAGCAGGTACTGGCGCTCGACGCATTGAACCCGCAAGTGGCCGCGCGCCTGTCCCGCTCGCTTGAGCGTTGGAGCAAATTCACCCCGGCACTGCGTGAACCGATGCGCGCAGCACTGGAACAAGTGCGCGCCGCAGCGAAATCGCGCGATGTACTTGAAATCGTTGAAAAAGCCTTGGCCTAAAGCGTCTGTGTTCTAATCATCATTCTGCGGACCATCCGCGGATTTATCGCCACCTTGAGCGCGGATTTCCCGCGACCAAGGTGAATTTAGCGCATTTGCCGCAAAGCCTGAGCGTGCAGGATGTAAAATTAAGCAATTGTCATTATCCGGAGCGCTTCATGCAGATGCACCGCCGTACCACCCTCACCCAGTACTTGATCGAGCAACAGCGGGAGACAAATAATATCCCCGCCGATTTGCGGCTCCTGATCGAAGTCGTTGCGCGCGCCTGCAAAATGATCAGTTTTTACGTCAGTAAAGGCGCGCTCGGTGGCGTGCTCGGCACAACCACCAGTGAAAATGTGCAGGGCGAAATCCAGAAAAAACTCGACGTGATTTCCAACGAGATCATTCTGGAAGCCAATGAATGGGGCGGCAACCTGGCCGCCATGGCCTCCGAAGAACTCGAAAAAATCCACCAAATCCCGAATCGCTATCCGAAAGGCCAGTATTTGCTGATGTTCGATCCGCTGGACGGTTCGTCGAATATCGACGTCAATGTCTCGATCGGCACCATCTTTTCGGTATTGCGCTGCCCGGATGGCAATGAGCCGACCGAACAATCGTTCCTGCAACCGGGCACCGCCCAGGTCGCTGCAGGCTACGCTGTATATGGCCCGCAGACCGTGCTGGTGTTGACCACAGGTCACGGGGTCAACTGCTTTACGCTGGACCGCGAAATGGGCTCCTGGGTGCTGACTCAAAGCGATATCCGGATTCCGGTGGAAACCCGCGAGTACGCCATCAATGCCTCGAATGCTCGTCATTGGCATCCGCCGATCACGCGCTATGTCGACGAATTACAGGCCGGCAGCGACGGCCCGCGCCAGCAAGATTTCAATATGCGCTGGATTGCCTCGATGGTGGCCGACGTACACCGCATCCTGAATCGCGGCGGCATTTTCATGTACCCGGCCGACAAGCGCGAACCCGATAAGCCGGGCAAGCTGCGTTTGATGTACGAAGCCAACCCCATGGCTTTTATCGTCGAACAAGCGGGCGGTGCCGCCACCAATGGCAGCAAACGTATTCTCGATATCGTACCGAGCAAGCTGCATGAGCGTGTGGCCGTGCTGCTCGGCTCGAAAAACGAAGTCGACCGCGTGACGCGTTACCACACTGAGCACCAAGCCCAAGACACCGCTGCTTAGAAAAGATCGGCGAGGGGCTTGCAAAGCCCCTTAAAGATTGGCTATAATCGCGCCTCTTGGTAGGGCCGAAGTAGCTCAGACGGTAGAGCAGCGCATTCGTAATGCGAAGGTCGGGGGTTCGATTCCTCTCTTCGGCACCAGTAGATTCAAACAGTTAGCCCAGCCACCGCGCTGGGCTTTTTGTTTTCTGGAATCCATGTAGGCGCTGTGTAGGCATTTCCAATCAACGCGCCGCCGGTCGGCGGGCTGTACTGCAATGCCCAGCCTTGCCCCTATCCGGTACCATCCCACGCACAAACTAAATGACGCGAAAGGGGCGAATATGGGCGGCTGGACTCGTATTTGGGTGGTACTGACGGTAGCGGTGAGCGCGCTGGAAGGGTGGGTCTACGTTGACAATGTCCGCTATGCAGAGCAGCAAGCCAACGACGCCTACAAGATTGCTCTCGATGGGTACGATGCTTGTCGTAAAGCGCCACCACAACCAAAGGCAGGCGTGCCGTCTAGCCAGCTGCCGTCTGGCGATACCGGGCCAATATCCGACCTGTATTCGACGCTCCTGAGTGCTTGCGACTACGCGGCACAACCCAGGGACCAATACACCAAGCTGCAAGCCCAGCAGCGCGACGCCGCAATCACGGCGGCAAATAGCAAAGCCGCTAATAGAGCAATTTCGACGGTGGGTTGGGTAAGCGGGACGGTCGGCGCGCTATTCATTGCAGTCGGATGGGTGTGGCGAGGGTTCCGCAGAAAGAAACAAAGCTGAGCCTCGCGCACGCGCGCGCATTGCTCCGAAAACTCGCGCCGCCTGTTCCGGTGCGTCCCTAATTTCACCTATTTTAGGTCTCGCGTGCGCGTGCGATGCGTGCGGAAAAGTCCCTGCGCATGAGTCGCCCTCCGCGTTCCCCCCCCTGTTTGTTTAACAGCGAAAGGCACTTTTTGCCGCGCCCTCGCGCGCAGGCGCGTAGTGGCATCCTTCTGGCCTGCTCTGCTCCATTCATTGTCGCCGTATGCCCGCCGTCCGCTTGCCAGACATGCACCAGTGCCAGAAGAAACGAGGTGAGCGCGTCACCCCTCTGTCGAGACTTCACGGTCATATCAAACCACGCTCCAAAGAGAAGCTTCACAACAAAGACTGAGGTACACCGGGGTACTAGGTACGCGAGGTACACCCCCGGAAGATTTCAAGCTAGTTGTCGCCTCGACGGATAAAATTTATGCAGCCTTTTTCTCCTGGTGAGCAGGGTTTGAGGTCGTGCTGTTTGATTCAGCCCGATCGGGATT
>Ga0302220_10000795_pt1 | contig 25710 bp, 31 predicted proteins | sample II_Palsa_E1_3_FD_194572 | JGI IMG/M metagenome (GOLD analysis project Ga0302220, IMG submission 194572) | Peat permafrost microbial communities from Stordalen Mire near Abisko, Sweden - II_Palsa_E1_3 | ecosystem: Environmental > Terrestrial > Soil > Palsa > Peat permafrost | place: Sweden...
CTGCGCGGCACTCGCTATCCTCTCCTCTTCCTTGAAGTTTTTGTCGCTCCGCAACGGAGCTGTTATTTTTATTTCAAGGAATTCTCATGGATACCGGTACTGTTAAGTGGTTCAACGATAGCAAAGGCTTTGGCTTCATTACTCCTGACGCTGGCGGCGACGATCTCTTCGCTCACTTCTCGGAAGTTCGCGGCGACGGTTTCAAGACGCTCGCAGAAAACCAGAAGGTGACTTACGAGACGAAGCGCGGCCCGAAGGGTATGCAGGCCGCAAATATCTCGCCGCAGTAACGTACTTCAAGGGCCGGTCTACCGGCCCTTTGCATGTCTGCCTGACTAGTATCCTCGCGGGGCCGTGCGCTCCCGATCTGATCGCCGCGTTCGTCGTGTGCGTCATTTGTCTTTCGACACGATCCGTCTCGCTTCATTTTCAATTTATTTCGCCTTTACGATATAGAAGTCGTACGGGCGTCACTCGGTTATCGCTTATGCAAAATAATAAACATCTTCACCACTACAACGGTTATTCAGTCTCCCCTTCTGCACATCGGTTGCCGGACGGCTGGTTTGCCGCCAACCTTCTGCTCGTCAGGGGGGATGCCCTTGAGGCTGATCCGGTTTCCTACAAGTTCCACGCACTCGACTATTTCGATAATGAAACGCAGGCTCTAGGACACGCTACGACCTGGGCGCGTGACTGGGTGGACAGCCGCGGATAATGGGCAATACACGTGCATAGTAGCGACAAGATGGACGGCGGCGAAGATCGACGAGCCGTCGGTGCAGAACGCGTCGGATCAGAACGATACACAGCAAGAGCACCTCTGCCTGCATGAACTGATTTCATTGCGGCGACACCGCCTGGCGCCTCGCCAGTAGGCCGGTGGAGATGGGTGCGAACGATGCCCACGGCATGATGCGAGAAAGCCCGTCATGCCTGTCACATCTGCGCCAATCACACTGCTCACACAACGTCGCAATGAAGCGCATCAAAGCTGCTCAAACTCGCGCTATCCAGAACGTCACTCAACCGGATCACGGGATCCGGTCGCCTGATCGACACAACGCTATTCCCGTAAATCGCAACACAAGGAGCAGAGATGGCGTTATTGGTCATGCAGGTCGCGGTAAGCGGAGAACTGGTCGAGATTTTCGAAATGCCTGTTGATGATGTCGACGGCCACCGGATGCTCGCCGCCGCCAATGAGGACGAGCGGGTGATTCATCCCTCGGGACAGGCGCTCGAAGACGGTGAAGTCTGGATCGATCTGATCGACGGAGATGGCGAGACGCTGTTCGACCAGGTGGCATGTTTTCACCGGGCGGATGCCTCGGACGCTTTGCAGATTCACTTCGGCATGCATGTCGATGTCGTGAGAGATTGCCTCTCAAAGTCGAACATCGCATCGCTCCATGCAAGGCACCGTCTGGCAGCCCAAGCCTACTTTCGCAAGGTTGACCGTCTTGTCGATTGCTCGCTGGTAGGTTCCAGGCAGAGCAATCGCCGGCGTGTTGGCGACGCCAGTGTCATGGATCTCGTAATAGAGCTTCGCCGGAGGCTGGATGGTGTTGTCACCCAGCTCGCACTGAGCGAGTTGCCAACGCCTGTGCAGGCCGCGGCACGGCAACTGAAAGACGCGACAAAGAGCTACGTTGGTGCCGTGCAGAGCCTGTGAAGCGGCAGACTGAGCTGTATTGGGGAATGTGAAGGAGCAGCATGCAGAGAACGGTGGGGTATCGCGGGTTTGAGATTGATGTCGACCTGGTGCCGACTTCCGAAGACATGTTTGACGCGTGGTTTCGCATACAGGGACCGACGCACGCCCGGGGAGTAGTGGCGCTAGGCCTGCGTATCAAGGTTCGCGGCGGGCCGTTTTCGCGCCGTTGGGCTTACTTCGTCGCGGAGATCGCCGGTCAAGCGTCAATAGACGTCATCCTCGGTCCCGACGACTAGTTGGCACCGCAAAAAATGCGAAGAGCGGACTTACCTGGCGAGCTTCGCCGCTTGTCATTAAGACAAGCATCGGACACGATTAGAAAGGAAAGAGGTTCATGGACGAACGTAAGCGGGACAGCATGATTGCCTACCTCCGGCACCGCATGGAGGACTTCGGCATTAGCCCGGACGATCTTGCCACCGCACTCGCGGCCGTACCGGAAGCTGACCGCTACCGCAGCGCGAATGGCGACAGCTGGAGCGGCGAAGGGTCTATGCCTCAATGGCTGAAGCAGGCCATCAGTGCAGGGCAATCCATCGGGCACTTCGAGCTATCGTCGGAGGCAGTTGTCAGGCCGCCCTCGCAGGCAGGCGCAGACTGGACGAACGACCCATTCGCAGGCAGTCCACTCGCGCGGATGAGCCCCCGTTAGTTAGATACTGCCCGCCGGACGGTTGCTCGAGCCGTGCATTGTTCGTGAAGTTTTTGCTATCGCTCTCGCTGCGCAGATCACCGGCGCGAACTGGTTTGTTTACCGCATTACTGGTACGTGTCCGAAAGCGACCGCTTGATCCTGCGGCCTTCGGCGAGGCGGTTATGTAAGCATCCCATTGATCATCCTCAAAAGCGGCCCGTGGGAGCCTCCCTTCTGGCAATATCCGTCAAAGTCAACGACTGGACCGGTTGCGACAAACTCAGCTTTCCCCAATGCCGTAAACGCAATAATGCCCGCATCGCGGGAAGCCGGCATACCCCGCAGCACACGTGCTACTGCGAAACCATTATGTTCCGGCATGCTGATATCGAGAACGAACACGTGCGGTTGCCAGAAATCCAGCATCTTCAGTGCATCAAGCCCGCACAAGGCAAACTGCGTCTCCAGTCCATCAATCGCCAGGGATGCCGCCAATGCCTCGGCGTTCGCCCGGCTGTCGTCAACCACAAGGACGCGTGCAGAATTTCCGTTCAGCGGAATCTGTCGTTTTCTAAAAAGTACAGCCGGTTCAGAAAATGGAATATTTTGCATGGCTGCTCTCGCATGGACAGCGACTGCGAGCATGCCGCGTGCCTAAAGCGCAACAGGTTGGTTTGAAGGTGCGTCGGGGGTCAAATACGCTGTCTCGCGCCTCAAAGTGCCCAATCTGTAACCGACCGAAGTTCGGTGAATATCCGACGTCTGAGCGTTCGCTTGTGCGTCCGTGGAAGGGCCGTAGATAGCCGGACCCCGTCTCATTCATTTAGCATAAACGTGCTTCGCACTGCGAGGACCGACGACGCGACCCATAGCCTCCTTGCCGACTAAAATGGGGCAATACCAGAACGGTCCCGACCGCGGGCATGAAGCCGGGCCTGTTCCGGAATACCGCTCAGCCGCCCACGGAATCCAGATCTGAAAAATAAAACGGGCCATTGTCGAATATGGCGATCGTCGTTCCTCACCCTGATGAGATGCTAAATATGCTCATAGAAAAGAGGGAAACCGTATGAAGTTTCTTCTGACGTCCAGCGGCATCGCCAACGCCAACATCCACGCTACACTTGTTGATCTGTTGGGCAAGCCGATCGCCGAGTGCAGCGCGCTCTTCATTCCTACCGCCATGTATGCCTATCCGCGACATGCCGCCATGGCGTGGCAGGCGTTCGCTGGAAAAGCACGAAGCCCATTGTGCGAACTGGGCTGGAAGTCGCTCGGTGTACTGGAACTTACCGCACTGCCGAGCCTCTCTAAAACAGATTGGCCCCCCTGGTGGAAGAGACGGGTGCCCTGTTGGTGTGGGGCGGTGACCCTATCTATCTGGCTGACTGGATGCGTCGTTCCGGCCTCGTCGAGCTATTGCCTTCACTGCGCGATGAACTAGTCTACGTCGGCGTTAGCGCTGGCAGTATGGCGGTGTCCTCGACATTTTCAGAAAACTACAGTCGGCCGCCCAGTGGTGCTCGCGATGCGCCAACTTCTGAGAGCTTCTCGTTCGCAATAGCAGAGGGCGAGGTCTCAAGCCTCCTGGTCACAGCCCACGGAGCAGGTTGGGTTGACTCTGCGTTGATCCCGCATTTGGATAATCCGGATCATCCGGATGCCTCCTTGGAAAATGCTCAAAAATGGGCCGCCAGGATACCGCTGCCGGTCTATGTTGATGACGATCAGACCGCCATCGCAGTCGGTAATGGTGCCGTCCAGGTTGTTTCCGAGGGTCATTGGAAATTGTTTTTGCCGACTACGTAGGAGGGACGCATGCGTGGCGGCAAAGAAAACAAAGGGCGCTCTCTTCCAAAGGAAAATCCCTTGTTTAACTGGAGACGGTGAGCCGGCCGGCGTAGACCAGCCAAGATATTGGAGCTCTGCTTCCGACCTTCTTCTGTCATTCGTGCCTACGCATCCCAGGCGGCAGCTTGCCTTGAGTTCCGCAAGCTTTTGCGGGTACTGCCGAGCTACTGGATCGGGACGGCGACACCGATCTTCTGCGCCAGCAAACGCTCGTAAGTGCCGAAGCTCAGGTCTACCTCATCCTGAGAAACGGTCTTCACTGTCAACGCTACCTGCTCAGGAGTAAGGCCTAGGATCGTGGCGAGGGCCGCCTCGATCGGCCCTGCGCATGCGCCGTCTTCGGCGATGGTCGTGCCGACGGAGACGTCATATGCGCCGTCCTGATCGCGAAACACCACTTCCACGAGGCGTGCCCGCGCGCTCATCTTGCTTTCAACTGCCAACCGCGCGACATCGGCCATGACGCGCAGCCGCTCGGCTGGAAATCCGCGAGTCGCATGCAGTCGGACACGGTGTTTGCCAAGCGTCACCCAGTCAGTATCGAATCCCATATTGACTCCCTCCAGAACAACGCGCGCACTGCAAGTAAGGGCTCCTGCCCGGTGTTTCAATATATTCGGGGGAATATATTGATGCGAAGGCAATATTCGATCTGCTGATGTTGAAAGTCTTAAGCGAGCTCCTATTTTTGGCTCGCAAAGGCCACTGCGTGCCGCCACCATAGCGCGTCCATAGGGCAACAGCGCAACAGCGGGCCGACGCATTTGATCATTTTGCATCGCGGGAGATTGAATCATGACTGACTTCTACTTTGGTAACGACCTGTTTGGGGAAATCGATCGTCTGCAACGGCAGATGTCTGCGCTGTTCGGCAACCTTCCATCCAGTATCCGCTCAAGCCGCACAGATGCATTCCCGCCTCTAAACATTGGCAGTACCGACGACTCGATCAACGTCGTTGCGTTTGCACCGGGCATCGATCCGGCTACGCTCGAAGTGACCGTCGACAAGGGCACGTTGACTATTGCCGGTGAGCGCAAAGCACCCGAGTTCGCGACGGGCAGCGAAACCCGCGCTTACGCCAGGGAGCGTTTTTTCGGCGAGTTCCGGCGCGTAATCGAGCTGCCGCAGAACGCTGATCCGGACAAGGTTGAAGCTGGCTATTCAAACGGCTGCCTGAATGTCCGGATCGGCAAGCGCGAGGCCTCGAAGCCACGCACCATCACTATCCAGTAAAAGGGGGAAGCCATGAACGATAAGACTCAAATCGCACAACGCGATAACAGCGGTGTGGCCCGTAGTAACCTGGACAGCACCCGCCGCGTCACGCTTACACCAGCCGTCGACATCATCGAGGACAGTCACGGCATCACCCTGTGGGCCGACCTGCCGGGCGTGCCGCGCGACAAGCTCGACGTCAAGGTTCATGACGGGAGACTGTACATCGAAGCGGAGGCGGCGGTGCCCACGCCTGGCGAACTGCGGCTGCACCATGCAGAGATTCGCACGCCGCATTTCGCGCGAGCCTTCAGTTTGAGCGAGGACTTCGATACGTCGAAGGTCGACGCCAATCTGCAGGGTGGCGTGCTGAAACTCAGCATCCCGCGTCGCGAAGAAGCACGCCCGCGCCGCATTGATGTGCGGGCGGATTGATGGCCTGAAAGGCTACGGACGGTAAGAGCGAAAGCGCAACTGTCCGGCGGATGGCTGCGCGGGGATTGTCGCGCCGGCACCCACGCGAGTTAGCGCAGGGTGAAAGCCGCCTGTCTCTGCTGCAGGCATAACGAAGGTCTCGACGAACCATGTCTTCAGCGTCCGTGGCCCGACGTTGAGTTAGCCAGCGCGTGGGTGGAGGAAGTAGTAGCCGCTCCCGAGCGGCACAGGGACTTCAAACGGTTCGGGCGGCCCGCGCTTCACTTCTTGTGAAGTCTTTGTTGACAGCGCCGGGCTTGATTTAACAATTAGACTTATTGTTAAATTGCTCGTATACGGGAGTAATGCGATCCGCACCAGCTTAGGAGTCTTACGTGCCTTTCGAGCCGCTAAGTGACGATGAGTGGTGTCGTGTCTCATGCTTTTTTGGGGCAAACGACGACAGGCGTCGATTTGGTCGCCCACGCCGCGATCCCCGCGATTTATTCAATGCCATCCTGTGGGTCTTGACCCAGGGAGAGCGTTGGCACCGTCTTCCTCTATCAATGCCGCCGGCCCAAACCTGTTACATCAGGTATCTCCAGTGGAAGCGGGATGGAACACTGGAGAAGGCCTTTGCGGAACTCGAAAGACGATCCACCGGTATTGCTCTGCAACCTGGGAAAGAGACGACAAATGATGCAGCTACGGGCGCTTGAGCCAGGCGTTCCCACCTGAGACCAACGAACGTCAACCGCAGATTTTATGGAGCAGCGACCCCGCGCGCTCCGGTGGCCCGCGCCTGCGGGCTCTTTTTTTTCCGGATACGCACAACCGCTTTGGGGTGCATCCGGCGAGCGGCCCATTCCGGCGACAATGAGCCGGACGGCGCACACGCGCCGACTCCCGGTTGTGCTGAAACGATCAGGCGTACCGACCCGACAAGATCATTTATTCCCAGCGTCCTTCACGAGAGCGGCAACAGCAGTCAGGAATACTATTGCGTCGACAGGCTTTCTCAGACAGTCCTGCCAGTTCGCTCCGTTGCCTTCTGGCGGCCGGGAGGAAGTGTGAACGATGATTGGTACGTTCGCACATTCAGGCATCGCTTTCAGCCGCCTGCACAACTCGCCTCCGTCCATGCGGGGCATCATCCAGTCGGTAACAATCAGGTCAACGTGGCCGGATTCGACCTTGGCCAGCGCTTCAACGCCGTCGCCAGCACATACGACCCCATAACCTTCCATTTCAAGAATGACACGCCAAGCAGTGAGAATTTCTGGCTCGTCGTCAACCAGCAGAATAGTGTGCATAATAGCCGCCGATTTCATTTAATTTCTGGTCGCCTATAGTGTCGTCCGCACGAAGCGTTCCATGAGCCGCAGTCGCCGGATGATATTTTCTGTTTTGTCATCTACGCGGTTTGTTCCCACAAATCGAAATCGAGGACTGCCAGGTCAGTGGCGAGCGTCGATTGCGTCCGGGGCTAAGAGCGCGTTGTTCCCGGAGGCGCGCGGGTCCGCTTTCGTCGTGGTACGGTCCGAGCGTATTCACGTTGTAGAAATTTCATGTAGCAACTTCATTCACATACGCTGATCATGACCGACGTGCACGTCAGGCCGCTGCGCAAATTTGCCGATTTCCTTCGTGTGGAGCAGGTACGCCTGACCGAGCGATGGATGAAAGCGGTTTTTGGCGACATCGACCTCGTTGAAGCGGACAGGCTCACTTACGAGCAACTCGCCGATCACCTCCCGGAAATTCTGGAAGGGCTCTGCGCAGGGTTCGATGTCGAGGACATCGAACGAGTCGAACCGGCGATCGAACGCGATGCCAGAAAACACGGCATGGTCCGCTGGCGTCAGGGCTACCGTATTGAGGAACTTGTACGGGAGCTGGATCTTTTTCATCAGGCCCTCGCGGATGCCCTTGAGGAATTTGCGGGCCGAGATACCACCTTCACGCGCCGCCACGAAAGCCGGGCGCGGCGCATGATCGCCGAGACACTGAGCATGGTCACCCACACGTCGATCCGAGAGGTTGTCAGGGAGCGGGACCGCAAGATTGACGAGTACACGGGCAGGCTTGAGCGCGCCAACCATGAACTGACGCTAAAGCAGCGACTTATCAGCGATCTTTACGAGTCCCGGATGCAGATTACCCGCAGTGTTGTCCACGATCTGCGGAATTTTCTGAATGCATTTTCGGTTGCGCTGCAACTGATCGGACGGGCACCGGCCAAGGCCGACGCTGCCTTGACGCTGGCAAGCCGCCGACATGAAAGCGCTCGTCGATCAGATGGTTGAATATTCGGTTGTGCTTGGTGACAGCACGCCTCTGACGCTTGAAGAGGTCGAACTACGGGAGCTATACGACGAACTCGTCAACTCCTCGCGCCCGGCAATCGAGAGCAAAGGACTGAGGTTGCGACAGTCGTTCGACCCCGCGCTCTCCCGCGTTACGTCCAGTCGTCTCAAGCTGAAACAGATTGCGGTCAATCTGCTGTCAAACGCAACCAAATACACGATAGCGGGAGAGATTGAACTGGCGTTCTCGGCGGCGGGCACGGACTGTTGGTCAATTCGTGTATCCGATACCGGTGTGGGCATCGCGCCCGTTGATGCCGACCGCGTCTTCGACGAATTTCAACGCGCCGCGGGCGACGATATTCCCGGAACGGGCCTCGGCCTCGCCATCGTCAAGGAGCTATGCCGGATATTGGGCGGGCAGATTGACTTCGCGTCACGCGAAGGGGTCGGGACCACGTTTGAAATCCGGTTCCCGCTCACACTGGCGGAACCTGAGTGACCAATGAGCCGATACCAGAAAATCACGCAGCCCGACAAATGGCCGTCCAGATCCTCTCAGGTGCGCTGCCCATGAACTGCCGGTGCATAACTGCATCGTATCGGCCGCAACGATAGTGCTCGAGCCACTACGCCTTCGCATTCGTCTACACCGACCAACGTCATGCCACTGGCGCGGGGCTGGCCGGCGGAACATCCTTGAAGCTTGGCGCATTCATCGCAGAGTTCCATGATCTCGTCGCATCTATGATCGAACAGGACCGCAGTACCGCGGGATAAACGCATTGGCGTCCGCCCGGACATTGATGATGAATCTGTAAGCCGACATCCTGTAAGCGAACCGCTGACAAACGCATCACGGTCTCGTTCGATACAAAGCATACCGTCCTGCTAAGCTGATCCGACCGAAAAAGTTCTGCATCTCAAACGCCCGCGTGCGTTATAAAAAGAATAGCCCGCGAACCAAGCCGGGCCGAATCCATGCAGGGAAGCATGGAGGAGACGTGAAACTTATTTTAGGTTGCTCGATTTTGCATTGCAAACTGGCGGTGAAAACGCCGCACGCGACTATGACATTGAGTCTGCGGCGGCTGATTGAACCCACTATAAAAGCATGTCGCCCGATGCGCGCTAGGAAATGCAGGTCCCGGCTAGGAATCGACCAGTGAACCACCGGCAGGCCGAGCAACTGCAACGTGACGCGTGCTGTCGATCGCTGCTTCGGACTTTGTCACCAAAACGGGCATCCACCTTGTGGATTTATCGTGAAACGGGAATGACCTAGTTCCCACTCATGCTATCGCATCGAATTGAAAGAACGCGATGCATTCATTCAATTGTCGACCCTGAACTTCGAGGGAGCTCGAAGCAGCAGCCGCCTCCTCGACCAATGCGGCGTTTTGCTGGGTCACTTCGTCCATCTGGGTAATGGCCAGGTTAACCTGTTCAATCCCTCTACCTTGCTCTGTCGATGCCGCTGCAATTTCACTCATGATGTTGGTCACGCGGCCGACAGCCTGCGTTACGTCCGACATTGTTGCGCCGGCCTCATTTGCAAGCGTCGCCCCCTCGCTGACTTTCTGCACGGAAGTGTTGATCAGATCCTTGATCTCTTTCGCAGCACTCGACGAACGCTGCGCGAGGCTGCGTACTTCGCTCGCGACCACGGCGAAACCCCGCCCCTGTTCTCCCGCACGGGCCGCTTCCACTGCGGCGTTGAGCGCGAGAATATTCGTCTGGAACGCGATTCCTTCGATAATCCCAGTGATATCCGCGATTTTTGTCGAGTTTGCGCTGATATCTCCCATGGTATCGACGACCCGGCCGACCACGATATTGCCCCTCGCTGCGACATCGGACGCGTTAGCGGACAGCGCGCTCGCCTGTTGGGCGTTCTGCGCGTTTTGTTTCACGGTCGACGTGAGCTCTTCCATGCTAGACGCGGTTTCCTGGAGCGACGCCGCTTGCTGTTCGGTGCGTGATGAGAGGTCCGTGTTTCCCGCTGCGATCTGGCTGGACCCGGTAGCTATGCTGTCTGCCGCAGTGCGGACGCGACTCATCAGATTCACGAGACTACGCTGCATTTCCCCCATGGAGGCGAGTACGCTTCCGGACGGCGCATTGTCAGCGCCGACCACCGGGCTGAGATCGCCCGCGGCCACACGCTTTGTTACACGAGCGAGATCGGTGGGTTCAGCGCCCAAGGCGCGCAGCAGCCCGCGTGTGATGACGACGCCCGCCACTATTGCCATCACAACCGCGGATAGACAAATGACAATGAGAAAGTTGCGCTGTATGGCGAAATTCTCCTCAGCATCTTGCACCATCTTTGTTGCACGTTGATGAGTCACATCGGCATAGTCATTCGAGGCTTTGATCAAGGCCGCAAGTAGTGGTCTGCATTTCGTGATGATTTCGTTCGCTGCGGCCTCGCGTTGGTTGCTGAGTGCCAGACGATTAATATCAAGCGCGACAGGGCGGTACAAACCTTCAATGCGCGCTATCTCAGCGGCGCGATGTCGCGCCTCATCGCTCATGTCCTTGGCGTCGGCCACCATCACATTAAATTTATCAAGATTACTCTCGACCCTTTGTTCCGCGTCGAGAACTGCGGCCTTCTCTATTTCAACATCCGCGGGTGAGGTGACAAGAACTAGGTTCCGTACTGCCATGGCACGATCGTCAACGGCAGCCCGGATGGACTGAGCCATTTCCGCACGTGCGTTGATACCATCAACGAAGCTCCGGAATCGATCGTTTGCGTCGTTCAACGCCTTTAGCGATATTCCCGATACGATCAGCACAACAAGCGTGAGCAATGCGAACGCAATCGAAAGCTTGATCTTGACCGTAAGATTTTGGAATTTCATGTGAGCTCCGATTCCGATGCTGGACGGCATACATACAGGTAAGACGTCCCGATAAATCTGGGGACGCGGTTAGCGAATTCTCGTTCCATGACAGCTATTAACGGCACCTCAGTCCCGTAGCGCAGATCACGAGCTTCCCGCAAAGGTTTGCGCCCGATTTGATTTTTTCTATGACCATGGACGCTCAATTGGTCTGATGAAACGTATGGCGTCTTGTTTAACAGAAGATGGGCTAGCGGAAATTCTCATCGGGGCATTTGCCGATTGTGGTTGATGTCGGGAAATACTGATCGCACTTCGACGTTGGCCGTTTCTTATATACGCTCACACTTACCTTGCCTTACCGCGTGCAACCCTAACGTCGGGCGGAAAAAATCTTTTCAACAACCGTTAGCTACCCTGAGCAATGTATCCACGGCGCGTACAAACATGCTTTGATGACTCGATCGTGCGTGCTCGGCAACATGGAGCAATGGAAGCGAACGAATCGCAACGCCAATTCCTTGATGGATGCCGCAAGCGCACCTAGCTAGCGGTCAAAAGCGCGCTCTGCCGCGTTTTGACCGCGATCCTCATTACCGACTGGATTCGGAGGCTTGCTGTCCACGCCGGCGAATTGAGCGACTGGTTCGCCCCCCCCACCGGCGAATGCGTAATGCTGCGTTGCCTGAGCGGCGACCTGTCGCAGGCGCTCCCATCTGCGGTCCGTTTTCTACGGTCTCGGCTGGCCGCCCACCCTCGATCGCGTCGGGCAACGACCGGCCAGAGAGAGACCTTCCTCATAGTCGGACAATGTCCGTTATCGATGCCCTGTGGTCGACGCGAGTTGTTCCGATGTGTCGAAACGTGAGATATAGACCGGCCAGCGAAAAATCTGTCGGATATATGTGTCGGATATATGTGCTAGTGGAAGATCACTTTGATGCGGCGAACCATGCGCAGGTTCGACCAGACGCGCTTTTTTGGAGAGTTGCAATCCGCGAATGTCGCGACTATCGTAAAGTCGTCTCCTCTCCATATCGCCTGCTGATGTGGAATTGCCCGCCCTTGAGGCGGGCGTTTTTTACAGCGCTCCGCTTGCAGCGTCGGGGTCCGTTATGTGACCGCGCACAGATTACTAACGGTCGTAAGAAAAAGTGACACAGGTACAGGCTTCTTCAAGCAAAGATTCCATGCGGGCTGGAGAATGTCTGGTGGCGGCGTGGCTGACTGGCCGAGAATCGGGATATGCGCGAAGTCGGGTTGAGCCCGAATCTCGCGGCTTAAGGCAAGTCCGTCCATCAACGGCATTATCCAGTCGGTAATAATGAGGTCGGGCACGTTGTGTTTCAGACATTCGAGCGCCTCGATACCGTTGCTCGCGCAAGTCACCCTGTATCCTTCGTTGACCAAGATCAGGGACCACGCGGCGAGAAGTTGGGGCTCGTCATCCACAAGCAAAATCGAATACATCTGAGGCCACCGATTGGTCAGTTTTGTTTTTCGCTACCGCCCTCTCCTGCAAGAAACGATCCCAAGGGGTACACGCTGCCATCGCAATTGTTTGTCTTCACCACGTGTATCTTTGGGCGAGAGGCAAGCAGACACTACGTCGTTCTGCTGGCACTCGCTGAACGTGATTGGGTAGCGCGAGCGATCAATGAACGATCAACGCTCTCGCAGGGGTCTCGGCTCAAGGCAACATTTTCTCGATGATCGGAAGCAGCATGTCGAGCGAGAGAGGCTTGCGGCAATAGGCGATCACCGGATTGGGCTGTCTCGGTATGTCAAGGGCTGCGCTGCAAAGGATGATGGGGATTGACCGAAGGTCCGGGTCGTCGAAGAGGGCAGCGCATAACTCTGGACCGGACATGACTGGCATCATGCAGTCACTGAGAATGAGGTCTGGCCTCGCCTTGCGGATCAGATCAAGCGCGACTGCTCCGTCTGGCGCTGTCACGACGGCATATCCGACCTGTTCAAGCAGTAAGCTCCAGATAGTCAGAAGGTCGAACTCATCATCCACGACCATGATCGTTTTCATGGCGCGTCAACTGTCGAGCCGGCCAACAATCCCTGCGGCGGCCCCGCGGCCACCGAGCAAACTCGCCGCACCCGGAAAAGCGTCGACAACATCGAGTCCCTTCCCGGTAATGACAAGCTCCCGAAGCGAAGAATCGTGCGCGCTTTCGCGCTGTTTGACCACGGAGATCATTCGATGCAGACCCGTGTCGGTTTCCGCATAGCGCAGCAAAATGAGATTTTCAGTCATGGCCGAGAGACGCATTCCGCGCATGACGGCGGGATCGGAATTGAACGGCACTTCTTCTGTGAGAAGCGTTGTCACTCCTGCGGCGCGTAACTGATGCGTCAATGCGTTGAGGAACAGACCAAACCGGCCCGTGCGCATTGCTGAATCACGAAACCCGTCGATACCGTCGAGCACAAGTCGCGTCGCGCCGGTCCGCTTCACCGTAGCGAGAGCGGTGGCTGCCAGTTCGTCTATTGCCAGTTCGATAGCCGGTTGCCACTGGACGGTCAGCCGCCCGTCGTCGCACGCCGCCTGCAACGGAATTGAAACGGATTCAGCCTTGCCGATGAGCCGTTGCGGCGACTCGTAAAAGCCAAGATAGACGGACTTTTCGCCGCGTTGCGCACCGGCCGATAGAAACTGCAGCCCAAGCAGCGTCTTGCCGATTCCCGATGCGCCCATCAGCGTGGTCGTGGAACCCTTTATAAACCCTCCGCCGAGCAACTCATCGAGACGTGGAATACCCGATCCGAGGCGCGCCTTGAGGTCGGCCGGTCCAGGCTGCTCCGCACATCGTGCTTCCAGCCGTGGAAACATGACATGGCCGCTGTCCGTTATACGAAAGAAATGCTTGCCCAGCATGTGATCGCGAGCACGCATCTTGTGGACTTCAATTTCGCGTGTGCGGCGCATGCCATCGCTGTAACGGTTGAGCTCAATCAGGCCGTCGACGAGCGTATGTTCGGGATGCGGCTCATTACCCGACAAAGGAGCCAGCAGCAACGTCGTACAGTTCATGGCGGCAACCAGCGCGTTCAACTCATGGATGAACTTGGACAGCGAGAGGTCCGTTTCACTGAACTCGCGTGCGCTGCGAAAGCCATCGACGATGAGCAGACCCGGGCGGTACTGGTGGAGGCTCAAGGCAACCTGCTTGAGGAAGCCATCAAGTCCGCCCTGCATAAGCGCGTGATAGCCCGAGACGAAAAACATTTTCTCCGCGACCGCTTTCTCGTCAAAGAAGCTGAGTGCGCTCAAATGCCCGAGGAGTTTGTCGTGCGATTCAGCGATCAAGGTCATATACAGCACCTTCTCGCCCTGGAGGACACGATGGAAGCCGATCTGGCTCGACAGAATCGTCTTGCCCGCGCCAGCCATGCCTTCTATCAGGTACAAAGCGCCGCCGACCAGACCTCCGCCGAGAATGGTATCGAGGCCCGGTACGCCCGTTTCGACGTTCGAATGGCGCGACGCTGGAGATGTGTGAGTTGTCATTTTTGAATCGTCTGCGAAGTTCAAACTGGGCTCGCTGCGAGATCAGTAAAATTCTCTAACCGCACGCAAACGGTGTACCTGGCTCGCTGCGTCGACAGAAAAGCGCATGCAAAAAGCGCGCGCCAGAATTTTACCTCTTTGAATTCGCTTGCGATCGTCGGACCCTGTGCAGAGGCAATCGCAAATCCTTGTCTCGGCCGTGGATGGCGACATTCCGACGGTCATTGGCGGATTTTTGCTCTCGCGACGGACTTCTCCTTCGCCGGTCGTCCACCTTGCTCAGGGACCGATGTTTGGAATGGTCATGCAGGGAAACAAGAGCATGCGGTTGGGGAACGAAGTTCAGCACTAGGGCGTCGGCAGATTATCTGCTCGTATCGTTCGACGTTCCGGTCACGTCCAGATTCGATGCCCCCGGCGGGCAGAATCGATGTGCGAAAAGTGACGCCAAGGCGTGATCGCGTGTTAGCGATGCGTCGGAAAAAATCTAGCGCCTGGCGGCCGCCGATTCGACGGGACGGCCAGGGTGACTACCGTGCCTTTTTGCGGGCATCCGATAGCTGCCAAACGAAACCGTCCAATCTGGAGTACCGGTATGAGCGCAGACATTCCCACCCCCGTCTTCGGCGAGTTTTTTACGACCTGCTGGCAGGTCGCGGGGGATCTCAGCGAAACCATCAGCGCGGCAAACAAGGTCGTCGGCTATCGGACCGCACTCATGCTGTCCGGAACCGCGACGTGTCGGCAGATACCATGCCCGACAATATCAGGTCTTAGGGACAGCCGGCACGGCGCTCGATGCAGCAGCCTCCTTCGCCTTCCTGTTGGCCATATGCCGGCCAGCGATACACCCGCCAGTTGCTCCCAACACCGCGTGCCCCTTCCCAACATAATGGCCTGCCACCGCCCCCACCGCTGCGCCCTTCATGCAGCCAGCAGCATTCGCACCAACTGCAGCGATCGAGAACAGGAATGCGATCAACAATTTCTTGAGATTCATGCTCTTTACCCAAAAGGTTGTCATTCAAATGAGAGTGGTCCGTTACACATAGCGGTTAAACCGGCGTTAGCGCACCCAGGTCTCCCAAAGCACCATCAGGATCGTCATGAGCGCGGGGCCGATAAACAGGCCTAAAAGCCCGAAGGTCTCCGCTCCGCCAAGGATTCCGATGAGAACGAGCAGAAAATGCAGGCGGGTCGAACCGCTGATCAGCGCGGGACGTACAAAGTGCTCGGCCGCGAAGACCACAACGACGCCGGTCACTGCGACGCAGATGGCGGCCGTGGTCGAGCCGTTGACGAACAACCAGGCTGCAGCACCGAGAAACACAATTGGGGCGCAGAGAGGCAACATCGCGGCGAACGCGGTGATCATTCCGAGGAGCGTTGCGTGCGGTACGCCCGCGAAGAAATAGGCAATCCCCAACAACACGCCTTCGCCGATACCCACCACTACCAGTCCGACCACCGTACTGCGTGCCGAGCGCGCCATACGTTGAAGCAAGGATGCACCTTCGCCTCCGAAGGCCCGGCGTGACGCGGCGGTTAATTGAGCTCCCAGCTTCGGACCAGCCGTGAGCATCGCGAACAATGCCATCAGCAGGAAACCCAGGGTGATTACCGCATGCGCGGCCCGCGCGCCAAGTGCACCTGTGACCGAAATGGCCTGCGCACCATGCATACCATGCGCGGCGATCAGCGATGCCAGCGGTGACGAGGATAGCGGAATAGCCAGATTGTGCTGCCACCAGCTCGCAATCTGCACCGCGCCGAACGGCAAATGTCCAATCAGATCCGGAACCGGAATCCCGGTCCGCATGATCCCAACAACCCATTGTCTCGCCGAATCCGCTTCCGCGATGCCCTGGGCCGCGAGCATCAACAAAGGCCCAACGAACACAATGCTGATCAATGAAGTCAGCACGAGCGCGAGCAACACAGGCCGGTTGCGGAACGGGCGTCTTTGCTCAAGCCACTGCAGCATTGGCCACACCGAGATAGCGATGACGGCTGCCCACGCTATGGCAGGCACAAACTCGCGAGCGGTCCAAAGCGCAACCAGCAGTAGCGCAGCATAAAGCGCAGCGGAAGCCCAACGCCGGCCTGTCAGGGCCGTGGAATACGCTTCAGGGTTGTCGGCAGGTCGGGTATTCATGAGAGGCGTCGCTCCGTCGTCTGTGCGTGTTAGATTTGAGATCTGTCCATTCCGGGCGTGTGTGCGCCTGACAAGCAGGCGATTGAGACGGGAAAGTCTACGGCTTAAGGATTCGGAGCACATGATGCAGTTGCATCACTCCACCTGATGCAACTGCATCTACCTAAGACGTTGTTCATTACGACAAACTGCGAGCAGTAAAGATCCGCCCACACAAAGTGGAGCAAAACCAGGACAACCATGGCAATCCAGGCGACCGATCCCGATAGTTCAGGCGCTATAAGCGTCGAGGATGAAAAAGTACTGCGCGCCCAGACCGACCGGCGGCAGTTGCATCAGATCATTGCAGGCCTGACGGAAGGGGTCATCCTTGTCGAGCCTGACCAGACAATCGTCTGGGCCAACCAGGCCGCGCTGGAAATGCACGGAGCCTCAGAGCTGGCTGAACTTGGTGCCAATGTTTCCGAATACCGTGATCGATATCGACTGCGATATCGCAACAATCATCCGGTGCAGGCTGGCCATTACCCCATCGACCGTGTTGTCGCCGGCGAATCCTTCAACGACGTGGTCGTCGAGGTCTATGCGGCCGACGACGAGACGCGGGTCTGGGTACATCGCGTGCGTAGCCTGGTGTTGACCAATGCACGCGACGAGCCCGACTGTCTCGCGTTGATCCTGCATGACGCGAGCGAGTGGGCAAGCGCGGAAAAGCGCTTCGAAAAAACATTCAATGCTAATCCTGCACCCGCACTCATCTGCCGTCTGGACGACCATCGGTATATCAAGGTCAACCAAGGCTTCCTGGAGATGACGGGTTACATACGTGAAGATGTAATAGGACGCTCGGTTTATGAGGTCGATGTATTCGAAGGGGCCGAGCGGCGTGACTTCGCGATCGAGCGTCTGGCCGAAGGTGCGACCATTCCACAGACCGAAGCGAACCTGCGCTTGCCCGGGGGCGGCACGAAGTTTGTGGTGGTCGCAGGGCAACCCATCGAGATAGGTGAAGAGGCATGCATGCTCTTCACCTTCATGGACCTCGAACCGCGCAAACGAGCTGAAAGTGCGTTGCGGCAGAGTGAAGAGCGCTTCGAGAAATCGTTCCGCATGACGCCGGTACCGACCGTCCTGTATGCAGCCGACACTTTACTCACACTGGACATCAACGACGCATTCAGCAATACCACCGGCTTTACCACCGAGGAAATCCTTGGCAGGTCGCTCAAGGACGTGAGCCTGTGGGCGGTAGGCGCTGCGGATCGGGTCCATGGCATGCTCACGGAATCGGGAAGCCTTCGCAACGTTGAGTTCCAGATTAACGGGAAGGACAATGAGGTACTCGATTGCCTTGTCTCAGCCGAGACTTTCACCATTCACGGCAGCGAATGCGTCCTGATGTCGCTACTCGACATCACCGACCGAAAACGCTCGGAAATGGAGCTGGTCTCGGCCATTGAAACCGTCATGCAGGACGCGTCCTGGTTCAGCAGGACCCTGATCGAGAAGCTCGCCAATGTCCGGCACGCCAACTCACCTGATGCAGGCGCATTGCTGTCTGACCTCACGCCGCGCGAACGCGATGTGTTCGAATGCCTGTGCCGCGGTCTGGCTGATAAGGAGATCGCGCGCGAGCTCGGTTTAGCGGCAGCAACCGTGCGCAATCACGTGTCGACGATCTATGCGAAACTGGACGTTCACAGTCGCAGCGAGGCCATTATCTGGGCGCAGTCGCGTGGTCACTTCGGCATGAAACCAGCTGACGTTCCCAGGCGAAACGGGCACGGTAAAGGTTGAGGCACACGGGCCGATGCCGGGCCGGGAATGTGCCCCGGGCAAATGCACTAGCTCATCAAGTGCATTTGCCTCTGCCGACCTTATCCGCAGCCAGCAATACTGTTGATACGGCCAGACGGCGCAGTGCCCCTGGTACGTCGCTCTCAACCCACTCAGTTCGGAGGATGTATGAACGACAATCGTATCGAAGGTGCCGCAAAGCAGATCAAGGGTTCAGTCAAGGAAGCCATCGGCAAGGTGACGGGTGACAAGGCCACCCAGATCGAGGGCGCAGCCGAGAAATTAGAAGGCAAGGTTCAGGCGAACGTCGGCAAGGCAACCGACGCGGTCAAGGATCGAATCAAGAAGTAACAATAGTGGCATGAGGGCGGTCTGAGCGATCGCCCTCACCAATGCCAGATTGATCTTCCTGCAGGCAGGACACACATCCTCGAAGCGTCATTTAATGGTGCGTTTGCCTCAGCATCGCCGTATCGTAACCGAGCGCCGCAACCCGCCTCACCAGTTCAGCACGTAGTATCGGGTCGGGGTGTTCGGCACGCGTGAGAATCCAAAGATAGCGGCCAGTGGGCTCTCCGACGATCGACCAGCTATAGTCGTCCGCATGGTCGAGCACCCAGTAATTCCCCATATAAAACGGTCCGAAGAACGATACCTTGAGTTTGGCATTTGCCGAATCCGGCACGATCTTCGCACGTCCTTCTGAAACACGTAGAGGTCCGTCTACACCGCCGTCGTGGCAACGGTTCGTCACGGCGATCAGCCCATCGCTGCGTTTGGCGTACTCGGCGGTGACGCTCTCGCAGCCCTTCTCGAAGCGGTTCTCATAGCCGGCAAATTCATACCACCGGCCAGTGTAGCGATCCAGATCAACTGGCTTCGCGGGCTGCGGCACCTGCGCATTGCCACTCTTGCCGCCGGTAAGCGACGCGCACGCGGCCAACAGTCCAAGCGCCGCGACAGCGAGCACCGTTGCAGCGAGACCCATTGGGCGCCGCTGCTTTGGTCGCGTCGGCGAGTTTTGATGTCGCATTTCTGGTTGCATCGGAATGGTTGGCTCGGGTTTGTGTCGGGTCATGTTCATTTATACCGGCGCGCGCGCCGCGTCAATCGAAGGAAGTTTTTAGTGCACACTGTAGCAGCGCGATTCGCCTCGAGGATCCAGCGATCACGCACATATTTTCGCATCGGTGCGCACGGCGTTAATGTCACCGGCTTTCGGCCCAGATGAATAGTCAGCGGTCGACGTGGGAGCGGTCGTGCCTTCGAGCTGTACTTTGAGAAGATTCAGTGCTCGCCGTATCCACGACTTCGCTGTCCCGACAGGAACGTTCAGTGTATAGGCGACTTCGGCATGGCTTTGCCCGCGAAAATACGCGAGCGCAATTGCCTGACGCTGCATCGGGTTGAGCTGCTGAAGCGTTGCGCAAAGATGCGCGATATCGGTTGTCCGCTGCAACACCGCGTCAGGCCAGTCGTTCTCAAACTCGCTATCCGCCTCGAAATCCACCGGCAGTTCATCCATCGACGGCAGCCGGCGCAAGTGGTCAAGTGCCTGGTTTTTGACGATCGTCGCCATCCAGGTCATAGCCGACGACCGATCCGGGTCATATGAGCGGGCGAACCGCCATATCTTGATGAAACCGTCTTGCAGAACGTCCTCCGCCCATTCCCGCTTTCTCGTGACACGCATCGCAACGCCGAGCAGCGTCGGCGCGCAGACGCGATAGAGCTCCCCAAGTGCTTCAACATCCCGTTGCGCCACGTGCGCCAGCAAGCTGGCGACATCCGTCTGCCCGCACTTCCGGGGGGGATACACTGCATCTTCTACGTTTGAATTGCGATTCTGCATCAAGAAACTCTCCGTAAGCATCATCATGCTGCGCGGCGCCTCTGATCAGCACGTCTCGCACCTCGAGCGGCATGCGACCGCTGCCGCATCTGGCTGAATCAGGCGCTACCGTATGGCAGCCAGCAGACTTAACGCGCCGACCGTCGTCAATACAATACGCATGCGCACATACCACCCGGGCAATGCGTTGCGACGCCCCGCTCCGCGCCTCTGGAACCGCATGTCCATCAGCAGGCAAACCATCAATATCGCAGCCAGCGCGCCCAGCGCAGCGCGGGTATCGATTGCCAGCACCACCCACGCCGCCACCGCGGGAACCACGCTCCAGCCCAGGGCCGCGTTCGAACGCGCCTGCGGCGCCGTAGCGCCCAGCCATAAGCCCCAGTGCACAGCGCCGACGAACGACACGATGCAGGCGCCATAGGCAAGGAGCGCGTGTCGCAGGAAGGCCTCATGTGCACCGAAGGTGTTCACGAGAAATGCGAGCACCACGAACGGAATCAATCCTGCATAGCCGAGCGCCCTTGGCAGGCCGATTGAGATTTCAGTATCAGGCGTCATCCTGTCGCCTCCCGGCAACGAGCCGACGCGACGGCCCGCGCCCCAATGGTTCGAATGTTTCGCATAACCGGAGCAGAACCGTTCCCGTCTGGGTCGTCGCTAGCACTGTCCATGCCGGACATCGTTGCGCGCGCAGCTAGTTTCTTCCTGGCAGAAGACTCAGGAATTCACGACGCAACGCCGCATCTTTGAGAAAGGAGCCACGCATCACGCTATTGACCATCTTTGCACCGTCATCCCTCGTGCCGCGCCAGTGCATGCAGAAATGGTCTGCCTCTAGAACCACCGCCAGGCCGTCCGGCACAATCCGGTTCTCAAGCAGGTCGGCGACCTGTTTGATCGCCTCCTCCTGAATCTGCGGTCGGCTCATGACCCAGTTGACCAGCCGTCCATATTTCGAAAGACCGATCAGGTTCGAGCACTCGTTGGGCATCACGCCGATCCAGACACGGCCCATGATTGGGCAGAGGTGGTGCGAACAGGCGCTGCGTACGCGCAACGGGCCGACGATCATCAATTCATCGAGATGCTCGACGTTCGGAAACTCGGTTACGGCGGGCGCGGGTTCATAGCGTCCTGAGAACACCTCACGCATGAACATCCTGGCGAGGCGTTTGGCCGTATCTCTCGTGTTGTGGTCGGCGTCGACATCGATCACGAGAGAACGCAGCATGTGTTCGAGCTGCTCGGCCACTTCGGCCTGCAGTCCATCAACCTCGCCTTCACGCAGATAATCGGCAATGTTGTCGTTCGCGTGAAAGCGCACGCCGGCGCGGCGCAGCCGCTGACGAATCCGTTGCGACAGTGGGACGCCGACGTCGGGATCGATCCGCTGTGGAAGTTCCTGCAATCCGGTTTCCATACGTCACTTACCCCGTGGTTTGATCAGGCCAGCTGCGCATCGAACTGCAGCGTGCCCAGATAGATGCGCAAGCCAGCTATGGCAGCGAATGCCTGATGGCGCGTTGTGTGTGATCGGGTCAGTCATCGCGGCGCTCCTGCAGAAGGCCTTCTTCGTGTGCGATTTGCGAGAGCGCCGACTCGAACATCGCGAGCGCGCGGTTCGCGACGTCGCCCAGATTCCGGTGTAGCAACATGTCTCCGACTGAGCGCGATCCGCATTCATCGCTGTACTTCTCGAACGCAGAAAGCTTCATGATCAGTTCGGCCAGGTGCCGCGGACACTCGCACGCAATGGTCGACGAGCGCGCCGCCATCGCGGCCAGCGTCTGGTCGTCGAAGCGGCGCGCCGCACGCAGCCATAGGCTGTCCCGCGCCGCGTCGCCCCAGCCTCGGGCCGTCCGGGCCAGTTCTTCGAGCACCTGCCGCAACTCGATGCGGCTGTCGGGTTCACGGTAGAGCCGCGCGCCCGACAGCCGCAGCATCTGGATGGCCCGGCCCGTGCCAAACCCGTAGGCCACTGCGATCGCTCTCGCCTGATACGCTTCGCCCAGACTCAGGACTTGCGAGGCCACGTCCTCATGAAGCGACGTAACTGACACCATGAGAACGTCTGCCCGCTCGGTGGCCAGATGCAAGCACGCCTCTTCCAGGCTCGCAAAGCACGCCATATTGGCCACGCCTGCTTCAGCAGGGTCGAAATTTTCCGTCTCGATGCGCTGCACAAGTGCGTCGCCGATTACAGCGAGGGTTATGCCGACGGCCAGCGGCGCCGGCCCAGAGGCTATCTGGACGAACTCCCTGTCGCGGCGACCTAGCGCAAGCTGTTCGAGCTGCGTCCGATCAAGCTTCGCGATCGTGCCAATTGGATGACCGCGCTGCACAAGAGCCTTGAGCAACGCCAACCGGCGCACGTCATCTTCCGAATAACGGCGCTGCCCCGATTCGCTCTTTGGCGGCGCCACGACGCCGTAGCGGCGCTCCCAGATACGCAGCGTGGTAACGGGCATGTTTGCCAGCCGCGCCGCGTCGCCGCTCCGGTATCGCTTTTGAGTCCCGTCATCTATCGCCGACGCCACTGCAGCTCCTCTTTTCTGACATCTGTCTAAGAATGATAGACGATATATGAGTCATTTTGAATCGTTTTTTGAAAATACCGAGTCAACGAAACGATATCTTCGATTCGATTCAATACAGTGACGCCAGTTTCGATTGCCGAATCCGCACCATTTTCGAGGCACCATGAATTTGCTGGAATCGGCCCCGCACGTTGCGATAATCGGAGCCGGCATAGCTGGCCTTTCTTGCGCGACCGCACTGCGCGATGCTCGGTGCGCGGTCACCGTGTTCGACAGGAGCCAACGGCCAGCCGGGGGGATGAGCACCCGCCAGGACGGCGACTGGCAGTGCGACCATGGAGCGCAATACTTCACCGCCCGCGACCCGTGGTTCCGCGCGGAGGTCGCCCGCTGGATACACGCAGGCGCGGCGGCGATGTGGGAGCCGCGCCTCGCCGTGTTCGACGGTACGATCCACCCGGTCTACTCTGCGCGAACGGAAAAGCTTGAGCGCCTCGTTGGCACGCCGTCCATGACTTCACCAGCTGATCTGCTGGCGTCCTCGCTAATAGTCAGGACGCAGAGCAACATCGTGGAGTTGCGTCGTCAGGCGAGTCGCTGGCAACTCAGTATTGGCCCAACCCGGGGTCGCGCAGTCTGAAGCCATGTCGCTGGCCGCGCGGCTCGCAACGGGCAGCGCTCATCCGGTCAGTCGGGCACTGACGCGCTACGCTGAATCAGCCCACGCAGTGACCGCTGCGGATGAGATCGAAATCGCGCCGTTCGAACGCGCGCTCGAACGCAGGGGTCTGGGCGTCATCGCCCAGACGCTCAAGGGCGCCGCAGTGCTTGGCCGCGCCGAATGGTTGCAGGAACATGTGAACGGTCATGTTCAGGCACCCGAGACGATCGACGGGCCATGTGTCGGGCTGGCCCTCGACGGCAAACTGCTCGCCAGGTTCGGTTTTGCCGATGCGCTTCGTGCCGAAGCTGCTGATGCGCTGGCCGAGTTGCGCGTGCTAGGGCTCGTGCGGCAAACCTTGCTAACGGGTGACCGCGAGGCAGTGGCGCGCAAGATGGCGGCGCAAGTGGGCATCGACACGGTCGTTGCGCAAGCGCTACCGCACGACAAACTCGACTATGTGATGTATGAACTCGAAGCGGGCCGCCACCCGCTGGTGGTCGGCGACGGTCTAAACGACGTGCTCGCCATCAAAGCCGGTGCGATCAGTATTGCCATGGGAGAACGGGGTATCGATATCGCAGTGACATCGGCTGACATCGTGCTGCTCGCCGACGACTTGCGCCGCATTCCGACCTGCATTCGCCTCGGGAGACGCTGCCGGCAGACCGCGACGGTCAACGCCGCGATTGGAATGGCGTGGACGGTGGCGATAATCGCGCTTGCTGCGCTTGGCGTGCTGGTCGCTTTGTGGGTTGCTGTCTTGCACAACGTCGGCACGTTTGTCGTCATCGCCAATGCGGGGCGTCTGTTGCGTATCGGCGAAGCGGCAGAGATCCGAACCACAGCAATTGAATAGCACTGAGAACGCAGTCTCAAATTGTTCCCCAACATTCACCTGTTTCGCGCGGCGGACGACCCGCTCGTCCTGCCCATACGGCAGGAAGCTTAAAACTATCCGCAATGGAGATTACGAGGCACAGGCGAAATTTTGTACGGACAGGAAGCGCCGCGCTCGCTGTTGCTCCTCTGGCGTTCGGGGGTTGGACGGCCACGGCGCCCCAGGCGACCGCGAGCGAAACTAATGAGGCAAAGCGGCGGTCAATTGATGCAAAGGTGCGGGGCACGATATCGCGGCTCTATTCAACCGTTAAGGGTTCGCGCGAACTTGTCGCCAAAGCGAATGGCGTGCTCGTGTTTCCGTCGGTGCTGCAAGCAGGTTTCGTCGTGGGCGGACAATACGGCGAGGGTGCGTTGCGCGTAGGCGGGAAGTCGGTCGGGTACTACAGCACGGTATCTGGATCCTTCGGATCTCAGGCGGGTGCCCAATCAAAGGCCATCATTTTTCTGTTTGTGACGCATGACGCGCTGGAAAGCTTTCGCGACTCAAAGGGCTGGTCAGCAGGTGGAGAGGGATCGGTAGCGCTCGTTAAGGTCGGTGCGCACGGGGCCGTCGATACAACCACGGCGACTGCACCGGTAGAGGTCTTTGTGCTGACGAACGCCGGTTTGATGGGCGATGTTTCGCCGTCGGGTACCAAGGTGTCGCGTTTAAACATCTAGTGGTTGATTCCAGCCGGCCCGCATGGCTTCACTTGGGCGCCCACTCGCGCTGCCGGGTGCCCCTTCGAAGCTATAGATGAGGCCCGCAATGAGGTGACGTTGCTGAGACTGTTCTTGGGCACGACTCTGCCGAAGCATGACCGGCTCATATCGCCGCTACCGGTTGTCGACAATTTGTGCGCCTGCATCGAACGCGTCAAAGCGCAGAACGCATTCAAGATGTCAACGTTGCGTCGAAAAGGTGTCAATGCGAGACTTCGGGCGCCTCCACAGACATACTCAGTACGGGTTTGCCGGGCGCCAAATAAAGCCGTCACCTCGCCCGTGAGATGCGACCTACGGCTCACCGGCGCAGACCAACGGTAGTCAAAGTATATTGCGGCCAACGTATGCCGATCGCATTGGACAGCACGTGGCCACATGCAGCCGTTTGCCTTTTACGTCCGCCGGTCGTTCGACTGTCGGATTCGGGAGGAGGCCACGGACGTCACTGCCCCAGTTCGAAACAGGTTTTATGTCAACCTGGACGAAGTTCGAACGGAGCGATTGACTCTGATCGACCCGGAAGCGACATTCGCCACTCCCGAAAGCAGCCGGTCGCGATTCACTCCACCGTTGCCAGTCAGG
>Ga0302220_10000796_pt1 | contig 25699 bp, 24 predicted proteins | sample II_Palsa_E1_3_FD_194572 | JGI IMG/M metagenome (GOLD analysis project Ga0302220, IMG submission 194572) | Peat permafrost microbial communities from Stordalen Mire near Abisko, Sweden - II_Palsa_E1_3 | ecosystem: Environmental > Terrestrial > Soil > Palsa > Peat permafrost | place: Sweden...
TCCCTGACAAGTACCTTATCGCTGAATACAACCCCAACGACCCCGGCACCTCCGTTATGCCCTCGATCGACCCCTGGGGTGTGTTCCAGTTATGCGCCATCTGGGATATGAACAGCCCCTGGGACGCAATCAACATGCTCAATGGCTCCGGTCCGGGCGGAATCATCAACAATCAGCGTCTCTTTGCCGACCCGAACAACTGGCACAATGTGATGTACCTTACTGGTTCCCACGACCAGATTTACAGCGGTCAGGACGACACGGGCCTGTACCTCACCCAGCACTTCGGCGGCCGCATCAACGGCTGGGCACTCGCCAAAGCGCGCCTCGCCTGGTCTCTCAACGCCACGCTGCTAGCCACTCCCATGCTCTTCATGGGCACCGAGGGCCAAATCGACGGCTCATGGAATCCGGTCGTCGGCGCGTGGGGCGACCTGCGCCTCGATTGGGCCAAGGTAGGGGATCCCACGGGCGCTCCCATGCAGCAGCTCGTGCGCGACATCAACAGCCTCCGCTGGGCCCATCCCGCGCTGCGATCGCCCTCCGGCTTCCTAACCCACAGCGATACCCAGAATCAGATTGTCGCCTTCAAACGCTATGACCAAAATGGCGATGTCCTGCTCGTCGTCGTAAATCCAGGTGACGGCCAATGGGGATCGAACCAGTATGGCGTCAGCCTCTCCGGCGACGGCGGTACCTGGCTCGAGACATTCAACTCCCAGGCGCCTGTTTATGGCGGCATCAACACCGTCGGCAACTACGGCATGTATCTGCAGGCCTTCGACGGCCAGATCTCGATCAATCTCCCGAGTTGGAGCGTGCTCATCTTCGTCCGCCAATAACGGATCGCCGCGGAACCTGTACCGGTAAACGGAAGCCTTTGTCTCGGAATCATTGCAAACGAAATATGAGTTCTCCCGCGAACTTTAGAACCGCCGCTCGCGTTAGCCAAAGTGCTCTATTTACTGAGGTGTTTCCGCGCAGAGCTGAGCAATTCGTCAGAAAGCTTCGGATTGCTTTTCTTCACCGCACGGGACAAGATCAACGCACCCACTAAGCCACTAAGCAACGCTACAGCTTGTTGCCGTGCCTCTTGTTTGTTTCCGTTCCTTCGGGCGGCGAATATATCAAGATAGGATTCAATACCGTCGGCGAAAGCCGTTTGAACCTCTTTGCCATTGCGGGCTGCATCGGCTGGTAGCGCCGATGCAGGGCACCCTCCAGTGGATGAATCGCGATACGCCGGACTGAGGTATTCCGCAATAACTGTCTCAAAGGCTTTCTGAGGACTTCTGGCTGAGTCAAACTTTTCCGACAAACTATGCGCGGACTTTTCGAAGGCACACGCAACTGCTTCAGCTGCAAGCTCCTCTTTGGAATTGAAGTGGTTATAGAAGCCGCCGTGGGTAAAGCCAGACTGCTTCATGATGTCAGCGACGCTGACATCTTCCATGCCATGCAATCTGAACATCCGCGATGCAGTTTCGAGGATGAGCTGCCGATTTTGTTTGGCTTGTTCGCTGGTCAAACGCACGTGATCTCCTCCATGTTAAAACAAATCGTCCGCTTGACAATGATGATTGACATCATTATTAATGTCAATACGTCAATGATGCTCAACATCATTATTGGAGTGATCTTATGAGTGGCTCTCTGCAAGGCAAAGTGGCTGTGATTACGGGTGGTGGTGAAGGTATCGGACTGGCGTCCGCAAAGCGGCTTGCTACGGAAGGCGCGTCTGTCTTCATCGTAGGCCGTCGCCAGGCCATTTTGGATGCGGCAGTTGCCGAGATCGGCGGCGACGTGGTGGCTGTGCAAGCCGACGTGTCCAGACCAGCCGACCTTGATCGGGTTTACGAAGCGGTTCGTGCGTCGAAGGGCAAGATCGACATTTTGGTCGCTAACGCCGGCGTTCAGACGAGAGAACCCCTCGGGTCGATCACGGAAGAAGCGATCGACTACCAACTGGCGATCAACTTCAAGGGTGTCATCTTCACCGTGCAGCAGGCCCTGCCGCTGCTGAACAATGGTGCGTCGATCATCCTGACATCGTCCGCGACGGCCGTGAAGGGCATTCCCCAGCGCACGGTTTATTCCGCGACCAAGGCAGCTATCCGCAGCTTTGCTCGGACCTGGGCTAACGAACTCAAAGGCCTCCGCATCCGCGTCAATGTCTTCTCCCCGGGACCGATCTTAACGCCTTTGCTGGAGCAAACCTTCGTCGATCCAAAGGTCAAGGAAGCCTATATGGCGAACATCGTCGGCGCGGTGCCGCTGGGTCGCGCGGGCGAGGCGGAAGAGATGGGAGAGGTCGTGGCTTTCCTGGCGTCCGACGCGGCCAGCTATATCAACGGAGCTGACATTCAGGCCGACGGAGGATTCGCGCAGGTCTAAGCATCGCCCCTAAACATCCGGTTGCCATCTGGCGTAGCGTCGCATCTTCCAGAATGTCGAGAGTCAAAAGTTCAACCCTTTTGATTCCGCAGTCCTGCAGAACGGGTGCAAACAGATCCTCGCTAAGAGTTATAAGCCCAAATGCAGTTTCCGTTGCGAGCTCAAACAATTGTGAATCATTAACGCGGCAGATAGAAATGTTGCCAACAGGAATATGCTGCAGATACTGAGCGGTAGGCTGTACCCGAACTGCCGAAGTCGGCTTCAACGTGGTAGCGAGACTGATCTATGAGATTGTTGCCAGGCCTCAGGGCAATTTCAGAGATCGTCACATTTGTGTCCCTATTACTGAGACTAGCCATCTTTTTTCTCGATGGTTCGAGCATGTTCCAGGAAAACCCCGTTAGTTTGATAGCCGGTCCACAGATGTAGATCGATCATTCACATTGGATGAAGTAAACAGGGGGACGATCTTCCTGATCTAGTTAGAAAATTTAGTGTGAGACTTGAATCATCCTGCTCTGCTGAATCATTCAGCAAGAATCACTCTCATATAGCGCCTTTAGATACATAGCAGACCCACTTCCACGTGTAAAAAAACTATATGAAAAACATCGATAGAAATGCGTCCACGCTCGTTGATGATCGCGGCATGGTGTGCCTCTTGGGCAGTGATACGTGGAGTCGCTGTGCACCGTTACTCACAGAGGATGGAGCACGATGCTACGAATTGTCATACATCCTCAGCAGCACGATGCCCTCATCGCCCTTTGCAGAGGAATTGCAATTGGCGGCGAGTCATACGCCGGGAATCCCGGGAACCCGGCACGTTGGAAACAGAGATGTTGACGGGTGATTTCACGCAGCAAGGGACGCATTTGGATGCGCTCGGCATTTTGGAGTATTACCGGATATGTGGACCGGGCTAGAGCCAATGCGCCTCGCTAACGTAACTTACCATGGAGGTCTGACGCAGGCTGAGGTGAAGCCAGCGCCTGAGAAACGATTGGCGCGCTTGGGCGTTGAAAATGTGCCTCCAATTTTCACCACCGCGATCCTTCTTGACGCAGAACGGCAGACTATTAATCTCTAGCGATCAAAATGCACAGACCTTTTTTTCAGCGAGACTTTGCTTTGCGGGATCTCACTTTTGATCGAGCACTTACATCTTTTTCTGGTATTAGTCTCAGTGTGGCTGAGTAGTTGGAGCAAATGTCTACACTGCTCTCGTGCAGCGGTTTGCCGACGCTGCGGCCGTTGCAGGAGAGACTAACTTCGATGGGATCGAGTTGCATGCCACCCATGGATATGTGTTCTCTCAGTTCCTGTCACCCAGTTCCAATCTGCGGGAAGATGAGTGGGGCGGATATCTCGCGGGGCGCGTACGTTTCCTCCTTTTCTGTAGTGAAGGCCATCGGATCAAGGTGCGAGGACAGCCAGATTGTGGCGGGCTGGCTTGAAGCGAGTGTCGATCTGATCGAGATTTCGGGAGGATCATGGGAGTGCGCGGGGCTAAACCGGCATGAAGCAGGGAATGAAAGCGTCCTACGAGAAAGGAGTAGCGAACCGCTTGGCCCCGAGTTTTGCGTGTACACCGCGAGGTGTTCGACGAAGCGTAAACAGGGGTACAGGTGGGCTGGGTATTGAGCTCCTAAAAGATGCAATCAGGATGCCGACGCTTTTGCATTGGCGGAAGGCATCATGGGTGGGCTCGACATTGCAAGTTCCTGCTCGGTCCTGCGTAGTCGTAGACCCCAGAACGTCTGGAAGCTTCATGCACGAGAAGCGGTAGACCTCGGAGACGCCTGCGGCCAACCAGTAGCAGGACGGCGAGTGAAGGCTTAGGTCGCAAGGACCGCATGAATGTCGCTGAGGAGTCGGACAGCGGCGTATCACCAATGAATCATTCGAACAAAGTCGAGCAGTTGATGGCGGAGAGTGAGGAGGGAAGGGCGCTGATCAAGGAGAACCTCCATCAGACCAGCACGCGCCCGACACAGAGCGGGACACGCGTGTCACAGGGCTGGCGGGTGTGCGGAAAGTTGCAAGGGATCACAAAGAGATGAGGTTCACCGCTCTGCTCCACCTCCAATCTTGGTGAACAGGTATCCTCCGCAACTGAACTTTCCTTCAAATGGCCGGTCAATCTAAAGCAGCCGACGCTCTGGATCATTGGTGACTCAACGGTACGCAACGGCGATGGAGAGGGAGCCGGCGGGCTCTGGGGCTGGGGTGACGAGATCGCTCCTTACTTCGATAGCACTCGGCTGAATGTAGTCAATCGCACAGTCGGCGGCACCCAAAGGATTTTCGAGCTGTTTTGGGAATACTGTAAGTGCCTCTCCGACATATAGAAAACCCTTTGATAGTATCTCCACAAGTCTCAAATAGAAGGACGGTCGAGACAGTCAGCAAGCATCGAAGGATCGCCTCCCGTCTGGGGAGGCGATTTCGGTCTAGATGGATTGGTTAAGGGCGCGATTGAGACGTTGGACGAAGGTGGCTGGGTCTTTGAGTGGGACGCCTTCGAGAAGGAGGGCTTGGTCGAAGAGTAGCCATGCGGCGTCCTCCATTGCTGCGTTGTCGGATTTCGCGAGGAGCTTTTTGATGATCTCGTGATCGGGGTTGATCTCGAGCGTGGGTTTGATCTCGAGAAGGTTTTTCTGGCCCATGGCCTGCATCATTTGGCGCATGCGGGCAGAGGGCTCGTCTTCGTCGGAGACAATGACGGAGGGGCTGTCGGCGAGGCGTGTCGAGATGCGAACCTCCTTGACGGCGTCTCCCAGGGTGGCCTTGAGTTTTTCGAGGAGAGGCTTCAGCGATTCGGCCTTCTCGGGCTCGGCTTCGCTCTTTAGGTCGTCGCTGGCTGCGCCCTTGTTGACTGCCTTGAGGTCGGTTTCACCATATTTATGGATCGTGGAGAAGACGATCTCGTCGATGTCGTCGTCAAGGATGAGAACTTCGATGTCCTTCTTCTTGTATACCTCGAGCAGGGGCGAGTTCCGGAGGAGAGCCTCGGTGCCACCGGTGATGTAGTAGAGGCTCTTCTGCTCGGGCTGCATGCGTGCTTTGGCTTCGGTGAGCGAGGTGAGGCCATCGATCTTGGTGGACTTGAAGCGGATGAGTTCAAGCAATATCTCGCGGTTGGCGAAGTCGCCGTAGAGACCTTCCTTGAGTGGGCGATTGTACTCGGTGATGAACTGCGCGTACTTCTCGGGATTGCTGCTGGAGAGGGACTTCAGTTCGGAGAGAATCTTTTTGACGCTGGCGGTCTTGATGCTGGTGAGGACCTTGTTCTGCTGCAGAATTTCGCGCGAGACATTGAGCGGGAGGTCTTCGGAGTCGATGATGCCGCGGACGAAGCGAAGGTATTGTGGGAGGAGCTCCTTGGAGTCGTCCATGATGAAGACGCGCTTGACGTAGAGCTTGACGCCCGTCTTGTAGTCGGTCTGGTAGAGATCGAGCGGCGCCTTGGCAGGGATGTAGAAAAGAGTGGTGTATTCAAGGGTACCTTCGGCGCGGGTGTGGAACCAGAGCAACGGGTCTTCCCAGTCGCCGGTGAGGGACTTGTAGAGCTCCTTATAGTCGTCGTCGGTGAGTTCGGACTTCGGGCGCTGCCACATGGCGGAGGCGGCGTTGACCTGCTCGATGACGCGGGATTTGATAGACTCTTTTTTCTCGGCGTTCCACTCGCTCTTGTCGTAGGTGAGGAAGATGGGGAAGGCGATGTGGTTGGAATACTTCCTGACGATCTCCTGGAGTCGGTGGCCGTTAGCGTAATGCGCGCCTTCTTCGTTGAGGTGGAGGAGGACGGTGGTTCCGGCGGAGGCACGTTCGGCAGGCTCTATTTCGAAGCCGGTCTTGCCGTCGGATATCCACTTCCACGCCTTGTCTTCACCAGCCTTGCGTGAGATGACTTCCAGTTTGTCGGCGACCATGAAGGCGGAGTAGAAGCCGACGCCGAACTGGCCGATGAGATTGGAGTCCTTGCGTTGGTCGCCAGAGAGCTGCGAGAGAAAGTTCTTGGTTCCTGAACGTGCGATGGTTCCGAGATGCGACACGAGGTCCTCCTCGTTCATGCCGATCCCAGTGTCCGAGATGGTGATGGTTTTGGCGTCTTCGTTGAGTTCGAGGTCGATGCGCAGGGGGGCGATGCCGTTGTCGACGAGGGCCTTGAAGGCATCGTCGGTGAGGGTGAGGTGGCGTAGCTTATCGAGCGCGTCGGAGGAGTTGGAGATGAGCTCGCGAAGGAAAATCTCGGGGTGTGAGTAGAGCGAATGGACGATCAGCTGTAGGAGCTGGGAAACTTCGGTTTGAAATTGTTGTTTAGACATATCGTCTCTAATTATTGCCGGAAAAGAGCGGAATGGGTAAGGAGGTGGCCGGGAGGGTAAGCATGAGAGAACGAAGGACCATCCAGCTACGCTAATCCCCCTCGGTAACCGAATCGAAGCTGGATGACTGCTAGGGCCTGAAGCCATTATTCGGCAAGTTAACTTAACCCGGAATTTGACCGTTGCCCAATCAACAGTCGAATGTCACCATCAACTTCTATCGAGGGCCCGCAATGCTCCGAATTTGTTAGTGATCCCTTTCAGGCGTTCCCTAGCGGCATAGTATTAAGAAGGATGCGGCAGGGTTCCTCAGTTCTGCGCCGTGTATACGATTGCCTGCAACTGAGATTTATCCAAACCCCTAAGGAGGACATCACATCCTAGCCATAGAACGATATAACCTTATATATCGTGTAATCCGCTGGACATTCTCATTTTTACCTTGTATGTTAGGCTAAATGCTTACGCTCAGTTCCATAGGCGAGCAAATCGCCGTCCGACGCAAAACATTGGGCCTCAGCCAGGCTGCGCTCGCCAAGCAGGCAAAAGTCGGGCATTCCACGCTCGATGCGTTGGAGAACGGCCGTCTCGGAGAACTCGGTCTCTCCAAAATCATTAAGCTCCTGTCGGTGCTTGGAATGGAACTGAAGATTCAGGAAACATCAGGACGTCGCCCGACGCTGGAAGAACTTATGCAAGAGGGGCAGGATGATCAGGGTCTGGACCGACAGCGCTGAGGCCGGGTTGCTCGACCACTCTGGTGATCGCGGAAGTACCTTCGTGTACCTGCCCGAAACCATCGGTATGCGTGCCGTATCAGTCACGATGCCAGTGCGCCTCGCATCCTGGGACGTACGTTTTGGTCTTGCGCCCATCTTCGAGATGAATATTCCGGAGGGCGTACTTCGCGAGCGGCTGCGGCTCGCTTTTGCAAAAGCTACCGGGACATTCGATGATTTTGACCTGCTGGGCATCGTGGGCCGCTCTCAGGTCGGTCGCATTCGCTATACCGGACAGAAAGAAAAGCTGGAGGAGGATGTCCCCTTTCAGTCCGTCGATGAGATACTGGAACGCCGACGTGGAGGTGATCTGTTCCGCTACCTTATGGAGCGCTTCGCCTCTTTCTCAGGCATCAGCGGCGTTCAGCCCAAAGTGCTGGTCCGTGATGAGAATGCCTTCTCGGCCCATAGAAAAGATGCACGACTTTCGCAAAGCTACCGAGGTGCGACGCACATTGTGAAGTTCTGGGAACCGAATGAGTTTCCGCAATTGGCGGCGAACGAGTATTTCTGTCTCAAGGTTGCCGAGAGATGCGGACTCGACGTGCCGCGCTTCTCCCTCTCTGAGGATGCGAGCGCGCTGGTGATTGATCGTTTCGACCTTCGCCTTGATGGCACCTATCGCGGCTTTGAGGATTTCTGCGTACTCAATGCCAAACGCACCGATCAGAAATATAGCGGCAGTTACGAGACTTCGATTCTCAAGCGATTCCAGCAGTTCGCAAATTCACCGCATGTCTATGCCGATCTCGAGAAGCTCTTCACTCTTATCGCTCTCAACTGTGCGCTCCGCAACGGAGACGCCCACCTGAAGAATTTCGGGATCCTGTATGACGATGTTCTCGGCGAAGCACGCCTGGCTCCGGTCTATGATCTTGTGACGACCGCGGTTTATCTTCCCAAAGACAGCATGGCTTTGACGCTCAACGGAAGCACCCGATGGCCGACAGCAAAGGAACTTCAGCGGCTTGGCGAAACGCGCGCTGCCGGCACACCCGCACTGATAAGAAACATTCTGGGTCGCATCACAGAAGCAATCCATAGCACCTCAGCGGACGTGAGCGTCTACATGAAAGAACATCCCGACTTTGCAGATATTGGTGAGCGGTTGCTCAACGAATGGGGAAAAGGTATAGCCACCTCGCGTAAATCCGGCTAAAAATGGGATCAGCACCCGGCGAGCGGTGCATGGCCATGCCGGTGATCGTGCCCGTCGGCAAAAAGACGGCGGAGGTGGTTATCGAGCGCCTGCTGCAGGAGATTCCGAAGCTTAAGATCGGCGGCTTCACAGACCCCAACGCGCAAATGGGCCCGGTCGTCACTCCCGAAAACAAGAAGAAGATCGAAGGCTATATCCAACTGGCTGTCGACGAGGGTGCCAAACTGCTCATCGACGGACGAGGCCGCAGCCTGCCAGGCCACGAGGAGGCGTTTTTCCTGTGGCCGACCCTGATCGACTACGCGACGCCTTCCATGAAGAGCTACCAGGACGAGATCTTCGGCCCTGTGCTGCAGATCGTTCGCGCCGAGACGTTCGAGGAGGCATTGAGCTATCCGAATCTCCATCACCAGGGCAACGCGGTGACGGTCTTCACGCGCAATGGAGATTGGGCCCAGCGCTTCGTTGCCGAGGTCCAGGCGGGGATGGTGGGCGTCAATTTTCCGATGCCGACGCCGGTCGGCTACTACAGTCATGGCGGCTGGAAGGACTCAGTCTTCGGCGATCTCAACCAGTATGGCGAGGACAGCATCCGCTTCTTCACGCGCACGAAGGTCGTAACCCAGCGCTGGCCGCACGCCGCGCCAGCCACCGACCAGAGTGTCGTCCCGCCGAACATGAGGTGAAAGATTCATCCTTGGCGAACTTGCTGAGATGGATCGGAGTCGAGTCGTTAGTCAACCAGGCCCATGACTGGCACTTTGCCCGTATCCCAACGAGGACTTTTCTTGACAATAGTCGTTGTAACGATTATCGTTGTTCGTAGATGAAAACTGCTGCCCAAAGCGAGCCCAAGCCAAAGCGAGGATCCTCCCCAGAGGAGGTCGCGCATCTTGAGATGATGCGCACGATGGAGGCTGTGTCGCACCGGTTCGCGCAGGTGTTAAAAGCCGATGATCTTTCAGAGACACAGTACAACGTGCTGCGGATTCTGCGAGGCGCTCCGGAGGGACTTCCGTGCGGGGAGATCAGCAACCGCATGGTGACGCGGGACTCGGATATTACACGGCTGCTTGACCGCCTCGAGAAGCGATCTTTGGTGTCCCGTTCCCGAGAGGGTAAGGATCGGCGGACAGTATGGGCACGAATTACGCCGGATGGGCTGAAACTGCTGGCGCGACTGGATAAGCCCGTGCTTGCGACTCATTTCGAACTCCTGGGGCACCTTGGGGCCAAGCGGTTGAAGCTTCTGACGGATCTGCTGCGCGTTGCCCGGCAGTCTGTGACTTAATTTTTTGTCATTATAGTTGTTGCAACGAATATCCTTGCAACGCATCAAATAACTGAGCAGCACAGTGCAGGCCACCGGAAAGGAAACACCACTATGAGCACGACAGTTGCAACCCCCGCCATTACCACTTGGAACGTCGATTCAACCCACTCCGTTGTCGAGTTCAAGGTCAAACACATGATGATCTCCAACTTGAAGGGCAACTTCACCAGCGTGACCGGCACGCTATCGCTGAACGAGAACGATCTGACGCAGTCGAGCGTGGAGGCGGCGATCGAGATTGCTTCGATCCACACACGGGATGAGGGCCGCGATGACCACTTGAAGGGTGAGGACTTCTTCGACGCCGAGCATTTTCCGACGATGAAGTTGAAGTCGACGCACGTAGCGCTGAAGTCGGATGGGGAACTCGAGGTCACGGGCGACCTGACGATTAAGGGTGTCACCCACAGCGTGAAGTTCGCGGTGGAGGGACCTTCTCTCGCGACGAAGGATCCGTGGGGCAACACGCGCATTGGTCTGTCGGCGACCACGAAGATCAATCGCAAGGAATTCGGGCTGACCTGGAACGCGGCGCTCGAGGCCGGCGGATTGATGGTGGGCGAGGATATCAGCATCACTCTGGACCTGGAGTTTGTGAAGCAGGCATAAAAGGCGCTAGAGGTTCAAAGTCTGATTTGCCGCCAGCGCACAGCATCAAGGCGTGCCTTGGCGGTCCACAAGGAGGAGCTTCAAATTCGCGAAGGTCTGGCCGCATAGTAGTTACTCGACGACTGTGCCGTCAGGCCGCTCGCCCGGTGCTCCTTCCCATATTAGCTCGACATGTTCGCATGGTGCGAAGCTGAACAAAAGGTAAGGCAATTATGGAACTAGGTCTTTATACGCTCTCCGATCTCATTACGGACCCCAAAACTGGTATTCAGATGAGTGCCCGTGATCGCATCGATGAAACAATTAGGGCGGCCACGCTAGCGGACCAGGTAGGGCTCGACGTGTTCGGCGTTGGAGAACACCACCGCCTCGATTTTGCCGTTTCGTCCCCTGCTGTCATCCTGGCCGCGATCGCTCAGGCTACCAACCGCATACGCCTCGCGAGTGCAGTGACGGTCTTGAGCGCAGCCGATCCGGTAAGAGTATTTCAGGATTTTTCGACGGTGGATCTTATCTCTGGCGGTCGTGCCGAGATTATCGCAGGACGAGGAGTATTTACTGAACCATTTCCGTTGTTCGGCTTCGACTTGAATGACTACGATCAGCTGTTCTCTGAGAAGCTTGACCTCCTCAGAAAACTCAGCCAAACGGAGCGGATCACTTGGAGAGGTAGCTTCCGCAGTCCCTTGCGAGATGCGGAGATCTCGCCGCGCCCCATTCAGAAGGAGTTGCCCATCTGGATCGGTGTAGGGGGGACGCCGCAGAGTGCGGTGCGCGCGGGACATCTTGGTCTGCCGATGGCATTGGCAGTCCTGGGTGGTCCGATCACAGCCATCAAATCGATCGTTGACCTATACCGAGAGGCCGGTCAACGTGCCGGACACTCTTTTTCGAATTTGAAGGTCAGTATCAACAGTCACGCCTATATCGGCGAAGATGCACGACAGGCTCGCGACTTCCATCGGGCGTTCTACCAGCAATATCTGACGGAGGCGATGCCGCGGGGCAAGCGGCCTTTGGAACTCTCGCCTGCGGATTTCCAAAGCATGACAGGGCCACGCACTGGCCTGATGATCGGCTCCGCACAGGAGATGATCGACAAGATTATGCAAGAGTATGAACTCCTCCAACATGATCGTTTTCTGGCCCAGATCGACGTCGGCAGACTTCCTTTCCGCGAAGTTGCAAAAGTGATTGAGCGCTTTGGCGAGAAGGTCGCTCCAGTCATAAGAGCTGAGACGAGAAACAATACTCCGAAGAAAACGGATGAAATCCAGTCTCTGACCTCGATCGGGAACTCAAGCGATGAGGAAGGTTGTCAGTGACAAGAGCATGATGCGTGCACAATGTGCATGACTCAGGCGGCTGCGTTTCATCGAAACGGATGATGCTGCGTGGTGCGCCACACAATAAAATCCGGCGCGCTCCTTGCCCGCGCGCTAAGCGCGCGGACTCCGATAAGCTGGATCAACCGCGCGATGCACGATTCAACCTGTAAAACGGCTGCATGATGCCCCATTCTCCCCAAAGTCCTCGTGGGTGTAGGTAGAGCCCAGGCGAAGCAGGAGCGCTTTTGAATTTGTGTTCATGGGTCCATGTCCAGCGACGATCGAGTTTGTGCTTCCGAAGATAGTTGGATGCACAGAGAGGGAAAGGTAAGTAACATGGCGCTTCATAAAACATGGGCGGTGCTGCTCGCTGCAGCAATATTTGGCATGAACGGTCATGCGCAGGTGCCGACACGTCAGGACTAGCGTTCAATGGGGACGGCTCATTGCGTAACAACCAGATCCATTGGCCCAAGGGCTTCGAGCCCAGGCAGGCGGACCTCTTTGCACACAATGAGATCGACATACAGGGCTGGATGCGAAATTGCTTTCTCCGATCCTGTTGATGCAGAGGCCTGGCCCACCTGGTACTCGAACTCGAAGGACGTCAAGGTTCTGAATACTCCGGATCATCGGCTCCGGAAGAACGCACGAATCTCGTGGGAGACCTTCGGACTCCACATCGAAAGCCACGTGTGGGAGCTTAAGCCGAATAGCCGCCTCGGATGGTTCGGAGAAGGTAAGGATCTCCATGCGTATCACACGTTCCTTCTTACCAAGTCTCCTGAGGGATGTCACATCGTCACAGAAGAGGTTGCGAAGGGCCCTGCCGCCATTCAGTTGCGCGAGCAGCAACCGAAGGCCATGCACGAGGGTCATCAACTGTGGCTGGCTGCCCTCAAGGATCGGTCAGAGAAGCACTGACACTCGCAACGAATCATTTCCAGATAGGAAGGAGTAAGACTATGGCACGCATATTCATCACCGGATCTGCCGATGGCCTCGGCAGGATGGCAGCAGAGCTGCTGATTGAAGGAGAGCACAGGGTCGTTCTGCACGCCCGAAGCCAGGCACGCGCCGACGAGACAAAGAGGAACGTCCCGAAGGCGGAGGCAGTCGTTATCGGCGATCTAGGCACAATTGCCCAGACGCGAAAGGTCGCAGAGCAGGTCAATGCGCTCGGCGCATTCGATGCCATCATTGACAATGCCGCGGTGAGCCACAAGGAGCCGAAGCGAATCGAGACGGAAGATGGTCTCTCGCATGTCTTCGCGGTCAATACCCTTGCTCCTTACATCCTGACAGCTCTGATTGCGAAGCCGAAGCGACTCGTCTATCTCAGCTCCGTGCTTCACCAGAACGGCGATCCGAGCCTTGAGGACCTGACATGGAAGGCTCGCGCATGGGACGGAAGACAAGCCTACTCCGACACGAAGCTACATGACGTTCTCCTCGCGTTTGGTGTTGCACGACGTTGGCCTGGAGTTTTCTCGAATGCACTGGAGCCAGGCTGGGTCCCGACGAAGTTGGGTGGCGCCGAGGCAACGGATGATCTGGACCAGGCACATCGCACCCAGGTTTGGCTTGCGGCAAGCGATCAACCTGAGGCACTCGTCACTGGAGGGTACTTCTATCACCTAAAGAAGAGGGGCACCCTTCCAGCTGCCCACGACGTTGCCACGCAAGACCGGCTGCTCGAAAACTGCGAGCGCCTCAGCGGTATCGCTTTGCCCGAGTAGCATGCTTGATTCAAATCTCTTGGTGACAGACGCCACTTCGGTTGGCCCATGTCACCCATAACCATCGGGACTTCTAACTCAGGCTCATTAAACCGTGTTTCGACTACGAGTTGGATCTGCTCAAGCTCACCGCTCGAATCATGACAGAGTTGAGGACAGGATCGTTGAAGATCGTGTAGCGCGAGCCGAGGAATGTTCATAGTTGCGGCCGTCTTCTTGACCACGTGCCAGGCCGTCTTGTCTGAGATGTCGTGCCCCCAGAGTTTGCCTACCCGACAGCGTACGTTCTTTTCTTCAGTGTGTTCTTTGGAAGGTGGCCTGTGGAGCGGATTCAAGGTAGTGTTTAAAGTTCCTTGATTTTATCGCCTTTCATAATTGGCTAGGGGGCTGAGGGAATAAGCGAACCGTAGACTATGCAGATGTTAGCGAATGCGATTGGCGTCTATCAAGACTAGCGCCGCGACTATTCATACGCTGCGTTACCAGACGGAGATTTGCCTCAAATGCCACTCTTCGAGTCGCATTGGCTCTTCGCCGCAATTTTTGGACGCCGCATGCGCTCGCCAGTCAGGATCATGGAGGTGAACCCGAATCTTCTTCGATAAGACTTGATTTGTCCTCGAAACAGAGGTAACTCAGAGAGAGTTTTCTGGCGAGACACGTCGGTGCTACTAACACCGACGTACCTTCCAGTGAAAGGCGAGGATATGACTGTCTCTAGAAATAGCCGCAGGTCTGCATCGGACACAAACGAACTTTTCGAAAGCTTCTTCCAGAAGAGTCAGGTCTCTGAGGAGGACGTACGCGCATGGCATGAAGCTGTGCGCCATGCGGGCATAGTAACACCTCTGTTACGATTTCCGGTCTATGAGCATATGTACTTCCTCAACGTCTACGCCCAGAAGATGGTCGATCTTCTGAAAGAAGTCAGCAGCAGGTTCGGCCTCAACCGAGAGATCTCCTTCTATCACCAATCGCTGATTCAGTAGGTTCGTGTCGCGGCCACCCCTGTGCAGAGGCATGCTCTCAAGCAAATAAAGAGTCGGCCTAACGTCCGCAGCGTGGAAAACAGCGCTGGTTCAACACTTCTTTCCACTCTTGTACGTCCCGATCGCCAGATCTTCCGCCACATTCGGATCAGATTGCTCAAGCTCCGCCATCAGCCCGTCGTCCGTAAGATCAAGCTGCTTCGAATTCTCCCAATCATGCCGAACAATATTCTTGATGCGTTCAATAATATGCTCGTCACTCACCTGAATCGCAAGCTCCCGCCTACTATCGAAGCTCCCTGGAGCAAAATTGATGGAGCCGATAATCGCGCGTGCATCATCAGCCAAAAGCAACTTCGCATGCAGCTTGATGTGCTTCAACTTGTGAATCTTCACACCAATATCTTCAAGCACCCTTAAACCACTCACACCCTCAATCAGCTTGTCCTTCTTCAGCTTATGCGGAGGACGCGCCATCAGGTGGATCTTCACTCCGCGCTGGTTCGCCCTCACCAGATGCTCAATGATCGTTGGGTCCTGGTACCGCTCATTCTGCAGCCACAGCGAGTGCTTCGCCTCGTCAATCAATTGTCCCAGCCGCTGCCGCCCATTGCCGATACACCAGATCAGATGTGAGTGGTCTCCCGCATTGAAGTTCTCCCTCGCCCAGTCCGCGTCGAAGCACTCCATCACCTCCTCGACCTCGTGCTTATGCGTCGTCACAATAGCATAGTCCCGCGTCTCGGTAAGATTTTTCAACTCCCAGTTCAGCGACTCGACAAAGGCTATCTTCTCGTCGATCACCATCGACTTCTCATGCGTCAGGGCGAAGCAGGGATTGCTGTCCAGCACCTCAACCCCAGCGTCAGTCAACGTAATACGCGACTCGTCATTTTCCTTTTCGCCGTCCCGTCTCGCGGGATTCAACATCACGCGCACCTTTACTCCACGATGTTGCGCGGCAATGACAGCCTGCAGCAGACTTGGATCCGAAAACACAAACATCTTGATCCTGATCGAATCTTTCGCTCCATTAATAGCGTCCAGAATTGGCTTGGCGGAATCGTCAGGTAACACAATCACGGAGCGCGACATAATCTCTTCCCTCAACCGCTAACTTCAAGAACCGACCATTATCTCTTTTACAGCCTGTCATCTCCAAAACACAACTAGCTGCTCCTTTACGCCATCACCTTGTCCAACCCGGCGTCGAACTGAGTGCGATGCAGCGCGGCGTAAATCCTGTTCATCGCCATCAACTCCTCATGCGTTCCATTCTCCGCCACAACCCCGCTGTTGATCACGATAATCAGGTTCGCGTCCCGGATTGTGCTCAATCGATGAGCGATCGCAATCACCGTCCGTCCCTCCATCAGCTTCTCCAGCGCATCAATCACCAGTTTCTCCGACTCGCTGTCCAGCGCAGCCGTAGGCTCATCCAGCAGCAGAATCGGGCTGTTCCGCACCATCACCCGCGCAATCCCAATCCTCTGCCTCTGCCCACCCGACAGCGTCGATCCCCGCTCCCCCACCATCGTCTCGTAACCCAGCGACATCTTCATAATGAACTCATCCGCATTTGCCAACTTCGCCGCCGCAACTACCTCCTCCTTCGTGGCCGCAGGGCGCCCAAACGCAATATTCTCCAGGATCGTCCCGCGAAACAGAACCGTATCCTGCAGCACATATCCAATCTTGTCGCGCAGCGGCTTCAGCTTGTAGTCCCGAACATCCTCACCGTCGATCTTCACCGACCCCGACTGCACATCGTAAAATCGCGGAATCAAACTCACCACTGTCGACTTTCCACTCCCCGTCGGTCCCACGATCCCTACAAACTGACCAGCCTGAATTTTAAAACTCACATCCGTCAAAATCGGACACGCCGGATCATACCCGAACGCCGCATGGTCAAACTCGATAGTTCCCGCAATCGTCTCCGGCGCAAGCCCGTCTTCCTTCTCCGGAATAACCATATCCATATCCAGAATCTCGCGAACCCGTTCCGCCCCCACCGCCGCCTGCGCCACCGCATTGGTCGTCGTCGCCAGATCCTTCACCGGCTTGAAGAACTTCGTCAGGTAAGCCAGATACACCGTCAGTTCTCCCACCGTCATTGTTTTTGTAAGAATCAGCGCAGCCCCGCGCCAAAGCACCACCGCCGTGCACAACGCCACCGTAACCGTCACCACCGGAGACAGCAGAGCCTTCACGCTCCTCGCCTTCAACGCCGCGCTCACCGTCGCCTGACTCACCAGTCGCAGTTGCGCCTCTTCCGTCTTCTCTTGCCCAAATGCCTTCACCGCCTGGATCGACTCCAGCCCCTGCTGAACCACCGCAACAATTTCGCTCTGCTCCTTGCGCACCTCATGCGTCGCCTTCTTAACCGCCTTCTTGAACCGCGAAACAAACAGTAGAAGAAACGGCGTAACCCCCACAGCAATCAATGTAAAGTCCCAGTTCAACCAGAACATCAGCCCCAACATGCAGACAATCGTCAACAGATCCACCAGAATATTCAGCGTCGAAGACGAAGCAAACCCTTCGATCGTCTGAATGTCCGCCGTAATCGTGCTCAGAATAGTGCCCGTCGCATGCGTGTTGTAGTACCCCAGCGAAAGCCGCTGCAGATGCTCATACATCTTCATCCGCAGGTCATGCGCCACCCACTGCCCCACGCTCTCTGTGTAGTAGTTATCAATGTAGGAAGCCACCGCACCCAACAGCGAGATCACCACAAACGCCAATGCCGCCAGCGCCGCCACATGCAGGCGTGATCCATTCTCGAGCTGCGGCCCAATCAACCGATGCAGCCACGGCACCATCGTGTGGTCGCCCACCACATTGTCCAAAATGATCTTCAACGGCCATGGCGTCGCAAGGCTTATCACCGTCTCGACCAGCATCGCGAGAAAAATCCCCACCAGCGTGCCGCGATAAGGCCGGATTAGACTTCCAATAAACCGCAACATAAAGAGGGCCTGTTCAAACCAGCTAGGACTGCAGTTTCCTTATAACCATTGGGACTTCAAGTAGAAATCAACGGCATCTCCCCAACAAGCCTTTGTTTCATCAGAACTGGGACAGATGATCATCCTACGCGAACCCGATTGCCGCAATGGTACTAACATACTCAGGTTTGTGCATTGACTCGAAACTTTATGTGAAATTACCTCGCGTGGGCTACCCATTTTTTGTTGTCGCTAGCCGGCCGACGATACAATTGAGGCGCGTAGGCACGTCCGGATTCAGAACCGGAGGCCGTCTCTGTGAGACATTTCCATCTGTAGTGACCGTGCCGGCCGCTGGTAATGTGAAAGAAAGTATGGGTGTCGCAGTGGCTGCCGGTACTTCGCCTCTCCGCGCGTCCAAAAATGGGACAATGAGAGGCATGGTGAACGAACTTCCGACAGACGTAACCCTGCATGTACGCGGCGCGCTCTTTGACATGGACGGGGTGCTCGTTAACTCGACCGGTTCGGATGAACGATGCTGGTTGCGCTGGGCGCAGCTTCACGGCATGGAGGCAGTTTCCCGCTTCTTTCCACACACGGAAGACGCACTGTCGATACGATTCGTGCGCTTCGGCCCGATCTTGATCCGTATGTTGAGCTCAGGCGGCTGGAGGACTTTGATGCGGAGGACCGAGTGGATCCTCCGCGCTGCCAGGTGCCACAGCACTCCTTGCAGCGCTTCCAGCGCGCTCATGGGCGATTGTTACCTCCGCTTCGGTGCGTTTGGCTAAGAACAGGCTTCAGTTCGCAGGAATTGGCCTCCCGCACAACCTTGTTACCGCTGACGATGTATCCCGTGGCAAGCCCGATCCGGAGCCGTACGAACTGGGTGCCAGGAAGCTGGGTCTGGATACATCGGAATGTCTGGTCATCGAGGATAGCCCGGCTGGAATCAAGGCAGGGAAGGCCGCGGGTTGCAAGACGCTCGCGGTGTTGTCCTCGCACCCAATAGACGCCCTCGTGGAGGCGGATTGGATCGTTCCATCGTTAGATCACGTCTTTGCCATCCCAGCACATGACGGGATGATTGCGATTCATTGCAATATTGCGCGCTGCTTCCCGTAGACACCGCGACCTTCTCGTTTGAGGCAAGAGCGCCATTGATGCGCGGAGTAGCCTTTCATAGTCCGCCAAGTTGGCTTCTCGACTATGAAAAGCAAGCGCTTGCGGAGACGATTCGCAGGAACGAAGAAATGCTGGCGGCGGCAAGGAGTCAGATCAATTGACGACATGATCGTCAATGACGGAATCAGCGAGTCCGAAAAGGACTTCACCAAGAATTAGAACTTTTAAGGTTTTCGATGTCCAACGTCCCGGGTAAATGATCCTGTTTCAGTCTCCCTAGGCCCGCGCAGAATGAAATTGGGTAACTTCCCAATGCCCGATGCTGACGATCAGGGAATTCTGAGTGGCCACCAAAAGAAACTCTCAGGAATCTTGCTGCGAGCCTTCCAGAGCCGTCATTGTTTTGATGAGGATCTGTTCAGGAGATAAATGGCAACGCAAAAGCATCTCAACTGCGAGAGCGAGAGTTGTCCGTTGCTCGCCGAAAAGTGCTCGCCACATGTATTCCTGGCTCGTCTGAAGTTCCTCACGTGTCATGAATGGGTTCCTCTTAACCGCCTTCCAGTGAATTCTCGAACCTGCGGCATGGTTACTCAAGATCGCTATTTGATAGCGACCTGGTCTTAATCATTTTCGCGCCACGTTTCCTGCTATGTGCGTGGAGTAGCTCGGACCTACAGACATGAGCGGGATTGCTTGCTCCGAAATGGCAAAATGGAATTGTGATCCTGAATAAAGTTCCAGTCTCACTTCCTCCGTCAAGGTAGATCTCCCCGCCATGATCCTCGACAATCTTCTTCGCTATCGCGAGGCCCAGGCCGTTGCCCTCGGGCTTTCCGTAGCTCACAAAGGGTTGAAAGACTGAGTCCTCAATCGTAGGGGGGATGCCGGGGCCGTTATCCCAAACGCCGATTTGCAAGCAGGCCTGATTTCCTGTTGTGGTTATGACGATCCGCCCCGAGTCCGGAGAAACCGCCTCGCAAGCATTCAAGACGAGGTTGGCGACCAGCCGTTCGAGACGATTGGAATCGAACCAGCCCATGGCCAAGCCTTTATGATGATGCTCGATCGTAATGTGGCGGAACTCTTGTCTCACACTTGTCATCCGGATCACGCGCTCGACTGTGTCAACGATGTTTCGGGCAGCGGGCCGAAGAGTGTCACGACCCTTGGAGCACTCCAACAGTGAAGTGACCAGCTCATTCATCCGGTCGATGGACCAGCGGATTTCCTGATAAAACTCGTTCCTTTCCGTTTCGTTGATATCTGAGCGGGTAAGAAATTCCGCATTCGCCAGGATGGCGGTCAAAGGAAGGCGAAGATCATGGCAAATGACGGCGGCCATTCGACTTACAGTGGAAAGCGGTTCCGGAATTGGAAAATCTCTTTGTATGTTCCGCGCGTACCCAGCCGGCAATGACCGCTCCCTACACACAACTTGTTCCAGCATTGAAACCCCTTTCAGTCTGTGATGAACGAAGTTCAGAGAGGGAGGTCCCTTCCGGCTTCGGCATGCACTTCTTTGTGGCTCTAGAATTCGAGAGATGATGTCCCGTCTTTGAGCTGTTCTGCCAAAAACGGAGTAGTGTCCATAAGACTGACTCCGCGGTTCCGCAGTTCTTTGAGGAGTGCGATCCCCGTGGCGTCGGCGAATGAGATGTCCGCCAGTTTGAGGGACAACTGAACCTCATTGGAAAAAGTATGCAGATTGCAAGCTGTACGTAGCTCCTCGACCCAGGGACCCGTTATCCGGCCTTCTACCCGAAGAGTTACCGCGATCTTTGATGATTCGAGAACCGTGATCCTCAGCATTGCGGTTTACCTGATTGCCTTTGGACTCACTAAAGCAATCGACGTGCCATCCAGAAGAACAGACCAGGCCTGAAGCGATCTCCCGAGATCCACTGTGACCGTCCGAGTCAACATCTCAATAAAATCAATAGGTTGGGAGTCGCGCAGTCATTTGTCCGCGCCTAGCCTGCAGGATGGCGGACGACTGTTTCCTTCGGGGCTCTGGACTGCGAGATGGATCCACCACATTCGGTAATCATGGGCGAGTTGATGTAGGACGAACTACGACGGGCGGTGGCGAGATCTCTTGATGCCGAGCTTATCCATCCGGTGGCGAAGCGTGTTTGGATGAAGATTCAGGATTCTCGCCGCGCCCTTTGGACCATCAACCACTCCACCAGCATGTTGAAGCGCGGCGAAGATATGGTTTCGTTCTACCTCGTCCAGCGTGAGGAGTGGCTTTGAAGACTTGAGGTCTGCGTGTTGATCTTCTGGAGAATCCACCTTAGGAGCCTCCATGCCTTTCGCATCGGCTGTAACCGGCGTCAGATCGCGATCCAGCCGGAGGGTCGTGTCCGCCGATAGGATAATCGCGCGCTCAACTACGTTCTGCAACTCGCGAATATTTCCTGGCCATGGATAGTTCACTAGGTTTTCCATTGATTCCCGTGAAACGCCGTCTATCTTCTTTCCCAACCGCTTGGAGAACTGAGACAGGCAGAAAGCCACGAGTTGGGGAATGTCGGAGCGGCGTTCTCGCAATGGAGGAAGGTCGATGGGAAACACGTTGAGGCGGTAGAAGAGATCTGAGCGAAATTTACCTGCCTTGACCGCTTCATGGAGATTGCGGTTGGTGGCGGCAATCACGCGCACGTCCACACGCAAAGGATGACTGCTCCCTACGGGCTCAAACTCGTGTTCCTGCAGGACGCGGAGCAGCTTCACTTGCGTCTCAAGGCAAAGCTCCCCGATTTCATCCAAAAAGATTGTGCCGCCGTTGGCAAGCTCGAAGCGGCCGATGCGCCGCTCGAGCGCACCCGTGAAGGCCCCTTTCATATGCCCAAACAGTTCGCTCTCTACCAAACCAGCCGAGATGGCGCAGCAGTTCACACTCACCAGGGCACGGCCATTGCGGGAGCTTCGGTTGTGGATCGCGCGCGCCACGAGTTCCTTCCCCGTCCCCGTTTCGCCGTAAATGAGCACTGTCGAATCCGTGGGGGCGACCTGCTCGACGGCGTGGAGCGCCTTCAACAGTGCTGGACTATTACCCACGATCTCCTCGAAGTTATGCTCCGCGCGCAGTTCCTCTCGGAGATAAACGTTCTCCCTCTCCAATCTTGCCTTCAGGCTGGCAATTTCCTGGTAGGACTGCATATTCTGAATCGCCAGTGCAACCTGGTTCGCCACTTCCTGCAAAAATACGGCGTCCTCATCCGAATACCGATCCCTTTGCTGGCTCACGACGCTGAGCAGTCCGATACACTTTCCTTGAAGAGCCAGGGGTACGACGCACATCGACTGGATACCCTCTGCGGCGAGGCGGCGCTCATTGGGATACTGCTGCTCTTTTTCAAGATCGTGGCGCACAAGAGGTCGCTGATGGTCGAACACCCAACTGCCGCAGGTCTCGTTACGGCTGAGCTCCTGCCCTGTCCGAAAGTACTCCGAGAGCAGCTCTCCCTCCACGGCGAGGAAACGGAAAGAACCTCTCTCCGGCTGGTAGAGGGTTATCGCGCATCGGTCGAAGGAGATGACAGGATGCAAGGCCTCCGAAATGGAACACAGGAGGGCCTGCTGTGTCAGATTCGTGATGATGGCATTGTTGATCTGAAGCAGGCTGCGGTTCTGCTCTTCACTTTTACGGAGCGCCGCTTCCGCTTGTTTCCTCTCCGTGATATCGATAAAAGTGATCACGGCCCCCAGGGTTTTACCTTCCTGAATGACAATATGAGACCAAAACTCCACGGGGAAGCTCGTGCCATCCTTTCTCCAATAAACCTCATCGTCCCTGTGGACGTTCTCGCTTTTTTGGAAACCAATATAGATGGGACATTCTTCAATTGGATATGGGGTGCCGTCTTTTCGGGTATGGTGTTCCAGCGCATGCAGGTTTTTCCCGAGTAATTCGGCAGGGTCGTCGTATCCGAGAATGCGCGCCGCCGAAGGATTGGAGAAAAGACAAATACCTGTTGAGTCGCAGCCACAAATCGCTTCCGAAGCGGAATCGAGTATCAGGCGGTTTAGCTCATCGCTATTGAGCAGAATGTCCTTCGCCTGCACTCGCAACGTGTTGTCTTCAGAAAACGGCATGGTGGACCCTGGCAAGAAGAAACGCCGTTACGCCGTGGAATCAGATTGCTGCCACTATGCTTTCGCGAAGCATCTTGGATATCACTATATAGAATGGACCATCAAGTTATCGTAAAGGTTGCCGACGACCATACCCTCAGGAATGGCCATCATGTTGATGTGTGACGAGTGCATGGCAACTATAGGTCTGCTGGCGGATTCAACACTAAGTGAAATGGGGAATTCAGGTGGGAGGGGTATCGGAGAGGACACTTGTCGTGACGGTAATCGGCGGCTTAGCCGCATACTCTTTCCAGTGGGACCACTCTTCGTAAGGCACGCCCTCACCAAAATCGCCGATACCGGTAGCGGGCAACTCATTGCCGACCCGCGACATGCTGCGATTTAAGCCCCAGTAGCTGCCGTGGGACACCGAGCCGTCGTCTCCGACGGTGAATCCGGAAGCAACCTCGTATTTACTCAGCACGTCCTGGCGGAAGTAGGTGCGATCCATAAATCGCATGTCACCCCGGAGTAGGTACGCTCGGGGTCATCTTTAAGCCGCCTCCAGCGGGCTGGGGTGACAGACCCCGCGCTCGTCGGCAGGGTAAACGCGTAGAGATCGAATGCCGGTGTCTCCTGCCACGGATCTTCGATGTCGATTGCGGGCGGTTTTATCTCAAACCACAGATGCAACCTGCGCTGCAGATAGTCTTCGCTGCTCGTAGATCCTTGGCGGAGTCCCCAGGTATGCAATAGTGCCTTGGACCCTTGTTTAAGGGAACCCATGTCCGCTCCCCGTTGACAAATGCTCCTGCTCTTCAATCCATCACCGGCTAAGGTCGGAGCCGCCGGGCTTACCGAAGTTGTGGGGAACATGACCAACGGAATACGGAGACTAGCCCCACAAAACAAAAATAGAGCATGCAGCGATTTGAGTAAGCAGCTTACAGCCATGACGACTCCCAAGCGATCCATGGTTGGCATGGAGAGGATCGAACCTGCACCAAAGCACAAAAGCAACAGACCGAATTGCTGGTCGTTCACGTAAACCCGGGCTTTGGCATACGGCACCAGAGGTGCCCATGCTGATTGGCCATCCCGCATAACAGGAAGACTAGGCGCGTCGCTCAGCGTTCTGGTCTATCGGGTCCTGCTGTCAACATGCTGGTTCCCTCCAAGTGGCGCACCCAGATCGGCACCATGCGGGATACACGATCTTGCTTGTTTGTACTTATTGTTGCATAATTTCAGAACTGATTTGCCGAGGTGAATATGTGCGCAAGATCTCTCATGCCCGCGGAACGACAGAAGGAGATCCTGGAGCGTATCCGAAAGGATGGCCGGGTTCTTGCCACTGACTTGGCTCGAGAGTTTCAGACCTCCGAGGACACCATTCGGCGCGCTCTGCGCGATCTGGCAGGTCAGGGACTATGCACCCGCGTCTACGGTGGCGCCCTCGCCATGTCTTCAGCATCAGGATCCGCTCAGCAACGAAGGAAGGAGATCGTCGACCGAAAGCTCGCTCTTGGGAAAAAGATGGCTTCGATCGTGCGACCGGGGCAACTCCTGTTTATCGACGCAGGCTCGACCAATCTGGCAGCCGCTCGTTCCCTCCCCGAAGGTATTGGAGCGACGGTACTCACACATGACCCGGTCATTGCTTCAGTCCTCGCAGGGCGGACCGATCTGACGCTGATCACCATTGGGGGACAAGTCAGTCCGCTCGTTGGAGCGGCGGTCGACGGGCAGGCTCTTCGTGTGATTTTGGACATGCGGCCTGATCTTCTCTTTCTTGGGCTGTGTGCAATTGACGCACAAAATGGAATCGCGGCTTTTCATAGCGAAGACGCGCAGATGAAGCGTGCACTTATAGAGCAGTCGGGTTCGGTCGCCATCGCAGTATTGAACGAGAAGTTGGCGACATCAGCACCTTTTTACGTCAGCTCGGTTAATGCGGTGGCAGATCTCGTTGTAGAAGCGGATGCACCGAGGTCGCTGATTTCCAGCTTCCAATCTCGGGGAGTACATGTTCATTGGGCAGCGGTCGGTAGTGTGAAACCAAGTGATAGACCGCACATCGTTAGACAGGATGCTGTCGCCAAATGAAACCTCCCTCTGAAATGCGTGGACGCATGCAGCCGTTCAAGTCAAGAACAGCTTCAATGCGTCGCCATGTGGGCAACTGCATTGCCGTTCCAGGCGCCAGGAGGTTCCGGCGGTCAGCCATGCAAGTAGTGTTCACGCTATGCATCGGCTCCATTTTTGCCCGACCTCAAACCCCTGCCCCTCCATGGCGGGGCGTATTGCAGAACGAAGCTGGCACCCCTATCGGTAAGGCCGAGGTAAAGCTCGACTCTGCAGATGATCACGAAAGGGCAACGACTTCCACAAACGGATCGTTCGTTTTTACGTCGCTGTTGCCTGCGACCTATTCCCTCTCAGTGCATGTGAACAAACAGGTCTTTCGCAGCGCAGCCGCGATCGTGATCCCGGCACAAGCCGTGATCGTAACCCTGATTGTCAAACAAAACGGTGATCTGGTCGTTGGCATTCAACAGGAGAAGGCAGCTGCAGGAGGAGAGCAGTTGACCAGCAAAGCTGTCAGCGAAATTCCACTAAACAAGCGCGATTTCAGCCAGCTCCTTTTACTGGCAGCGGGAACGGCAGCGGACCCAAGTGGTGCTTCGAACTTTACGCAACAGTTCGCGATCAATGGCCAACGCGGCGTCGAGGCTGTGTTCGCACTCGACGGTGCCGATATCAGCGATCCAGAGATTGGAGGAGGAACATTCACCAACTTCAACGTTGATGCCGTGCTCGAACTTCAATCGCTGTCGGGGGTCATGCCTGCGGAGATTGGTCGAGGTGCTTCT
>Ga0302220_10000797_pt1 | contig 25696 bp, 22 predicted proteins | sample II_Palsa_E1_3_FD_194572 | JGI IMG/M metagenome (GOLD analysis project Ga0302220, IMG submission 194572) | Peat permafrost microbial communities from Stordalen Mire near Abisko, Sweden - II_Palsa_E1_3 | ecosystem: Environmental > Terrestrial > Soil > Palsa > Peat permafrost | place: Sweden...
CTTGGGGTACAGGGTCGCGAAGGCAAGGTCCTCCAGCTCCCACTTGATCGTGTTCATGCCGAGCCGGTGGGCCAGCGGGGCGAAGATCTCCAGCACCTCGCGGGATTTGCGCTCCTGCTTTTCGCGTGGCAGGTAGCGCAGCGTGCGCATGTTGTGCAGCCGGTCGGCCAGCTTGATGACCAGCACCCGGATGTCGCGCGACATGGCGACGACCATCTTGCGGACCGTCTCGGCCTCGGCGGAGGCGCCGTACTTGACCTTGTCCAGCTTGGTCACGCCGTCGACCAGGGCCGCGATGTCCTCGCCGAACTCGCCGCGCAGCTCAGCCAGCGAGTACGGGGTGTCTTCGACGGTGTCGTGCAGCAGGGCCGCGCTGATCGTGTCGGTGTTCATGCCGAGCTCGGCCAGGATCGTCGCGACGGCCAGCGGATGGGTGATGTAGGGGTCGCCGCTCTTGCGCTTCTGGTTGCGGTGCCAGTACGCGGCGACGTCGTAGGAGCGCTCGATGAGCCGCACGTCCGCCTTCGGGTGGGTGCCCCGCACGGTCTTGATGAGCGGTTCCAGGACAGGGTTCACAGTGGCTCCCCGCTGCGCCCCAAGGCGGGCCAGGCGACGGCGCACGCCCACCCCAGAGGCCGCGCCGGCACCTGAGGAGCCGCCGCCGCCCGCGGCACTCGGACCGGAGGCGGCGCGGCCGCGTCCGGCGGGTTCAGGCGGCGGCTGGGGAGGACGCGCTGGATCCGGGGCTGGTGACAGGACTGACGCCGCCGAATCCTCGGCCGGAGGCGCGGATGTGACGGGAGTGGCAGAAGCAGCAGGAGAACCGGAAGGGACCGCAGAGCCGGCGACGCCGGGAGTGACCGCGGCATCCGCAGTGACCGCGGCATCCGCAGTGACCGCGGCATCCGCAGTGACCGCGGCATCCGCAGTGACCGCGGCATCCGCAGTGACCGCGGCATCCGCAGTGACCGCGGCATCCGGAATGACCGCGGCTTCGAGAACCTCGGGAGAACCCACAGCGGCGGCCGCGGCCTCTGCAGAGCTCGGAGAGGCGTCGGGGACCGCATCCGTGGCCTTTCCCGGCGCCGGGTCGGAACCGTTCGTGGCCGGGCCGGGCTCGTTCACCACCAGGGCTTGCGGGCCGGGTGCGTCCGGGTCTGGCGCAGCAGGGGTCGGGGCCTGCGGGACGGGCCCTTGCTCCGCTATCACCTCTCCGGCCACGCGTGCTCCTGTCGCTCTGCGAACCACCAGTCTACCGGCGGACGTTTGCAGAGGTTGCGTGCGTGTGTCAGACCGTTACTGAGGTCACAAGCCTGCCGCAGCAGGTAACGCACCCGCCTCAGACGGTCAGCAGGGCCCGGAAGTCAATGTCCCCGAGCCGGGACCGTCCGTTCAGGAAGGACAGCTCAAGCAGGACGGCCACGCCGACGACCTGCGCACCGGAGCGCCGCACGAGATCGGCGGTGGCCAGCGCGGTCCCGCCGGTGGCCAGCACGTCGTCCACGATGAAGACCCGGTCGCCCGGGTCGAAGGCGTCGGTGTGCACTTCGATCGTGGCCGTGCCGTATTCGAGCTGGTAGTCCTGCCGGTGCGCGGCCGAAGGCAGCTTCCCGGCCTTGCGGACCGGGACGAACCCGGATACCAGGCGGGCCGCGACCGGCGCGGCCAGGATGAACCCGCGGGCCTCGATCCCGGCCACCTTGTCCACCAGCCCGGCGCCGGCAGCGAGCTCCTCCACGACCGCGGCGAACAAGGGGCCGTCCGCGAGCAGCGGGGTGATGTCCTTGAACGAGATACCCGGTTGCGGGTAGTCGGGCACGTCGCGGATGCGCTTCCTGATCAGGTCCGCGAGCGCGTCGTGGCCCGGGGCCGTAACCAGAGCCGGGGACTGCTCGCCGGGCTGATCCGGCCCGTCCGGCCCGTCCGGCCCCTCTGGGTGCACCGTTTACCGCCTCTTCTTCTTGGCGCCGCTGGAGCGCCGCCCCGACGCGGAGGTACGGCGCGGCTGCTGGCGGGAGCCGGCCGTGCCGGATCTGGTCCCGGCGGCCCGGGCCCCGGTCCCGGAGCCTTGGGTCCGGGGCCGCCCGGCCGGGGTGGCCGGCGCCGCGGCGGCTGTCCCGGCGTCACCGGCGGTGTCGTCGCCGGTATCGGCCAGATCGTCGTAGGGGCCGTCATCGGGGCCTGTTCGGCTGTCTGCGGGACGGGCCGCGGAGCCGGCGGTCACACCGCTGCCGGCCGGGACCGCCGTCTGCGTCCGGGCCGCGACCCGGGGACTGGCCGCGCGGGCCGCCACGCGCTTGGCCAGCGTCTTGTACTGGGGCTCGCGCTCCTTGAGGTCGGCCAGCACCGGGGTGGCGATGAAGATCGAGGAGTAGGTGCCGGACAGCATGCCGACGAACAGCACCAGGGCCAGGTCGGACAGCTCACCGGTGCCGAGCAGCACGGTCCCGGCGATCAGGATCGCCGTCACCGGCAGCAGCGCGATGAGCGAGGTGTTGATGGACCGGACCAAGGTCTGGTTCAGGGCCAGGTTGGCCGCCTGGCTGTAGGTGCTGCGGGCGCTGGTGACCAGGCCGGCGGTATTTTCCCGCACCTTGTCGAAGACGACCACGGTGTCGTACAGCGAGTAACCGAGGATCGTGAGCAGGCCGATGACGGTGGCCGGGCTGACCTGGAACCCGGCCAGCGCGTAGATGCCGACCGTGATCAGGATGTCGTGCATCAGCGCCACGAACGCCGCGGTGGCCATCTTCCACTCGAACGCGATCGTCAGGTACAGCACGATCACGACGACGAACGCGATCAGCGCCTCGAGAGCCTTGGAGGAGATCTGGCTGCCCCAGGTCGGCCCGACGAACGTCGTGCTGATCTGGTTGACGTTGATGCCGAGTTCCTTCGCGAGCGAGTCCTGCACGTGCTCGGTCGTGCCGATGCTCAGCGGCGCGGTCTGGGCCTGCCACTGCGCCTTGCTGCCGACCCCGACCTTCTGCACGGTGACGGTCCCGCCGCCGCCGTCCTGGACCGCCTTCTCGACCTGGCTGATGCTGGCGTTCGGCGCCTTGACCTGGAAGATCGATCCGCCCTTGAAGTCCACGCTGAAGTTCAGCCCGCGGACGATCAGGGCGATGATGGCGATGGCCAGGATGCAGCCGGAAATCGTGTACCAGAGCTTCTGCCGACTGACGAAGTTGACCGAGACGTCACCGCGGTACAGCCGGCCGCCGACGTCACCGAGCCGCGACATCATGCCTCCCTTGAGGTGGCCCGCGGTGTCCGCGCGGTGCCAGGCGGGACCGGCCGGGTCCCCCGGCGGGGCACCCCGGAACGCCACGGGGCCCGTGCCCCGAGCCGCGCCGGATCCAGGCCGGACCATTTGTGCCCCTGGCCGAAGAATCTGGTCCGGGCCAGCAGGGTCACCATCGGCTTGGTGAACAGGAACACGACAACGACGTCGATGATGGTGGTCAGCCCCAGCGTGAACGCGAAACCGCGCACGTCGCCGATCGCGAAGATGTACAGCAGCAGGGCGGCCAGGAACGACACCGTGTCGGAGACCAGGATCGTCCGCCGGGCCCGTTTCCAGCCGCTCTCCACCGCGCCGCGCAGCGAGCGCCCCTCGCGCACCTCGTCGCGGAGGCGTTCGAAGAACACCACGAACGAGTCGGCGGTGATGCCGATGGCCACGATGAGGCCCGCGATGCCGGCCAGCGACAGCGTGAAGCTCTCGTACTTGCTGAGCAGGACGATGCCGAGGTAGCCGATCAGCGCCGCGATGGCCAGGCTGGAGACCGACACGATGCCCAGGCCCCGGTAGTACAGGAACGAGTAGATGACCACCAGCAGCAGGCCGATCGCCCCGGCGATCAGGCCTGCCTCGAGCTGGTTCCGGCCGAGCTGCGCGGTGACGGTGGTGGAGTCGACGGGCTTGAACGAGAGCGGCAGCGCCCCGTACTTCAGCTCGTTGACGAGCTGGGTGGCCTGCGCCTGCCCGCCGATGTTGGTGATCTGGACGTCGCCGCCGGGGATGGCCTCGGTGGTCTGCGGGGCCGAGACCACGTTGCCGTCCAGCACGATCGCGGTCTGGTCCAGCACCGAGTCGTCGGCGTTCGTGCTGGCGCTGGGGTAGTACTTGCTGGCCTGGGTCTCGGTCAGGGTGCCGAACGCCTTGGTGGCCTTGCCGTTGAGGGTCAGGTTGACGACCCACTGGCTGTTGGTGGTGTCGATGGCCGAGGCCTCCGACGTCACGTCGGTGCCGAGGATGACCGCCTCGCCCAGCACGTACTTCGCGCCGTCCGGGCCGCAGGCCACGGTCTGGCTGTTGGGGTCGTCCCATTGCGCCTCGGTGTAGCCGAGGCTGGTCTTCCAGGTGCTGAGGTCGCTGCAGTCGAGCTTGTCGAACAGCTTCATCACTTCCGGGGTGACCGCGGACGGGTCACCGGCCGTACTGGCCGCGGACGAGGCGGATGAGCTGGTGCCGCTGGGGCTCGGGGTCGCGCTGGCCTTGGCCTGCGGGCTCGGCGAGGCCGCGGCGCGGGAGATGTAGGCCTTGGTGCTCACCGTCGGGGACGGGCTGGCCTTCGGCGTCGCGCTCTCGGTGCCCGACGCGCTCGGGCTGGGCGTCGCGCTCGCCGACGTGCTGGGCGCCGCCGTGGACGAGCCTGCCAGCAGCACCGGGCGGAATCGGAGCTGCGCGGTCGTGCTGACCAGGTTGATCACCTGCTGCGATCCCGCGCCCGGGACCGTCACGGTGATGTCGCTGGCGCCCTGCTGCTGCACGCTGACACCGCTGGTGCCCGACGAGTTGACCCGGCTTTGAATGATCGCTACGGCCTGCTTCATGTCGGCGTCCGGCGGCGTCTTCCCCTTCTCCGTCACCGCCCGCAGCGTGACCTGCGTGCCGCTCGAAAGGTCCAGCCCGAGACCGATCCTGAAGTCCTGGTGCCACTTACCCGGGCTGAACGCATTCGCGCCGACGATGCCGATGAGCAAGATCACGATCAGCGCGACCAGGGCCGCGAGCGCGCGCCCCGGTCTCGAGCCGCTCTTCCTTGGCGGAGCCACTTGTCCTGTCGTCCCTCAGTCGATTCCTGCATAGGGAGCGAAGCGGCGGAGCCCGCCGCGGCGCCCGTTCCCTGCGTGCCCCGGGCGCCGCTGCTCCGCTACTCCTTGGACGCGCTGCTGCCCGGGGTGGCCGTCTCGGTCTGCCCGTTGGCGCTCGCGTCGCGCTGGCCGTTGATGACCAGGTCGTCGCCGTAGTTGCCGGCCGGGACGCTCAGGTCCGGCTCGGTCTCGTGCTCGCTGTCCGCCTGGGCGACCGTCTCGTGCGCAGCGGTCCCGTCAGCGACGGCGTCGTCGTGCTCGGTGCCCTCGTACTCGGCATCGTCCGGAGCAGCGTCGGCCGGCTCGGGCCAGCCGCCTTCCTCGTGCTCCGCGTCGTTCTCATCCTCGGCAGGCTCGTCACCCGGGGTGAGCACTTCCATGATCGCGCGCTTGATGTACCGCACCTCGATGTCCGGCGCGACCTCCAGGACCACGTCATCGCCGTCGACCGCCACCACGGTGGCGTACATGCCGGCGGTGGTGCGGACCCGGGCGCCGGGACGCACGGTCTTCTGCTGCTGGGACACCTTCTTCTGGCGGTTCCGGCCGGGCCGGATGGCCATGAAGTAGATGAGGCCGATGAAGACGACGATCAGGATGAGAAACGTGGAACTGCCGGACGACTTCGTGGCCGCCTCGGCTGCGGCTTGGACTGTATTCCCCATGAGCGGGGGCACCTTTCCGATTGGGTTCAGCGGGCTGGCCAGGCCAGATCCCCGCTTGGGCCGGGCATTTACCCGGTTCCCCGCGCGGGGCGGCGGCCAGTGGCCAACTGCCGCAGTGTAGCGACCCATTGACCGTGCACCAACAGGCTACGGCGTCCGCGCCGTGATCGTGACCTCACGGCGAACTAGTTTGCGCACCGGCGCGACCTGGTACGGGCCGCCGGTGCGGTGCAATAAGAATTTCACGCTAGTCGAACAGGGTAGCCATTCCGGGTCCCGTGAGGCCGCCGGGGCCAGTGTTTCCCTCGGGGGGCGTGAGGCCGAGGTGCTCCCACGCGGCGGGGGTGGCGACCCGCCCGCGCGGTGTGCGCGCCAGCAGGCCGCGGCGGACCAGGAACGGCTCGGCCACGACCTCCACCGTCTCGGCTTCCTCACCCACCAGGACGGCGAGGGTGGACAGCCCGACCGGGCCGCCCCCGTACCGGCGGATCAGCGCCTCCAGCACGGCCCGGTCCAGCCGGTCCAGGCCTTGCTCGTCCACCTCGTAGAGCTCCAGCGCGGCGCGGGCCACCGCGCGGTCCACCACCCCGTTGCCTTTGACCTCGGCGTAGTCCCGGACCCGACGCAGCAGCCGGTTGGCGATCCGCGGTGTGCCCCGGGACCGCCCGGCCAGCTCGGCCGCGCCCTCGTCCCGCAGGGTGACGCCAAGCAGCCCGGCCGAGCGGCGGATGATGATCTCCAGCTCCGCGGGCTGGTAAAAGTCCATGTGCGCGGTGAAGCCGAACCGGTCGCGCAGCGGGGCCGGCAGCAGCCCGGACCGGGTGGTGGCCCCGACCAGCGTGAACGGCGCGATGTCGAGCGGGATCGCGGTCGCGCCGGGCCCCTTGCCGACCACGACGTCGACCCGGAAGTCCTCCATGGCCAGGTAGAGCATCTCCTCGGCGGGCCGCGCGAGCCGGTGGATCTCGTCGATGAAGACGACTTCGCCCTCGGTCAGCGTGGACAGCACCGCGGCCAGGTCGCCCGAGCGCTCGATGGCCGGCCCGCTGGTGATCCGCATCGGCATACCCAGCTCGGCGGCGATGATCATGGCGATCGTGGTCTTGCCCAGCCCGGGCGGCCCGGACAGCAGCACGTGGTCCGGCGGCCGGCCGCGGCGGACCGCGCTCTCCAGCACCAGGGAGAGCTGGTCGCGGACCCGCTGCTGGCCCACGAAGTCGGCGAGCCGCTTGGGCCGCAGCGCGGTTTCGATGACGCGGTCGTCGGCGTCCGCCAGCGGCGACACCACCCGGTCGGCGTCCCGGTCAGCGTCCCGCGCGGCCGCGGCACGGTCGAGGGCCTCGGCTTCGCGCGCCGCGAGCTCGTCTTCGTCCGCCCGGCGGGTCACTGGTGCCTCGTTCCCATGGGGCCGCTCAACTGCCGGCGCCGGGTCACTGGCGGCTCAGCTTCCGCATGGCCGCGCGCAGCACGGTCGCGACGTCCGCCGTCTCCGGCGTCTTCCCGTCCTCGGTGCCGGCGGCCAGGTCGGCGGCCACCGCGCTGACCGCCTGCTCGGCATCACGGGCCGGCCAGCCCAGGTTGACCAGGCCCGACTGGGCCTGGTCCCGCCAGGATGGCTGGGCGGAGCGGCCCAGCGCGCCGGCCGAGCCGACCGCGCCGGATCCGTCGGTGGGCACTTCGCCGGGCGTCCCGAGCCGGTCCTTCAGCTCCAGCACGATGCGCTGCGCGCCCTTCTTGCCGATCCCCGGGACCAGCGTCAGCGCGTCAAGGTCCCCGGTCGAGACCGCGCGCCGCAGCGCGTCCGGGCTGTGCACGGCGAGCATGGCCAGGGCCAGCCGGGGCCCCACGCCGGTGGCCGTCTGCACGAGCTCGAAGACGTTCCGCTCGTCGTCGCTGGTGAAACCGTAGAGGGTGAGCGAGTCCTCCCGGACCACCAGGCAGGTCGCGACCCGGGCGGGCTCGCCGGGCCGCAGGGTGGCGAGCGTCCCGGGCGTGCACTGGACACTGAGCCCGACCCCGCCCACGTCGATCACCGCGCCGTCGGGTGCGACGCCGCTGACCGTGCCGCGCAGATGCGATATCACTGCTGCCTCCGGAGATAGGTACCGCCGTGAGCCACGCCCGCCTGAGCCACGGCTGCCTCCAGCCGGGAGTGGGTGCCGCCCCGCCAGAGGTGGCAGATGGCCAGCGCGAGCGCGTCGGCCGCGTCGGCGGGCCGGGGTGGGTCGGCCAGCCGCAGCAGCCGCACCACCATGGCGGTCACCTGCTGCTTGTCCGCGCGGCCGTTGCCGGTAACGGCCGCCTTGACCTCGCTGGGCGTGTGCAGGGCGACCGGCAGGCCGCGCCGGGCCGCGCACACGATGGCCACCGCGCCAGCCTGCGCCGTGCCCATCACCGTGCGCACGTTCCGCTGGCTGAACACGCGCTCCACGGCGACCGCGTCCGGCCGGTAAGCGGTCAGCCAGGCCTCGAACTGCTCTTCCAGGGCCAGCAGGCGCAGGCTGACGTCATCGTCCGCGGGGGTGCGGGCCACGCCGACCTCGATCAGGGTGAGCGCCCTGCCCGGAGCGCCCTCGATGACGCCGAGCCCGCAGCGGGTGAGGCCGGGGTCGACGCCGAGCACGCGCCGGGGGCGCTCGGCGGCGGCCTGCGCCATGGTCACCCCCGCGATCGGTACGGCCGAACAGATGTTCGGCTCCGAACTTACCGTCTGCACGCGGGTGGCGTCCTGAACTCCGGCGGCGTGTCGAACTCAGAACGAGCCGAGCATGAACTCAGAACGAGTCGAGCATGAACGCCGGCGGCCCGAAGGCCCCGTCGAGCTCGCTGTCGGCCACCGGGTTGCCGCCGGCGGCCAGGCCCGCCTTCCGCAGGGCGGCCATCGGCGTGCCCCCGTACAGCGCGGCGAGCCCGCGCACGCCGATGGTAAGCGGCCGGGTCGCTTCGGGGCTGTGCGTCAGGTACCCGCGGCCTCCGGTCACGGACAGCTCCCACAGCCCGGCGTTGGCCCCGAGTGTGTCGTCCTCGACGTACAGCGGCATGGTGAGCTGCGCCGAGGCCGGAAAACCGCGGGCGGCGACGGCCGCGGGCACGTTCACCAGCCGGAGCATCCACAGTTCGCGGTCACTGAGGCTGACGTCCGGCTCCCGGGTCAGCCAGTAGAGCGGGTCGGCGGGGCCGATCCGCCCCCGGACGCTGCTGGCGATCGAGGAGTGCGACGCGACGATGGACCACAGCGCGCGGGTGGTCCGGTCGGAGAGGGCGAGGGCCAGCTGGACGAAGATCTCGCTGTGGCCACTCCGCCAGTGGTAAGCGAGGAAGCCGTCGGGGGCCAGGTAGGCGAAGAGCTCCGGGTCGGCGAGCCAGAGGGCGACGGTGCCGAGGTCGCGAGTGGTAGGCCCGCAGTCTCTGGCCTGCTCGTGGGCCCGGCCGATGACGGCGAGTACTTCCTCGGCGTCGTCCGGGCCGGCCCGGCGTACCGGGGCGGGGCGCTCGGTCGGGGCCGGCTCGTCACTCGGCGGGGTGGGCGATCTGCCGATGACATCGGGGGCGGTGAACGTGTGCAGCGAGCGCGCGGGGACGGTGGCGTGATAGTGGCCGCCCGCCAGCTCCCAGCCCAGCGACCGGTAGATCGGCGTTGTCGCCGGGTACAGCGTCGACAACGGGTAGCCGCGGTCGGCGATAGCCTGCAGCGTGGCGGCCATCAGGGCGCGGCCGACCCCCTGGCCGCGGTGCTCGGGGGCGACCATGACGGCCGCGACCCCGGCCATCGGCAGGGAGCGCCCGTGCCACCACTGGCGCATCTCGTGGTACCGGGCGGACGCGACGAGCTGGCTGCCCTCGAAGGCGGCGAAGATCCGGCGGCCGTCGATCGCCGCGTCGAGCTGGGCCTGCCGGGCCGCGCGCCGGTTTGCCGAGTCGGCGGTCCCGGGGGCCGGGCCGAACGCCCGCCGGGCGAGGTCGAAAAGCGCGTCCAGGTCATCGCCGGAAGTGAGCTCCCGGATCTCCGTGCCGCCCCGGGCGGTCAGATGCGTCACCACAGGAGGCAACGCTACGGCCTGCGCGTCCCGGGCCCGTCAGCAGCCCGGGAGGACGGGCAGGCGGGGAAGACGGGCAGGCCTCAGCCGAGCTTCTCCATGATGTCGTCGGACACGGAGTAGTTGGCGTACACGTCCTGCACGTCGTCGGAGTCCTCGAGGGCGTCGATGACCCGGAACACGCGCCTGGCCTGGTCCTCGTCGATCGGGACCTCCATGGTCGGCACGAACGCGATGTCGGCGGCCTCGTAGTCGATGCCGGCGTCCTGCAGCGCGCTGCGCACGGCCACCACGTCACTGGTCTCGCTGGTCACCTCGAAGGAGTCACCGAGGTCGTTGACCTCCTCGGCGCCCGCTTCGAGCACGGCGTTCAGGATGTCGTCCTCGGTGACGCCGCCCGCCTTGCCGACGATGACGACGCCCTTGCGGTTGAACAGGTAGGACACCGAGCCCGGGTCGGCCATGGACCCGCCGTTCCGGCTGAACGCGGTGCGCACGTCCGAGGCGGCCCGGTTCCGGTTGTCGGTCAGGCACTCGACCAGCACCGCCACCCCGCCGGGGCCGTAGCCCTCGTAGGTGATGTTCTCGTAGGTGGCGCCGCCGGCCTCCTGGCCGGAGCCGCGGCGGACCGCCCGGTCGATGTTGTCGTTCGGCACCGAGCTCTTCTTCGCCTTCTGGATGGCGTCGTACAACGTCGGGTTGCCCGCGAGGTCCCCGCCGCCGGTCCGCGCCGCCACCTCGACGTTCTTGATCAGCTTGGCGAACAGCTTGCCGCGCTTGGCGTCGACCACCGCCTTCTTGTGCTTTGTGGTCGCCCACTTGGAGTGGCCGCTCATGTGTTTCCCTTCACGATGTCTACAAAAAGCTCGTGGATCCGCGTGTCCGGGGTCAGTTCCGGATGGAACGACGTAGCCAGCAATGGCCCCTGGCGGACCGCGACGATCCTATCGGCGCGGGCGTCCGTACCGAGGATCTCGACGTCGGCACCCGCCTGCTCGACCCACGGCGCCCGGATGAACACCGCCCGCAGCGCGGGCCCGGCGATGCCGTTCAGCCGGATGTCGGACTCGAACGAGTCGACCTGCCTCCCGAACGCGTTGCGCCGCACGGTCATGTCGATCCCGCCGAAGGTCTGCTGCCCGGCGGCCCCGTCGACGAGACGGTCCGCCAGCATGATCATTCCCGCGCAGGAGCCGAACGCCGGAAGGCCGGCGGACAGCATCTTACGCATCGGATCCAGCATGTCGAAGGAAACCGCAAGGCGCCAGAGGGTGGTGGACTCCCCGCCGGGGATCACCAGCCCGTCGACCGACTCCAGTTCCTCGGGCCGCCGGACGGGAATGGCCCGGGCCCCCGACCCGCTCAGCGCGCGCACGTGCTCGCGGACGTCGCCCTGCAGGGCCAGGACGCCGATGAGCGGCGCGGCGGAAATGTCAGGCACGGGAAATCCTTCGGGCATGGCTGAGCGCGGGTAAGAAGGGGGTCACCACGTGCAACGCCGGCGCGCGCCCTGTTCTTCCCCCGAATCGGGCTACCAGCCGCGGGCGGCGTAGTGCTGGCTGTCGGGCAGGTCGTCCAGGTTGATGCCGACCATCGGCTCGCCCAGCCCGCGGGAGACCTTGGCGATGACATCCGGGTCGTCGTGGAACGTCGTGGCCTTGACGATGGCCGCGGCCCGCTTGGCCGGGTCACCGGACTTGAAGATGCCCGATCCGACGAACACGCCGTCCGCGCCGAGCTGCATCATCATGGCCGCGTCCGCCGGGGTGGCGATCCCGCCCGCGGTGAACAGCACGACGGGCAGCCGCCCGGCCGCGGCGACCTCGGCCACGACCTCGTACGGCGCGCGCAGGTCTTTGGCCGCGCTGAACAGCTCCTCCTCCGGCAGCGCGGCGAGCCGGGCGATCTCGCCGCGGATCTGCCGCATGTGCCGGGTGGCCTCGACCACGTTGCCGGTGCCGGCCTCGCCCTTGGACCGGATCATGGCCGCGCCCTCGGCCAGCCGTCGCAGCGCCTCACCCAGGTTGGTCGCGCCGCAGACGAACGGCACGGTGAACTTCCACTTGTCGACGTGGTGCGCCTCGTCGGCCGGGGTCAGCACCTCGGACTCGTCGATGTAGTCGACGCCGATGGCCTGCAGCACCTGGGCCTCGGCGAAGTGCCCGATCCGGCACTTGGCCATGACCGGTATCGAGACCGCCTCGATGATTCCGTCGATCATGTCCGGGTCGCTCATCCGCGCCACGCCGCCCTGAGCCCGGATATCGGCCGGCACCCGCTCCAGGGCCATCACCGCGACGGCGCCCGCGTCCTCGGCGATCTTGGCCTGCTCGGCGGTGACGACGTCCATGATCACGCCGCCCTTGAGCATCTCGGCCATGCCCCGTTTGACCCGCGCCGTGCCGGTGGCGGTCCCCCCGCCCGCAACGGCTGCTGCGCCGTCAGCGGCTACCGCGCCGCCGGGGTCCTGTGGGGATGCCAAACGGGCCTCGGTGCGGGCTGAGCTGCCGGCGGAGTCGACGGTGGACACGAAAACCTCACTCGATCGGTGGAGTACCCCGTACTCGCACGTACGGACGCTGTGTCCCTCCATGGTAGGTCGCGCTCCGGCCGCGCTGGATGCTCGCCCGGGCCCTGCCCCGGGCTCAGCCGGTCAGATGCTGAATGTCGGCCCCCGTGGTGCGGGCGCCGTCGCCGGCGAGTGAGTCGTCTATTTCGAAAAATTGCGGCAGCGGGGCGTTGCCGGCCAGGCGGAACAGCCGGACCAGGGGCTTGCGGCGGGCCTCGCGGGTCACCGCGACCGCGGTGTTGTAGAACTTGCGGGCCACGAACACCTGCTGGGCGGCGGCTTCCACCTCGGCGATCAGCTCGCCTGCGCCGTCCGTCGCCTCCAGCGAGGAGCGGAACCCGGGCTGCGTGAACGCGGCGCGCAGTGCCCGGGACAGGTTGCTCTGGGCCAGCTCACTGTGGGCCAGCTCATCGCCGGGCTCCAGGTAGGGAGCCAGTTCGCCGGGTGGCCGCGCACCAGGCCCCCACTCGGCGGGGGCCAGCTCAGCCAGGGCCAGCTCGGCGGGTGCCCGCTCGGCGGGCGGCTGTCCTGTGCCGGAGCGCACCTCACCGCGGGCCTCGTGCGCGGCGCTGGCCAGCAGCAGGCTGGTGGCCGGGTCCAGGAAGCCGGAGGAGGCCAGCTCCAGCGCGACCGAGCTGCGCCGGACCAGGGTCACGTCCAGGGCCGCGCGGGCCGCCTGCAGCCGGGTGTGCATCCGGTCCAGCCGGCCGGCCCGCCAGGACACGTACACGCCGAGGAACAGGACCGCCACGACGGCGATGACGATATCGATGATCACGTCGGTGTCCACCGTTACCGCGCCACAGCCACGGCAGTGGTGCCGAGCACGACGGTCTCGTACACGCTGAGCACGTCCCGCGCCACGACCGTCCAGTCGTACGCGCTGACCGCCTGCATGGCCGCGGCGGACAGCACGGCCCGCCGGTCCGGGTCGTCCAGCAGCAGGCGGGCGGCCCGGGCCAGGTCGTCCGGGTCACCGGCGGCGAACAGCTCGCCTGCCTTGCCGCCCTGCAGCACCGGGCGGAACGCATCGAGGTCGCTGGCCACGATCGGCGCGCCCGCGGCCATCGCCTCGGCCAGCACGATGCCGAAGCTCTCGCCGCCGGTGTTCGGAGCGCAGAACACGTCCACCGAATGCAGCATGCGTACCTTGTCCTGCTCGCTGACCTGCCCGAGCAGGACCACCCGGTCCCGTAGCGGGGCAGGCACGCGCTCGAGCACGTCGTCCGGATCACCCGGGCCGGCGATAAGAAGGCGCAGCTGGTCCCGTTCGTTACCAAGGGTTTCGAAGGCCTTGAGCAGGATCGCCAGGCCCTTGCGGTGCTCGTCCATCCGGCCCAGGAACCCGATCGCGCCGCCGGGGCCGGGCCAGCCGGGCAGTGGCTCAGCCACCGCGTACCGGCGGGTCGCGACGCCATTGGGAATGAGCACCGCGTCACCGCCGAGGTGCTCGACCAGCGTGGTCCGTGCCGCCTCGGACACGGCGATCCGGCCGTTGATCTTCTCCATCGCGGGCTGCAGCGCACCCTCGGCCGCGTGCATCCACCGGGACCTGAGGTTGGCGGTGTGCACGGTGGCCACGATCGGCCCCGAGGCGACCCAGCAGGCCAGCAGGGACAGGCTCGGGGCGGCGGGCTCGTGCACGTGCAGGACGTCGAAGTTGCCTTCCTTGACCCACCGGCGGACGCGGCTGGCGGACAGGAACCCGAACGCGAGCCGGGCCACCGAGCCGTTGTAGGGCACCGGCACCGCGCGGCCGGCCGAGACCACGTAGTCCGGCAGCGGCGTGTCCTCGTCGGCGGGCGAGATGACCGAGACGATGTGACCAAGCTCGATCAGCGCCTCGGCCAGGTCCCGGACGTGCTGCTGCACGCCGCCGGGCACGGCCCAGGTGTAGGGGCAGACCATACCGATCTTCATCCGCCGGCCTCCGGGCCCGTGCTGCCGGGGCCTGCACTGCCGGGGCCTGCGGCGTCGGGGACTGCGGCGTCGGGGACTGCGGCGTCGGGGACTGCGGCGTCGGGGACTGCGGCGTCGGGGACTGCGGCGTCGGGGACTGCGGCGTCGGGGACTGCGGTGTCGGGGACTGTGCCGACTGGCCCGGACTGGGGCCCGGCCAGGCGGGCGGGATCCAGGTCACTGATGAAGACCCGCTGCAGCATGTGCCAGTCCTGCGGGTGCTCCGAGATGCGCTTTTCGAAGGCGGCGGCGAGCTGCTGGGTCATGGCCGCGGCTTTCTCCTTGCGGTTGCCCTCGGCCGGGACCGGGATGTCCGGGCTGGCGTGCGCGTACCAGCCGTCTTCGGTGAACCACAGCGTCACCGCGCGCAGCGACGCCCCGGTCTGCACGGCGAGCGCCGCGGGGCCGGCTGCCATCCGGGCCCTGTCGCCGAAGAAGTCCACCTCGACGCCGCTTTCGGTGAGGTCACGGTCGCAGAGCAGGCAGACCATGTGGCCGGCGCGCAGCCGCTGGGCGAGCACGCCGAACACGTTCGGGCCGCCGGTCAGCGGCAGCACCTCCATGCCCAGGCCCTCGCGGAACTTGAGGAACATGTCGAACAACGACTCGGGCTTGAGCCGTTCGGCGACGGTGGCGAACTTGATGCCGCGCGCGACGACGTAGGCCCCGGCGACCTCCCAGTTGCCCATGTGCGGGAGCGCGAGGATCACTCCCTGGCCATTCAGCGCGTCGTTCAGGGCCTGCTCAATGTCGGCGTTGAGCTGCATGTCGCGCAGGATCCGTTCCGGGCTGATCGCGGGTAGCCGGAAAACTTCCATCCAGTAGCGCCCGTAGGACCGCATCCCCGCGCGGGAGACCTGCCGCAGTTCCTTGCCGCTGATGCCGGGGCCGAGCACCCGCAGCAGGTTGCCCTCCAGCACCTGGACCCCGTGTCCCTGGCGCCGCCAGGCGATGTCGGTCACGGTGGAGAAACCCCAGCGCACCCACGACTCGGGCAGGTGGGAGAGCGCCTTCCAGCCCAGCCAGTATCCCGTCCCGGCGAGCAGGTCCTTCACTCGAGACAACGCCGCGCCTCTTTCGCTGCCCTAGTCGATGATCTGGCCTAGTCGATGATCTGGGTGGCCCGGGCGGGCGGCGGAGCCTCGGCCGCCGCCGCAGCCATGCCCCGGCGGACGGCGAGCATCCGCTGGCCCAGCGTGATGACGCTGGCCACGGCCAGCACCCACAGCCCGACCTGAAGAATGTAGGGCACGCCGAGCCCGGACAGGCCGACCGCCACGTAAGTGATGACCATCCGTTCGGGACGTTCGGCGATGCCGACGTTGGCCTTGACGCCGAGGCCCTCGGCCCGCGCCTTGACGTAGGACACCAGCGCGCCTGCGACCAGGCAGAACAGTGAGAGTCCGGCGAGCAGCCGGTTGTTGCCGCCCAGCACGAACCACGCGGCCAGGCCGGAGAACGTGGCCGCGTCCGCCACCCGGTCCATCGTGGAGTCCAGGAACGCGCCCCAGGAACCGGTGGTGCCCTTGAGCCGGGCCAGCACCCCGTCCAGCATGTCCAGGAACACAAAGAACGTCGCGATGAGTGTGCCGAGGAACAGGTGCCCGGTCGGGTACCCCCACAGCGTGCTGGCGGCCACGCCAATAGTGCCGGTCACGGTAACCGCGTTCGGCGTGACCGGAGTCCGGGCCAGGGCTTCCCCGACCGGGGTCATCAGCCGGGTGAAGAAGGGGCGCAGCTGGTTCAGCATGGCCGTTAGATCCTACTGGGGGTGGAGGAACACTGCGTCACGCGGACGTTTCCAGCACCTTCCCGTAACCCTCCGGATTCTGAATCGGGGTCTTGTGGTAACGGCGCCGACAGGTTCAGGCTGAACCCACGGGCAGCGCAGCACCGAACCAGGAGGCGACGCATGGCGGAGACAACGGGCCCAGCAGGGGCCGCCGGAGGCGTACCGGCCGGCCAGCCGGGCAAAATTCGAAACGTCGCGCTGATCGGCCACTCGGGCGCCGGGAAGACGACACTCGTGGAGGCTCTGCTGGCCGCGACCGGCACCATCCAGCGCACGGGCCGGGTCGAGGAGGGCACGACCGTCTGTGACTTCGACGAGATCGAGGTGCGCCAGCAGCGCTCGGTCAACCTGACCCTCGCCCCCATCAGCCACGGCGGCATCAAGGTTAATCTGCTGGACACGCCGGGCTATGCCGACTTCACCGGGGATCTGCGGGCCGGCCTGCGCGCGGCGGATTCGGCCCTGTTCGCGGTGCCCGCCACCGAGGGCGTCGACGGCCTGACCCGGATGCTATGGGAGGAGTGCGCCCGGGTAAGAATGCCGCGCGCCGTCGTCATCACCAAGATCGACCACCAGCGAGCCGACTTCGAGGCTGCGCTGGCTGCCTGCCGCGACGCGTTCGGCGAGGCGGTCGCGCCGCTGTACCTGCCGGTGGCCGAGGCCGACGGGCCCGGGATCCGCGGGCTGATCGGGCTGCTGTCACAGAAGCTGTTCGACTACTCCGGCTCCGGCCGCAGCGAGGGCCCGGTGGCTACAGCTCACCGCGAGCAGATGGAGACGCTCCGCGGTGAGCTGATCGAGGGCATCATCCAGGAGAGCGAAGACGAGACCCTCATGGACCGCTACCTGTCCGGCGAGGAGATCGACCCGAAGGTGCTCATCGAGGACCTGGAGAAGGCGGTGGCCCGGGGCAGCTTCTACCCGGTGCTGGCCGTGTCCTCCCCGCGCGGCATCGGCATGGCGGAGCTGCTGGAGGTGATGACGCAGGCCTTCCCGTCGCCCGAGGAGCACCCGCTGCCGTCGGTCACCACCCTGGACGGCACCGCGGTCACCGGGCTGGCCTGCGACCCGGCCGGCCCGCTGCTGGCCGAGGTGGTCAAGACCACCTCCGACCCGTACGTGGGCCGGGTCAGCCTGGTCCGGGTGTTCTCCGGCACGCTGCGGGCCGATGCGGCCGTGCACGTGTCCGGTCACGGCCGCGCCGACCAGGGCCACGCCGACCACGACACCGACGAGCGGATCGGCGCGCTGACCTGCCCGCTCGGCAAGCATCAGCGGAATATCACCGCGGCGGTGGCCGGCGACATCTGCGCCGTGGCCAAGCTGGGCACCGCCGAGACCGGCGACACGTTGTCCAGCAAGGACGAGCCGCTGCTGATGGAGCCGTGGGTGATGCCGGAGCCGCTGCTGCCGATGGCGCTGGCGGCCAAGTCCAAGGCCGACGACGACAAGATGTCCCAGGCGCTGTCCCGGCTGGTGGCCGAGGACCCAACGCTGCGGCTGGAGAACAACCCGGAGACCCACCAGCTCGTGCTGTGGTGCATGGGCGAGGCGCACGTCGACGTGCTGATGGACCGGCTGGCCAACCGCTACGGCGTGGCGGTGGAGACCTCCGCACCGCGGGTCCCGCTGCGGGAAACGGTCGCGGGCAAGGCCGAAGGGCTGGGCCGCAACGTCAAGCAGACCGGCGGGCACGGCGAGTTCGCCATCTGCCGGATCGAGGTCGAGCCGCTAAGCGGCAACGAGGGCTTCGAGTTCGTGGACAAGGTGGTCGGCGGCGTGGTGCCGCGCCAGTTCATCCCGTCGGTGGAAAAGGGTGTCCGGACCCAGATGGAGCAGGGCGTGGTGGCCGGCTACCCGATGGTCGGGCTGCGGGTCACGCTGTACGACGGCAAGGCCCACTCGGTGGACTCGTCCGACATGGCGTTCCAGAAGGCGGGCCGGGCGGCGCTGCGGGACGCGGTCGACAAGACCCAGCCCATGCTGCTGGAGCCGGTCGACGAGGTGTCCGTGCTGGTCCCCGACGACTACGTGGGGGCGGTCATGTCCGACCTGTCCGGCCGCCGCGGCCGGGTACTGGGTACCGAGCCGGTGCCGGTCGGCCGGACGCTGGTCCGGGCCGAGATCCCGGAGCTGGAGATCACCCGGTACACCATCGACCTGCGCTCGGTGTCTCACGGGACCGGCTCGTTCACCCGTTCTTACCTGCGCCACGAGCCGCTCCCCCCGCACCTGGCGGCCAAGATCGCCGAGGAGTCCAAGGCCTGAGAGCCCTTATCGGCGCCGGTTTTCCGCAGCTGCTGCGGACTTGAGTTTTAACGTCGGGCTGGATCGGAGGCAGCTGAGCCGCGTTGGGTCTCCTGTGACGCTGGAGGTGCCCCGACCGGGGCGCCGATGCTTACGGGGAGCATTTTCAGTGAATAGCCCTGAGAATGCACCCCGTAAGCCGGGGTGTCACCGACGGGACGCCGGTTACGGCGCGGTGGCTGATGGACTGGTGGTACCGGTGGGTGATGGACCGGGCACCCCCAGCAGGATCAGCATGCGGACCGCGATGAGGGCTTCGGCGATGAGCGGCAGCGTGACGGCGATTCGCTGCACGAGGCCGTTCTGCGGTTCAGCCACCCGGGATACGAAGATCGCGAAGGCCACGGCACTGCCCAGCGCGAGGGCCTCAACCGGGCGGCTGAGAGCCGCCCAGTCCGGGTCAGCACGGAAACGCCGCCCCAGCGCCACCGGCGCCGCGAGCATCGCGGCGTACGCAACCCCGCTGACCACATCGTGCACCTGGTTGTGCCACGACTCCCCCGTGAATCCCGGGGACGTGAGCAGCAGGTGATCGCGCCGGAACACGCCCAGGGCGATAGTGGCTGCGCCCGCCACGATGATCAGCAGCGGCCCGGCGGACCGGGGCCTGATGACCCGGCCGAGCCCAGCGCCGAACACGACCGAGGTGACGCCGAGTAGCACAAAGCCGGCGATCATGATCTGCGGATCCCTGGCATCCTCCGCGGCCAGGCCGCTCAGCTGCAGCCCCGCCGCCGGGTGACCGCGCTGGCGCAGCAAGCTGAGCACCCACGCCGCGGTGAAAAGCACCGGGCCCGCGACGCCGCAGACAGACACCGTCCGGAGGGGCGAGCCCCCTGGACCCCCCGATGCCCGCGGTGGTGCTCGCCGTGTCACCGGTCGCTCACCCGAGCCTTCGGCGCTGGATTCGCTGGATCGGTACGGGCGCCTGGCCGTAGCCCGCACGGGTAGCTGTGCACCGGTCGCTCCTTGATTGCGGCCTTGACGCCCGGGACGCGGGTCAGCCGAACGGCTGGCCTGGTTACCAGGCGACGTCGAAGGCCCCGTTTTCTTCTACCGGCAGTTCGGTGAGCTGCCCGGTGGTGAGGTCGATCCGGCCGACATTTCCCGAGTAGGCGATGAGCGCGTGCTGACCGGCCGCGTCGATGGCCAGGGGCCCCCAGCCGAAGATGACATTAGCCGGATCGGCGCCGTGACGTTCGTAGGCGATCCGCCGTAGCTGCCCGTCCGCGACCGATATCTCGGCTAGCTGGGTGACAGGCTGCCCGCCGGGACCGTAGTGAGCGGCTGTGACGTACAGCGTTGCGCCGTCCGCGCTGATCACGGCCGGGCCGAGGTTGCCGAGGCTGTTATGTTCGGGGACGACCATGCGGCTCGGCGTGGTCAGGACCGGGTCGGTCACTGTGTCGGGCAGGTCAATGACCTGAACGCCGCTGCTGCCGACCCCGTCCTGGGTAAAAGCCATTCGCTGGCCGTCAGCGGACGATGACAGGTACCTGACATGGCCGGATGATCCGGCCCGCCAGGTAATGCGCCGGCCGGTCGCGACCGTGACGATGTGGATCTCGGCCGGAGGAGCGCCAGGTGCCGGGGGGCCGCGTCGCCGGCGCCTGCTGGTAACCATCAGCTTGCTGGCGTCTGCGGTGGCGGCGAGGTCGGTGATGCCATACCCATCTGGTGCGGACTCCGGGATGCCGGGTACGGCGTAAAGGTCGGCGACGGTCCCGTCATCGTTCAGCGCGAGGCGGAATGCCCCGCCGGGCAGAGTCTGGCCGGCGTCAGGGTCACGGCCAGCGGCCCGTTCCCGGGTGGAGCGGATGGTCAGGAAGAACAGGCGGTTGCTGGCGGTCCCTGCGACGGCTGAATACATGTCCTTCCGTCCCGGGACCCTGTCGATGACCCGGCCGGTCGCGGCGTCACGGACAGCCGCACCGGGCACTCCGGCGCCCGCCCCTGAGCCAGGGCCAACCAGGGTGATCAGATAGTCAGGATGAGGGACAGGGGGTGAGCCCATGGCATCGTCCTTCCCCTGGCATGACCGGGCACTTGCCATCATCCACTTCATCGGCCGGTGGGGAGGGGCGTCCGGCTGACGGCCCCGCAGCAGGGCACCCACAGCACGGCCGGGAATTCCGGGGCGTTCGTTTCCGCCCGGCGTCGGTCAGTCGATGGGCCAGGCTTCGGCGAGGAGCTTGCGGGTGTCGTGGAGCAGCTCGGGCAGGACCCGGGTCTGGCCGACGACGGGCATGAAGTTGGTGTCGCCGCCCCAGCGCGGGACCACGTGCTGGTGCAGGTGGGCGGCGATACCGGCCCCGGCGACGCCGCCCAGGTTCATGCCGACGTTGAAGCCCTGCGCGTTCGAGGCCGCCCGCAGGGCGCGGATCGAGCGTTGGGTGTGGTCGGCCAGCTCGGCGGTCTCGCCCGCGGTCAGGTCCGTGTAGTCGGCCACGTGCCGGTACGGGCAGACCAGGATGTGGCCGCCGTTGTACGGGTACAGGTTCAGCACGGTGAAGGCCAGCTCGCCGCGGGCCACGATCAGGCCGTCCTCGTCGCTGAGCGATGGGGCGCGGCAGAACGGGCAGCCCTCGTTCTTGCCCGGCCCCGACGGCTTGCCCTCGCCCTTGATGTAGGCCATCCGGTGCGGCATCCACAGCCGCGCGAACGCGTCCGGAATGCCCGGCCCTTCCTGGGGCCAGGTCAGTTCACCCGGCCCGGCCGTACCCGTGGCCCCCGTACCCGTGGCCCCCGTACCCGTGGCCCCCGTACCCGCGTCCTCAGTCACCCGGCATCACACCTGGATGCGTTCGCGGACGGCGGTGACGATCTCATCAATGGCTTCCTCGACCGGTACGCCGTTCTTCTGCGAGCCGTCGCGGTAACGGAACGACACCGCGCCCTTGGCCACGTCGTCGTCCCCGGCGATCAGCATGAACGGCACCTTCTGCCGCTGCGCCGTGCGGATCTTCTTCTGCATGCGGTCGTCGCTGGTGTCGACCTCGGCGCGGATACCCTGCGCCCGCAGCAGGGCGACCACCCCCTCGAGGTAGGGCACGTGCGCGTCCGCGATAGGGATGCCCTCCACCTGGACCGGCGCGAGCCAGGGCGGGAACGCGCCCGCATAGTGCTCGACGAGGATGCCGAAGAACCGCTCGATCGACCCGAACAGGGCCCGGTGGATCATGTACGGCCGCCGCCGTGACCCGTCCGCGGCCTGGTACTCGACGCCGAACCGGCCCGGCTCCTGGAAGTCGACCTGCAGGGTGGACAGCTGCCAGCGGCGGCCGATCGCGTCCTTGACATGCACGTCGATCTTGGGAGCGTAGAAGGCACCGTCGCCCTCGGCCACGGTGTAGGCCAGCCCGGACTGATCCAGGGCCTGCCGCAGGGCCGCCTCCGCCGCGTCCCACTCCGCCGGCTCCCCGACGTACTTCTCCGGCCGGGTGGACAGCTCGGCCTCGAACTCGGTGAGCCCGAAGTCCCGCAGCAGCCCGACCACGAAGTCCAGCAGCGAGGCCAGCTCGGGGGCCAGCTGTTCGGGGGTGCAGAAGATGTGCGAGTCATCCTGGGTGAAGCCGCGGGCCCGGGTCAGCCCGTGCACCACCCCGGACTTCTCATACCGGTAGACCGTGCCGAACTCGAACAGCCGCAGCGGCAGCTCCCGGTAGGACCGCCCGCGCGACTGGTAGATCAGGATGTGCATGGGGCAGTTCATCGGCTTGTTGTAGTAGATCTGCCCGTCCAGCTCCATGGGCGGGAACATGCTGTCCTTGTACCAGCCCAGGTGACCGGAGGTCTCGAACAGGTCGGCCTTGGTCACGTGCGGGGTGGTGACGTACTGGTATCCGGCCGCATCGTGCCGGCGCCGCGAGTAGTCCTCCATGACCTGGCGGATGATCGCGCCCTTGGGATGGAACACCGGCAGGCCACTGCCGATCTCGGTCGGGAACGAGAACAGGTCCAGCTCCGCGCCAAGCTTGCGGTGGTCGCGCCGTTCGGCTTCGGCGAGCATGGTGAGGTACTCGTCCTGGGCCTCCCGCGACTCCCAGGCGGTGCCGTAGATCCGCTGCAGCTGCGGGTTCTTCTCGCTGCCCCGCCAGTACGCGCCGCCGGTGCGCATCAGCTTGAACGCCGGGATGTTCCGGGTAGTGGGGATGTGCGGGCCGCGGCACAGGTCCTTCCAGATCACCTCGCCGGTGTCCGGGTCGAGGTTGTCGTAGATGGTCAGCTCGGGGCCGCCCACCTCGACCGACTCCTCGGCGTCCTGCGGCTCGTGGGCGCCCTTGAGCGCGATCAGCTCCAGCTTGTACGGCTCGTCAGCCAGCTCCGCGCGGGCGTCGCCGTCGGTGACCACCCGGCGGAAGAACCGCTGTCCCTGCTTGACGATCTGCCGCATCCGCTGCTCGATCGCCTTCAGGTCAGCGGGATCGAACGGGCGGCCGGAGTCGAAGTCGTAGTAGAAACCGTTCTCGACCGGCGGCCCGATGCCCAGCTTGGCGTCAGGGAACAGGTCCTGGACGGCCTGGGCCATGACGTGGGTGGTGGAGTGCCGCAGGATCGCGCGCCCGTCGGGCGAGCCGATCTCGACCGGCTCGACGACGTCGCCGTCGCTGACCCGGCAGGACAGGTCGCGCAGCTCGCCGTTGACCCGCGCGGCGAGCACGGATTTCGGGCCGCGGGCGGGCTCAGGGCCGGCCGCGATGATGAGGGCCTCACCGGCCGTCGTGCCCGCCTCGACCACTTGCTCGCGTCCGGCGAGACTGAGGTGAAGCGGCTGCGTTGACACGGTGGGCTCCTTGGCACGGGACGGTTGAGCGGGCTTGTGCCCCTCAACCGATGCTATCGGGGCGCGTCGGCCAGCGCGCCCGGGTATCGCGCCGCGGGCGCCGGCCGAACAAGCCGACCCGGGAGCGATTCGGGCCAGATCCGGCGGGCTTCAGCGGGTGAGCTCAGCCCATGGACTGGGCCAGGGCGATGAGGTCGTCCAGGATCTCGCCGTAGTGGTGCTGAGCCAGGCTGAGATGCCCCTCGCCGGGCAGCAGATGGGTGTGCGCACCCGGGAGGTGCCCGGCGAGCCACTGCCCGTGCCCGAACGGGACCATGCGATCCTCATCCCCCTGCCAGACGGCGACGGGGACCAGATCCCCGCTGAGCGGGAAGCCCCACGGGGTCACGAAGGCCACGTCGTCCTCGTACCACCCGGCGATGCCGCGGCGCAGCGCCGCGCGGAACGACTCGGCCTGGTAGTCGGCGTACTCGCCGGTCAGCACAACCTTGTCCGCCTCGCCGATCAGGCCGCCGAGCCCCTCGATGATGTCGGCGCCGGTGACGGTGGCCAGCACGGCGGCGTCCTTCTCCAGGAACGCGGTCAGCTCGGCCGACCCGCGTTCGGCGGCGCCGAACTCCGCCACGTTTTCCGGTCCCATGCCGGCCATCCAGTCCAGGCCGTCGGCGTCCCGGGGGGCCACGCCGGCGATGCTGGCTGCGGCCAGGCAGCGGCCCGGCAGCAGCGCGGCGCAGGCCAGCGCGTGCGGGCCGCCGCCCGAGCGGCCCCAGGTGATGAACGTTTCGACGTCAAGCGCGTCGAGGATCTCGGCCACGTCGGCGGCTACGTCGGCGACCCGCCGGCCTGGGTGCGGCGCGGACTGGCCGTATCCGGGCCGGGCGAACTGGATGGTTCGCAGCCCCCGTGCCATTTCCGTGTCGATCGTCGGCTGATAGCTGACCAGCCCGCCACCGGGCGTGCCGTGGTGGGTCACCAGGGGCAGCCCATCCGCCGGGCCATAGGTGAGGACCTCCGCCGCCCGGCCGTCGGCCAGCGCGATCGTAGCGTGTTCGGTCTGCATGTCGCGGGACCTCCTGCGAGCGGTCGGCGATAAGCGGGGCGGGCTGGCGATAAGCGGCTGGGGTTGGAGTAGACGCGGTCCGGGCTGAGCAGGACGGCCGCGCGCCGCTCCTGGGCCATCACCTTGTCGTAGGTGTCCCAGTCGTCGTGCGTGCCGCCCGCCGCGGCGAAGATTTCCCGCAGCAGCAGCCGCAGCCGCTCGGCGTCCACCCCGGGGGCCGGGTCGTCTGGGCCGATGATCTCGGCCGGGCCCTCGGCCGCGGCCCACTCCCAGCCGGCCCGGATCACCACCGTGGCCCGGGGACGGGCCCGCAGGTTGGCCAGCTTGCGGGTGCCGCCGCGGACCACGAAGCCGACGGCCGGCTGCCCGGTGAAGGGATGGCTGAGCACCCCGGCATTGACCACCGACGACTGGATCGTCCCGTCGGCTCGCAGCGTGGATACAACAATCAGGCCGTGTTCCCGGGGGACCAGGCGGCCGAAGTCCGTTAGGTCTGTCATCGTCGCAGTACCTCTCTCACCTGGCGGGCAATCTCGATGTCTTCCCGGGCAGCCACGACGAAACCCCGGACCACAGCGCCAGGGGCGGTGATGTCGGTATCGCCGCGCGCGCCGGCGTTGCGCTGCTCGTCCAGGGCCACACCGAGGAAGGCGAGCCCAGCCGCGGCCTGGGCGCGGATCTCCGCCGAATTTTCCCCCACGCCCCCGGTGAACACCAGTGTGTCCAAGCCTCCCAGAGCCGCGGCCATCGCCCCGATCAGGCCACGGAGCCGGTGCAGGTACGCCGCCAGGGCCAGCTCTGCGCCGGCGTCCCCCTGGCTGGCCCGGGCCAGCACCTGGCGCATGTCCGGGGTCCCGGCCAGGCCGGCCAGGCCGGAGCGTTTGTCCAGCACGTCAGCCAGCTCGTCCGGCGCGATCTTGCCGTGCTCGATCAGCCACAGCACCAGGCCGGGATCGACGGTGCCGGCCCGGGTCCCCATGACCAGGCCTTCCAGCGGGGTGAAGCCCATGGTGGTGTCGACCGACCGGCCGTCCCGGACCGCCGCCAGCGACGCCCCGGAGCCCAGATGGCAGACAATCAGCCGGGCTGGGACGTGCCCGAGCAGCTCGGTGACCCGGCGCGTGGCGTAGGCGTGCGACAGCCCATGGAAGCCGTACCGGCGGATCGCCCAGCGCTCGCGCCACTCGGCGGGCAGCGCGTAGGTGGCGGCCGCGGCCGGCATCCCCGCGTGGAAGGCGGTGTCGAAGCAGGCGACGGCGGGCAGCCCGGGCAGTGCCTCGCTGACGGCGTCGATGCCGGCCAGCGATTTAGGCTGGTGCAGCGGCGCCAGGTCGGTCAGCTCGTCCAGGGCGCGGCGCACGCCCGCGTCGATGCGCACCGGCTGGGTGAACTGCCGGCCGCCGTGTACCACGCGGTGCCCGACC
>Ga0302220_10000801_pt1 | contig 25651 bp, 34 predicted proteins | sample II_Palsa_E1_3_FD_194572 | JGI IMG/M metagenome (GOLD analysis project Ga0302220, IMG submission 194572) | Peat permafrost microbial communities from Stordalen Mire near Abisko, Sweden - II_Palsa_E1_3 | ecosystem: Environmental > Terrestrial > Soil > Palsa > Peat permafrost | place: Sweden...
TGTCGTTCGCGAGCATCGGGAATGACTTGACGGCCGCCGCCCAGTCGCACGCGGGTTTCGGCTGCACCATCATCATGTGCTTTGAGATGTGCGGTACGCGCGGATCGTGTTTCGCAGGCTTGCGGCCGAGCCGCATTGATGAATGGTCGATCATGCGGTCACCGGTACGGAAAGGGTTTTGAGGGCTGCCGCAGTGGAGGCATAGCCATCGGCGTACAGCCGCGCGCGGGTGGCGAAGACCATGTTTCGGTCCAGCGGACTCGCGTAGCCGCACGGCACCTGTGCGATCACGGCGCCCTTCATCTTGCCGATCATGATGTGCGCATCCTCGGTCGATTGGATCATCAGATCGATCAGGTGAGGTGCCAGCTTTGTCAGGCCATACTGCCCAGGCTTCAGCGGCGAGTTTTTACCGGCGAGATCAATCCCGATCCGCGGTGCGTCGTCCACCGTCAATTCGTCGACCGGACAATTCGACACGAGGCCGCCATCAACCAACACTGCGCTGCCAACAAGAACCGGCTCGAAAAAGATCGGGATCGACGCCGAGGCGCGGCCAGCGACAGCGACAGGCATGCCGGGAGTCAGCTTGTTGCTGAACAGGTACGGCACCTCATTCGAGATGTCCGACGAGACGATGGTCAGATCGATGTCGAGATCGGCGAAAATCTTGCCGCCGGTCTTCTCGGTCATGAACTTCAGGAGCGCATCGCCCGAGCTGTAGCCTTTGCCAGTGATGATCGACAGGAGCGAGCCCGACATGAGCGGTGCCCATGACATCGTCATCGCAAGGCTGTGCAGGTCAGGCATCGACATGCCACACGCGAACAACGCGGCCACCAGCGCGCCGCCGGACGTGCCGCACAGTTCCTTGATTGTGAAGCCCGCGTCGATACAGGCTTGTAAGGCTCCCACGTGAGCAGGAGCCTTCGTGCCCGACCCGCTGAGTGCTACGCGGATCGGCTTGCTCACTTGAACACCGCAGCCGAAAGCGGCGTAGCTGGCGTCATGACTGCAGTAACAGCCTGCGCAGCCTTCACATTGGCGACCACGACATCCACGAGATCGACCGCCTGTTCCGCCAGCGTGAAATCCGTCTCGATCGTCGTGAGAGTCGCCGGAGGCAACGGCAGCGTACCGAGGATCGTGCCGATCGCGGGCAACCCGACGGTGATGAGCGTCTGGACGTTATCCGAGGTAACGAGCGATGCTGCCGAACACGCGGCCGTGATGGTCGGCTGGATCTTGGTAAGAGCAGCCGAAGCAGCGGCCAGCGTCGGATTGGTGGGATCGGTCGCGGCAGTGATCTTGATCGTGCTCACAGCACTTTCGACCGGCGTACACAGCGTTGCAGCTACGGTAGCAGGCGTCATCGATGCGCAACCGGCCATCGCGAGGCACGCGGCGATACCTACCGCAAGAGCGGCAAAAAGCTTCTTCATGGTGGTTCCTTGGGAGTGTGCCGCGGGCGCGGCGGGGGATTACTGCTGAGCGTTGACGGGTGTAGCAGGGACAGGCACGTTGGCCGACACCGTGACAGTCGTAGTCGGTGCAGCGGGCTTGCCGAAGCTGATCGGCAGGCTCTTCATGCCGTGCCAGGTGGTGATGGTTCCGATCATTCCGAACGCCGCGTCGCGCAGCATCGGGTCGTTGATCTTCAGGAAGTCGCAGGCAGCCAGAAACACGAACAGCAGGCCGACCGAGACGGGTTTGATGAGTTCGTCCATCGATATCTCCAAATGAAAAAGCCCGCATATAGCGGGCGCGAGCGGATGCTGGAAAGGGGTTACTGGACCGCGATCACACCGGAACTGGCGATATCTCCGTACGACAATGCCGTTCCGTGCACGCCGTCGATCGTGTATCCCGGCGCTTTCCAGATACCGGTGTTGATGCCGGTTTCCATGACTGATGAGGTATCGAACACGCCATCGAAGCAGACGATTTTGGAGCGCAGGGTGTTGTTGACCCGCTGCCGCTGCGTCTCGTCTGCCGAGCTCACCAAGGTCTGATTAGTCGTGGTCGCCCAGCTATCCGTGCTAGTCGTTTCGGGATCGATCGTTGTCTGATAGAAATACTGGGCGGGGAACTGCTGACGAAGTGCCGCGAGGTTCTTGAGGACCGTTGGAGCCGACGCTCCAGTAAATAGGTCGTTCACACCATAGTTGCAGATGATGTGCGTGCAGTACTTCGCTGCAACTGCGGCACGTTGGGTAAAGCCAGTCCCCACTACCGCAGCCAGAGTCTCGCCAAACTTGGCAAGGTTGGTGAACGCGCGCACCGGACCGACTGAGCGAGCCAGTTCGCCAACGTACAGATTGCCGTTCGGCGTGTCCTGATAACCTTCCACGCGACTGTCGCCGAACAGTGCATATGAGGGGACTGTCGTCGGGCCGAAGACTGCAATCGGCGGCGCATACGATGACGAGTCGGTGCTGGTGAACGAGCCAGTCGCGCCGGTCAGGTCGGTGGCGCTGGTGTACACAAAGCAGTCGCCAGCCGTCACGTCAGGGCCAATCGAACTGTCGCCGGTAAAGCCCGTGAAGCACACAGACCCGTTTGTCGCACATTGCCGAAACTCGCGGATAGCGAACTGGGCGCCGGCCGGAATGGCGAGGGTAACCAGATCGCTCGCGAGCGTCGAGAAGTCATACGCGGTACCGCTATTGCTACCGCCAAACGTCAGTCGCGTGATTGCACCACCGAGTGGATATTCAACGCTGGCCGTGATCGTGCAAGCTGCGCCCGCGGCTACTTCAGCCGTACCGTTGCAATACCAGTTCGCGAACGCCGCGCCGATCTGGGTGATATTCGTGCGCGCAACGTGGATGGTCCGCGCCATGTGTGCGGTATTTTGCGAGAAGCCGCCGTTGGTGGGCACCTTGGCGCGGGTGGCGACCAGGCCGGTATAGCTCTGGCCGGTTTGCCATTTGGCGTTGGCGCCGGGGACGCCTTGGGCACCTTGGGCGCCGTTCGTGCCATTTGTTCCGTTGGTGCCGTTGGTGCCAGCCTCTCCAGGGGATCCGGTTTCTCCGGGGGGACCCTGAACACCAGGAATGCCAATAACAATTGTCATGCGCGCCTCAGACGTCTAGGTTGAGATAGAGTTTTCCGCTGAACTCGCGCACGACCGCGCCAGCGGAGTTCGTGACCTTCATCGTGTAGTAGCCCATCAGGAAACCGGTGATGCCAGACTGCGGTGGAGCGAGGGGGCCATCCGCAGTAAAGGTGGACGTGATCGACGCGGGTACGTCCCATGCAACCGATCCCGCCGCTGCATCGATGACCAGCGATCCATCGGCCGTCGAAAGCTGGAAGATGTGGTCCGGCGAACCCAGATATGCAGCGGCCGTCATGACCGCCGAACAACCCGCCAGGTCGACGGCGTTCGCTGGGTTGGTAGGGTTGGCCGGATTGACCGGGTCGTTCTGATCGAAGGCGACGTAATTCCAGTCGGCACCTTGGTCGATTAGAAAATCAATCGAGTCGTTCATTGCGCGATCTCGTCGGGCGAGAACACGAACCCGGCCTTGCGCGGATAGCCCTGAAACACGAAGGTCGGGAACGACCGGTGATGGATGCCGTGAGTAGGCGAGCGATGGAACTTCGCCGAGAGCGGCAGCATGTTTTGCGGCGAATCGACGAAGGTCTCTGGCGCGGCCGGATCGAAGGCATGCCAGTCAAAGCCGCGCGCCTCGGTGAGCTTGCAGATCATCCAGATGCCCGATTCCTCGGCAGGGAAGGTCTCGCCAGTCGGCTGATCGGTGATCGGATCTAGCACTGGGATTTCGGTGATCTCGCCCACGGCGATCGCCTTGACGATCACCCAGTCCACGGCGTCCGCATCGGCCCATTCGCAGAACAGGTGGTGATATTCAGGCGCTGGCTGGCCGCTGATTGCGCAACGCAATCCGGCCTTGTGGCCCGCAGCCTTCGTATGCCGGAACGTTGCGGATTCGCCGCGCGGCGCCGCGTGATCCGGGTAGTACTCCAGCTCGACGTCGGTGACCTTCACGAGGTGTTCGCCGGCTATCTTCAGCCCCTCGGTCATGCACTGATCGCACGTGTGTTCGAGCGGCACGCTGTGGCTGCAACGAGTCATTTACGGCTCCAGAAACGAAAAGGCCGCCCGGAGGCGGCTGAATTGCGAAATTGCGCAAACGCGCAAACTGGTGGTTTGAAGTCAGGCTACGTTGGCGGCAACCGGCATAACGCCAGTCTCCATGGCTTGGCACAGGCGCACAGCGCGGTCGCCGACTTCGCCATACCAGTCGCTTGCCTTCATTGCGGCGGCCGCGATCGCGTATGCGCCGCGCTGCGTGGCGCCGAGTGCGTTATGGAAGCCGAGCAGATCGCCGATGCCAATGTTGAAACACATGTTCGCGATGACGCGCTGGCGCACTTCGTCGAGTTGGTGCCACCACGACAGATACGTGTCGAGTTCGTGAAAGGTCTCGGCGAGATCGCCGTTGAGGAGTTGGGTAACCTGCGTGTCATTGAGCGGGTAGGACCATCCGGCCGGCAGCGGGCTCGTGATCAGGTTGTGCCCGACACCCGTGCTGGGATTGCCCTTCGTATCCAGATAGCGCACGTAGCGCACGCCCTCGTCGCGGCGCAGCTCGGCGTCTAGCAGCGCAAGATTGGCAGGAGTCATGGCGCGACCTATTTAGCAGTCGTGGGCTGCACGGGGGGCGTCATCACTGCGGGCCGTCCCTGCACTATGAATTGAAGGGTGTCCACCTTGTCCTGATACTGGTAGAACTCGGAATAAAACTCTTTCATCTGCACGAGCATCCATCCGACGCCACCGATCGATGTCAGCAGAACCGCACCGACGATCTTCCAAGCCCATCCGTGTGCGTTGGTAGTCGATTCAACCTTCGCTAGCCGCTTGAACGACTCCTCGAAGTAGGCATCGTGTTTCTTTGTCGTCTCGCCAAGTTGGCCAATCAACTGGGCCTGCAGCCTCTGGCCCACGTTCAGTTCGATCAGCGTGTCCATCTTCTTGCCGATATCGTCCAGAACCTTTGAGTTCGCTTCATGCCGCTCGTCCACCTTCTGGTCAAGTCGGGTGATCTGCGACTGGAGTTCGACGTTGGTGACGTTCATCGTGTGGGCGTCCATTCGGTCCAGGCATAAAAAAACCGCCCGAAGGCGGCTAGTGGTCGTTATTTGTCGCTTGACTGATAGGTCCATTGGACCTAGTATGTACGTACTGGCACCTCGCTTACCGCGCGGTCCGATATCCCGAGAGGACGATCATGAAAGCAAGCTTTCGTGCGCTTTTTCGCGCACTGGGAATTTCCCGTCATGCAATACACCCCACCGACGCCGGACGACGTGGAGCGCCTGAAAAAGGAGCTGGGCCTAGACGGCACCCAGATGGCCGAACTGTTCGGTGTGGCCGGAAACAGGGCATTTCGGCGATATACGTCCAAGTCGGATCTGCCCAAGAACAAGCGCGAGATCGGCGCACACATGTTGTTCTTCGCGATGGCACGACTCGAATTGAGCGCCGATGCTATCGAGCGAATCCTCGCGCGCATGCGGCAGGCCGGCGCGACTATCGATCTGTCGGATACCGCTGGCGACTCGGGGTCATCGCAGGACTGAGCGTCTGTGTAGCGGCTTGCGGCGGCGCCTCAAGCAAAGACCCCGCACCTGTAGCCAAAGCCATCCTTCCTGCTGCCGTCCCGGCTAGTGCGCCAGTAGCGGCATCTGATTCGAATACAGCATCACCAGCAGCATCCACCCCGGTGGCGGCTTCGAGTCCCGAGCCTGCTTCAATGCCTGCCGGCGCACCTGTGCCGGCTTCGACACCGGTGGCGGGGGTCGTCTTTTTTGGCGACGATCAGGTCTTCGGCGACGTCATCAACCAGTTCGGTATGGTGACGATGACTTCGCCAACTGAGCCGGCGGCGCTTCAGCCATTGCTCCAATCTGAGTTCAATGATTCTGGCGTGACGGTCGCCAATACTTCGTCAGGCGGAACGTCGTCATCGTTGCAAAACGAACTGGCCGGTATGGATGGCATGGGCCAAGGCGAACGCGCCCGAATGATCTCATCGGGCGCCAGGATCGCGGTCGAGGCGCACTCGATCAATGATTTCCTCGGCGGCGAAACGGTTGAGGAATATCAGGCCGATCTCATCACGTGGGTTGAGGATGCGCAGGCCAATGGCATTCAGCCTGTTTTGCAAGAGCCGTCGCCGGTCTGTGATGGATCCGATCCGCTTCAGCCAGAGTACGTCTCAGCCATTGATTCAGTCGGCCAGCAACTGAACGTGCCGGTGATCCCGATCTACAGCTATGTCCAGGGCCTCGCCAACTGGCAGTCGCATATGACGAACTGCGAGATTCCGGACGCGTATCTGGATGGCCTGGAGGCGAAGCAGGCGCAGGCAGTCATTGCACCGCTTGTCAAAACGATCATCGGGGGGAAGTCATGAAACGCACAACAAGAAACGTTGCTGGCCGCGGTCGCCGCTGGCGCGCAGCAGTCGCCATCACCATAGGTTGCGCCGCAACAAGCGCGCATGCCGAATCATGGTTCCAGTTCGAAGCCGGTATCGGCGTGGCAAAGTCCGCCGATTCTGGCGACAATGTCTGGATCCAGTACGCGATGCCTCACAAGGAGACGCTGACCACGCCCGCATGGATGGTCGGCATCACCGGCCAACCCCTGAGCCATCTCGCCTACCACGTCGATTTTGTCGACCTTGGCGAAGTCTCATCCAGCAGCCAGGCAGTCTACGACTTTGACTATGACGCGAATACCCACAAGGTGCTTCACTTTCCGGCTCCGGTCTCATCGCTTTCTGGATCGGGCCGCACGCTCGGCATCGCTCTCACGCTCGAGCCGAATTACACGTGGCACGACGTCCGGTTTGGCATCGAAGGTGGCCCATTCATCTTCCGGGGAACGTGGAACGTGTCAATCACGAACCCGGATGGGTCGATGAAACAACTGGACCACGCGCCACAGGTTCAGATCGGCTACGTGGCGGGTGCATCAATCGGCTATAAGGATATAAGCCTGTCGTACCGGTACTACAGTGACAAGGAAAAGTGGAACCCCAATCCAGGCCTCATCAAGCACACCAGCACGCTGATGGTCACTTACCGGCATAGCTTCTGGTGAAGAGTAGAATACGCGTTAGAGTATTCAGGAGAATCCGATGCAGAACACAAAGTTCATGCTGTCATTTATTGGGGTTTCAGCGGTCATCTTGCTTTTTCTGATCGCCGCCGCTTCCGGCATCCTTGCTGTCATTTTCGATTGGGTGTTTTAATTCCAAACGCCGCCACCCGCCGAGCTAAACCACCTCATCGGGTGGCGGCGCCACGAACACCCACTGACCATCTGACTCGGTAGCCCCCCAGTTGTCATTGGGTTGGGGCGCTACACTTGTGACGTCCACCCATACAAGTTCCGGATGAAACAGTGTGGCGATATCGGCATCTGTGGAAAATATCTCCATGACGATTCCTTTGTCAATACGCGCGTAGGTTTTCATTACGAATACTCCCAAATTTCCACATAGCCCTTGGACCCGAAGCCGCCAGCGAGTACGCCGCTTCCTGAGCCGCCAGCGGTTCCAGACCCGCCGCACCCTAGATTGCTTGCGGATGTTCCTCCCGTATTAAGCGGCACAATGCCTGTCGCTGGTCCTAACAAACTAGAGCTTCCGGCTCCTCCGTACATAAAAGTAGCACTCTGCGCCAAGGAGTATCCCTGGCTACCCCCGACGCACGCGAAGATGTTTGCCCCAACTGGCGCGCTGCTTGCCGAGCCGTTACTGTTGACATTGGGTGGCACCGTATTGTTTAGCATGCTTCCGCCCACACCTCCAGGCGCAGAGATCAAAGTTCCAACCGATGACGTTCCGCCATTTCCACCGGCGCTCCCGGCGGCTGCGATCCCCGCGGCTCCAATTGTTACGGCCTGGCTTGCCCCGATAGCCGCAGCCAAAAACCTTCCCTCGCCATAAGCACCAGAACCGCCGGGAGATCCTAGGCTCGCATTGCCTGAGGATGGTATGGTTATGCCAGCGCCAGCGCCGCCACCACCCTGCACTTTGATCACGACCGACGTCATGCCTGCTGTTGGCGTGTACGTACCAGACGCAGCGAAGGTTTGGACATTAATCAAACGCCCCGTCGCCTGCCCAAGCTGCATGGCATGCAGCGGCTTCGTGGCCGGATTGATCTGTTCCGCGCCGCCGGTCTGGCTATTCAGCACCAGCTCGCCGAGGCTTGCACTATAGAGCGCGGTGTACTGTGAGCCGGCGACGATCTCACCGCCCTGCAGTGCTCCGGCCACTCCTACGAGATTGACCGATCCTCCGCCGGCGTTGATCGTGCATGGACCGGTGTTGTTGTTTGCGGCCTTGAACGTGATTTCCTGCCCATCGGTGTAGGCAGTGAGAGCCGGCGTAAGCGAGAGCGCAATCTGGTTCGCCGTCGTGCTCGTATCGACTGCGTAGCCAGGGGAGCCCGTCTGCATCATCTGCAGCAGACTCGTGACCTGCGGCACGCCGGCCGGCACCGAGATGTTGCCGGACGTGACGGTGCTCTGGCCATTCGCAACCGTCACGACGGCAAGCGCAGTCCAGCCGCTGTCGACCGTCGGCGTGACTTGGGTGCCAGTGGTCGCGGCGGTACCGGCTTTGGCCTGAATGACGCAGACGCCCTGACGTTCAGTGGGCAGCGGGGCGCCCGAACCGCCCTGGCCGTTCAACGGGATCTGAGGATTCGCGCTGTTGAAGAACGGCAGCACGGCCGTCGTCGTGTCCTGATCCTGATACTGCGCTTCGATCAGGTAAGCGATGCTGAAGCCGCTCGTTGTCGGCGCAGGCGTTGAGATCGTCTGGGCCGCCATGTTGAGGCCCTGCTTCAGGATCATGTCGGTCGTGTCAGCCGGCAGAGAGCCCCAAGTCGTCGCATCGACGGCCGTCATGCTGTAGATTTCGCCGATCCCGACAAGCACATTCAGCGCGGCAGGGGAATTCGGCGTGACTGGAAGCCCGCGCACGACGGTGTTACCACCGAATGCGGCCTGCGAAAGCTTCGCTAGGCCGATCATCGTTGCGCGTTGCGCGAACAGGAAGTCGACGCTGCGGCCCTGTTCAGACGTGTAAACAATTGGTCTGTCCATTCTAAATTTCCTTAGAACTTCTATAATTTGGCTTTCGGCGATTCAGTGAGGAATTCGGAAATGATCGAAATACCGCTCACGCAGGGCAAATCCGCGCTTATCGATGACGAGGATTTCGAACTCGTCTCAAAGCACAAGTGGTATGCAGAGAAGTCAGGCGACGGACGCCGCTGGTACGCCGCGACATCGATCCGGACTGCTGACGGGAAAAAGACAACGATCAAGATGCACCGCTATATCAAGGGCATCACCGACCGGAGAATCGATTGCGATCACCGCGATCTGAACGGCCTGAATAACCAGAAGCTCAACCTACGTGTCTGTACCCGCGCGCAGAACATGCAAAACACGCCAGTCAAATCGAATAGCAGTAGCGGTCTTAAAGGGATCGTGCTGCATAAATCGAGTGGCCTATGGGGCGCCCGCATCCGAGTGAACGGGAAGGTCAAATCGCTCGGTTATTTCTACACTCCCGAAGGCGCGCACGCGGCGTACTGCAAAGCTGCTGCCGAACATCACGGCGAGTTCGCCCGTACTGCCTAGGGCGTGACTGGGTTGTCTTCGATGCGCATCCATACAACCGTTCCTGTCATCCGCGTCGATTCGACCGCGGCGATGATCGCGGCGTCCGTGATGGCAGTAAGCGGTGTCTCGGACCATGCTCCGTACGAGTCCCATGACCAGCGCCACGAATCCAGTTCGCCGAGCGATTGCGCGTTGGTGATGGGCCGGTAGGCCGTGACGAAGCTCTGGTAGGGCATGGGAGCGCCCCATTTGCCGACACCGGTATCCCAGTAGAAGCCCCCATCCCAGCCGCCTGAGTCCGTCGTATTGCTCGGCTCGAAGATGTCCGGCACTCGACCTGTGATGAGCGTCAGCACCGCCGACATGTTGGCCCGCGTCGGCCCCTTCACGAACAGATTCGCAAGGATGCGGGCGCGGAAAGGACCGTCCTGCTCGTTCGGCAGTCGCGGCAGCGTCGTGCCGAAGAAGTCATTCGAGATCAGGTCAAGGTAACCGTCAGTCGCCGTTGCGATGCGCGTCTGAAGCGTCGCGTAAGTGATCTGCGCATAGATCGTCGAGAGAGCCCACGCCGGCCCCTGCAGCGTCGCGTCGAAGTTCGGCGAGGACTGGAACCACGACTTCGGGATCTGCGCCTTCAGCCGCGCGAAAATATCAGCGATATCACCCTTCATGTGATGCTCACCGTGCCCGCGATAATCTGCTGCTGGGCAGATGCCACCAGGTCAGACGTACCACCGTTGATGGTCAGGCCGGTGACGGGCAGCGTGACACCGGACACACCCCAGATCACCGCATACAGTTGCGACCAGGACAGCGTGCCGCCCAGCGGGACCGCCGCAATGAAGTTTTCGATTGCCGTCGTCACCGCAGCTTCGACATTCGGCTGTGTGAAGCCAGCGGCGGCCGTCACACTCGCGGCAATGTTCGCCGTGAGATCCGTGGCCGCATAAACGGCGAATGTGATCGACAGCCCACGAATGGCATTGATCGCGGCGTACACCGTATCGTGCAACTGCGTCGTGAAAGGCGAGATCACGACGTAGAAGAAGCCCATCTGCGTGGCGCCACCCAACGTCTGGTTCTCGACGATCTCGAACTGGATGCCCTGCTGCAGGCCTTCGATTGCCGAGACGACCGCCGAGTAGATCGCTGCGCGCAGACCTTGGATATAGGCTGCGAAGCGCGTCATCACGGCTTCATCGGTCTCTTGGTTGACGCCATTCGCGAACGAATTTGGATTCGTCACCGTGTCGACGCCAACGATGGCAGTCGAGATGGTCGTGATCGATCCCGCCGCGACGTTGGTCTGCACACCGGTGTTCGTCGCCTGGACCGTCGCCTGTCCACTCGTGACGCCGGCCGGAATTATGTAGGCGTTCGCCGCGACGTTGAAGTAGGTCTGCGTCGGGTCCGGGATGACCTGAAACGGCTGCGTCCCGTCGGCGGTTTGCGCCATCGCGCCGCCCGAATACGTTACAACGCCCGTGGAACTGATCGAGGGCGTGCCAGCCGGAATCGTCGTCGCGTTAGTCGGCGTAAAGCGTGAGAACAGCACTTGTCCGATCGAGCCGACTGCCTGCTCGCGCGGCGGACACCCGAAATCGGCGATGAACGTGTCGACGTCCTCGCCTTCCGACGTCGACAGGCGCGTCACGTTGAGCAGCGTCATGATCAGCGACTGCAGCCACATCGCCACGCCAGCCGTCGCCTCGACGCGGGCCAACTCAAGCGAGCCCACAACGAATGTCAGAAAGACCGCGATAGCACTGGGAATGGCCGCCACCGCCGACTGGATCGCCGCGACCTGCTGCTGGACGATTGTCGTGAAGCTTTGCTGGTTAAGAGCCATATGCCGGGACGTTGAAGTTCAGGGTCTGCGGAACGCCGGTGGGCGCGTAGATATAGTTGATCGCCACGCTGAGGAGGCCGGTCGCGTCGTTCTGGTAGGTGAAGGTCGGAGGGGGCTGCTTCTGCACATCGGCCTCAAGCGCCAGGACGCTGTTGATCAGCGACTTGATCAGCGCGAACTCTTCGACCGACAACGCATGGCCGACGAAGCGGCCGAGGCCAGCGCCGTAGGTCGGATGCCAGATGTATGTACCTGGTGGCGTCAGCAGCGCGCGCACAATACGCTGGTTCAGTTCCGTCACGCCGGTGGCAAGCAAATCGTCCCCTGAGGCCGAGAACTGTGTGTCTTGGCCCCACCAGTGAAATTCATCGGGCATCGTCTACTCTCAGGTCGGCGGGCTGGTCTGACTGCCGGCGCCGTGTTCGAGGTGGGTGTGGTTGTGCACGCTCTTGCCCTGCGCTGTCAGGTCGTTGTTGACCGTGACAGGGCCGTTGAGGGTCGCGTTGCCGCCCTGCGGGCCGGTTCCCTGCGTGACCTGACCGTCCAGTTCGATCGCGGGCGCAGACACGGTGGCTTCCGTGCCCGCGGTCAGACCGATCGTTTGGGTGGCCTGCATCACGATCGTCTGGGCCGAGAAATTCATCCCGGTGGCCGCGTTGAAAGTCATGGTTCCGTCGTTGTTCAGCTTGACGTAGGAACCCTTACTGTCGACGATCGCCGCTTGCCCCGATTGGACGACCGGGGGGCGCGCTGAATTGTTGAAGAAGCGTCCACCTACGACAGTCGCCTCGACCCGGCCATCCATGAAATCGAGCCGCACGGAATCGCCGATACCAGGCCCGAACACCGCACCGAAGTTGTTGCCGACCCAAGGGGCCGCGAGCGGAATGAAGCCCGTCTCGTCGGTGAGATTCGGCAGAATCAGCACCTTGACCGTGTAGTCGTTCGGGTTGTACGCGCTGATCTGGCCGTACTTCGTGAAACTGAAGTTGCCCATGAACTCGGACACGACACGCTTGATGTGTTCGATCATGAGAGCGTCACCGTCTGCGCATCCGTTACCGTCTTGCCGTGGACCGATACCTCAAACCGCGGCGGATCGACCTGAAACCTGCGCCGGATGCGCGCCGCTTCATAGGTCGTATCGAACGGGGTTCCGGTTCCTTGCACGATGACCGGCGTCCACGGATAGATGATCGTGTCGCCGGGTAGCGTCGCCGACATCTTCAGTTCGTGCTTGCTGATCTGGTCGAGCAACTGCTGCGCCTTCGCATCGCACTGCGCCTGCGTCAGCCCGGTGAACGTGAAGTCGTACTGCTGCAGCGTCTGCGCGAGCTCAGCATCGCGCTCAACGCGTTTCGCGGTCTTGCTGGCAGTGGCGACGGACGTGTAGACGGCGTTTTTCGCGCCGTGATAACTCCGCACCCGCACCGACACGTCCTGCGCGAGCGTGAGGTCGTGTTCGAACTCGAGGCTCGTCGCATTGGACGTCGGGTAGGGTCTTTCCGTCGTCGGCGGGTCGTACTGGACCAGGTATGGTTGATTCGATACCGCGCTGCCGAATGCCCCGAAATACAGCGTGCGGCCCAGCACGAAGCATTGCACCCCCTCGTGCTGCGCCAGATAGGTCAGCACGGACCACATGGGCTGCTGCCGGTGCAGGCTGACGTGATCGAGCGTGAAGAAATGCCCGACAAGATCCGTTGTTGCCTGTACATTCGGCGTTAATCCGACCTGCTGCGCCAGGAAGGTAGCTATCTGGCTCGCCGTCTGGTTCTGGAACTTGATATCGATCTTCTTATCCGTCAGCAACGCGGTCAGATCGCGGCCCGACAGGGTGAATCCGAGTGTCGCGGCGTTGAGGCGGATCGAATCGATGCGGAAGGTCTGCAGTAACGTCAGATCCGCGGCTGAATAGTTCTGCGGATCCTTCGGGAAGCCCACATAAACATCCACCAGGATCTCGGTCTGTTGAGTCCACCATGCCCAATCCGAAAAAACTGCGGGCACCTCGATGCGGATGGTACCGGCCTCGTTGATACCGTTGTGCTCGCCATCCCAACTGGTCCAGTCGATCACCTTTGAGCCCACCTGCAGGATCGCCCGCGGTGAAACGAGCGCGCCTGTGGTGGGAAGGGTATTGATCATGCTGGAATGGTCAAGGTATTGATGCCGGTGAGTACCGGGTCACCGCCAAGTTGAGGATTGGCGGCCAGAATGTCCGTGAAACGGCCGGCATCGCCATATTGCTGCGAGGCAATCGTGTAGAGATCACCACCACCGACGGTAATGGTCTTCGAGCTGGTCGGCGTTGAAACGAGCGGGAGATTCACCTGCATGCGCGCACAGATGCTGCGCAGTTCGTACAGTTCGGGCAGTTGTACGGCCGCATTAGCTTGCGCGAGCGCGCTGAAAATCACCGTGTTCGCAGGCAGACCAGGCAATACACCCGAGCCGCTCGCCATCGCACCTTCCGCGTTCGCGATCAGCGATTGCACGTGCGACGCCACCGCGGCAAGGGGCGCCGTCACCGATGCTACGGTGCTCGCCACGGTGTTGAGCACCTGGTCGGCGCAGTTGGCAATGCCGGAAACGAACGAGGTCACCGCCTTCAGGCCATTCGCGATCGGCTGCACAGCGGCAGTCACGGCGCTCATAGCGCTTTGCAGATCACCCGCCAGTCCGTTCAGCGTCGAATCGCCGATACAGTTTGACAGCGTGCCCATGCGCGCCATATCGGTTGCCAATGACTGCGCTGGCGTGACGGCCGGAACCGAATCAATGGTTGCCGTTTGATCCTCGATGACCTCGAAACTGATCGAGTAGGGGATCTTGAACGGCTTCTCGTAGTCGGCATGGAAGTCATGCACGACCACCTGATAGCGCAGCGCATCCCATGACAGGGTGCATTGCAGGCCCTCCCGGCGAACCGAGTCCAGAAAGCGGGCGCGCGACAATGCCGAGGTGTACAGGAACCACCCAGACCACGACAGCGGTTCGTCGTCGGCTCCCATCGCATTGATGCGGCGCCGGCCGCCGATCATCTTCTGGATGTCGAGCAGTTGCGCGCCACCGAACCGGATCTTTTCCGGCACTTCCGCATCGGTAAAGACGAAAGACCCGTTCGGCGTGTCCAGTGTGAGGGTCGCAAAGGTCATCAGTACATCCCCATCCCTGGACTGTACGGCGCAGCCTCAGGATTGAAGCCGGTCGGCCCGGTGCCCTTCGGCGGAATCAGCTTCGTCGCGATCTCGTGACTGTCGACGTAGAAATGGTTGTGAATGGCGTCACCGAGTTTGCCCCACGGCGAAACCGGTTTTGTCACGTTGTTGCCGAATCCGGGCACACCGCCGGCGGCACCCTGAAAGAAGGTGTTCTGCTGGTCTGGTGTCATCTTCGACGCCACGGAATCCATCGCGCGCTGGATCATGTAACCGATACCGCCAGCGATGATGGCGCCCACTGCAACCACGCCACCTGCAGAGGCCAGCGCAGCAACGCCAATCTCTTCACCAGTCATTGCGGTAGCTGCGCGGGCGAGTAGGGAGCCCGCGCCCCCAGCCAGATATTTGGTCAGCCCGACTGCGGCTTTCTCCATCATCCCGGCCGCGCCCTTTGCGCCACTCCATGCACCCATACCGGCGATGGCCGTACCGAAGAGCAGGCCAACGTCGAGCCCCGCACCCAGTACCGGGTGATCCTTCGTGAATCCGGCGGTACCGGAAAAGAACGAATTGGCCGCGCTCAGCGCTGAATTGACCGGACCCATCAGCGTTGCAGTGCCGTTCATCAATGTAATGTTGGCGTTGGCAATGGTCTGATCTGCGAGGCCCACCGTGCTGACCTGACTCATCATCCGGCCAACGTCCATCGGCGGCTGTGACTGGTTCTTCAGGTCGCCCAATGCATGCAGGTTCGATAGCGTCGAGTCTTCGCTGAAGAATGACGCTCCTCGAGCCCCCTGCACACCGAAAGCCATCCGGAGCAGGGCATTGAACTTGAGCGGCTCCATCTTTTCGCGATCGGCCGCAAGGATGGACACCTCTTTCATGAGGTCCATGCTGCCGTTCGCGTAGAACTGCGACTGGTTGCCCTTGTATAGGCCTAGATCCTGCAATGCCGTGTTCTGCTTTGCGTTTGAAAACAGGCCACTACCCAACGTATTCGGCAACGCGTTGGCGGCCATGGCGTTAAGCCACGTGCCCGACTTCGTGTTCATGATGCCGCCCTGCATCATCGTGGCGATGAGCAGCATCACATCGCTGGAATTCGCACCGGCAGCGTGCAGCGAAGGCAATGCATAGCTAGCAGCGCGCCCGATCTGGCCAAGCGACGCGTGCGACGTGAGCGATGCCTGGAGCATCGACTCGTAAAGAGGTTGGGCTGCTTCTGGCGAATAGGCGCCGGCCATGTGCGACAAGCCAATGAATGCCTGTGTCGCCTCAGGCATTGATACGCCTTTCAGCTTGGACTCGAGCGCGATATACGGCATCGCGAAGTCCATCATCTGCTTCTGCTGCCCCGCGGACAGCGTTCGCATCAGGCGCGAACCTTCCAGCATCGAGTCGCCGAACGGTTCAATGTGACCGCCCGTAGCCCATGCGTACTTGCTCGCGTATTCCATCTCGCGAGCGCGCAAGTTCTCGATGTTCGGCTGCCACTGGTCGAACGGTACCTGTGCTGTGGCGACCGATTTAACGTTCGCATCAGCCAGGCGGGCGTTTTCGTACACGCCATAGAGCATGCCGGCACCTGCTACGCCGGCAGCCGTCGCACCGCGACCAGAAGACGTCGAGCGGTCGTCATCGGATGCGGAACCACCGCCGCCACCGCCGGGCACCCGTCCACCAGGCGTGCGCATGCCATTGGCTTCAGCTCGCGCCGCCGCCATGTTACGGGCGAGATCCCCGCTGCTGGCCGCCATGGTGTCGAGCACGTAGCTCGCGCGCGTGAGACTCCCGGCGCTGTCGCCAAGGGCGGTTGCAGCCGTCGCGGCCTTCTCGAAGTTGCGGGCCATTCCGGCGCCGGCAGTCGATGCTTTGCGTGCACTCTCGACGAACGCGAGCATTGAGGCATTTGCCTTGTCCGCCCATTCGACGATCAGCATCAGCCGGTTGCTGACATTGTCCTCAAGTGTGGCGGTGACGCCGATGGCATATGCGTTAATCATTTCCTGCCCGCAAGGGTATCTTCGACGGCCTGTCCGACCAGATTCACGACGTTTTCGGTGTTGCGATACATCGCTGTTGCCAGCACCGGGCGAGGTGGGATGCCCTCAGGCGTTCCTTCTTCCTGCCACACCATGACCTCGGCTTCACTGCCTACCGCGAACGCGCGAGGCTCCGCCTCATGCTCAACGCTTTCCCGAAGACCGCCTTTCACTAGCAGCGGGGTGTTATATCCGGCATCGTCAGCCGCTTCGCCGTCGACGATTGCCTGCAAATGCTGCTGCTTGGTCGCATCCTTCAGTTCGGCCCACGGGGTGAGCTCTCCCATGTCCTCGCGCTGGTAGTGGCCGAACTCTTCCTTGGCCGTCGCCTCGACGAGGATCGCGCCCGTCTCCATGGCAGCCGCGTAGGCCAGATCGAGTTCAGCCGCCGCGCGCTCCATCGCCCGGGCGAAAGCGCCGAATGACTTGTATGTCTTCATTTCGGCTTCTTCCACTCCATGCTTGACCACGACCACTCGGCGCCTTGGATTTCGCCCGCGGCAATGCAGAATCCAAGCAATTCAGCGGGCTGGAGTCGTGTCGCGACATCCCACGGGACACCGGCTTTCGTAAGCATCAGCACCTTACGCACGCCAGGGTCCCGGCTTATTTTTTTGCGGCTTCGCGGTCTTCCTTGTCATCGAATAGCTTGATGCCCTTCGTGAGCGCGGCGAGACCCTTATGACCGAGCCGCCCGATCAGCGCCTTGACCTGCAGCAAGGTCGTGGGCAGATGCACGGGGGTCTCATCGATCGCGCTCAGGTAGATGAGCGGCAGGCACATATTGACGAAGCGGGTGTTCTCCGCCGCCTCATTGCCGATGGCCAGCACGAGTTCGTACTGCGCAAGCGGGCCCGGATAGGTCAGTGTCAATTTGCGGCCATCGGCCACGTCGACGACTGCCGTATCGCCATTGAGCACCGGTGCGGTGCCGCTGGTTTCTGTAACGTTCAGTTCGGTCATAGGTTCAGTTCAACTGGATGCGGGTGGACGCGAGGAACGAGACGCGCTGGATCACGTTCTTTTCGGCTTCGGCGTCGCCAGCGTCGTCGAAGTAGAGGATCACACCCTGAAGCTGGAAGGTGCTCGGCGGTCCGCTGATTTCGGTGATGGTTTCCTGGATGAAGCCAGCCGGCTGGACGATGCCTGCGTAGTAGTTCGCCTCGAAGTTGGCGAAGTACGTATCGAGCGTCGCGTCAGCGCGCGAGACTTCGAACGAGCCTTCCCAGCCACCCTCCTGGAACGAGAGGTGGATCGGCAGCGTGTTGAGCGGCTTCACCGTCAACTTGTTGGTGATCTTCCGCTTCTTGAAATTCAGCAGCGTCGGCAGAGTGAGCAGGCCGGCCGACGTATAGACATCGAAGCGGTAGTCACTGCCTATATTCAGGCCTGATTGCGGCATGGCTTACTCCAGATGAAAAAGCCACCCGAAGGTGGCTAGATATTCCAATGAATGGGTTACTGCGGCGTTACGGTGACGGTCTGTCCGCCCTCGATATTCACGAGGAAGTACCGCACGATCGAGAGATACGTAACCATGACGGTCGCGACCATGTAACCCAGCGCAACCTGACTGATCGGGTTGTTCGCCGCGTTGATCTGCACCGACCACCCGGGCTGCGTCGGCGCATTAACGTTGCCGATCATGTTGTTCGCCTGCAGGTTGGCGAAGAACGCATCCATCGCGCCCTTCACGTTGCGCCGCAGGTTGATCGTCTGGACCTTTCCCGGCACGTAGCCGAACGCACTCGCGATCGTGAATGCGATGTAGTTCGTCATCCGCGTGTAGTTGTCGCCGTTCGTCGCGCTGTTGCTGCTCGCGTTGCGACCGGTGCGGCATGCGAAGATCGCGCCGGCCGGAGCCGGGTTGGTGATCACTTCGAGGCGGGAGGTGGCCGCGAGCGCGATTTCCGCATCGCTGTACGGCTGGTTCTGCTGGCTGCGCTGGGTCGCGAGGATGCCGCTGATCGGCGCATTCAGCACAGACTGCTCGGGACTCGTCGAGGCCTGTTGCGCCGAAGAGAACGTGGCGGGCGACACCAGACGGTTCACGCCATTGACGGTGTCCTGCCAGAACGTCCAGTCGCCCACCAGACACGCGAAACCATACCCATCGACACCGGCGCTCGAGAGATTGGCGGCGCTCGTCGTAATGCTGGTACCCACCGGGTTCGCGCTGTGGAAATAGATGCCTTCCTGCAGTCCGAATGCGAGCTGGAGCGTCCAGGTGCTCGGTGTCTGGCAGTCAATCAGGTTGCCGACCTGCGCACCCGCCTTGCGAAGCGCATACATACCGGAACGTGTCAGGCCATCTGCGCCCACCATCGTGATATCGGTCACGCCCGCCGTGCCATCGGTACCGCCGGCCAGCGTGTAGGTGTTCGTGAGGTTCGGCGCGTTGGCGGAAGTGCCCAGCGTGGCGATGCAGTTCTGCGACGGGCCACGAAGCCCGGTCTGGCCGTTGTTCACGGCGTTGACCATATTCAGCCAGACGCTGGTCACCAGACTGATCGTGCCGCCGGTGCCGCCGCCGCCCGTGAGTGTGGCGGTGGCCGACGTGTAGCCTGCGCCGGAGATGCCGGGCGTGAAGGCGCCAAGGCCCCACACCATGTTGACCAGCGCACCAGTGCCGACACCAGAGGTCGAGGCGGGCGCGACCGCAGCGGTCGGCGCCGTGCCGCCAGTGAGCGCGCCGGCGTTCGTGACGGTTAGCGACGTGATGACGCCAGCCGTAGCGGTGACCGTCAGGATGACGCCGTTGGCCATCGTGATGGTGTCACCGGTCACATAACCCGTACCGCCGATCGCCCCGCCGCCGGTGACGTTGGCCGACAGCACCTTCAGGCTAATCGTGCCCGTCGCCTGCACGCCATTGGCGGCCTGCGGCGCCGAGATAGCCAGTCCGGGAACAGATGTAAATCCGGTGCCCGGGGTGACCGTGCCGCTGGCGACGCCCTGCGAGAGGTTGTCGAATACTTCCGGCGTGAAGCCGTTACGCTGGATCGACAGCTTGTAGGTGTTCGCCGCGGTGCCCGCAACGATTGAGCATGTGATGCCGTTGCCGACGATGCCGGTGTACAGACCCGTCAGCGTCATGCCCGTGACCGGCGAGCCGAGCGTGTCTTTCAGTGCCGCGCTGGCAGCGGTATCCGTACCATCCGTGACGCGCACGAGGACGTAATTCTGGACACCGTTCACATCGCCGATGGCGACGGCGCTCGCGATGTCGCGCGGGCGGTTGGTGACTGGTCCGATGAGTGTCTGGGCCTGCGCGCTGTTGCCAACGCCCATCATGGCCGAGTTGACCGGACCCCACGAACCGACACCAACGAGGCCGAGGCCATCCGTTGGCACGCCGTTGATATACGCGATACTCGGCGGCTGGATGATGACGTACAGGTCGGGGGCCTGCAGCGCGGTGACGTTCAAACTGCCAGCTTGAAAGACGGGCATCGTTTACTCCGGGCGTAAAAAAACCCGCTCGAAGCGGGTCCAGAAATGAAAAAACCGCCCGGAGGCGGTCTATTTGACGAGGGTGGGGCGGTTCAGTGAGGCATGAGCAGGCGCGGCGGGATCTTCACGTTCGGCTTGTGTCCGTCGATGAACCAGACCTGAATCTGCCAGGCCTGCCGGGTCCAGTCCACGCCGAACTGCTCACGCATGATCTCGATGAAGGCTTTCTTGATGCGCACACAGACAGGCGGGGTTGCTTCCTGCCCGACGAAGCGTTGGACCGCCAACTTGAGCGCCATTCCGGCCGCACGGCTGCGATCGATACTCATCCGATCACCTTGTGCACGAAATTGGCGTTCTCGCCAGCCAGCACCGCGGTGATTTCATCCTGATCGCGGATCGCGTCGCCCTTGCGATAGTTGCCGAATGCGTGCCGCACGACGAGGTAGTAGCCGAGTGTATTCGTTGCCATGTAAGCCTCAGATGTTCGTGGTATTGGGCGAGCCGTTCACCGGCGTCGTCGTCACACCGAAATTCGTGACGGTGTTGGTAGTTGTCGGCGCCATCGTGGCGTACTCGACTTCGTACAGCAGGTTGCGGCGGTAGATCTGCGATTTCTCGCTGGCGTCAAGATCAGTAACGCCTCGATACAGCAACCTCGCCCACGTGTTGTCAGGCATAACGATGCGAGGCTGTTGCTTGAACGAAAGCTCAAGTACGCGCCCGATGGCATCGCGCAGCGACTCGGTTGGACCCCAGATCGCCAACATAAAGACCTGTGCTTGGCGCCCGATTTCCTGCTGAACCGTGACTGGCACGGAAATGTCAGTTTCGATACTGAATGCGCCGTTAATCGTGACCACGTAGCCGCTTACCGACGCGCCAGGGATCAATGCGGCCAGTGCGGCAGCAATCGTGTTGACGGTGTCTGTTGCCTTGACCGCATAGCCGTACGGCTGGTAATTCACCGTCAGGGTGGGCGCTTCGCCCGCATTGATCGAGCCGCCGACTGTCACGCGGTTGCCCGCTACAGCCAGCGTCAGTTTCGGAGCCGGGATGGCGTTCTCAGCATCATCGTCACCCAGAAACCGGGTGGTGTTTTTCCCCATGCCCGGCATCTGGTAGATGCTGACCATGGCATTACTGCCAGCCACGATCGCTTTCAACTGTTGCGGTACCGGCCAGCCAGAGCGCACCACGACCGTTATACCAACCGCGCTTGCCTGACCCACTCCATTGGGATACATGGCGGCGCCAACGAGGCTGCCGAGGGTGTTCCGTACATCGGAAATGTCAGCCATTACGGCTCCAGACGTTCGACCAGAAGCGCATATCCTAGCGAATTCCAGTACGGGCCGGTGACCTGATAGCGCTGGCCGAGGTCATCGGTGACGATGTCATTGGTCTGGATCAGGCCGAGTTGCGCGGCGCCCAGCGGGATGAGGACCGTCCAGAGAGTCTTGCCGGCATCTGCCGGCAGGTTTGCATCTGGCTTGCCACTTGTCTTTTTCAACTGGATCGACGCAGGCAGATCGCTCGCCACAGCCGTTTCGTCAGCCGGCTCGACCCCGCTGTAGTCCGACGTGTAGCCGGGCGTGACGTCCGAGGTCGGTCGCGTGATCGCAATCGTGCGCGGATATATGAAGCTCATGTGAACATCCGCGCCCGATATGGCCCAAGCATCGCCTTGACGTCTTCGCCGAACAGGCTCGCGGTGAACTGTTCGATCTTCGTGTCGCCAGCCTGATACATCCGCACATTGCCCAGCGGCGGCAGTGATGCGAGCGACGTGATCACCTGGGCGCATGCCATCTTGACTTGCGAGGGCAGGTTCGAATACTGGAACCCGGCCACGTAGCGCGCCTTGATCTCGCTATAGTAGGCCAGCATGATGCCTGCCGGTACCCACACCTGGCCGGTCTCGGCCTCGATGCCGGCCGACGTATTCGCCGGCCACACTTCCCATGCTGGCGGGCCGCCGAACTTCATCAGCGACGCCAACAGGTTGAAGTTGTCCGTGTTGTAGCTGGCCTGATCGCCGCGGCGTCCATAGCCATACCGACCGGTGCCGCCGACGATGCGTGCAACCGGAATCTTCGCGAGCGAGATCTCGCTGCGGTTCTTCGGCAGATAGCGCTTCTCAGTGATCAGCAAGCCGGTTTCCATGACACAACCTTCAGCGTGTGCATACATGACGCCGTTCGGCACATTGGCCGCGGTCGTTCCGAGCGTGAGTTGCTGCCCGCTGATGTTGGTGATCTGTACGGCCTCGACCAGCGACGGATTGGCAACCCGGTCGAGCACCACGCAATCTCCAACCTGAAGCATGGCGGTCGGGCCGGTAACGTTCACCACAACGCCGTTGCCCGGACCGAACGCTGCCTGCGCCGTGAACGCCAGTTCAGGGCTGAGAGCGGACATGAAGCACGGCTGACCGGTTGCATCCGGCGTGTAAATCAGTCCCTCAGGCCGGCGCAGGTATCCGTCGATCAACTCGCTGGCCTGCGTGACCTGCGCTGCCGTCGTGCTGGCAGGCAGACCATAGGCAGCATAGTCTGCCGACTGGATATAGGCGCTGGGCATGGATCAGATCGAATAGAGGACAACACCGACGGCAGCGGCAGTGGCTGTTTTCACGAAGCGGAAGATGCCCGGATAAGCCATCACCAGCGCGGGAACCGTATTGCTCAGTTGCGGCGCGATAGCGGCAGGAACGGCCTGCCAGTTGCCCGATGCATCGAGCACCTGCATCGTGACAGTTTCGGATGTGCCGAGACCGCCAGCGACGACGGTGAACGGACCATCGGAAACGGTGCGCTGGATCGCCGCGGAATTAGCTGCGCCTGTCTGGGCGGCAACAACGATTTGTGCGGCTACGCTCATGTGACACCTTGCGGAAGGATCAACGGCGACCGCTGGGCGATGCGTCGGTCGAGCATGTACTGCCCGAGCTGCTCATCGACAGTCGCCTCGCCGTTGATAAACGGAATGGAGAACATCTTCGGCTTGCCCTGTTCATCCATGAATTCGGACACAGGGAACTCATTGCCCGGCTGGACGAATGTCGTCTGTTTGCCGCGCGCGCCAGGTAGATAAACCTTCATTCAGCCCCTCAAAACATAAAGGGCCGCCCGAAGGCAGCCCTTATCACTTGATTCCGACCGGATTACGGACGGTTCACGCAGATCGTCGCGTGCGCATACGAAGCGCCCTTGAAGATCACGGTATCGAACTTCACGCCCACGAACTGGCCAGCCAGGTTGCCAACCAGACCGAGCTGGAACAGACGCGGGTTCGGGTTGTATTCCTTGCCCGAGATCACGGGAATCTCCACTTCCGACTCCATGAGGATGGAGATGTAGTAGTTCTTCCCGCTTGCCGGCGTGCTGAACCCGTACTTGCCGGTGGTGTCCGTCGGCATGAACGGATCGCCGACGATCGGCAGTTTGCCGACTTGCGTCGAGATCGCTGCCACCGACACGCCCGCAACCACTTCCATCGAATCCAGCGTGATGCGCGTTGCCTTGGCTTCCTGGTCGATGTAGTCGGCCATGATCGGATTCATGTAGATCGCCGTCGGGCGAACTACATACGTGGCGTTTGCCGCCATCGTCGCGACAGCCGTCTTGATCGCGTCAATGATCGAGGCGCCCAGCGCGCAGTTGAATTGCTGCGAGACTTGTGCGAGACCGCCCATCCATTGCAGCGTGGTCGGCGCCGACATGCTCGTGTCGGTTCCGGCCCAGAACATCGACGCGCGCAACAGCTCGATCGCGCTGATGACGTCGTCGACGTCCTTTGCGACCACCGATGCGAACTGACCTTGCTGCTCGGTCACGTCCTTGTCGAACAGCGACAGGTTCGATTGAGCGGTCATCGCCTTGATGAACGCAGGGCGTTCGAGGCGGGTCGGGCCCGTTGCGGTAGCCGCGAGGTTCCGCGGATCGACGGCGGCCGCCTGCGCGAGCGCGGTCTGTTCGAAGTAGCGGTGCGGGTGACCAGTCGCGGGACGCTGCTCGATACGCTGCAGCGGAATGGACGAACGACGCAAGACATCCATGATCTCGCGGTCGAATTCGGGCACTTCGATTGCGCCGGTACCGAGGAAGTCGGCCGCCGCATCGAGGCTCAAGAGTTTGGCATCAACACCCATGTTCTTGCTCCAGAAATGAAAAAACCCGCCAGCGGCGGGTCTTGGGTGATTCGGGGAATGTGCTTAGCGGGTGCCGACTTCCATCAGGCCGTCGTTGCGGAGCTTCAACTTCATCTCCATCGCCTTCTGCCCGTGAATGTTGCCTGCATCGAGGATCGCGTTGACCTGGGTCGTCGACAGCTTGCCGTCCTTAACATCCGCTTCGACGATATTGGCCTTCGCCAGCAATGTCTGGATGTTCGCGGGCAGCGTGGCGCGCTCCGCGGGCTTGGCGGCAACGAACGCAGCAGCCTTTAGGTCGGTCAGCTTCGTATCCGCTGCGGCAAGTTCGGCCTTCAGGGGAGCCACGGCCTTTTCAACGGCAGCAGCGATCGCTTCATCATTCTTCTTCGAAGCGTCAGCGGCAGCGTTCGGCGATGCGTCGAAATAGCTGTGATCGTTGTAGATGTGCGGCACCTTGCCGGTCGCGGCTTCCACCGCCATGTGACGGCCGATCTTGCGCAGCGCAGCAGCATGCCCCATCGTCGGGTGCGAGCCCACGCCAGCGGCATCCATTGCATCGGCGCAAGCCATGCACGCTTCCACGTGCGGCTTGACCTGATCGATGATCGGGCCACCAAGCGATGCGCCCGAGGCTTCGATCTTCGTGACTTTCTCGGCCAGCGCTGCAACAGCGTCGTTCAGCGGCTTGTTGGCTTCGGCCAAAATGGCCAGCATTTCTTCCTTGGTCATTTCGAATTCCTGTTCGGCCTTGGCGGCCAGTGATGTGGTCCGATAGGCGGCCAGCTCCTTATAGAGCACGGCGGCACCCGTGAACACGCAGTAGTCAATCACCCACGGATCGGCGTCGAGGTCCCGGATGCGGGCGTCGAGTTCGTAACTGAACCCGAGCGCGCCCTTTTCGGCCTTGATCTGCTGACACTCGTCAGGGAAGTCTCTTGCGTAGAAAAAACCTTCAATCTCGACCGCATCTCCGACGATGGTCGCGCCAGTGATGAGGCCAATCTTTCGTTTGCGGTCATGGCCGCCGAAGCCGGGCTGATAGTCGACAGCCATTCCGAGCAGACTCGGTAGTGCGGCTTCTGCAACAGCCTTCGGCAAGATCGTCCGTTTGCCGGTCGATCCTTCCGGAGGCGCGTCGCTTGGCTGATCGATGCGCGTGAGCACGCCAGAGAACGGCATGCGGTTCGGGTGATCGGCGACTGTCGGAACATCAAGCGCCATTGCCTCGAAAGACATGGATGCCGTGACATGCCAGTCAGCGGTGTCGATACCCAGTTCCTTCGCGCGGCGCCGGATGTTCGC
>Ga0302220_10000802_pt1 | contig 25641 bp, 23 predicted proteins | sample II_Palsa_E1_3_FD_194572 | JGI IMG/M metagenome (GOLD analysis project Ga0302220, IMG submission 194572) | Peat permafrost microbial communities from Stordalen Mire near Abisko, Sweden - II_Palsa_E1_3 | ecosystem: Environmental > Terrestrial > Soil > Palsa > Peat permafrost | place: Sweden...
AGAAGATCAACATCAAGCCGCAGGTCGACAAGTATGTGTTCCCGGATGGCCGCGCGATCTTCCTGCTGGCCGAAGGCCGGCTGGTGAATCTCGGCTGCGCCACTGGCCACCCGAGCTTCGTGATGTCCAATTCGTTCTCCAACCAGACGCTGGCGCAGATCGACCTGTGGGCGAACAAGGACACCTACGAGCCGAAGGTCTACATCCTGCCGAAGAAGCTCGACGAAGAAGTCGCGCGCCTGCACCTGGACAAGATCGGCGTGAAGCTGACCACCCTGACCAAGGAACAGGCCGGCTACCTCGGCGTGCCAGTGGAAGGCCCGTACAAGCCGGAGCATTACCGCTACTGATCATCCGATCCGGAGTGAAGTAGTTCAGAAGGGCGCGCAAGCGCCCTTCTTCTTTTCTGGTCACACCTGTTTCTGGTCACATCCGTTCGCCCTGAGCGTAGCGCAGCGAAGTCGAAGGGCAGCCCTTCGACTTCGGTCCTGCGGGCCTACGCTCAGGGCGAACGGTTATGGAATGGGACTTCCATATATCGCTTCATCGCGAGATAGAGATATATACTTGCCCCTATTGTTCAACTGGAACCCAGCAATGCCGGCCATCAGCTTTGAATTCTTTCCGCCCAAGACCGACGAGCAGCGTGCCCAGCTCGATCGCGCCGCACAGCTGCTGAAGACGCATAAGCCGGAGTACGCCTCGGTCACGTTCGGTGCTGGTGGTTCGACCCTCAGCTACACCGGCGATACGGTGGCGCGGTTACACCAGCAGCACGGGCTGAACGTGGCGCCGCACCTGTCCTGTGTAGGCGGCACCCGCGCCGAACTGGGTGCGCTGCTGGACAGCTATCGCGCGGCCGGTTACCGACGGATCGTGGCACTGCGCGGTGACCTGCCCTCGGGCATGGCCACGCCGGGCGATTTTCGTTACGCCGTCGAGCTGGTGAGTTTCATCCGCGAGCACAGCGGCGAGCACTTCCACATCGAGGTGGCGGCGTATCCGGAAATCCATCCGCAAGCGGATGACGCGCTGGCCGACCTGCAACATTTCAAGGCGAAAATCGATGCCGGCGCGAACGGCGCAATCACCCAGTATTTCTTCAATCCCGACGCCTATTTCCGCTTCGTCGATGACGTGCGCAGGCTGGGCGTAAACGTGCCGATCGTGCCCGGCATCATGCCGATCGCCAATTACAGCCAGCTGAAGCGCTTTTCCGACATGTGCGGCGCGGAGATCCCGCGCTGGATCGCCAAACGCATGCAGGCGCATGGCGACGATGCCGAGTCGGTGCGCGCGCTAGGCGCCGAGGTCGTGGCGCAACTGTGCCGACGCCTGCTGCAAGGTGGTGCGCCGGGGCTGCACTTCTACACGCTCAACCGCGCCAAGGCGACCCAGTCGGTGCTGGAGCAGCTGAGCTGAGCCTGGGCGCAGGTATGCTGGCGTGATGCGCCTGCTATCTGCCCTGCTGTGGTTGATCCTGCTCGTCTGGGCTGCGCCTGCCGTGGCGCAGAACCCCATTCATCGCTGCGTCGGGGCGGATGGCAATCCGGTATTCACTGACCAGCTCTGCTCCACGCTGCAGGCCACGCCGCTTACCCCCCCGACCAATCCCACGACCAAGCCCAGCGACGACAGCCACCCCGTCGAGCCGCCACCGATCCTGTGCGCAAGCACGCTGGGTGAATTGCGGCAGAGCGTGATCGACGCGTTTGCCAACCACGACGCAAACCGACTGGCTGGCCTGATGCTGTGGAACGGTTATGGGCATGGTGCGGCCGTGACCGATATCCGCGCACTGAGCGCGCTGATGCAACAGCCACTGCTGGATCTTGGGCCAGCGCCGCCGGGCCCGCCGGCTCCCGGGGCCGATAACAGCGCTGATCCCCTCGCCGCGGTCGCACCACCCGTCCCACCGCCAGTCAGCGACCAGCTGGTGCTGCACACCGCCGGGAACGACGGCAGCGGCGGCCCGCATGAGCTGCGTTTCGGCATCGTGCGCCATGCCGGTTGCCTGTGGTTGCGCAATACGGACTGAAGCTGCCTGGTCCGCAAAGGATCCCGCCAAGCCACGCCGGACAGACGCCCAGCAGCTATCATGAGCGGTCCCCATTGGAGAACCGTCATGGCGCAGCAATACCCCGAGTGGATCTGGCAGAACGGCAGCATCAAGCCCTGGCAGGACGCGACTACACATGTCATGTCGCATGCGCTGCATTACGGTTCATCAGTGTTTGAAGGCATCCGCAGCTATGCCACACCGGATGGTGCGGCCATTTTCCGGCTCACCGACCATCTGCACCGGCTGTACCAGTCGGCGAAGATCTACGACATGGTGTTGCCGTATTCCGCCGATGAGTTGGCCGCAGCCTGCCGCGCGGTGATCAAGAAAAACGGTCTCGGCGCAGCCTATCTCCGTCCGGTCGCCTATCGCGGATTGGGCGGCTTCGGGCTGTCCGCCGAAACACCGATCGATGTCGCCGTGGCCGCGTGGGCGATGGGCCCGTACCTCGGTGCCGAGGCCTTGGAAAATGGCATCGACGCGTGCGTGTCGAGCTGGCAGCGGTTCGCGCCGAACACCATCCCGGCTGGCGCGAAGGCCGGTGGCAACTACCTGTCGGGCCAGCTGATCGCACGCGAAGCACGCCGACTCGGCTTCGGCGAAGGCATCGCGCTGGCCTCCAACGGCCTGCTCAGCGAGGGCGCGGGCGAAAACCTGTTCCTGGTGTTCGACGGCGTGCTGCACACCACTCCGGCCAGCGCCTCGATTCTCGCCGGCATCACGCGCGACACCTTGAAGACGTTGGCCCGCGAAGATGGCATCGAAGTGATTGAACGCGACATCCCGCGCGAATACCTGTACCTGGCCGACGAAGTGCTGATGTGCGGCACCGCCGCCGAAATCACGCCGATCCGTTCAGTCGACGGCAAACAGGTCGGCGCAGGCAAGGCCGGTCAGGTCACCCGTCGTCTGCAGGAGCTGTTCTTTGGCCTGTTCAGCGGCAAGACCAACGACCAGTGGGGCTGGCTGGAATCGGTCTGATTTGCGAGGGACGAGTAGCTAGTAGCGAGGGTGCCGTGTTCAGCCGTACGGAAAGCTTGCCGTGATCGCCCTCGCTACTCGGCCCTCGCCCCTGCTTAACTAAACACAATACTGGCGATCGCACCATTCGCATCGGTGCGTGGACGCATCGACACATCCCAGCCGTAAAGCTCACACAGCCGGCGCACGATCGCCAGGCCCAGGCCTGCGCCGCTGCCGCCGGCGCCTTCACCGCGCACGCCACGCTGGAACAGTCGTTCGGCATCCTCCGGCTTGATGCCGGGGCCAGTGTCGATCACTTCGATGCGGCCCTTACCCACCTCGACCACGACACTGCCCTCGAGCGTGTACTTGATCGCGTTGCCAATCAGGTTGGTCAATGCGACCGACAAGACTGAGGCTGGCGCATTGACATTGACCGGTTCGTTGACCACCAGGTCAATGGTCAGTGGCTTGCCACGCATCTGCGGGCGCTGGCTTTCGATCACGTCGGCGGCGACCTTGCCGACCTCGGTGGTTTCGCCACGCGTCGGTCCACGCCGCTCGGCGCGCGACAGCAGCAGCAACGCCTCGATCAGCTCGGTCGCCTGCCGTGAGGCGCGCTCGATCCGCTTCAGGCGTTCGCTCAGCTTTTCCGTGAGGTCAGGCGAGCCCTGCAGTAATTCGGTGGTGCTGGCGATCACCGCCAGCGGCGTGCGCAACTCGTGGCTCACATCGGAATTGAACTCGCGATCGCGCTCGACCATTTCGGTAAGCCGCGCCGAATATTCGTCCAGCGCATGTGCCAGCTCGCCCACTTCATCGTCAGCGAAATGCGGTGCCAGCGGCTCGGCCTTGCCGTTCTTGCGAAAGTCGCGCAAACGGTTTGCCAGATCACTGACGGGCTTGAGCACCTTGCGCGAAAGCCAAACGCCAAGCGCCAACGAAAGCAGTCCGAACAGAAACACGGCGCCAATCACACTGATCAGCAATTGCTGCTTGCCGAGATCATCCCGGCTGACATCGTATTTGACGAACGCGATCAGGCCGTATTTGCGGCTGACGGCGAGCTTGTAGTGCTTCTGTCCGCCGTCATCGGCCTCGTAGACGTCATGCACGCCGACGGGCAATTCCTGCCAGGAAAGAGGTGCCTTGTAGATCGTTCGATCGCTCCAGCCCCAGCCCGTCATCAGCTTGGAATAGAACGGCTGACCCGGCGATTCATGCATTTGCTGAACGTAGCTGTCTGCATCCTGCTGCAATGAGGACACGACCAATTGATCTTCAACCTTGGCGCGCTCATAAAGCGCGGCCACGGCAAACAGCGCGCTGAGGCCAAAGCCGAACAGCGCGAACGAGACGATCAATCGAAAGCGAAGCTTACGCCTGGACTGCATCCGGCTCGACCATGCGATAGCCAATGCCGTGCCGCGTGTGGATAAGCGGCTTCTCAAACGGCTTGTCGATCGCCGCACGCAGGCCGTGGATGTGCACGCGCAGCGAATCGCTGTCCGGCAACTCCTCACCCCACACGCGTTGCTCCAGATCTTGCCGGGTAACTACGGACGGACTCGCTTCCATCAACGCCTGCAGCAATTTCAGGCCAATCGGGTTCAACTGGATCGACTTGCCCTCGCGATTCACCGTGAGCGTATCGAGATTGAAGGTGAGATCGGCCACCTTCAGCACGCGGCTCTGCGGGCCTTTGCCGCGCCGCGCCAGCACTTCCAGGCGTGCAGCAAGTTCCTGCAGCGCGAACGGCTTGGTCATGTAGTCATCCGCGCCGGATTCGAAACCGGTCAACTTCTGCTCCAGCGCATCGCGCGCCGTCAGCATCAGGATCGGTGTCTGCTTGTGCGCCTCGTGACGCAGCTTGCGCGCCACTTCCAGGCCATCCATACCGGGCAGCGTGAGGTCGAGCACGATCACGTCGAAATCGTGCACCACGGCCAAATGCAGGCCGGTGACGCCGTCGCCGGCAAAATCGACCACGTTGCCACGGTCTTCCAGATAATCGCCGATGTTGGTCGCGATATCGCTGTTGTCTTCGATCACCAGAACGCGCATGTATCACTCCTGCGCAGCCGGACATGGAGCGGCTGGGCTATAAGCTTAACAAGCTTAACAAGCTTGATGGGGGGAAGCGCATCGATCGCCGCTAGAAACTGAACGCGGCACCGCGCAGGCAAGAAAAAGGCCCAGATGCGCAGCTCGCCGCCGCCACACCTGGACCCAAGCTACAGCCCCGATACCGTCATCTGCCATCACCGAACCTTGGCGGTTGGAGTGTCAAGCAAATAGACAGTGCATGCTTTATAGGGTGTCCAGGGTTACGGTGTAGTTAACCCGTACCCGCTCCACCGTTAAGCAGCCCTGTGCGAATCGCCGCGGCACACGACCTCGAACGTCCACTCACTGCTGGCCGGCAAGCCCGCCAGCCCCGGTCGCATGCGAATCCGTGTCGCCAGGCGAGCGGCAGATCAGTGTTCCCGTTGCGATCTGGCAACCGACTCGCGCCTGAACACGATCGCCGACGTGCGCGCTCGATGACGCACCCCCTCTGCTGGCCGCGCTCAGCGTGAAGGCCAGGGTTTGACGGTATCGCCGCTGCGCCGCCACATCTGTCGGCAGTGCATATTTCCAGCCATGCATCGCCTTGATGGCCGCCTGATCGAACACGTTCGCGGGCTGCGCGCTGACCACGCGCAGGTCCCGCACGCTGCCATCAGAGGCCAAGCTGAACTCGACCACGACCTGCCCTTCGATACCCAGCGCCAAGGCGTTCTGCGGATATATCGGCTGGCTGATGCGAATCGGCGTTGGTAGCGCGGATGAGGCCGGCGGGTCGACTGGTTCGGCAACGCGTGCAAGTGACACGCCACGGCTCGGCACCAGGTCGGAAACCATCAACGCTGCCGGGCGCGGCATCACCAGAGTGGTCGTCGCGTCCCTCGCCAAAGCCGCTGCGCTCGTCATGGGGAGCACGGCCGGTGTATCCGTCAAGGGTGGTGCCAGCTCGGCACGCATCAACACCAGATCAGGCATATACCACGCGACGCGGAGCTGGCCCAAGGGCAGCCATGACGGCGCAATCATCGCCTGTAGCTGGATGATGGAATCGGTCAGGTCACGCTGCAGTTGGGCCTGTTTCCACTCCAGCCTCAGCGTAAGCGAAACCAGCACGGCCCCGAGTAGCACCGCAACAAAGCGGGCCGGTGCACGAGCACGGGTGGGCTCTTTCAAGGGCAGCACCAAATGCTGCACACGATCCAGCAATACACCGCCACTGGCGGCAAGCAGCAGCGAACCATGCCGCTCGCGCAATTCGCCCAGCTCAGCCAAAGCCGCCACAAACTCGTGTCGATCGCCGCCGCTCACCGAAAGTGCCAGCTCGTCGCTGCAGATTTCGCGTTCGTTGCGTACATCACGCGAAATCCAGTGCACCACCGGATGGTAAAAATAGATGGTCTCCAGCACGACCTGAAACAGATTGGCCAGTGGATCCCAGCGACGCAAATGCGCCAATTCGTGGGCGAGGATCAGCTCGACCTGCGCCACCGGAAAACTGCATGCCACCGCCATCGGCAACAAAATCACCGGCCGCATCCAGCCAACCAGGGCCGGCGTTGCGATCACTTTGCTGCACAGCACGGTGACACGTCGACGCAAGCCAAAGCGTTCAGCCATGCCGGTGACCCGCGCCTGCCACATCGGCGCCTGCTCGGCCATCCGTACCAGTGCCTTCAGCCCCCGCCATTGGCGCCACGCTCGCAACGACAACAACAGCACGCCGAATGACCACGCCAGCACCAGCCACGGCAAGATGGCGTCAAGCCCGCTATCCCATGCCCATGTACTGCCGGTCCAGGTACCGTCCGCCAATCCACTACCTATTGCTGCGCCGTCGATGGCTGCGGCCCGCGTGGCCGTCTCGGTAGCTGTCAGGAGAACCGGTGCAGGCGCTTCCAGCAGTCGCCACACCGTCAGCAATGGACACACGGCCAGCGCGATCAACATCGCCATGCCGAAGCGATAACGCGCCTCGCCGCGCGGCAATACTGCCCGCACGGCCCCATACACCAGGCCCAGCAGGACACCCTGCCAGACAAAATGTACGAGCGCCCAGCCGATCAGGTGTGCACTGGCGAGCATCAGCGGCAGGGCATCCATCACGGTGCGTCCTTGTCGAGCTTGTTCAACAGGCTGCGAATCGCGCGCAACTCCTCGCGACTGGCACGCTGGCTTCCCAGCGCATGCAGCACCAGCTGCGAGGACGAGCCATCGAACACTCGCTGCACGATATCCAGCAGGAATCGCTTCTGCGTGCGCTCTTTGCTGACCGCGGCACGGTAGACATGCGCACGTTGCGAGTCGTCACGTTCCACCAATCCCTTGGCGTGCATCACCTGCAACAGCTTCAGCGCCGTGGTGTAGCCGCTACCCTCGCCCAGGCGCAGCACATCGTGCACTTCCCGCACCGTACACGCATCGCGCGCCCACAGGATGTGCAGGATCTCCAGCTCCGCTTCGGTGGGTCTTGGTACACCAGACGCTTGTGCTTTCATGTCACTCCCACTTCGCAAAGGGGGTAGAGCGCGCTTCGCCAACCATCACGATTGCAAACCGTATTCAATGACCACTCTTGAGCTGGGGCACTTGTTGAGTGACATTCAAGTAATACTTGCTGTCACGCTGCTCCTGCTGAATTTGTCCGTAGGTCTTGCAGATCGTCTTGGGAATGTTCGATCCAATCGGCGCAATGTGCTCGCACACCAGACGGTTACTATCATTGTGCGTCAGGACCGCGTTAACGGCTTCCTGATCGTTGAACAGTTGAACCTTGGCATTCTCATCCATCTGAGCGACGGTGCCGTACTTGTCGAACAATGTCTGCATGGCACCGAATTGCGTATCAATCTTCGCACGGTCCGCATTGCTGGTGAACTCATAATGCCCACCGGGCAGCATCTGCTGATGCACGGCCGCGACCACCGCCGTGAAATCATCCTTGTTGTCAGCCTTGACTACGACCTCTGTCTTCGCCTGAACAATCCCTACCTGCAACAACACTGCGCCCACGGCTACGCCGATCAGCCAAGTCTTCAATTTCATGCTTTGCCACCCCCGATCAAGCCGCACCCCGACGCGGAGAACCTGATGCTTGATCTACCTGCGGTCGATCGTAAAACAGTCTTGAGAACGCTGTCAACGAAGATGTTCGTACTATCTTCTTCGTAGCTTGATCAGCCACCGGCGAGCGCCTGAAGCATCAACACATCGGCAGCATATACGGCCTTACCAACGCCATGCCAGCGACGCCTATTCGTCTTAACGCGAACTCCCCTGCTGCTCGCCGATGGACTGCGGCGAACCCGCTGGCGGGCGATCATTGTGCCCGCCAACCCTTAAAGGATGGATCCCGCTTCGACGGCCATCTCGTTGCAAGCCGTGCTCACCCGCCACGCTTCATCGAGGGCACTTGCTTAATGGTTTGCAGGTAATGCTGGTTGTCGCGCTGCCTGCGCTGAATTTCGCCGTAGGTGTGGCATGTCGTGCGGGGAATGTGTGACCCCAGTGGCGCGCCGTGCTCACACACCAGACGATCATTGTCACGACGGGTCAGTATCCCATTGACTTCCTCCTGATCGTTGAACAGTTGGATTTTCGTGTTCATCTCCATCTGGGCGACGGTATCGTGCTTGTCAAACAGTGCCTGCATATCGGCCAGGCGTGCGCTGACGGTGTCGTGTTCCTTGCTGTCGACAAATTCGAAGCGACCGCCGGAAAGCATCCCTTTCCGCACGATGATCGCGACGGCGGAAAATTCAGCCGCGTTGTCCGCTTTGAGTATCGTCTCCGTCTCGGACGCCTGGATAACTTCCACCTGCAGCGTCCCGCCAATGGCCAAGGCCAAGGCTATTCCGATCTGCCAAGTCGCCAGCTTCATGCCCCACTCCCCCGATCAAGCCGTATCCCCGAGACGGGGAGCCTGACGCAAGATCCAGACGTGGCCGAAGGTAGGCCAATTAATTTTCGGTGTCAACGAAGATCGTCGTACTATGTCTTTCGTAGAATTGCGATGCACAGCGTTTGCCGACGATGACCCCGGCCGCGTTGATACCACTGGCGATTTCGATGCCTTGCAGACCCGAGGACGCATTCACTTCAGCCAGCAATGGGCTTCGGTTGGAGGGCGCGATCAGCGCGATGCCGGTGCAGCCCTCACATTCTCTTTAACACCCCGCTCCACCTCAGCGGACCAAGGCATGTCCGATGGCGGTTCGTTACAGCGATTTTATTTCAGCTCACGATCTCAAGAAGAGGGAATCCACTTCAGTGACGACCATCATTTCAAGCCGCACTCAGAGGCCGCCGGCTCCCATATTGGGGTTCGGCACCTGTCTGAGAGTGGCCATGTAGTGAAGGGCATCGGCGCGCCGCAGTTCCGTTTCACGGTAAGCAAGGCAAGTCGTTCGGGGAATCAGAGATCCCAGCGGTGCATCCCGTTGGCACACCAGTCGATCGTCGTCACGACGGGTCAGGACCGCGTTGACGGCTTCCTGATCGTTGAACAGTTGAACCTTTGTCGGCATGTCCATCTGAGCGACGGTGTCGTGCTTGTCGAACAGCGACTGCATGTCGACCAGGCGCGCATTGACGCTATCGCGCTCCCTGTTGTCGACAAATTCGTAGCGGCCGCCAGGACGCATTTCCTTCTGCACAGCCGCAGCCACAGCGCAAAATTCGGCCTTGTTGTCTGCCCTGACGATCGTTTCCGTACCGGAGGGCTGAGCAGCCTCCACCGGAAATGTCGCGCCTACGGTCAAGGCCAAGGCGATATCGATCTGCCAAGTCTTCAGCTTCATGTCCACTCATCCGATCAAGTCGAATCCAGATGCGGGAAGCAATAGAGCCTGTTCAACGTAATCGACGTTTGGATGGCTATCCAGCAATGCCAGGACGACGATCCAAGACTTTCAACGAATAGTTTCGTACTACGCTTTTCGCAAAGCGACGCGTCGTGCCCGACCGTCGGTAGACGCGCCGTAGGTTTGGGCCTGGGTAAAGTCGATGATGGCACCGGCCACGTCGATGCCGGTGGCCTCTTCGATACCTTCCAGACCCGGCGAAGCGTTCACTTCAAGCAGCAACGGGCCGCGGTTGGAGCGCAGCAGATCGACGCCGGCGATGCCCAGCCCCAGCGCAGCAGCCGCGCGCACGGCAATACGCTTTTCCTCCGCGCTCAGGGTCGCAGCCACGGCCGTGCCGCCGCGGTGCAGGTTGGCGCGGAATTCGCCCGGGCTGGCATCGCGCTGCATCGCCGCCACTACCTTCTTGCCGACCACGAAACAGCGCAGGTCGCTGCCCTTGGCCTCGGCGATGAACTCCTGCACCAGAAAGTTCGCGTACAGCCCGCGGAACGCCTCGATCACGCTTTGCGATGCACTGCGTTTCTCAGCCAGCACCACGCCGGTGCCCTGGCTGCCTTCATTGAGTTTGATCACATGCGGCGGATCACCCAGCAGCGCCAGCACGTCGGCGGTGTCATCCGGATTGTCGCCGAACACCGTGACCGGCATGTCGATCCCCTGCGCGGCGAGAATCTGCAGGCAACGCAATTTGTCGCGCGCGCGCAATACGGCGTCGGACGGGTTGGGCGTGTACACCCCCATCATCTCCAGCTGGCGTAATACGGCGGTGCCGTAAAACGTGCTGGAGGTGCCGATGCGCGGTATCACGCAATCGATATCGCGCACTTCCTTGCCCTTGTAGCGGACCGCCACGGCGCCCGGCGCGATGCGCACGTAGCAGCGCAGGGGGTCGAGCACGCGCACCACATGGCCGCGTTCGCGTGCCGCTTCAACCAGCCGCTTGGTCGAATACAGGCGTGTGTTGCGCGACAGGATCGCAATTTTCATACAGGGGCCGTCAATTAATGGTCGGTGGCCATCAGCTGCGGCCGTGACTGGGTATAGGAAATTGCCGTGTCGACCACAAAGCGCCCGGTCAGGGCACTGCGGCCAAGCAACAGCGGAAACAGCATATGCCGGCGATCGGTCAAATTGATGTCGATGCTGAAACACTGACCGGCCAGCTGCACCTGTGTGCGGATAAACCAGCGCTCGGTGCGCCGACCTCCGGTATCGGTCACCGTGCGTCGGTCCAGCGCGGGTACCTCGCAGCAGACGTCCGCCGGCTGGCGTCGACTGGTATGCATGGTGAAGCGCAGCCAGGTGACATCGTCGCGCCGAAAGCTTTCGAGCGTATCGACATGCAGCGAACTGCTGCGCGCGCCGGTATCGAGCTTGGCCTTGAGCATGCTGATGCCGAGTTCTGGCAATGCGAGCCGTTCACGCCAGCCCAAAGTGATCAGATCTGCATTGACCAGATCTGCATGGATCAGATCTGCCATGTGAATTCGGGGTGCTCGGTGGGGATCGAGGGAGTGGAGCGGGTGAAGGGAATCGAACCCTCGTCAGTAGCTTGGGAAGCTACAGCTCTACCATTGAGCTACACCCGCTTGGCCGGCGGATGGTAACTCGGGACTCGCACGGTGGGAACTGCCCAGGAGCCTGTTTATGATCTCATCGTGGCTCGCGTTGCCGTTGAGTGGCCGCCACCCGGCAGCGCCCGGCTTGACCTGGCGCGCAAAACACCGACGACCGAACAGTGCATGAATCGCAGATGGCGGCCAGCTGAACCGGCCACGGCGCCACTCAGCGCAACCCAGTCGGCGCGGACTGATCCACGCGCATAATTCGGGCTGCCTCTGATCGTCATACCTTCAGAGTCGGGTTGCTGGACAGGCCCATGGGTGCGATCAGTTGATCCGGTCGCGCCGATTGTCTGGAGAACGCCATGCGCGCACTTGCCAAGGCTCTTGCTCCACGTCGCCGCCACTGGCGAATGATGGCGGCATGGTTGCTTTGCGCGGCAGCTGGTGTGGCCCAGGCGCCATCTGCCGCCACTGACCATGGCAGCGACCCACCAAGCCGGGCGGCGCGCTTGTCCTATGTCGCCGGCGACCTCGGCGTTTTGCCGGCCGGCGCGAAAGACTGGATCGGCGCAACCATCAACCGCCCAATGACCACGGGTGATCGCCTGTCCACTGGCCAGGACTCCCGCGCAGAACTGCAGCTCGGCGGCAGCACCATGCGCCTGGGCGCCCACACGAGCTTCGGCTTTCTTGCGCTGAACGATCAGCTGGCGCAGATCGAACTGACCCAGGGCACACTCAATCTCGCAGCACGTCAATTTGACCAGGGTCAGAGTGTCGAAATCGACACGCCTACGCTTGCGCTGGTGGTCGATCAGCCCGGCACGTTCAGGATCGACATCGGTGGCGATGGCCAATCGACCCGGGTCACGGTGCTCGACGGGAGTGCCATCGTGTACGGCGAGAACAACGCCCGGCACGACGTGGCAGCCGGCCACAGCTACGATTTCGGCGACCCCTCGTTCAACAATCTGGTGATTACCGACCTCGGCGGCGGCGACGCCTTCGACCGATGGTGCAGCGAGCGCGATCAGGGCTATGCGCAGTCCGCTGCCACCCAATACGTTTCCGAAGACGTGGTCGGTTATCAGGATCTGGACAGGTACGGCGATTGGCAGTCCGAGGACGATTACGGAGCCGTGTGGTTTCCGAACGATGTATCGGCCGGCTGGGCACCATACAGCGACGGTTGTTGGGTGTTCATCGCGCCGTGGGGCTGGAGCTGGGTCGACGCCCTGCCGTGGGGGTACGCGCCCTTCCACTATGGTCGCTGGGCCTACATCCACCATGCCTGGGGCTGGATCCCCGGGCCACGCCTGCGGCGCCCGGTCTATGCACCGGCGCTGGTCGCGTTTATAGGCGGCGGTGGTTGGGGCACATCGATCGGCGGCGGCGGACGGCCCGTAGGCTGGTTCCCGCTTGGCCCTGGCGAGATCTTCAACCCGTGGTACCGGGCTAGCGGCCGCTATTTCGCGAACGTCAATCTGGCCAATATCAATCCGGTGCGTGGCAACGCCGGCATGCTGATCAACAGCATCAATAGCCACTATGCGGATTTTCGCAACGGCCGCAGCGTGCCGAATCCAAACTTCGTCAACCGTAGCGCACCACACGGCCTCACTGTCGTTTCCAGTCAGAGCTTCGCCAGCGCCAGCTCGGTGCGACGCAATCTGTTGCAGGTCGATCCACACCAACTCACTGCAGCACCGGTACTCGCCGGTGCTGGCGTGCATCCGGACGCGGCCAGCCTGGGGCGGCCGCGCAGCGCAAAGGCACGCCCGTTGCCAGCGGGCGGCTTCCAGCGCCAGGTCATCGCACGCCAGGCACCGGCCTCCAGCCTGGCATCCGCCTCGCTACCGGGTTTTGCGCCGCAGAGCGCCAGCAATGTCCGTGTGCTGACAGCAGCAGCACCCACCACGACGTTCCATGGCCCGACGGCACAGCAAACGCCAGTACATAGCGCGCTGCCCAACTCCGGCCCGTCCGGCGCCCGGTTGAACTCTGGCCCATTGCCGGCGGCGCCCCATGTGCAGCCGGACAACACGCAGCGACCTGGGGTGAGCTTCATCAGCAGTGCTGACGAGGATCGCCAGCGCGCCGAGTTTCCGAGCACGGGCCTGCCGCAGGCACCCCATGTCGAACGCGTCAGCCCGGGCCAACCCCAGCCGGCCGAAGAACGTGAACAGCAACGCTACGAAAGCGCCCGAAACATGCACGACAACGTGCCGGCCCCGACTTACCGCATGCCGACGCCGCAGCCGTACTACGAGCCGACAACGCGCCCCATGCCGCCGCAACAAGCTTCCCAGCAAGCTCAACCGTCGCCGTCCGCTGCACGAGGTGCGCCTCAGCCACCCGCGCGCGCGCAACCGGGTAATCAACCCAGTCGTGGATACAGCGACGATGCAAAGCATTGAGGCCTGTCGGCGCGCATGATGGCAAGCGACGGACCCGCACCCGCACCATGCGAACGCCTCTGCGAGGCCACGGCATGGAGGCCGCCACCGGGCAATCCGGCTAGAATGCGCGAATGTCCATCACGCTCAATGGCAGTCCGCTCGACTGCATTCCGCATACCACGATCGCCCAGCTGCTCGATCAAGCCGGCTACGCCGGTCGCCGCGTCGCGGTGGAAGTGAACCGCGAGATCGTTCCGCGCAGCCAACACACCACCCACACGTTGGTCGACGGCGATCAGATCGAGATCGTCCACGCGATCGGCGGCGGCTGATCAACCGCGCCGTATTTTTCGACAGGCAAACTCGCACCATGAACATCAAGACCTACGATACCCCCGATCCGCTGTTCATCGCTGGCAAAAGTTACGGCTCGCGCCTGCTCACCGGCACCGGCAAGTACAAGGATTTCGACGAAACCCGCCGCGCCTCGCAGGCAGCCGGCGCGCAGATCGTCACGGTGGCGATCCGTCGCGTGAACCTCGGTCAGGACGCTGGCCAGCCCAACCTGCTCGATGCGTTGCCGCCAGATGAGTTCACCTTGCTGCCGAACACCGCTGGCTGCTACAACGCGGCCGACGCGGTGCGCACCTGCAAACTGGCGCGCGAACTGCTGGACGGCCACAAGCTGGTAAAACTTGAAGTGCTTGGCGATCAGCGCACGCTGTTTCCCGATGTCGTGGAAACGCTGAAGGCTGCCGAGATCCTGGTCGCCGACGGTTTCGATGTCATGGTCTACACCACCGACGACCCGATCCTGGCCAAGCGCCTCGAAGACATCGGCTGCGTCGCGGTGATGCCGCTGGCCGCGCCGATTGGCTCGGGCCTCGGTATCCAGAATCGCTACAACCTGCTGGAGATCATCGAGAACGCGAAGGTGCCGATCATTGTCGACGCCGGCGTGGGCACCGCGTCCGATGCAGCGATCGCGATGGAGTTGGGCTGCGACGGCGTGCTGATGAACACCGCGATCGCCGGCGCACGGGATCCGGTGCTGATGGCGCATGCGATGAAGCTGGCGATCCAGGCCGGTCGTGCGGCGTTCCGCGCCGGGCGGATTCCGCGCAAGCGCTACGCCTCCGCTTCATCGCCGATCGACGGCACCATCGGCTGATCCACATTGCTCTCCCCTGCTCCAGGGAGAGCTAAAGTGCCGAGACACGCTGTTGTGCCTCTCGCCCTGCTTGCAGGGCGAGGCTGGGAGGGGGTGAAGCTGTTGATCCTCATGGCGAAGAGCACCCCCTCACCAACCCTCCCCTGCGAGCAGGGGAGGGAGCCCGAAGCTCCAGGATTCCCATGACTGACACACCCGACCAAAACGACACCGGCGCCCTGCATCACATGCGCCGCATCCGCAGCTTCGTGTTGCGCGAAGGGCGTATGACGCCGGCGCAGCAGCGCGCGTTTGACGAACACTGGGCGCGCTACGGCATCGACTATCGCGGCGACGCCAGGGCGCATGATTTCGTGGCGAGCTTCGGCCGCCAGGCACCGCTGGTGCTGGAGATCGGTTTCGGCAACGGTGAGGCATTGGCCTGGGCCAGTGAGCACGATCAGGCACGCGACTTCATCGGAGTCGAAGTGCACGGCCCCGGCGTCGGCCGACTGATGAACGCGCTGGCCGCACGCGAGGCAAACAACGTTCGTCTATACCGGCACGACGCCGTGGAAGTGCTGCAGCACGAGATTGCGCCCGGCACACTGGCCGAAGCGCGCATCTGGTTTCCCGATCCATGGCACAAGAAGCGGCATAACAAGCGCCGGCTGATCCAGAGCGAATTCGTCGCCCTGCTCGCCTCGCGCATGGCACCGAACGGCCTGCTGCATCTGGCCACCGACTGGCAGGCCTATGCCGAGCACATGCTCGAGGTGATGGAAGCCGCGCCCGACTGGCGCAATCAGCTCGGCCCCGGCCAGTACGCCGAGAAGCCCGAGTGGCGCATCGAAACCCACTTTGAACGACGCGGCCTGAAACTCGGCCACGGCGTGTGGGACCTGCTCTATCGCAAATCCTGAGCGGGTCACGAAACTCCAGCATTCCTTCAGTGCGTCGTCGGCGCATTCCCGTGCGGCTGCGATTCACCAGCAAGGATGCTGGCCCGCTTATACTTGGGCGATCCAGCCAGGGACGAATCGACGCAGCGTGAAGCTTCCACTGCCCCGCCGTATCCAAAGTTGCCAGCCGCCCTTCCGGGACGCGCGCTAGTGGGACTCTCGCTCACCCCCGAAATGATCATGGTACTCGGGCTGGTGGGCTTCACCATGCTGATGCTGGTGCTGGAGTGGATCCGCGCCGACATGGTGGCGTTGCTGGTGGTGGTGGCGATCGGCCTCACCGGGTTGATTCCTTCCGACCGCGTGTTCAACGGCTTCGCCGGTAACGCGGTGATCGCGATCATCGCGATCATGATCATGGGTGAGGGGCTGGACCGCGCCGGCGTACTCAACCTCACTGCGCGCTTCGTGATGCGCATGGCGCGTGGCGTGGAATCGCGCCTTGGGCTGGTGATCAACCTGGTGGCCAGCCTGTTCAGCGCGGTAATTCCCAGCCAGGCGCTGGCGGCGCTGATGATCCCGGTCAGCAGCCGCTTGTCCGCGCGTACGGGTGTACCGATTTCGCGATTGCTGCTGCCGATGGCGTTCTGCATCCTCACCGCAACCAACACCACGCTGATCGCGAACTCACCGCTGATCGTGCTGAACGACCTGATCGCCAGCGCCAACGCAAACCTGCTGCCGGGTGCGCACACGATCCCGAAGTTCGGCCTGTTCAGCGTGACCCCGGTGGGCCTGGCGCTGTCGCTGGTCGGCGTGCTGTATTTCTATTTCTTCGGCCGCAAGCTGTTGCCCGGCCACGAAGATGAACGGCTGAAGGTCACCCCCGGCCGCACCGAGAGCTACTTCGCCGAGACTTATGGCATCGGTGGCGAAACCGCCGAGCTCACCGTCACCGCGGAAAGCCCGCTGGTCGGCATGAGCATCGGCGAGGTCGAGCAGTTGTACGACGCGCCACTGATCCTGGCGATCAAGAGCGGCAACGATGCGCGCATGGCGCCACCGGCCGATCATGTGATCTGGGTCGGCTCGGTGCTTGGTGTGCTGGGTCCACGTGAGCAGCTTTCCAAGTTCGCCAACAATCAGCTGTGCCGGCTGTCGACCCACATGCGCCAGCTCGGCGAGTTGTTCAATCCGACTCGCGCCGGCATTTCCGAAGTGGTGATTCCGCCCGTCTCGCGCTTCATCAAGCAGACCGTGGGCGACCTGCGCTTGCGCAAGCGTTTCGGCATCTCGGTGCTGGCAGTCACCCGCGGTGAACAGGTATTTCGCGACGACGTGCGCGGGGTCAGCCTGCGCGCTGGCGATACCCTGGTGTTGCACAGCAACTGGCGCGACTTGTCACTGGCGGCGGAAGACAAGGATCTGGTCGTCGTCACCGACATACCGAAAGAGGAGCAGCGCCCCGGCAAGATCTGGCAGGCGGTGGGCTTCTTTGTGCTGGCCAAGTGCCTGGCGCTGTTCACCCACCTCGACCTTTCCGTAGCCATGATGACCGGCGCGATCGGCATGCTGCTGACCGGCGTGCTGAACATGGACGAGGCTTACAAGGCGATCAACTGGAAGACGATTTTTGTCACCGCCTGCCTGATTCCGCTGGGCTGGTCGATGGACGCCACCGGCACCGCCGCCTGGATCGCGCAACAGGTGCTGCAACACATGGGCAGTAGCTCGCACTGGTTGCTGCAAGCGTGCCTGGCCATACTCACGCTGCTGTTCTCGCAAGTGATGTCCAACGTCGGCGCTACCGTGATGATGGTGCCCATCGCGATCAGCGTGGCGGTCGCCACCGGCGGCAACCCGTCGGCCTATGCGTTGATCGTGGCCGTGTCCTCGTCCAACACCTTCCTGCTCAGCTCCGGTCACCCGGCGCTGATGATGGTCACCGGCCCCGGTGGCTATCGCGGCAAGGACTTCCTGCGCGTCGGCCTGCCGCTGACCCTGATCGTGCTCGTGGTCACCCTGATCGCGATCAACCTGATGTTCCGCTGAAGGCGGCATAAGCCCTCGGGTAGCCGAGTGCGCCCATCTGAGGGCCAGGTCCCGACAGTCAGGTTTTCCCGCAAAGCTTATGTGGCGTGATGCCGGTCACATGGTAGGATCTGAATCTGAGACGCGGCACACATTCGTTCCCGAATAAATATGCGCGTGTGGGCGCTTTGGGGCGCGTATCCCGCTTTGAAAATGCCGCCCGCAAGGAAGGCTTTCTTGAGAAATTTAAAAAAAATAATCAAGGGAAATTAATGGGGAATACACGGATGTTAATGGCTTGCCTTCTCGCAGCCCTCACTACCGCGGCCGCGATTATTATCCTGCGCCAGCTGGCCGAACCGCTGGGCTTGGTCGACCGGCCGAATGACCGCAAGCATCACGACGGGAATGTCCCCCTGATCGGTGGCCTGGCGATGATCGCTGGCCTGCTTGCGGGTGCCGCCTGGTACGGTCAGTTTCATCACTTCGCCCAGATTCTTCTCGGCACTTCGCTCGTACTCGCCGTGATGGGTACCTTGGATGACCGCCATGACCTGAGCGTGCGTGTCCGTCTGGCGGTGCAGACCGCAGCCATTCTCACTGTGATAGCTACCACCGGTGTCTATATCCACACGCTGGGACATATTTTCGGCTACCAGCTGGAACTCGGCTGGCTGGGCATACCGCTCACCGTTGCCGCGGTCATCGGCCTGCTGAACGCGTTCAACATGATGGACGGCATTGACGGTCTCGCAGGTGGGCTGACCTTGGTCAGCATCGGAGCGATCGCGCTATTCACCAGGGCGGCCCCATTGCATGGGTCACTAGTGATGATGGCGTTGTTGGCCACCGCCGTGCTGCCCTATCTGGCCGTCAACCTGGGCTTCCTGGGCCGCAAAATCTTCATGGGTGATGCCGGCAGCATGGTCGTTGGTTATCTGCTGGCCTGGACGCTGATCCATCTGAGCCAGGAGCCCGGAACACGCCTGTCACCAGTCGACGTATTGTGGTGTGTCGCCTTGCCCGTCCTCGACACCCTGGCAGTGATGTATCGGCGTTTGCGCGAAGGCAAATCACCGTTCAAGCCAGATCGGGGACATATCCATCACATTTTGCTGCGTGCCGGGCTCGGTTCACGCGCCACGCTGATTGCCCTTATCGCACTAGCTGCCGCCATCGCATTCCTAGGCAACGTGGCTGGTTCACTCGGTGCCGGTGCCGGCTCCAATCTGGCGGCCTTCTGCATCCTTATGGGTGTCTACACCGCGACCGTCACGCGGATCTGGGCGCGGCAGGAAGCGCGCCACGTGCAAACCACTCGCACGTTGGCAGCCAACGACCCCGATATCACTCTGATCGGCACTGCGCGGAATACTTGCATAAACAGAGTACAGAGCGAGGCACGAAGCTCAGTGGCGGAGTAGTTCACTGCGCCATGCGCGTGCCTTGTCGCAAATGCTGACAAGGGTCCGTCGCCCCTTGAATGTCATGTGGCGAGATGGAGAGCGGGCAGCAGTTCCCGATATACATCCATGGTGCGCTGAATAACGATACGCTCATCGAACTCTGCGTGTGCCTTGGCACGCGCCGCTTCCCCAAGACGCAGTGCAAACTCCGGATCGTCTTGCAGCTGCACGATGGCCTGAGCCAATGCATCGCCATCGCGCACCGGAACCAGCAACCCATCGATACCGTCGGACACCACTTCGCGGCAGCCAGGTACATCGGTAGTGACCAAGGGCAGCGCGCAAGCAGCCGCCTCGATCAATGACTTCGGCAAACCCTCTCCATAGTAGGTGGGTAACACCACGACATCGACAGAACCGAACAGCTTGGCCATATCATCGACATGGCCAAGCCAGGTGAGCAACCCCTCGTCAACCCACGATCGTATCGTCTGCTCCGGCACTGCGTCTGGGTTTCCGGGGTCAGGAGCCCCCGCCAAAATGAATTCGATTCGGCGACCCTGTGCAAGCAACTGTCTCGCCGCAACCACGTACTCACCGATACCCTTGTCCCACAGCAAGCGTGCTGCAAGCAAAACACGCAGGGGTCGATCAGCGCCGGCCTCTGTGGCTCGAGTAAACCGCGTGCAATCAACGCCCGAGCCACGTATCAAGCGTATACGTGTCGCAGCAATCAGCGCGGCCCGCTCGAACAGCGCGACATCGTCTGAATTCTGCAGGATCAGTCGTGCGTTCTCGCCATCCAACGCCAGACGCAACATGCCGCGCACCACAGGACGCAGAACCTGAGCCTTCAGATCTGAACTGCTGAAAACATAGCCCATACCCGCTACAGCACTGACCCGAGCCGGCACGCTGGCGAATCGTGCCGCGAGTGAACCATAGATTGCACACTTGACGGTGAAGCCGTGGACCAGCGCGGGTCGCTCCCGCCGAAACAAACGGATCAACTGCCACAGCAAAGCAAGTTCCCGCAGCGGATTGAGGCTGCGCCGCTCCATTGGCAACGGCTCCCACCGCAAACCAAGCTCACGCAACCTCGCACCATAGGGGCCCGGCGGAGAAATCAGCAGCAGCTCGTGCCCTGCATCACGCAAACCCACGGCTAGTGATCGCCTGAAATTGTAGAGATACCAATCGGTATTGGCGAACAGAATAATTTTTGTGCCCATGCTCTACAGATCGCTCCTTCGACTCAGCCGCAGTGAATCCATTTCGCCAGCGGTCGATATTTGCGATTGACCAACTGGCAGCCTACTAGTTACCTGTTTCATTGGAACTCAATCTTATATTCTGCGCGCCTTCTTCAACCATGATATCGCTGGAAGCGCCGCCAAGAAGCATTTTCTTTACGGTCGACCGCACTGACACCCCACGCAGGTTCCCGGTGATTTTATTCGACGAGATCATGCAGTCCCGCGCATTTTTATATATATAAACGCCATAGCCGGCATTATCCAAAATCTGAACGTTCACGACTTCACAATTCGACGCGCCCGCCACGCTAACCCCATTTTGTCGATTACCCGCACTAACCCCACCTTCGATCGTGCTGCTTCTGATCTGCGCACCCGATATCCCACTAGCGGAAAACACAATGCCATCGCCTTGGTTGCCTCGTACAGCGCAATTGACGATGCGCACATTCTCGACGATTTCGCCCGCGTTGGGCTCAAGGTCAACGCCCGCCGCTGGCGCCGTGCCATTTGTATTGTTGAATTCGCATTGCTCGACCAACGCGCCGCTGCACGCGACAATCGAAAGACCCTGCCTGCGATTTTGTTCGGCAATCACACGGCGGAGCGTGATGTCGGAACAGGTGCCGGATGCGATGCCGGTCGAACTACCCACATAGATACCATCGCCCCAGCATTTTGAAATATGCATGTCATCGAGCAGCACCGCATGGCTACCGCGGATATCCACGCCCATGCCCCATTCGCCGGCAGTGCCTAAGTGCTGATCCCGATCACCGATCAAGCTGCCGCCTGAAATGATGACGTTGCTGACATTCTTGATCTGCAAAATCGCATAGTTAGTTGCCGAGTTTGGCTTGGCGCGCAGCACCGCGCCCGACAACAAACGGAGATTCACATGGCTACGCAGGCTCACCGATCGAACGGGATCAATTAAGTAGTCTCCTGCGGGCACAATTACTTCGCCTCCGGTCGGTGGCAGCTTGTCGATCGCTTGCTGCAACAGCGCCGTGCAATCCGCTCCCGGCACCACTCCTGCAGCATGCCGATCAACGATTACACACGCTCCCGTCTGCCCGAACGCACGATCAAATGGAAGCGTCGTCCACAGGCAAACTGCCGCGGTTAACTGACCCGTATGCAGAACGAATGCTCTTCGCTTTTGATCGATCATGTATCTACCTCTCGAATATAAAGGCAAGCGCCTAAAAAAGCAGGTGACCAGGCAACCTGTCAGATAAGCGCACTGATCGAGCACATGTGACGAACCCTTTACCCCCCCCAAATTCCCGACTCGCCAGACACCCGCATTACATTCATCTCATTGTAAACATCCATCCACTTTTCGACAGTCGATTCAATCGAAAAGTGTTCGCAAATACGGGCGCGCGCCCTACTCCCAAGAGCAACTTTGTCCTCCCGCGACAACGTGAGGGCCTCCTGCAGAGCATCGGCCAACCCTTCGGCATCGCGCGGCCTGACTAGAAACCCACAGTCATTCACCACTTCAGCCACGCCACCACAATCGGTCGCCACCACAACTCTTTCGCATGACATGGCCTCGGCTACCACCAGCCCAAATCCTTCCCACGCAGACGGCAGCACAAATACGTCTGCCGCACTCATAAGCGAAGGAATGTCACGCCTCAATCCAAGAAGTCGAAATTGGCTGACACCCAGTCCTTCCGCTTGCATCATCGATACCAACTGGTTTCGCAATGGTCCTTCGCCCACCACTACCACCACTGCGTCGATCTGCCGCTCGAGCAGCGCTGCGGCTGCACGAATAAGGCAGGGATAATCTTTCGGTGGCAAAAGCCGCCCCACAGCAAGCACCAATGAATCCGCCTCGCCCAGACCAAGCTCTGTGCGTATTCGCACGCGCTCCGCAGATGAATAACTATATTTCTTAACATCGATGCCATTGTGGACAACTTTCATTCGGCCAAATGGAACGGCACGCCGGCGCTCAAATGCAGTCACCGCGCGGTGGCTGACATTCGTTGAAAGATCAGCCAGCGAATCAGTCAACCGGTATGCGCACATACGCCACCAACCTCCTTCATTGGTGCTGTGCGCTGTATTGATCAACCACGGAAGAGCGATGAATAAACGCGCGAATCTAGTAAAAAGATTGGCGTGCACCATGTGACTGTGAACGATATCGGGACGGAATCCTTTCACAAGGCCAGCAAACAAGCGCAGCGCGCGGATAGCTCCCAAGGGACGTTTCGACATATTGATGGGTACAACACGTACTGCCGTCGATACTGGGCGTAGCTGCACGGGACCAGTCAGGTAGGTCAGAACCACCTCATGTCCGAGCTCGGCAAATGCATCCGCCAAATCGACAACTTGCCGCTCAGCGCCCCCCATTCCAAGGCCCGTAATTACAAGAAGTATTCTCACGCCATAAACCCAAGTTCAGAACGCGAATGGTGCGCGTTCTTGGCAAAAGCACCTGCTGGAATCATTTGTAGAATCATGACCGTCGCGCTCGATCGCGGCAATACAAAAGCCATCCCAGCGGAGCCCACCGATACGGGCATGCGCGTCGCATGCCCATGCGGCCAATCTGCACTGCGTGGAACCGATATCGCCACCAATTGATAGCTGCCCGCACACGCAGCCGCCAGGGCATTGGCGCCACAAATGCGACGGCATAGAGATCCATGGCACCAAGCGGTGCTTGAGCGCGCAGTCGAGAACTTCTTGCGGATAGCCCGTCGGGTTGGTACTCACATACCGTCCATTCTCGATCCACAAAAAGGGTCAGACACGTTCGATCCAAGCTATGCCACAACCATGACTCGGCCATGAACCGCTCATCGGTGTGTTCTGGAAATGCATGCCGGCACAAACAAGAAACTTTGACCATTGCGGACGTATCGAAGCCACGCTGCCGTCGAAGCCAATCAGCATATTTACCTGGGTTGGGGTTTGCTAAAAACGCAACCGGCTGGGTCCCACGCGTAAATCGTAACAATCCGCGCACGACGCCGATTTCAGTTTTGTCGTCGAGATTGCGTATCACCCGCAACATATCACCAACCGCACCATCAACTAGCCAATCATCACTATCCAGGAATAGCATCCACCCGCCGCGCACCTCACGCGCTGCAAAATTAATTGCTCGGTGCTTACCTCCATTGGGCACGTACAGACTCCGCACTAAGTCAGGCCGTGCTGCTTTAAAGCGCTCGATAATTGCCGGAGTATCGTCGGTGGAACCATCATCGATGATCAGCCACTCTACCGGGTCACCGGCACCCACTTGTTGTTGAATGGAATCAAATAGGCGCGGCAACAAATCTGCGCGATTGAAGCTAGGGGTGAAGATCGTGAGGATGATGGAATCGGATGATGTCATTGCAACCATTCCGGCATGGGGATGTAGTTTCCCGTATATAGCTGCAGCATGACCAAGTTAAGTGACATGACTGACAACATGAAGACCGTCATCAGGCTACGACTTTGAGACTCTCGTACCTGCATGAATACCACCAGTGGCATCAAGTACCATGAAAAATCGGCAAAACGGTTGGCGAAAGGTGCGAATGAAAACAGTTGGTAGATGATGTTGAGACTGAGATATAACGACAGCCACCAACCACACCCGCTGTAATCAAAACTTCTAACACGCTGGCGCAGTACCCACGCAGTCAACAGAGGAACCAACGAAAAAGCAAAAAAGTCCAGGCGGAACCCAGCACGGTAACCAAACTGATCAGCACTCTCAAAATAGACCTGGTAGCGGTCCTGGAGCGAAATCGCGGAGGGAAGTGCGGACATCAAGTTCTGATTGATGCCGCTCATCGACAGTCCGATGGCCACTGACAATGCACCCAACACTAGCCCCCAACGCAAGCGCTGACTGGAAATGCAAAGGCACATGAGCTGATGCAGTACAACAACGCCCACAGCCAACCACATGCCTGAATGCCAAAATGGTGTGAGCAGCAACCATATCCATGCTTTGCGTCTACCCTGTGCGAAACTCACTAAGGCGACAAGCATGAAAACCATGCCAAGCCCCTGTCGGATCCCGTTGTTCGCATAGTTGATAAAATCCGGATATGCGACATAGACCATAACCAGCGCACAAGCTTCCAAACGCCCTAGAAGCCGACGCAACGCGAGCACGAATAGCCCCAGGTATACCAGCAATGTAGAGCCAAAAAGCAACCATGATGCAGTCCCCAACTGTCCCACAAGCCACACATACGCGGCAAAAAACAAGTCGAAAGACCCATACACAGCGGCCTGAACCATTCCCAGGTCACGTAGTTCGAGAAAATATTCGTAGTACTGCTGCGAATCTCCCATTACTGAACGCGTCGCCATGGACAAGAACAATATGAGCAGCGTCAAGCCGGTGACGAGCATAAGCCCCGCACGGGCACCCGCTTCACCACGTCGCTTAAATTGCGCTGTATCAAACAGCGCAATGAAACATACGCAGAGCAATAGGTAAGGTATAAGAAGAAAGTGCATACAGTCGCCTCAAGTAAATGACTGTCTGGAGGCGCCCCGTAGGCAGGTTCGCACAATAAACGTGACCAACATGGGCGTACTCACCCGGTACGCCAGGGGCAAATACAATAAATAGGTAGTGCGCAATTCATTCGATCACCCGGCGAACAGCCTCTAGATATCGCAACCCCCATTTGGTATCGGGCTCAAGATAGTTACCCTCCGCCCATTCATTCCATGACTTCAAAAATATAATCTTGTGCTCCGGGTCATTGTTTTCCACGGCCTTGACTGCGTCGCGCAAATGCGTCTCGAAGAGCTCAGGCGTCGAATTTGCAAGCACAAGACCCTTGCGCCCCTTCCGAGGCGTGTTGTCCCAGTTAGGATAGACGCAGGGGTACGCCTTACAGCCAAAGCGATGTAAATCTGGAATAAGATGCCGTACTGCGTCTTCATACTCAATAACTCGCGGCCCACCAATAGAGAGCCTTCTTTTTACTCCCCA
>Ga0302220_10000805_pt1 | contig 25533 bp, 17 predicted proteins | sample II_Palsa_E1_3_FD_194572 | JGI IMG/M metagenome (GOLD analysis project Ga0302220, IMG submission 194572) | Peat permafrost microbial communities from Stordalen Mire near Abisko, Sweden - II_Palsa_E1_3 | ecosystem: Environmental > Terrestrial > Soil > Palsa > Peat permafrost | place: Sweden...
CAATTCGGGACTTGTGATCGCAACGAGCGTGGGCTACGTCGTGATCCCGACGCTGGGATGGCGCTGGATGTTCGGCATTGCGGGTGTTGGCGCGATGATTGTCTGGGCGCTGCGTCACAGCATGCCCGAGTCGCCGCGTTGGCTGGAGTCCGTCGGCCGGCTCGACGAGGCCGAGCGCACCGTGAGTGCAATTGAAGCGGAGGTCGCGAAGCAGCGCGGGCCGTTGCCCGAATGCGCGCGCACGCAGAATCTGGAAGTTCCGCAACTGCCGTTCAGCGCGCTGTTTCGGCGCGGCATGATCGGCCGTACATTGACCGCTGCCCTGACCGCGATCGCGGTGAATGTTGCGGTGTACGGCTTCGTGGCGTGGCTGCCGACCTTCTTTGTAAAGGAAGGGCGCGACGTGGTGACATCGCTTGGCTTCACCACGCTGATGTCGTTCGGCGCTCCGTTTGGCGCGGTACTGGGCTTCCTCAGTGCGGACCGTCTGGGGCGAGCGAAGGGCCTGGTGTTCTTCTCGGTCATGACAATCGTGCTTGGCTTCATCTATCCGCAGATGGTCGCCAACGCCGCGATTGCCTGTGTCGGTTTCGTGCTCGTGAGCTGCATTTTCGCGATCGTCACGCTGGGTCTTTTTGGCTATGTGCCTGAGTTGTTCCCCACCGCATTGCGCTTGCGGGGAACGGGCGCGGCAGGCGTGTGCGGCCGGCTTGCATCAATGACCACGTCGTATATTGCCGTCCTGCTGTATGCCCAGTTTGGATTGTTCGGTGTGCTTGGCATGGTATCCGGGGTGCTCATCCTGTTGATCGTGGCTATCGTTTCGCTGGGTGTGGATGCGAATCAGTATTCGCTCGAAGCGGCGTCGCCGGATGAAGACGCACTCGACTCCAACCTCGATTTCAAGCAAGGAGGAATTGCACGGTGAACCCAACTTCCATCTCCGCCGCGCTTGCCCGCTTCACGACGAACCTGAAATTGTCGGATGTACCGCAAGCGGTACGCGAACGCGCAAAGCATCTGATGCTCGATAGCATCGGCCTTGCATTCGCGACGACGACCTTCAATTATTCACGCATCACCCTGGCTGCCATGCAGGAACTCGGCAACGGCCGAGCGTCGGTCTTCGCGCATTCGGAACGTCTCGCCATGCGCGACGCGATGCTCCTGAACGGTGTTTTGATCCATGGCCTCGATTTCGACGACACCCACGCACGCGGCGTGATCCATTCGACCGCCAGCGCCTTGCCCTGCGTGTTTGGTCTCGGCGAGCGCGAGAACGCGAGCGGCGCCGATCTTCTCACCGCCTATCTTTGTGCGATGGAAGTCTCCACGAGAGTAGGTGCTGTTGCGCAAGGCGGCTTCCACAAGGCCGGTTTTCACCCGACAGGACTCGCCGGCGCGTTCGGCTGCACGCTGGCCGCCGCGCGCCTGCTCGGGCTCGACGAAGCGCGAGCGACGCATGCCCAGGGAATCGCGCTATCCATGGCGTCAGGCAGCCTTGAGTTCCTGCAAGACGGCGCGTGGACCAAGCGTCTGCATCCGGGCTGGGCTGCCGTCAGCGGCACCGTGGCGGCCTCGCTGGCCAAACATGGCTTCGTAGGGCCGGGCGCGCCGTACGAAGGCCGCTACGGCCTCTATGCGCTGCATCTGAACGATGACGCGTTGCCGGATCTTTCCATCGCGACAACCGGGCTCGGTGATCAATGGGAAATTGATCATGTCGCGCTCAAGCCCATTCCCGCTTGCCATTTCACGCATGCTTCGTCGGACGCCGCGGTCGAGCTGCACAAGCAGCACGGACTTACCGGCGATGAAATCGAGAACGTGATCGTGCGCGTGCCGGGTCCGACCGTGGACGTGGTCTGCGAGCCGGTATCGAACAAGAAGCGGCCGGCGAACAGCTACGACGCGCAGTTCAGCATTCCGTACATCGTGGCGACCGGATTGCTCAAAGGACGCTTCACGCTCGACGATCTCGACGACGCTTCGCTCGCCGATCCGGCGGTGTTGTCGCTCGCGCAACGCGTCAATTACGAGGTCGATCACGAATCCACATTCCCGCGCCACTACACCGGCGAGGTGATCGTCTTCACGCGCGACGGGCGTCGTCTGGTCCAGCGTGAAGCAATCAATCGCGGCTCGTCTGACCGGCCGCTCAGCAACGACGATATTGTCGCCAAGTTCTTCGACAACGCCCAGCGCGCGGTCTCGCACGAACGTGCCGCTCAAGTCCGCGATGCGGTTCTCGATCTCGATCGTATGCCGGTGTCCACGCTCGCAGGTGTGCTGCGTCGTCCCGATTGAACCGTCCTCGTTAATCAATGCTTCACGCCTTCAAGGCAGGAGATTTCATGGCTACCATTGATGTAGAAAAGACCGAAACAGCGGAAGAGGCGAAGGCTAACGAAGTGTTGATTCTCGACATGCTCGACCGTTTTCTCAGGACCGAAGTCAAGCCGTACGTCCACGCGCTCGAAGCCGCCGACGAATACCCGCACGAGATCGTCGAGAAAATGAAGGACATGGGGTTGTTCGGTTGCCTGATCGCTCAGGAATATGGGGGGTTGGGTCTGTCGACATCGACGTACGCGAAGATAGTCGACCGGATCTCGGCAGTGTGGATGTCGGTGAGCGGCATCATCAATTCGCATTTGATCATGGCGATGACCGTGCAGCGCAACGGCACCGCAGAGCAAAAGAGCACCTATCTTCCGCGCATGGCAACGGGTGAATTGCGCGGCGGCATAGGCTTGACGGAACCGGATTGCGGCACGGATCTGCAGGCGATCCGTACGGTCGCACGTCGCGAAGGCGATGAGTACGTGGTCAATGGCAGCAAGACCTGGATCACGAACAGTCTGCATGGCAACGTGCTTGCGCTGCTGGTGAAAACCGACCCCAAGGCGGAGCCGCGCCACAAGGGCATGACACTGCTGCTCGTCGAAAAAGGCCCCGGCTTCGAAGTCAGCCGCAAGCTCGAAAAGCTCGGCTATAAGGGGATTGATACGTGCGAGCTGACCTTCACGGATTTTCGCGTGCCGGTTTCGCAAGTGATCGGCGGCGAGGAAGGGCGCGGCCTGAAGCAAATATTAGGCGGTCTCGAACTGGGTCGTATCAATGTGGCGGCGCGCGGCGTGGGTCTGGCGCAAGCCGCGCTCGACGAGTCCGTGTCCTATTCGCAGCAACGCAAGACCTTCGGCAAGCCGATCTGCGAGCATCAGGCGATAGCGTTGAAGCTGGGCGAAATGGCGACCCGCGTGCAGGCGGCGCGTTTGCTGACTGAAGCGGCTGCGGTTGCGTATGACCGCGGGGAACGGTGCGACATGGAAGCCGGCATGGCGAAGTATTTCGCAACCGAGGCCGCACTCGAAAACAGTATTGAGGCAATGCGGATTCACGGCGCGTACGGCTACTCGAAAGAATTCAATGTCGAGCGTTTGTATCGCGATGCGCCGTTGTTATGCATTGGAGAGGGCACCAACGAGATGCAGAGAATCATTATCGCCAAGAATTTGATTGCGAGGAATCCGGTATGACTTTGCCGCTCTCTGGCGTACGTATTGTCGCGGTCGAACAATACGGCGCGGGTCCGTTCGCGACCCAGCATCTGGCCGATCTCGGTGCGGAAATCATCAAGGTCGAGAATTTCCGCGAAGGCGGCGACGTTGGCCGCGCGGTCGGTCCGTATTTTTTCGGCGAGGGCGACAGCCATTTTTTCGAGGCGTTCAACCGCAACAAGTGCAGCTTGACGCTTGATCTGAAGAAGGCGGAAGCACGCCAGGTGCTGCTCGACCTGGTCAAGAAAAGCGACGCCGTTTTCAATAACCTCCGAGGCGACCTGCCGGCCAAACTCGGGCTGACCTATGACCAGTTGAAGGAATCCAATCCGGCTATTGTCTGCGGTCATCTGTCGGCTTATGGACGCACGGGAAGCCGCGCGGCGTGGCCCGGTTATGACTATCTGATGCAGGCGGAGGCCGGATACCTGTCGGTGACGGGCGAGCCGGATAGTCCGCCCGCGCGTTTCGGTCTGTCGATCATCGACTTGATGACGGGCACGACTGCCGCCATGGCGTTGCTCGCGGGGATCGTGCAGGCGCGTGCCTCGGGCATTGGCCGCGACATGGACGTCAGTCTTTTCGATGTTGCCATGCACAATCTCGCCTATGTCGCCACGTGGTATTTGAACGGCGACGTCGTGACCGGTCGCGATCGCCGGTCATCGCACCCGTCGCTTACGCCGAGCCAGTTGTACAAGACGCAGGACGGCTGGATCTTCCTGATGTGCAACAAGGAAAAATTCTGGGGCGTGCTGGCCGAAGTCCTCGACAAACCGTCGTGGGTCACGGACGAGCGCTTTAACAACTTCAAGGCGCGGCTGGCCAATCGCGACCTGCTGGAAAAGGAACTCGATGCGGCGCTGTCCACCGCGACCACGCAGGAGTGGCTTAGGCGTTTTGGCGGCCGCGTGCCCGCTGCGCCGGTCTACGACGTCAAACAGGCGCTCGACAATCCGTTCGTGGCCGAGCGCGAGGGCGTGGTCAATGCCGAGCATCCACGCTTCGGCAAGATTCGCGGTGTGGCGGCGCCGGTACGCGTTGACGAGCCGTTGCCGTTGCGCGCGGCGCCCGATTTAGGGCAGGACACGGACAGGCTGCTCACGGAACTCGGTTACGATGCTGATCGGATCGCCTCGCTCCGCGAGAAGGCCGTCGTGCAATGAGCGCCCAAGCGTTGCGCGACGGGTCTGGACGGGCGAATGTGGGCGGTCCGCCCCGTTCACCTTTCCTCACGCAAGAGCCGATGGTCACAGTCCTGGGTCAGCAACCGCGTTACATGCAATTGGCGCAGACGCTCATCAATGAAATTCAGAGTGGCCGCTTTCCGGTCGGCTCCACCATTCCAACCGAGTTCGAGCTGTGCGAGCAGTTCGGCGCCAGCCGTTCGACCGTGCGTGAAGCGGTGAAGCAACTCGTGCAGTTGGGCATGGTCGTGCGACAGGCGGGGGTCGGCACGACAGTGAAAGCCGTGCGATCCGAGGGAGGGTATCGGCAAGTCATGCAGCAACTGAGCGATTTGCATCGCTATACGGCCGATACCGTCCTGCAGATTTTATCGAAGGAGACATCGGAGGTTCGCGACCCCGAGATCTGCGCAATGCTGACGGCCAAGCCCGGCGAAACGTGGCTGCGGATCGCGGGATTGCGGCGTTCGGGCGACGGCCCCGATCCAATTTGTCATACCGAAGTTTTTATCCAGCCGGCATTTCGTTCACTGGTGGTGAGCGAAAACGAATCGCATGTGCCGATCTATACGCTGATCGAAAAGCAGTTCGGCGAGCGCATTGCCCAAGTGCAGCAGGAGATCCGGGCGATCGCCATGCCGTCGGCTATCGCCGCGCTGGTCAACGTCAAGCCGAGAACGCCCGCACTCTGGCTTTGCCGCCGATATCTCAATCAGCGCGGCGAAGTGGTCGAAGCGGCAATCAGCATTCATCCGGCTGACCGATTCAGTTACTCCGAGACTTTCCAGCGCGACTGGAATGCCGGATGACACCTTAACGGATGAAGCCTCAAGTCAGGAGACAGGCATGTCCCTACGCAGTTATCTTTTCGTGCCCGGAGATCGGCCGGAACGTTTTTCAAAGGCGCTTGCGACGGCCGCGCATCAGGTCGTGATCGACCTGGAAGACGCAGTCGCACCCGATGCAAAAATCCAGGCGCGCGAGGGTCTCGCCAAGTGGCTTGAGACCGGTCTTGCGGACGTGGACAAGCCGCGTGTAATGATTCGCGTGAATGCGTTCGGCACGCCGTGGCATGAAGACGACGTGAAGATGGTGCGCGCGTCGCCGGTCATGCGCGTGATGGTGCCCAAGGCCGAAGTGGCGAGTGAGCTGGCCGATGTTGCGATGCGTTGCGGCGATGGAGTGTCGCTGATTGCATTGATCGAGAGCGTGGTCGGCGTCGTGCAGATGCGCAGTATCGCGCATGAAAAATCGGTCTCGCGGCTTGCATTCGGCTCGTTCGATTATTGCGTCGATGCCGGCGTGGAAGGCAGTGGCCACGAACTCGATTACGTGCGCTCGCAATTCGTGATCGAGTCGCGCTTTGCCGGACTCGTGGCGCCCGTTGACGGCGTGACCCTATCCATTGATGACGCTGATCTGATTGCCGCCGATGTCGCTGCCGGCCGGCGGTTTGGTTTCGGCGGCAAACTCTGTATTCATCCGCGACAGGTCGAAGCCGTGAACCGGGGTTTCGCTCCCAGCGACGCGGATTTTGCGTGGGCCGAGCGCGTGCTGGCCAAGCTCGCGGAGAATCCGAAGGGCGCCATTGCAGTCGATGGAAAACTTGTCGACAAACCCATTGTCGATCGCGCAAAACGCATTGTCGCAAGCCGAATTGTCGCGAACTGATTGTATTGAGCTTATGGAACGTCAACTTCTCCACGTGCGCCGAATCGAATTGAGTGGCTTCCGGCGCGCGGATGGTCTGTACGACATTGAAGGCGTGCTCAAGGATACAAAGACCTACGACCGCTATTCGAGCGGTGTCGTGCGCCTCGCCGGCGAAGCGATTCATCAGATGCGCCTGCGGATCACGGTCAACACGGATTTTCTGATCGTCGATGCCCATGCGGAGTCGGAGGTCGTCCCTTATCCCGGTTTCTGCGATGTGATCGGTCCGGAATATAAGAAGCTGATCGGCTTGACACTGAAGGCCGGCTTCATGCGCGAGACGCGCGCGTTATTCGGCGGCACGAAGGGCTGCACACATTTGACCGAGTTGATCGGCGGGGTGGCGACAGCCGCGTTCCAGACCATGAGCGAGGAGATCAACGCGTCGAACGACCGGCAGCCGTTTCAACTCGATGGCTGCCACGCGCTGCGAGTCGAGGGGGACGCCGTGAAGACGTTCTACCCGAAGTGGTACCGGAGCCAAGCAAAATGAAGCGCGCTGATGTTGGCGATGGCGATACGACCAAGTAATTCAATCGATATCAAACCGGAAACCCGGGTCACACGATGACCCGCGCAGCGAACCGGCAGTGAATCCAGGCGCGCGCTATCCGGGGATGATTCGCTCGGCCTTCAGCCGTTCAAACAGGTCAATGAACGCATCCAGCGTGCTTTGGTACGCCAAAAAGCCTGCCTTCCTGCTCTTCGACATATCGGTCACCACCTCCATGGGTCGTCCAAGGTCGGCGTCCGTATGCCACCAGGATACGAGGTTTTCAATCGCAGGCTCCTTGAGCTCAAATTGCGTAGCGATCGCCTGCCACTGCCGGGCGCTGTCCTGCATCCTATTTTCCAACGGACGCAATACGCCGTCGAAAGGTGCCGCTTCAATGCCAAAGTAGTTCGCAATCTGCGACCACATCCATTGCCATCGAAATACATCGCCGTTTGCGACGTTGAAATCTTCGTTCCTTGACTTATCACTGGTCGCCGCCCATTCCAGATGTCGTGCCAGGAGGCGGGCGTCGGTCATATCGGTCAGTCCGTTCCACTGCGTGGCAGAGCCGGGAAATACAAACGGCTGGCCGCTCTGCTTGCACAACGTGGCATACACGGCGAGCGTCACGCCCATGTTCATCGCGTTGCCCAGCGCATAGCCAATAATGGTGTGCGGGCGGTGCACGCTCCATGTGAAGCCGAAGCGTGAGGCCGCCTCGAACAATCTGTCCTCTTGCTCGTAGTAGAAGTTCTCTACCGGTTGACGGCCTTGCTCCTCGCGGAACGGCGTCTTGGGAACAGCGCCCGTCCCGTATGCCTCGAAAGGGCCAAGATAGTGCTTCAGGCCCGTGACCAATGCTGCATGACCGTTTTGAAGCGACGGGCCCATGACGTTCAAGACGTTGCTTACCATCGCGCCATTGACGCGGATGTTTTCCTTCTCGGTCGCCTGCCGCGCCCAAGCGGCGAAAAACACGGCGTCTACGTCCACATCGTTCAGGGCAGACGCGACTTCATCCCGCGAAGTGAGGTCAGCCGTGCGCATATGCACGCCGGCGGTCGGCGTCCCGCGTCCACGCGACAGGCCGGTTACCTTCCAGTCATCGGATAACAGGTGTTCGGACAGCGCGGTCCCGATCACACCGCTGGCACCGACGATCAAGGCGCGTTTTTGCATGGCGAATAACCAGAAAGTTGAAAAATAGAGCTTATTCGATAGTTGAGTTGTGATTCGCGATAGTATTTCAGTGTATTCACGAAATATTTTCCTTGGTGATATGTCTTCCTCTGAAAGCCTGAAGGGCATCACTCCGTTTGTATATGCAGCCGACTCAGGCAGTTTCGCGTCGGCCGCCGAGCGCCTTAATCTGACAAGTTCGGCGGTCAGCAAAAGCGTCGCCCGGCTGGAGGAGCGGCTCGGCGTGCGGTTGTTCGAGCGAACGACACGCGCCCTCGCATTGACCGATGCAGGCTCGGCGTTCTATGAAACGTGCGTGCGCATACTGCGCGAGCTTGCCGAAGCAGAAGCAATTCTGGCTGCTCAAAAGCTCGAACCCATGGGGCGTATTCGCCTAGACTTGCCGGCGACGTTTGGTCGTCTTGCCGTGCTGCCGATCGTGACAAGGCTCTGCGAGCAATACCCCAATCTGCTGCCGCATGTCACGTTCACGGACCGGTTTGTGGACATTGTCGAAGAAGGGGTCGACGTGGCGGTGCGCATTGGCGCAATGAGTGAGTGGCCCGCATCGATTGCGCACCACTATGTCGGCAACGAGCGTCTCATCTTCTGCGCCTCGCCAGGCTATCTCGAGCGCCGGGGTTTGCCAATGACTACCGAGGCGCTTGTCGAACACGATTGCATTTGTTACGGAAGACCCGATGGAACGGTCAGTTCGTGGACCTTTGCTTCCGAAGGTGGCGCAGTCGTGAAACGCGCGGTGCCTTATCGCCTCGTGTTCGGTGATGCAGAGGCTCAGCTCGCAGCCGTGGAGGCCGGATTGGGGATTGCACAACTCGCGACGTGGCTCGCCAACGACAAGTTGCGTACCGGCCAGCTTATCGAAGTTCTCGCCGACTTCGCGACCGACGGCCTGCCGCTGTTCGTGATCTGGCAGAGAGCGCGCCAACTAACGCCGAAAGTGGCTGGCGTGTTGGACATGCTAAGGGCGTCGCTCGCGGTGCGGTGAAGCGGTCGCGAAAGGTCTTCGTGAAATTGCGAAGGCGACGGACATCGAGGTGTTTAGAGGAGAAGACGAAGGACGCAACTTCACCTTGGTCAAGAATTGGGCTCTGGATAGCGGTCTTCGTCACAAGCTTCTGGTCGATAACGCAACGAAGCTTTTTGGTTTTACAGCGGTATAACGCCTGATCCGCAGTGGTTTGACATTCATTTAGCTATACGAAATGTGTATGTACGGTGTGACTTTAGGCGAAGTCTCTCGGCGCGTTTAGTTGGGTTTAGTCGCGTTTGGTCGCGTTTGGTCGCGTTTGGAAATGACCACGCCGAGAGCCTCGCACCGGCTTACTGCGCTTCGCGTGCCGCAGCGATGATCGCCGCGGCGACTTCTGCCGGCTTTGACAGCATCGCCACGTGGCTCGCGTCCACCTTTACGACTGTTGCACCGATTTGCTGCGCCATTGCGGCCTGCAGAGCCGGGGGAATCATGCGGTCCTTTTCCGTCAATACCCACCACGACGGCTTGTTATGCCACGCGGCTTCGGACACCTTGTCGTCGGTACAACCGGCGAACCAGGGACCTTGAGTCGCCGCTACGAGGCGGGCTTGTGCAACGGGCAGGTCCTGGGCAAAGTCGTGAATGATTGCATCGGTCGAAAGTGTCAGGTATCCGGCGGAATCTTTCTGCAGCGCCGACGCCCACGGCGGTGCCGGCTTCCCCTTCAAAACGTCGTTGATCGACTGGTCCTTGTCGAGCGCAAAGGCGGCAACGTATACCAGCGCTTTCACCTTGTCGTCATTGCCGGCTTGCGTAATGACTGCGCCGGCCCAGGAATGGCCGACCAGTATGACGGGACCGTTCTGTTGCTCGATCACTCGTTTCGTCGCCGCTGCATCGTCATCGAGCGACCTGAGCGAATTTTGCACCGCCACCACGTGCAAGCCTTTCGCTTGCAGAATGGGGATAACCTTGTCCCAACTCGATCCATCCGCGAACGCGCCGTGCACCAGCACCACGTTTTTGCCCTTCAGGTCGTCAGGCGAAGACGCGGCGCTGGCTGGCGTGAATGCGGCGAGCGACATCAGGCCACCGAGCAGCAGCGTAGCGGCCAGGCATTTTTTGAGCAGGGTGTTCATAATATGAGTCCTCTTGAAGAAATCGGGTTGGCAAGGAAATCAGTGTGCGGATTGGAGAATGCGCTGATTGGGCGAGCTCTTGTATCGGTCAAATGACCGAGCCTGATCTGACGGAGGCTAGACGCGAAAGCTAAAAATGAGGCGAAACTGATGCAAGGCGACTCTGATATCCGGGTGCTGGACGCCGTCAAGGCGCTTGCATTTGTCGGCGACCTCAGCATGGGGCAGCCAACCGATCATTCCCTGCGTACCGGTTGGCTTGCCGGGCGACTCGCCGCCGAAGCCGGCCACGACGACGCTCAGTGCGGCGTTGTCAAGGAAGTGTCGCTGCTGCGCTGGTCGGGCTGCACGGCGAACGCAGCGGGTTTCGCGGAGTGGCTGGGAGACGACATCGGCAGCAGGGCGGACATGCTGGCGATGCGGCCTGGATGGGCCGGCGCCGACGAATCCCCGGGACGGTTCGGTGCGGCAATCACGCCGCTGGCTCAGATTCACTGCGAGGTATCGGGCGAGGTCGCGCGCATGCTCGGACTGGCAGGCGCAACCCAGGTGGCGTTGCGGCACATTTTCGAAAGTTGGGATGGCGCCGGTTTCCCGCATCAGATGCAGGGCGGCAATGTGCCCGATGCCGTGTTTCTCGTTGCGTTGGCCGGTGATATAGAGATTTTCAGCCGGATCTATGGGGTGGAGCAGGCGAAGGTTTTGATCACCCAGAAGGCCGGCCGTCAATATCCGCAAGCGCTTGCGCAACTTGCATTGTCCCGCGCGGCAAAGTGGCTGGACGAGCTTGAACAGTGGAGTACGTCGGCCCATGACGAACCCCTGAATACGCAACCGATGCTGCAAACAAGCGCGCCGGAAATCATCGCTGACGTGATCGACCTGAAGCTGCCCTGGATGGCCGGCTATTCACGGCGCGTAGCCGAAGCATCGGCAGCGTGCTGCGCGCGCTTGGGCCTTGGTGAGGAGACAGCGCGCCGCGTGTATCTCGCCGGTTTGATCCACGGTATGGGACGCGCGGCAGTGCCGAATGCAATATGGAATACGCCGGGTCGATTGCCCACGGCAGCCTGGGAGAAAGTGCGACTGGTCCCTTACTGGACCGCGCGGGCGGGCAAGCAGATCGGCGCCCTCGCGCGCGAGTCGGAGATTGCCTCGCTTGCCTATGAGCGGCTGGACGGTTCGGGCTATTTCCGGGGCGCAGCGGGCGATGGTATTGCTCGTGAAGGCCAGGTGCTCGCTGCGGCCGCTGCCTGGGTCGCGCTGCGCTCGAAGCGTCCCTGGCGTGAGGCGCTTTCCCCCGAAGATGCCGCAACGCTGCTCCGCGAGCAGGCGTTGGCAGGGCGATTCAATGCCGATGCTGTCAGTGCGCTAATCTCGAACGAATGTGACGAGTATGACGGGAGCGTAATTGCCCAAAAACCCCGCTCCGCCCAAGCAACGCTGCTGTCGCCTCGCGAGTCGGAGGTGCTTCGTCACATTAGCCTGGGCGCCAGCAACAAAGAGGTCGCAAAGGCGCTGGAGCTGAGTCCCAGCACGGTGCGCACGCATGTCGAAAGCGTGTTCCGCAAGCTCGCTTGCTCGACGCGTGCGGCGGCCACTTTGAAGGCGTCGATGCTTGGATTGATTTGATGTCCTGGCGGTTCATCGGACAGCGCTGACATCGATGCCGGTCAATGGGTACTAGCGTGTCAGAAATGCGCCAGGGTGTGCACTGCTCGCTCCAGTTCAACGCCGTGTCCTCGCACACCCGGCGCGCTTGACGCCCGGGACGCTTCCGTACGGAACACGGCCACCGCCGCCGTGAGCCGACGCGCCTGATCTTCCAGCGAGCCGGCTGCTGCGGCTGCCTGCTCGACGAGCGCGGCGTTCTGTTGCGTCACCTCGTCCATCTGCGCGACCGCTACGTTGACCTGATCGATGCCTGAGCTTTGTTCAATTGCCGCTGAAGCAATCTCGCTCATGATCGCGCTGACGCGGGCGATCGCCTTGACGATCTCCGTCATGGTCGATCCGGAGCGTTCAACCAGCTGCGCACCGGACTGCACCCGTGCCGTCGATTCTCCGATCATGCCCTTGATCTCCTTGGCGGCCGCGGCACTGCGCTGCGCGAGCGAACGCACTTCGCTCGCCACCACGGCAAAACCACGCCCTTGCTCGCCCGCGCGTGCCGCTTCGACCGCCGCGTTGAGCGCGAGGATATTGGTCTGAAACGCAATCCCTTCGATGACGCCAACGATATCCGCCATGCGGTGCGAGTCGTCGACGATCTGATGGATCGTGCCAACCACCTGCTGGGTCAGCTCTCCGCCTTCGGCGGCGAGGCTCGACGCGCCTTGTGCAAGCGAGTTGGCCTGCTTGGCGTTCTCGGCGGTCTGCTTGACCGTGGAGTTCAGTTCCTCGATGCTCGCGGCGGTTTCTTCCAGCGACGCCGCCTGTTCCTCGGTGCGTTGTGACAGGTCCGTGTTACCCGATGCAATTTCACGCACACCGGTGTCGATCGACTCCGTTCCCGCACGGACCGTGTTCACCGTCGCGATCAGCGAGTCCTGCATCTTGCGCAGCGCGGTCGCCAGCTTGCCCATTTCGTTGTCGCTCGTCACGTCGATGCGGCCGGTGAGGTCACCACTCGCGATGCGCTCGAATTGCGCGATGGTGGCATCGACCGGGTGAACGATCGCCCGCACCAGCACGACACGGCCCAGCCACGAGAACAGCAGCGCCAACACCATGCCCACGGCGACGGCAATACTGATGGCATAGAAGCGATCGTGCGCGTCCTGATAGCGTTGTGCGCCGTGATCGATTTGCAATTGCTCAAGCGTGAGCATCGCCTTTTCGTACGCGTTATAGAGTGAAGGAAGCTGGTGAGCCTGCAACTGCTGGAACGCGGTTTTGTCACCGGCCTTGAGCGCGGCCATCGCCGGCTCGATCCCGTTATGCAGGAACGTGGCACGCTTGTCCTGCATGTCTTTGATGAGACGTTGCTCGTCGTCGTCCGTCCCCGCGTGGCTCAAATAGTGCCCTAGGCGGTCGTTCGATACCTTCAGATATTGATCGAAGCGCTTGAGCACCGCTGCGGCACCGTCCTGATCGTTGAGATCGACGAGCGACGCGTAGGTCGCAAGCGCCAGGCGCAGACGCAGCAATTGTCCGGCGCTGCCTTCCAGGTCGGCGACGGCGGGTGTATCGACCGTGTACATCTGCTGTAGCGACGCATTGCTCGCGCGTAGCGACAGCAATCCGGCCGCGGCGCCAAGCAGCAGCACCACGCCGAAGAAGGCAATCATCGCGCTCAAACAAGCGCGAATCGACAGGTTTCTCAGCATTTCTTCTTCCTTGTTTACCGCGCTGATCGGCAAGCCTTTTGCCGTGGCACACGCAGATTTGTTGTGTTGTTCGAGGCCAGTTGCATCAGGCGTAGCCGGCCGAGGGCTCGCCACTATTCGCTTCACCCGGTAACTGCCGGTCCGGCCGCATCACGAAGGCGAGCAGCGTACCGCTCAGCATCAATGCCATCGAGACAATGAACGGGAGATTCCAGTTGCCGGTGTGATCGATGATCCAGCCTCCGACCACCGGGCTGACAATCGCCGCGGCAGCGGACCCCATGTTCATGATGCCGCTCGCAGTGCCCGCGTATTGGGGGGCAATGTCCATCGGCACGGCCCACATCGGCCCGATCGTCATCTCGTTGAAGAAGAAGCCTACTGACAGCGCGAGCGCAGCAAGGGGAATCGACAGCGAATGGACCAGCATGATCGGCGCAAGCGCCAGCAGCGCGAGGAACATGCACGTCGAGACCATGACGTTGCGCGCGAGCCGCAGGTTGCCCGTTCGACGCATGATGAAGTCGGTCAGCTCGCCGCCAAGCCAGTCGCCTAACACGCCGGTCAGGAATACGCCCGACGCGAACAGCGCTGATTTACCCAGTTGCATGTGCTGATGCTGGAAATACTGCGGCACCCAGCCGAGAAAGAGCCACAGGACCCAGCCGTAGCAGAAGTACACCGCGGTCACCGGCAGCATGCGTCGAAGCAGGGCGCGCCAGGGCACGCGGCCGCTTATCCTCGCCACGTTGTAGGCAGGCAGCCGGTCCGCTTCAACGGAACTCATCGAGCGATGCTCGCGCGGGTTGTCGCGGAAATACCAGACCCAGATGAGCGCCCACAGCACGCTGACAATGCCGGTAATGACAAATGCCCCGCGCCAGTTCGTCGTCAGCATGAGCCACGTCACCAGCGGCGGCGCGGCCGCGTTGCCAATGCGCGAGGCAGCATGGGTGATGCCTTGTGCGAAGCCGCGGCGCTCGGGCGTCGTCCAGTTTGACATTGCACGGGTGGCCGCCGGGAAGGTAGCACCTTCGCCGAGACCCAGCAGCAGGCGGGCAAACACCAGCGACATGAGACCACCGGCTAGCCCCGTTAGCACGGTCGCACCGGCCCAGATGAACGCACAGATGGTAAGCGTTCGGCGCGGACCAAAACGATCCGCAAGCCAGCCGCCGAAGATCTGGATGATGAGATACGGATACGCAAAGGCTGAAAAAACAAAGCCTGTTTGAGTATGCGAGAGGTCGAATTCCTTACCGAACTGCGCGGCCGCGGTGCTGACGTTGACGCGGTCTATGTACGTAATGCAGTACATGACGCACAGGAGGATGAGCACCTTCGTGGTGACGCGGCGAAACATGGTGGAAGTCCCCAACGTGTAGTCACATGATTCGCTGCATCTGCCGGTGGCGTGACTGATGCCTGATTCCGGGCGGCAGATCGCCTGATGCCGTCGCGCTCACGCCTTATCCTGCAGGTGCGCCGATCCGTGAATGTTGGGATGAGGGTGGCCGCGACGATGTCTTAAGTACTGTATTCCTCATACAATATCGACAACCATCGGTAAAACTTGAGCAAAAAATTTCGCTCAATGAGGAGACGGTCGGAAATCAGGCGGGGACGCGCGTTGCCTCACCGCGCAATGAAGAGAATCAATTGCTTGATACGGGCCGGCAGGGACCGGCGCCGCGCGGTTGAGATGTGAAGGGACTAACTGGGTACATTGAGCCGTAATGGGCTCTTGCCGCTACTGCGGCAAGAAAATTTCAAGTCAGGTGCACCTGGAAGCGGCTAACCTGCAACCCGGGGGGCCGCAGACATCAAGGGCGCGCTTCATCCGAAGTCAAATCGCTGGTCAAGTCGCTGTTGCTTGCCACTTGCCGGACGCGCTCTTTAGACGGGGCGGCAACGGCGGCTTGCGGGATATCGAAGAGCGGCTTCTCAGGGTGCACAAACAACCAGAGCACCGTGCCTACCGCGGCCGCCAGTGCGATGACGACCAGGGCGCTCTCCCAGTTACCGGTGAGTTTCACCATGAAAGCGACGGCAACGGGTCCCGCGACGTTCGATGCGGCTCCCCACAGGTTAGTCCAGCCAGACATCACGCCGGTAAAATCTCGCGCCAGGTCTTGGGCTGCCGACCAGACGACGACTTGCACAAAACCTACCGCAGCGAAAGACAGGCACAAGAAACCAATGACGGCCGCAATATTGACGGCCCATGAAGCCAGACAGAGGGCGATAGCGCTAACAAGAAATCCCACCATGGCGACCGGAGCGCGAGCGGCCCAGACCGATTGAGTGCGCTTCAATATCTTGTCGCATACGATCCCCGCCACAAATACCGCCACGAATACGGCGATCCATGGAAGCGATGCCGCGAATCCCATGGACTTGAGCGAAAGCCCACGTGCGCGCATAAGATAAGTTGGCAGCCAGGTCGTATAGAAACTCTGGATCAGGACCAACAGAAAGTACTGGATACCGAAAAGCCAGAACCGCGGATGCCGGAGACACCTCAGGAATACCCCTTTGGCTACCGCCTCTGGTTCCGACTGTCCCGCAGCGATATACGTTGCCTCCTCGGGGGTAATCAGAGGGTGCCGCGCGGGCACATCGCGATAACCGAACCACCAGGCAATTCCCAATACAAGGCCGATTGCACCGAACACATAGAAGACGGAGTGCCAGCCGAACTGCAAGATCATCCAGGCAGTAAGAGGCGCGGAAATGATAGGTCCGAGATAGAGACCACCCAGGAGAAAGGAGTTCCCCTTCGCGCGTTCATTCTTGGGAAACCAGCGTTTCACTGCGAGCACGCCGCTTGACCAGTCAGCAGATTGTGCGCCTCCGAGCAGGGCGCGGCAGCCAACGAGCCAGTTAAAACCCACGCCGAACGGCGTCACTATCATCATCAAAGACCAAAGAGCGCTTGTTCCAAACAGCACCTTCCTCGACCCATGACGCTCGGCCAGTCTTCCGGCAGGGATTTGTCCCAATGCGTACGTCCAGAAATAGATGGTCAGGATCACTGACATCTCGACAAGCGAAAGACCAAGCTCCTTCTGGATCGTGGGCGCAGCGATCGTCATTGCAGCGCGATCCAGCGTCATGACGAAGGTGATGGGAGCGACCAGTAGCGAAACAATCCCCCACCGTAAATTGCCGATTCTTTTTGGCATTCTCACTGCTCCAAAGATAATTAACGACGCGCTGTTATGGAATCACTGCTACCGCTGTGGTCTTGCCAATTGCTTCCGGATCGTCACGCTCCGCCAGCTGCTCATGCTGCTCATGCCTTAAGCGGAGGGGAAGGGCGCGCTATTCATACGTTCAACGCAGATCTCATGCGTGCGCGTTGTTCGTGCCAACAAAGCCGCTGCCGAGACAAGCCCTTCGTCAGCGCCGTAGATATGAAATAGTCCGTCGCCGGGCTCGACGTACTGGCCCACCGTGGCGAGAAGATCTACGCCGGCACCCAGGTCCGTCGGAGCGCCGGCTTTTCGCGCGATTCCCGCGATGGCCCAGCCATCAATGCTTGAGACGATGCCACCCTGTTGTGCCACAACAGTTTGTACAAAGTTGCCGACTGAAACCGGCGGAACCCGCCGGCCCTGGCTATCGACAATGCTTTCGAATGCAATTCGGGCTCGGCCCGAAGAAAGCAGCGATTCCGCGATCTGCCGACCCTTGGAAACAGTGCCTACGGCCGGCGCCCAAGCAAGAATCTCCGCCGCAAAACGAAGCGCTTTTTCGCGCAGGTCGGCGGGTGCAGACGGGTCGTTATCCAGCACCTGCTTGACGTCCCGTACCTCGAGTGCCGGTCCGATGCCCCGCCCGATCGGGCTGCTGCCATCGGTGACCATGGCCTTTACGTGCAAGCCCAGGCCTGCTGCGACATACTCGAAAAGATTACCTAATGTGCGCGCTTCGAGTTCGTCCTTCAACTTGGCGTGCGGGCCGTAAGGAAGATCGATGATGACGTGGGTGGATCCTGCCGACCACTTCTTGGATAAAATCGATGCAACGGACCAGCGGTTTGAATCGAGGCCAAGCGGCCTGGTAAATGCATTGATCCGATCGTCGATCAACGAGTGATTCAACCGTCCGTTCCACGCAATACAAGCGCGCGCTTCACTGACGCAACGACGTACCTCTGCGCTGGTGAGATCGACACGTGCAACCGTCTCCATTGCATCGGCAGTCCCCGCGGCAGAGGTGATTGCCCTCGATGACGTCTTTGGCATTGCAAGCCCGAACGCCGCCACAACAGGTACTACGATCAAGGTGATCCGGCTACCCGGGACGCCTCCCATTGAATGCTTGTCAACGAGTATTGGCTCGTCCCATTCGATGCGTGGCGTCAGCTTGCAACGCACCTTTGCCAACGCGAGCACTTCGGCGTCGGACAGGTTTTGCGACGCGTGCAACAGGAACGCGTTGATATCCCGGTCCGAATAACGCAGTGCAAGAATGTCGTCGAACACACCGCTATATTGAGCTTCGTTCAGTGCTTCCCCGGCAATCTTTGCCTTCAAGGCGCGCATGCTGGGCGGAGCAGGCTGTGTGGCGCGGCGAAGCGCTGCGACGAAACGTGCTATCCCCTGCTCAAGCGTTGTGTCGTTCATGACCTTCAGGACCTCAACGTCGGCAGAGGTCGGCTCGACCTGACGCGCCACGCGTTTTACAACCTCGTCGTGGGTTTCCCTGCCTCGTGCGAGAATTCTTGCAGCGAGCACGGAAGCGGGTGCGTTCACGTCGACTACCACCAGCCGCGGTACGCGAGTTGAAAGCACGTCGATCATTGCCCGCGACCCGTTAGCGATGACGTGATGCCCCCGCGAAAGGGCGTCGAGAAGATCATGACGCAAACCGTATCTTAGTCCGTGGGCCGACCAGGTAATAAGGAATTCTCCTTGACTGTCCAGGCGCGCGAACTCGGTTTCATTAAGCGCTTCGTGATCTTCGCCCGGCGAGCCGTGAGGCCGGGTGACTACCCGACGCGCGAAGACGAAATCGCTGAGAACTTCACGCGCTCCGTCAATAAGCGAGTCTTTGCCGGCGCCGCTCGGGCCGACCACAAAAAAGAAGATTCCGTCGGACATGAGGGTATTACTCCGCCTCGTCCAGACCGATGTCAACGCACACCGAAGCCTGGTTTATCTTGCTCGTGGAGATATAGTCGACGCCCGTTCTTGATATTTCCCCGATTGTCGCGAGGCTGATACCGCCAGACGCTTCAAGCTTCGTACGGCCATTGACCAACTTCACGGCCTTGGTCATTTCCTCGACCGACATGTTGTCGAGCATGATGACGTCAACGCCGGCTTCCAGCGCCTCCTCCACCTGCTCGATGCGATCGCATTCGACTTCAAGCTTCGTCAACACTGGCAATTGGCGACGCGCACGTTGCACAGCCTTCATGATTCCGCCGCAAACCGCAATGTGGTTGTCTTTAATCATCACGCCGTTATCAAGTCCAAGGCGGTGGTTCAAGCCGCCACCGCAGGCCACCGCATGCTTCTCCAGCATGCGCAAACCGGGTGTGGTCTTGCGCGTGTCAATCAATCGTGCGCGCGTTCCCGCGACTGCCTTGACGTACTCTGCTGTGAGGTTGGCAATGCCCGACATGCGCTGCAGGATGTTAAGCGCCGTTCGCTCGGCGGTCAGCACGCTTCGCGCATTTCCCCGTACGTCGAGAAGCACAGCCCCCTTCTTGACGTGGTCACCGTCCTTGACACGTACGACCACTTCAAGCGTTGGATCGTAGCGCTTGAACACCCGCGCTGCGACGTCGATACCCGCCACGATCAGATCCTCGCGCGCATTCATGAAGAATGCTCCCGTTTCGTTCGCTTCAATCATGACCTGCGCGGTTAGGTCACAATACCCAATGTCCTCGGTCAGCCACGTGTCGATCAGGCGATCCGTTTGAAATACGTCGTACATGTCAATCTCCTAGTGTATAAAAAAACAATTGTTTGTTGGTCGACAGGGGCACCAAAAGAAGTGCCTCCAAGATCGAAAGAAAATATCGGACTACGAAGTAGATAAGATTTGAAATGTAATATTGAAAGTGCGATAAGGCGTCTTACTTGAATTGGTGTACGTGTCGTGTCGGCCTGCGATTGCAGCGTCCACGCTCAAAATCTAAGCCGACCCCCAACACTGAGCAGGTTGAAACGACTGCGGCGGTCATGACGAACTCGATGCTCGACTGATCCGGTGCCGCGCGTGCACCGATATCCGCCAGTAACCACCGGAGAGCAACACCCGCGGCGCCAAGCGTTCGAGATCCCGTTCGCGCAGCATGGGTAGGCTGTAGCAACGGCGGAAGGAACTGCCCGATACGCAATGTCTTTGTCATCTGGTCGACTTCTCCGAAGCGTGCATCAGGATGTGTTCGATTTCTCAAAGTCTAGTGTTCACATTATAATTTGGCAAGATATCTAAGTATATTTTTGTTGGTGCATGTGTGCTTTAGTTTGGTGAAAACCCTTATTTAATGCATCATTTAAGGGAATACCCCATCTGAAGCCACCTATGTGGAAATTATGTTTTTAAGAAAAAATACAATGTGTACGCTCGATAAGACTTCATTCAAGCACTTTGGAAAACGCGCTGTTGGCGAGTGCAGGAGATGGAGGGAGTGAAGGGCGCCCAGCAGCAGGGCGGGGATCATCAAAACATCAAGGAACTCGAAAAGAAGTATCAAGTATCCGGGTTTCGTGCCGTACACCGATTAGTACACAACTATCTAAAAGACCTCATGAAGCGCCTTACATTTCAGCAACAGTTGTGGATCCCTTTGGCACTCTCCCTGATTTGCCTGATCTCTGTGGCGGGCTTCGGGGCTTACCAGACTCGTGAGGTCCGTCTGGAAGAAAGGCAGCATTCGTTAAAAGATGCTGGCGATATCGCGATGAGCATCACGCGCCGTTACGCAGCGCTGGCTGCTGACGGAACGTTATCGACGCCTGAAGCGAAGAAGCAGGCACTCGCGCAATTGCGAGCGATCCGTTATGGCGCTGACGGGTACGTCTCCATCGTAGATTCAGACTGCCACGCCGTCATGAATCCTTCCAAGCCGGAAACCGAGGGCAAGTACTTTGGCGACTATCAGGATTCCAACGGGAAGTACGTGTACCGCTCGATGGCTGCGATCGCGAAGGGTTCTGGGGATGGGTTCGTTGACTATGCCACGCCGCGGCTGGGTTCGAAAGAACCCGTGCGAAAGCGCAGCCACATCGCCACCTTTAAACCCTGGGATTGGTCGTTCGTGACAGGGGCCTACCTGGACGACATTGACGAGGCGTTCAATGCATCGCTGCGCCAGTTGGTTGTGCTCGTCGCCATCATCGCTGCCATGCTGTCCGGTGTCGTGTACCTGGTGAACCGTAGGCTGAATCGGTCGCTAGGCGGTTCACCGGAATATGCGGCCCAGGTCGTGAGCGCTACAGCGGGTGGCAACCTCGCGCAACACATAGACCTGCAAGCCGGCGATCGAGGCAGCCTTCTGTTCAAGCTTCAGGAGATGCAGGCGCAACTGCGTCAGGCGGTGGTCGCGATCATCGGCGCGGCGAAGTCCATTGGAACGTCCACAGATGAAATATCGTCAGGTAACGCGGACCTCTCGAGAAGAACCGAGGAGCAGGCTGCGTCGTTGGAAGAAACTGCCGCAAGCATGGAGCAACTTACCTCAGCCGTGAGACAGAACGCCGACAACGCGCGACAAGCTTCGGTGCTTGCCGGCGATGCCTTCTCAATTGCCAATCGCGGCAACGAGGTCGTCTCGGAAGTCGTCGCTACCATGGATGAGATCACCGACAGTACGAAGCAGATTGGAGAGATCCTTGGGATGATCGAAGGAATCGCTTTTCAAACCAATATCCTCGCACTTAATGCGGCTGTCGAGGCGGCGCGGGCAGGCGAACACGGCAGAGGATTCGCCGTCGTTGCCTCTGAAGTCCGGAATCTGGCACAGCGTTCGTCCACCGCCTCAAAAGACATCAAGAGACTGATCGAGCATTCGAATGGTCGCGTTCAGAGCGGCGCCACGCTCGTCGACAACGCTGGCCAGTGCATGAAAGAGATACTGGTATCAGTTCAACGAGTGACTGCGATCATGAAGGAGATCGCATCGGCCTCCGAAGAGCAAAGCGACGGGATCGAACAAGTGAATAAGGCCGTCACCCAGATGGACGAAGTAACGCAACGAAACGCAGCGCTTGTGGAGCAGGCGGCAGCAGCCGCAGTGTCCATGCGCGAGCAAGCGCATGGACTTGTAGAGAGTGTTGCTGCGTTTCAGGTCGCTTGAGCTCACGCTCCTGACTTCAGTTTTGCCGCAACTCCTGAAGGTCGGGCTCCATCTCGGCAACCAGCCACGCCTTGATCCGTTCCACCTGGCCTCGCGCGGGCCGTTGCCCGCTGATTCGAGCCACGCGAATTCCGCGGCACGCTTCGACGCCATCGGCGGGTCTCTAAAAGCTGATCGTGGCCGTGACGGTGTCCGTGTAGGTACCCGGCGCCGGTGTGTTCTGCGCCGGCACCCGGCCGTAGACACTGATCACTTGTGCGTCGCCGGTGCCCGTGTTTGTCGCCGGGGACGTGCCCAGCGTGCCGTCGCCCCATGGCGTCGTGAATTGCGTATCCGTGTACAGCTCATAGCCGAGCGTCGCGCCACCGCCCGATCGCATCATCTTGCGGGCGTTGAGCGTGCCGTTCGCGCCACCGTTCAATGTGATCTTGTAGGCATTGCCATTCGTGCACTGCGCGGTGATCGCTCCATTTGCTGTCAATGCGGTGTCCAGCAAGCCAACCGCGTTGAAGGCGATGTTGGTCGCGCTGAGGTTGCAGTTGTTCACGACCGTCGCGCTCGCGTTGAAGCCGAACGTGCTTGTTGCTGCCAGAGCCGAACACGGCCACCCGCCACCCTGCAGGTAGAACAATACGTTGAACGATGTGTGTGCGCCGTGAAAATTCTGCGTGTAGAGCGTGTTCGCGTTATTGAAGGTGCGGACTGCCGGCTGGTTTGCCAAAATCCGGCCATACACCGTCACTACCTGCTTGGTGGATGTGCCGGTCGAGGGCTTGATCATCGTGAATGAAATTGGCACAGTGCCGTGGGATGTCGAACCCCACGCCACAGAATGCCCCGGGTCGCTGTAAAGATCGTATTGCAACTGGTTCGTGCCGTTCGAAAGATGGCGGGGACTCGTGCCGCCGAGGTTCAGGCAGATCTGCACATTCGGCAACTGCGTGGTGGCAGGCCACGTGCAGGTCACACTGACGGTACTGGTCGCATCGAACGCCTCGCGGCTGATCGGACTGACCGAGCCAAAATTCAGGTCCGTCGCCACCGCCGTGCAGGATTCTGCGCTTGCCTCGGTGGGCATCGAAAATAACACGACCGCCAGCACGGAGAGCGAGAGCGAGCGTTTCATCGCGTGTCTCCCGCTTGGCGAAGGCACGTCAACGGTCCGATGGTCGGCAGCGTGCCATCGCCGGGACGTATATAAGGAAAGCTCACGCGGCAATGCAGCGCACCGCTGTCGATCACCAGGTGATTATCTTTTTGCAGGCCTTCGATAAAACTCAGCCCGTCATAGCCGACGATGGTCTTTTGGCCGCTCTCCTCGTGCCGCACGCTCGCGCCCGGCGGCAGCAGCTTGCCGTCCGGCCCCTGCAGGATCACCGACGCCGCGCTATAACGCGTCACCCCGAAATGCGCGAGTACGCCCGATTGCGCCTGCGGCACGAGGGTCATCGTCGTGGTGGCGATGCGGGCATCGGCGGGAAGCTTCATGCCGTCGATACCCACCCGGTTGTCCTGATACGAATTCAGGTCGGGCACCAGCAGATGCCCCGCACGATCCGTCGTGCCGATCAGGCGGTTCTCGTGCAGCACGGGAATCCCGGCGACACCGTCCGTGGAGATCAACGCGAAGCCATCGTAGATACGGCGCGATGGCTGCACGCTGCCGTCCATCAGCACCACGGTGCCCGATAGATCCAGCGACGCCGTCGTGCGACTGGAGATCTGCTGCGCCATTGCCGTTACCTCACCGCCCTTGCCGAGATACTGCACCTGCGCCTGCCGGTACGGCGCCGGGCCCGCGTCGCCTGCTTGCACGCCCCAGCCCCAGCCGCCGTCGTAATCGGGCGGACGGCTTGCATTGACGTTGTAGTTCGGCTGCCCGTTCTGGCGCCCGACTGTCGTGTTGGCCGATGTATTGTTGCCAAGGCCAAAGCTCACGCTGATAAACGCGCCACGCGAATCGCGCTGCCTGAAGTCCTGATAGGCGCTGACATTCACGGACGCCAGGTTGCCCACATTGAGCGTGTAAGACACCGAGCCGATCTGCGAGGTCCGCGCCTGCGGATACTTGAAGCCGATATAGCTCAACGACAACGTTTGCGCGTTGAAAAAAGGGATCGCCAGCGTCACGCGATCCGTGGCGGTGGGCACAGGCGTGCCATCGCTCGCCGCAAGGTCGCCGTAGTTGCCGAACGCGCGGATGGTCTGGGCATCGATAGAGAAATACGGTTCGATCAGGTCATAGCCCAGGCTTGCCTGCGTGCCGGCGAGGCGCCCCGTGCTTACCGCGAGCGAACCGTTGAGCACGCCCGCCATGCCGAGCCGCACGAGCGCTCCGGCACCGGCGTTATACACGTCACGGATGGCTTCCGCATGCGCTTCGAGCGTCAGGTAGTCGTTGACGCCATGGCGTGCCGATGCGCTCAGCGCGGGATTCGGATCGTACCGGAACGAATCCAGTCCGTAGGCGCGGCGCAGGAACCCGGCTTCGAACGAATAACTCGTCAGGCCCGCGGCAAGCAGCTGCGTATCCACATAGAGCGGCACGGATGTCTCGACCGTGCGTCCCAGCGCGTCGCGCGTGATCACGGTCGCTTGGCCGCCGCCAGTGATGCCCGGCACATTGTTCAAAATGAACGGACCGCTTGGCACATTGCCGCTGAACTGGCGCACGCTGTTCACATAGAGATCCACCGCCGACGGCACAACCGCCGAGCCGCTGAAAGCCTGCACGGGAAACGTCACGAGATCGGGGCGCAACGCGAAGTTGCTGCGCCACTGGAAGCCGCCCATGCGCACCGACCGCGACCAGGCGAGCGACGACGAGATGGTGTCGCCCATCTGTTTCGTATCGAGCGAGACGGGATCGGACGTGCTCCACGATGTATCGAACCGCGTATAGCGATGATCGCTGCCGTACAGGTATGCGACCCCCGTGTTGCTGAATACGCCTGCGGGATCGAAGTAACGTTCCTCGCTCCAGATTGCGAGCGGTGCTTCGGTATCGGATTGCGCGTAGGCGTCGTAGTTGATCAGGAAGCCGCGAGACGACGTGGCGGGTGGCGGGGCTAAATGCGCGCGGGTATCGAAGGTATAGGGTTTGCGGATGTCGTCGGGTACCTGCAGCGTGACGCGTTGACGCGCTGCGTCGTAGGTGTAGTGAAGACCACGAATGGAATCCAGCGGCACCTCCGCGGTGTCCGCAATGCCGAGCCGGTCGATCGCAATGCCGATGTTGCTGAGGTCTTTACCGGCTGCGGACAGACGGCCGCCCGACTCGCGAAATTGCGCGATCAAAATGGAACGCTCGCCATTGAGCGACACGTCGAGATACAGGTCATGCGACGGGTTTGCACTGGCGTCAGGGCGTTGCGCACCAAGCCGGCCGAGGGGCTGGCCGTGCTGCTGTGCTTGTGGCTGCTGCGCTTGTGGCTGCTGCGCTTGTGCGACAGCGCGCGTGCACTCCAGAGTAGCAACCAGTTCCGTTGCGGCAAGCGCGATCTGGAAGCTTCGGGAGTGACGTCTGAGGCGTCGTCGGATTTTCATCGATTCAAATTGGGATGCATCATGGCAACGAGGCAACGAGGCAACAATCACTCCGCGCCGCCGTTCA
>Ga0302220_10000806_pt1 | contig 25533 bp, 22 predicted proteins | sample II_Palsa_E1_3_FD_194572 | JGI IMG/M metagenome (GOLD analysis project Ga0302220, IMG submission 194572) | Peat permafrost microbial communities from Stordalen Mire near Abisko, Sweden - II_Palsa_E1_3 | ecosystem: Environmental > Terrestrial > Soil > Palsa > Peat permafrost | place: Sweden...
ATCCCCCCCACATTCCTCGATCCCCATCACCGCAACCTTCAACACCAGCCCCACAAAGCCAGCATCCCGTACCAGCAGATTGCTTCCCCCGCCCAGCACGAACAGCGGCACACCCCGCTCCTTCGCCCAGAAAACCGCCTCCACCACCTCTTCCTCGGTCGCGGCCACGGCAAAATAGCGCGCCGCTCCCCCAATCCCGAACGTCGTAAACGGCGCCAGAGGTATCTCTTTCCGAATCTGCAAGCCAGTCGGCACGCTTCGAGACTACATCAGGCCGCTGAGAACAAAAATCACCCTTTGGCGCGACCGATCCCGGCCACGTACAATCAAATAACGAAAGTTCGTTTTACACGATCAGGAGGCAACACGATGTACCCAGAGTTGATGCTCATTCCGATGCGCGAAGAGTTGACCAAAGCCGGTGTCCTCGAGGCCCGTACCAGTGCCGAGGTGGATGCCGCACTGGCGACCCCCGGAACCACCATGCTCATCGTGAACTCCGTCTGCGGCTGCGCTGCCGGCAAGATGCGCCCCGGCGTCCGTCTCGCCCTCCAGCACACCACCAAGCCCGACCAGACCGTTACCGTCTTCGCCGGCCAGGACCGCGAAGCCACCGAGCGCGCCCGCAGCTACTTCCAGGGCCATCCCCCCACCTCCCCCGCCGTCGCCATCCTCCGCGATGGTCAGCTGATCTATCTCCTGCAGCGCTCCGCCATCGAAAACTCCACAGCCCCCGCCATCGCTCAGGAACTCACTCGCGCCTTCGACACCTACTGTGCAAAGTCGGTCGCCTAACGCTACTGCAACCCTGACATTCATTCCCAAAAGGAACCACAAGAGAGGATGGCACTTGCCATCCTCTCTTGCTTGCATTCAGCTCCCTCCGGCAGCCGGCAATTTCCTCGTTCGTTCTTCTAAACAAACCGCCTCTACCTGCCGATACATTAGGCATGTCAGAACTGAATCGGGTTTCGAACTTCTCCTCGCCAGCCATCCCGGCAGCGACCGAGGTGAATTCGAAATCTCCGTCTCCGGATCTCTGGCTCTCGGGCTCCAGCCCAGCAATGACACAGCTGCGAGGTCAGATTCGACGGGTCGCCCCCTATTTCCGGACAGCCTTGTTTGTTGGAGAACCCGGCTGTGGCGAAGAGGCTGCCGCCCATATCCTCCACCAACTCTCGCCTCTAAACCAGCGCCCGTTCGTCAACCTTGAGTCGGCCGAAGCCCTCTCGCTCTTCGAAAGCGCTCGCTCAGACGACGCCCTTGCCTCCATCGGCATGTTCTACATCTCCCGCCCAGACCGCCTTCCTCCCGTCGCTCAAACCGCATTGCTTCGCATGGTGCGCAGATACGGACCACAAGCTCCGCGCATCGTCGCCTTCACGCAGCGCGGCCTTCGACCACTCGTGAGCGCGAACGGATTCTCCCCAGAGCTGGCAGACTTCCTTGGGTCCCTTCGAATCGCCATTCCCCCACTATGCGACCGCAGTGAAGATATTCCGCAACTGCTTTCCCACCTGATGCAACGGATCGCCAGCCAGTCAGGCGCACCGCTCCCTCAGCTTGCCCCGGATCTCATGGATGCCGCGCGCACACTCCCCTGGCACGGCAATCTCCCCCAGTTGTACGCGGCAACCAAGGGACTGGTGGAGCACGCGAACCGGCATATCCTCCATGCTTCGGATCTGGACGCTGTCCTTGACTCAATCTCCGAACCAACTTCCTCCCATCACCACGAAATCCGAATGATTCGCCTCGACGACGTCATCCAGGAGCACATTCGCTCGGTTCTCTTCGCCTGCAACGGAAACAAGCTCCGCACCGCTGAAGTCCTCGGCATCAGCCGCTCCACCCTCTACCGCATGCTCGACATTCCCACCCACTCCTACTCGCAATCCTCCCGCTCCCAATCTCTCGACTCGCCTAATCTCCAGATGGCAGGCTGACCTCCAGCGAACGTCTGTTGTCCCCGAAGGTGTCCCCTTTACATTTGCCAAGCTCCCCGCATCCAGGCTTTGATAGCCTTGCTGCATGACCTCAAAGGAAACATCGGAGTCGGCTGCAAACCTCCGCATCGCCGTCCTCGGCGCCGGCAAGATGGGTGGCATCCTGGTGCAGGCATTTCTGCGCTCCGGCCTCTTCCCTCGCGAACATGTTGCCGCCACCGTTGCCCACGAGTCGCGCGCCACTGCCCTCAGCAAACAGTTTGGCATCCCGGTCACCACGGACAACCTCGCGGCCGCCAGGCAAGCGGACATCATCCTCCTCGGCGTCAAGCCACAGCAGATGCAAGACGTCGTCACCGGAATCGCTCCGGCTCTTCGTCCCGGCAAGCTGCTGATCTCCTTCGCTGCGTCGGTCAAGACCAGCGCCATCGAAGAAGCGGCCAGCTGCAACATCTCCGTCATTCGCGCCATGCCGAACACTCCTGCCATGGTCGGCGCCGGCATCACCGCTATCAGCCGCGGCACCTTCGTCACCGATCAGCAGCTTGCACTCGCCGAACAGATCTTCGCCACTGTTGGCCGCACCGTCATCGTCGACGAGAAACATATGGACGCCGTCACCGGCCTCTCCGGCTCCGGCCCCGCCTTCCTCTACATCATCATCGAAGCCCTCGCCGAAGCCGGCGTCAACGTTGGTCTGCCCCGCGACATCGCCACACTGCTCGCCGCGCAAACTACCTACGGCGCCGCCAAGATGGTGCTCGAAACCGGCTCTCATCCCGCATTGCTCAAGGACGAAGTCACCACCCCCGCCGGCTGTACCGTGGAAGGCATTCTCGAGCTCGAAGAAGGTGGCCTGCGCGTGACGCTCATCAAGGCCGTCAAGCGAGCCACGGAGCGCGCCCGCGAGCTCGCCCGCAGCTAGCCGTCAGCTCGCATACCGCACAACGCCGCAGCCGTTCGCTCGTACAATCGATCCCATGAGCAGCACAGTGGTTCCTATCTCGACCCGCAGCAGCCGTTCCCGCGCCCTTCCGCTGTATGCCGCAGCCGTCGTCGGGTTCATGGTGCTGGTCATCCTTGAAGGTGCAGTCGTCCGCGCCACCGGATCGGGCGCCGGCTGTGGCAACCACTGGCCCCTCTGCAACGGAGACTTCTTCCCCCACCATCCCCGCCTCGCCACCGTAATCGAATACACCCACCGTTCCATGACCGGCTTCTGCACCACGCTGGTCGCCATCCTCATCGCCTGGACTTTCCTCGCTCGCCCTCGCGGCGACCGCGCCCGCCGCGCCGTCGTCTGGTCCGGCATCCTCCTGATCACCGAAGCGCTCCTCGGCGCCCTTCTAGTCAAGGGCGGCTACGTCGAAAGCAACGCCTCGGACATGCGCGTCGTCATGCAGTGCATCCACTTCACGAATACGATGCTACTGCTCGCCGCCATCACCCTCACGTGGTGGTGGCTGCGCGACCGCCCCCAGGCCTCCACCGGTCTCCGCCCCCAGGCCCGCATGGTCGCCTGGACATCCCTCGTCGCCACTCTCTTCGTGGGCGCCACCGGCTCCGTAGCCGCGCTCGCCGACACGCTCTTTCCGCCCACCTCGCTGCAAGCCGCCTTCTTGCAGGACTTCGCCGCGCACTCACCCCTCTTGGTTCGCATGCGCTGGCTGCACCCCGTGACCGCCGTCATCGCTCTAAGCTGCGCTATCTGGATTGCCCTGCAAATTCGCAACAAGCTCGGCCAGCTGGTCGTCGGCCTCGTCGGCCTGCAACTCCTGCTGGGCGCAGCCGACGTGCTTCTGCTCGCACCCACCTGGTTGCAGGTGCTTCACCTCCTGGGCGCGGACCTCTACTGGATCGCCCTCGTGGCAGCCTGCGCAGCCATCCTCGCACCCGCGCACGCCACCTCTCCTGCTACGTCGTAGACGGCTTTCCGTCGATCTTGTGCACCACGTGCTTGGTGCCATTCGCCGTCTTGTGGTAACCCTCTTTGCCCACGTCCGCCGTCTTGTGCGCCGCAACCTTGGTCCCGTGTTCCGTATCGTGCGCCGCCACCTTGGTCCCGTGCTCCGTGTCATGAGCCGCGACCTTCGTCCCGTACTCCGTCTTGTGAGCGGCGACCTTGGTCCCATGAACGGTCTTATGAGCGACCGTCTTGCTGGCATGGGCCGTATCGTGACCGGCGTCTTTCATATCCTGACCAACGGTTTGCGCCTGTGCAGCCCCCAGCGAAAGCAATCCCGCCAGCGCCATTCCTGAAACAATCAGATTCTTCATCGGTCTATCTCCATATGCTGCAGCAATCTATAAATAGGATGCGCACTATAAATAGGATGCGCACAAACCCCTTGAAGGGTGAACTTTCGCGCCAAGCAGCCTTGCCCCGACAGAACCTCACCCCGCATAACAATATTAATTCGCTTTAATCCATGCTCTTCCCAATCATCCTCGCCAGATGGTAGATTCTTATGGCGTTGTTGTATGATGAACCCCGACTTACAGTAAACGCTTTCTGGATCGCAACACTCGGGAAACACCCCTGCAGTCCAAACTTCGTCGCGTTGCAGCGGGTTTAGGAGAAAGAAAAGAGCATGGCGCTAAATACGGCAACGACAAACCTGCGGTCCTCGAGCGCACTTCCAGGATCCACCAACTACAGCGCCATGGCCATGGTGACCACTCTTTTCTTCACCTGGGGCTTCTGCACCGTGCTCAACGATGCGGTCATTCCGCACCTTCAATCCATCTTCGAATTGAGCTATCTCCAAGCCTCATTGATCCAGCTAGCTTTTTTCAGCTCCTACTTCATCTTCGCGCTTCCTGCCGGCAAGCTGGTCGAGAAGGTCGGATACAAATCCACCATGGTCATCGGTCTCGGCCTGATGTGCGCCGGTGCGCTTCTGTTCGTTCCGGCGGCCTCAGCCGCTACCTATTCTTTCTTCCTCGCAGCAGAAGTGGTCCTCGCTGCAGGCGTCACCCTGTTGCAGGTCGCGGCCAATCCTTACGTCACTATTCTCGGTCCTCCCGAGACAGCGTCGAGTCGCCTCAACCTCACCCAAGCCTTCAATACGCTTGGAGACACGGTTGCACCCTATATCGGCGGCGCTTTCATCCTCGGGAAGATTGCAACGCTACCCCACGCTGGACAACTTCAGGGAGCAGCACTGCAGGCCTACCGCACCCAGCAGGCATCCAGCATCAAACTTCCCTTCCTCGCGATTGCGAGCGCCACGTTGATTCTCGCCTTGGCCATCGCGCTCTACAAGTTTCCCCGTCTCGAAGTGACGCAGGATTTCCGGCCCGGCGGCTTAGACCTCGAGAAGGACAGTATCTGGAATCACCCTCACCTTTATCTTGGCGCGATTGCGATCTTCATCTACGTCGGCGCCGAAGTCTCCATCGGCAGCTTCCTCGTAAAGTACTTCGCGGATCCAAATATCCTGGGCATTTCGCTGGAAAACGGTGCAAAGCTCGTTACCCTCTACTGGGGCGGGATGATGGTTGGCCGATTCATCGGTTCGGCAGCCATGCGCAGAATCGCTGCGAACAAAATCCTGATGTGGGCCGGCTTCGGTGCAGCCATCCTGGTTGGCGGATCATTGCTCGGCCATGGTCATTTTGCAGCTGTCACCATCCTGGCCGTCGGACTTTTCAACTCCATCATGTTCCCCACCATCTTTACGCTGGCTGTCGCAGAACTCGGTCCGCTCACCGGACGTGGCTCAGGGTTACTCGTGCAGGCGATCGTTGGTGGTGCAGTGTTTCCCATGTTGATGGGCTACCTCGCCGACCATTACGGAATCCACCATTCGCTTCTGATGCCGCTCCTGTGCTACTTCTTCATCGCCTATTACGGATGGCAGGGCTACAAAATCCATCCCGGCGAAATCCAATCCCACATCGAAGTAGCGAAAGCCTAGCCTTCGCTTCCACCGTTCTATAACACCCGTTACCGGCCACGTCCGGATGACATCAACAAAACCATCAGCCATAAAACACGAGCAAGCTTAGTAACAAAGAGGAGAACGAAATGGGTCGTCAAATGACAATGGGCGTCGTCGTAGGCAATCGTGGATTCTTTCCCAGCCACCTTGCCACCAGCGGACGTTTGGAAATGATTGCAGCGCTTGAAGCAGTGGGGATCAAACCTATCGTGCTCACCCCCGAGGAAACCGCGCACGGGGCTGTCGAAACTTACGAAGATGCCAAGAAGTGCGCCGAACTCTTCAAGCGGCACGCAAAGGAAATCGACGGCATCATCATCACCCTCCCCAACTTCGGCGAAGAGCGCGGCCTCGCCGATGCACTCCGTCTCGCCAACCTCAATATCCCCGTGCTCATCCAGGCCACCCCGGACACACCCGGCAAGATGGGCATCGCTTTCCGCCGCGACTCCTTCTGCGGCAAGATGTCCATCTGCAACAACCTCAAGCAATATGGAATCCCCTACTCCCTCACCACCCTGCACACCGAGGCCCCCGACTCCAACGAGTTCAAAGCCGATCTCCAGTGGTTTGCCTCTGTTTGCCGCATCGTACGGGGCCTCCGCAATGTTCGCTTCGGCGCCATCGGCGCGCGTCCTACGGCCTTCAACACCGTCCGCTACTCTGAGAAACTCCTCGAGCGTTCCGGCATAACCGTCGAAACCCTCGACCTCAGCGAAGTCATGGGCCGCATCGAAAAGTCCAAAGACAACGACGACGCGGTGCAGGCCAAGCTTGCCGCCATCAAGAAATACATCCCCATCGGCGACACGCCAGAAGCCGCACTCATGAAGATGGCCAAGCTCGGCGCCGTCATCGACGGCTGGATGGCAGCATCGGAACTCACCGTCTCCGCCGTCCAGTGTTGGACCTCCATCGAAGAGTACCTCGGCATCGTTCCCTGCACCGTCATGTCGATGATGAGTGAGCAGCTCATCCCTTCCGCCTGCGAAGTCGACGTCCTCGGCACCCTCTCCATGTACGCCCTCACCCTGGCCAGCGAAACGCCCTCCGCCCTCCTCGACTGGAATAACAACTACGGCGACAACCCTAACAAGGCTGTCTGCTTCCACTGCTCCAACCTGCCCAAGCACTTCTTCCGCGAAGGCGTAAAGATGGACTACCAGCTCATCATCGCCGGCACGGTAGGCAAGGAGAACACGCACGGCACGCTCGACGGCACAGTCAAAGCCGGCGACATGAGCTTTGCTCGCTTCTCCACCGACGACTTCACCGGCAAGATCACCGGCTATGTCGGCCAAGGCGCCTTCACCGACGATCCCCTCAACACCTTTGGCGGCGCCGGCGTCGTCGAAATCCCCAACATGCAAAAGCTTCTTCGCTACATCTGCGAGAACGGCTTCGAGCATCACGTGGCAGCCAACTTCGCCACCGTCGCCAGCCCTGTTTACGAGGCTGCCTCCAACTACCTCGGCTGGAAGATGCATCAGCACGCTTGAGCCAAGCCGTAACCAGCTCATAATCAGGGTTGTGCCGGAAATTTACATTCTTCCTGCACAACCCTGATTTAGTCTCGTAAGACGCATGGCTGCCCGGAAACAAACCGCACCGACGAAGCCGCCTTCCCTTACCGCGCCACGCCGCTCCGCCAAAGCTGCCGCAGCACCACCAGGTGGCCGACTCATCGATCGCGACGAGAGCTGGCTCCAGTTCAACCGCCGCGTCCTCGAAGAAGCCGACGACCCCTCCAACCCCCTGCTCGAGCGCGTCAAATTTCTTGCCATCACGGCCAGCAACCTCGATGAGTTCGTCGAGATTCGCGTCGCCGGTGTCATGCAGCGCCTCGAAGAAGGCCTCAATCTTCCCCATCATGTTGACGCTGGCGGACTCACCCAGCATGAGCGACTCGAGCGCCTCCGTGCCCAACTGCACAGCTACAACAATGATCAAACCTCCTGCTGGAACGACCGCCTTGTCCCTGAACTCAAGCGCGCCGGCATCTCGCTCCTCAACTGGAAGCAGCTCCGCAAGGAGGATCGCGAGTTCGCAATCAAATTCTTCCAGGACCAGGTCGACCCCCTCCTCACCCCCGTAACCCTCGACCCCTCTCACCCCTTTCCGCGGGTCCTGAACAAAGCTCTCTGCCTCGCCGTCCTGCTGCGCCACAAGCGCAAACTCAAGTCCGGCACCAGCCCAAAGATTCTTGGCGTCATCACCATCCCGCGTTCCCTTCCTTCCCTCATCGCGCTCCCCGAGCGCAAAGGCCAGCGCAACTTTCTGCTGCTCGAAGAACTCATTGAAGCCCACATCGAAACGATGTTCCGCGGCTACAGCATCCTCAACCGCACCGCCTTCCGCGTCACCCGCAACAGCAATCTCTACATGCAGGAGGAAGAGGCGCGCTCTCTGCTCGAAACCGTCGCCGAGGAGCTGCACAATCGTCGCAAAGGCGACGCCGTCCGCATGGAGATTGACGCTTTTGCCTCCGAAGAGATAGCCGAACGCCTCCGCATCAACTTCGAGCTCGAGCCCTGGCAGGTCTTTCGCACCTCCGCGCCCGTCAACCTCTCTCGCCTCATGAGCCTCTACAGCGCAGCCAAGTTACCCGCGCTCAAGTTCACCGAGTTCCATGGCCGCCGCCTCCACCTCGACCAGTCCACTAAGCCGCCCACCAACATCTTCGCCGTCCTTCGCAAGGAAGACATCCTCCTGCATCATCCCTTCGACAGCTACAGCACCGTCGAAGACCTCATCGCCTCCGCCGCCGCGGACGACAATGTCATCTCCATCAAGCAGACCCTCTATCGCACCAGCGCCGACTCCACCATCTTCAGCGCCCTCAAAGCCGCCGCCGAAACGAAGGACGTCACCGTCGTTGTCGAACTCATGGCGCGCTTCGACGAGGCCTCCAACATCCGCTGGGCGCGCGAGCTCGAAGATGCCGGCGTGCAGGTCTTTCACGGCATCTTTGGCTTCAAGACCCACTGCAAACTCGCGCTCATCGTGCGCCGCGACTCGGACGGCATCGTCCGCAGCTACGCACATCTCGGCACCGGCAACTACAACCCCGTCACCGCGCGCTTCTACACCGACATCAGTCTTCTCACCGCCCGCCCTGAACTCACCGACGCCGTCCTCCGCGTCTTTCGCTATCTCACCGCCGACTGGAACGCCGGCCCTAACGCCTACCGTCCCCTGCTCGTAGCGCCCGTCACCCTCGCCGCCGACGTTCTCGCCCTCATTGCCCGCGAAACCGCCCACGCCAGAGCAGGAAAGCCCGCGCGCATCATCGCCAAAGTTAACGGCCTGCTCGACGTCCCCACCATCGATGCACTTTACGCCGCATCTCAAGCCGGCGTGCAAATCGACCTCATCGTCCGCGGCATGTGCGCCCTCCGCCCCGGCATCCCCGGCTTCAGTGATCGCATCCGCGTGCGCTCCATCATCGGCCGTTTCCTCGAACACAGCCGCATCTTTTTCTTCGCCAATGGCGGTCCCGCCGACGGCCCGCAATCCGAAATCTTCTGCGGCAGCGCCGACTGGATGACCCGCAATCTCTATGAGCGCTGTGAGGTCGTCTTCCCGGTCGTCGATGCAGCCCTGAAACGCCGCCTGCGCGAGGAGATCCTCGACTCCTATCTCCACGACAATCTCAAGGCGCGCCTCATGAACCCCGACGGCTCCTACGAGCGCGCCCCCAAGTCCGTCCCGGCTCTCAGCGCCCAGCAGTCCCTCATGGAGATCTCACGCACGCCGGATAAACAGTACAGTCGCGACAAATCCGCCGCCCCCGAAAGCACTCCGGCGGAAGATGCCGAAAGCATCCTGTCCAAGGAGCAATCCGGCCTCTAACCCGGAGTGACGCTAGGCTCAAACTGCGTGGCCTGCGCCCCAAACTGCTAAACTTGAGCAGTAGCGGCGTGGCCAAACTCCCACGCCAAAGGAGTACATCATGGCAACCAACCACGGAAGCGGCACGCACAACGGCAACGGCGCAGGACTACGACTCAAGACGGGTCTGGCCGAGATGCTCAAAGGTGGCGTCATCATGGACGTCATGAGCGTCGCGCAGGCTCGCATCGCCGAAGAAGCCGGTGCCGTCGCCGTCATGGCCCTCGAGCGCGTTCCCGCCATGATTCGTGCCCAGGGCGGCGTCGCCCGCATGGCCTCCCCCAGGCTCATCAAAGAGATCATGGCCGCCTCCACCATCCCGGTCATGGCCAAGGCCCGCATCGGCCACTTCGCTGAAGCCCAGGTTCTCCAGTCTCTCGGCGTCGACTTCATCGACGAGTCCGAAGTCCTCACCCCCGCCGATGAGGTCTACCACATCGACAAGCACGCCTTCACCACCCCCTTTGTCTGCGGTGCGCGCAATCTCGGCGAAGCTCTCCGCCGCATCGCGGAAGGCGCAGCCATGATCCGCACCAAGGGCGAGCCCGGTACCGGCGACGTTGTGCACGCCGTTCAGCACATGCGCCAGATCACCCGCGAGATCAAAGCCCTCACCGTCCTCGGTGACGAAGAACTCTACAACGCAGCCAAGGTCCACGGCGCGCCCTACGAGCTCATCCGCATGGTCGCCAAGGCCGGCAAGCTTCCCGTCCCCAACTTCTCCGCCGGAGGCATCGCCACACCGGCCGACGCCTCCCTCATGATGCAGCTCGGCGCAGAAACCATCTTCGTCGGCTCCGGCATCTTTATGAAGGAAGGCGCCATCCCGCTCGACATCGAAGACAACGCGGACGAGCGCGCCGAAGCCATCTCTCGCGCCCGCGCCATCGTCCTCGCCACCCTGCACTACGACGACCCCAAGATCGTCTCCGAAGCCTCCGAGGCCATCATCGGCAGCATGAAGGGTCTCGCCGCCGCGGCCATCGAAGAGAAAGACCTCATGCAGACCCGCGGCTGGTAGCTTTTTCAATCAGAGCGAGGCAACCTTAATAGCGGAACAACTCACCTCCCTTGAGAGGCATCGCAGTCTGTGTTGCTATATACGCCACACACTGTCTCAAGAGGATCGACATGAGAAAACTGCTGCCTTTAGTCCTGCTTTCCGCCTTCATCAGCTCCAACGCCTACGCCGCCGACCAAGCCAAACTCGATGCGCGCATTGACGCAGCCCATGCAGTTCTTCACGAACTCATGGACACCCCCGATCACGGCCTTCCCGACAGCGTAGCCTCGCATGCTACCTGCATCGTCGTTGTTCCCAGCTTCAAAAAGGGTGCCTTCGTCGTTGGCGCTGAGTACGGCCAGGGCGTCGTCAGTTGCCGCACCGGCCACGGCTGGAGCGCTCCCGCCTTCGTCCAACTGACGGGCGCCAGCTTCGGCTTCCAGGCTGGCGGCCAGGCTACCGACCTCGTCCTCGTAGCGGTCACGCACGCGGGTGCACAGCGTCTCCTGCATGACAAGATCAAGCTGGGTGCGGATGTCTCCGTAGCTGCCGGCCCCGTCGGTCGTGACTCCCAGGCGTCCACCACCGAACTCGCCAACGCAGGCTTCCTCACCTACTCCCGTAACAAGGGCCTCTTCGCCGGCGTCGACCTCAATGGCGACGTGGTCAACCAAAACCTCAACGACACCCAAACCTATTACGGCCAGGATGTCTCCTACGAGAAAATCCTCTCCGGTGGCGTTCCCACACCTCCGGGCGCCGTACACTTCGTTCGTACCGTCAACCAACTCTTCCACGCGCACGCACGCAATACCAAGTAACGTCTGCATTGAACTTGCAAGATGAAAGCCCGGCCACCCTAGGTGGCCGTGCCTTTTCATGCGTTGTCTTACCTCAGACCCAACCCCCATCCACCACGTAACTCTGGTTCGTAATCGCAGAGCTATCATCCGCCGCAAGAAATAACACTAGCCGCGCGACTTCCTCCGGCAGAATCATCCGCTTCAACGATTGGTGCGCCAGCACCTGTCGCACATAATCCTCAGTCAGCCACAATTGCTTCTGACGCTCAGTGAGGATCGCCCCCGGCATCACGCAATTCACCCGTACCTCGTCCTCACCAAACTCGTGCGCCAGCGCCCGCGTCAGCCCAACAATTGCCGACTTCGCCGTCACATACACCGGAACATTCTTCGACGGAATCACCCACGCGATCGACCCCATATTGATGATGGATCCCCGCCTCGCTTGTCGCATCGACGGCGCCACCGCCTGCGCCATAAAAAACTGCTGCTTCAAGTTAACCGCCACAACCTCATCCCAGGTCTCCGGTGTCACCGACTCCACAGAATGCCGCGCATCGTTGCCAACATTGTTCACCAGCACATCCACCCGCCCGCACCCGTCCACCACCTGATCCACCGCCCGTTGCAGCTCAGCAAAGCTCGTCACGTCGCAGTGAAAATACACCGGCGCACGCAACCCGGCCTTCTCCATACGCACAACCAGGTCTGTTGCAGCATCGTCCTTAATGTCCACGAACGCCACCCGCGCCCGCTGCCTCACAAACGCCTCGACAATCGCCTCCCCGATGCCGGTTGCCCCGCCGGTCACCAGCACCACGCGGTTCTCCAGGCTCGGATACACAGCCGTATTACTCTTTGCGCTCATCGCAGCATTATCGCCTACCCGCCCGCCTCCACGTCTACAAAGGCAATCAGCCGCATGCACTAAAATCAAACTGTGGATCCCAAAACCCCAGCCATCGGCGTCCTCGCTCTGCAGGGCGCATTCGACGTCCACGCCCACCGCCTCGCCGCCCTCGGCGCCATCACCTCGCTCGTCCGCAAGCCCGGCCAGCTCGACGCCCTCGACGCCCTCGTCATCCCCGGCGGCGAGTCCACCACCTTCCTCAAGCACCTCGAACGCGCCGGCTTCTACGACACCCTCAACGCCTTCGTTCACTCCAAGCCCGTCTTCGGCACCTGCGCCGGCTGCATCCTCCTCGCCAAAGAAGTGAGCAACCCGCATCAACCCTCCTTCGGTGTCCTAGACATCGCCGTCGAGCGCAACGCCTACGGCCGCCAAAACGACTCCGCTATCCTCGCATCCGAAACCTCCCTCCCCGGTGGCCCGCTCGAGATGGTCTTCATACGCGCCCCCCGCATCACCCGCACCGGCCCCAACGTCGAAACCCTAGCCACCCGCGAAGGCTCTCCAACTCTCATCCGCCAGGGGCGCCTCCTAGCCGCAACCTTCCACCCCGAACTCACCGACGACACCCGCGTCCACCAACTCTTCCTCAACATCGTCCGCGAAGCAACCAAATAATCGCGCCCTTTCGTGTCGCACAAAGCACAAAGCTAAAAGCACAAAGCTAAAAGCTAAAAGCCAGAAGCTAGAACTCCCCACTACAATCACTTCATGCAGGCACCCCAGGCCATCCCGCCCACCCACGGCTTCTGGAACCTGCCCACCGACGCAGCCGCGCACGGCCACGCACTCGACACCCACCTCCTCCTCAATCTCTGGATCGCTCTAGCCCTCCTCGCTCTCGCGCACCTCATCCTTCTCCTCGGCCTTGCGATCCGTAAACGCACCCACCATCCCTATCACCAACTCCTGATCGAATACCTTCCGGTAGCCGCCCTCACCCTCCTCTTCGCCTTCCTCGCCCTCCGCGCCCAGCAACTCTGGGCCACCCAGCGCTATACCGGTGCCGACCTCTCCGCCATGCAGGTAGAAGTCACCGGCCAGCAATTCATCTGGTACTTCCGCTACCCCGGCCCCGACGCCGCCTTCGGCCGCACCAAACTCTCGCTCGTCGCCCCCGACAATGCCAATCCCCTCGGCATCGACCTCAGCGATACCTACAGTCGCGACGACATCGTCACCAGCCAGCTCGTCCTCCCTGCTAACCGCGAAGTAGACCTCACCCTCCGCGCCCAAGACGTCATCCACGGCTTCGCCATCCCCGAAATGCGCATCAAGCAGAACGCCATCCCCGGCCAGATCACCCACATCCACTTCACCCCCGACACCCCCGGCGACTACGCCATCCTCTGCACCCAGGTTTGCGGCATGGGCCACTACCGCATGCTCGCCACCTTGCGCGTCCTCCCACTCGCCGACTTCAACACCTGGCTGCACACCGAGGAAGCCCTCCAGGCAAGAGATGAATCCCAGCCATGAGCCTCCCCACCCCTCCGAGCATGCGCAACCACCAGGGTGCCCCATCTTCGCGCGGTCTTATCGCGCTAAGGTGGGCCAGGCGAGCCCCTCGCGTACTCTTCTCCACCAACCACCGCACCATCGGCTTCGGCTACCTCGCCATCTCCCTCATCGCGGTCATCATCGGCGCCCTACTCTCGCTGGTCATGCGCGTGCATCTCGCGTGGCCCAACTGGCCCCTGCCCATCTACGGCGCCATCCTCCCTGAAGATTATCTAGCGTTCGTCACCATGCACGGCACCCTAATGCTCTTCTTCGTCCTCACCGTCGCGCCGCAATCCGGCTTCGGCAACCTCATTCTCCCCGCACAGCTCGGCGCCCGCCACATGGCCTTCCCCCGACTCAACGCCCTTGGCCTCTACCTAACCGCCGTCGCCCTCCTCACCCTCCTCGCCGCGTTCTTCGTGCCCGGCGGCGCCCCCATCGGCGGCTGGACCGCCTACCCTCCCCTCTCCTCCACGCCGTTAGCCGGCCCCGGCGAGGGCTTCGGCATGGACCTCTGGCTCTCCAGCATCGCCTTCTTTGCCATCGCCACAACCCTCAACGCGATCAACACCCTTACCACCATCACCACCCTCCGCTGCGAAGGACTCACCTGGCAGCGCCTCCCGCTCACCGTCTGGGGATGGTTCACCGCCGCGCTACTAAGCATCATCTCGTTCTCCGTACTCCTCGCCGCGATCCTTCTACTCTTCTGCGACCGCCACCTCCACAGCGGCTTCTTCCTCCCCGCGCAAGACCTCGTCAACGGCGTCCTCCTCCAACATCGCGGCGACGGCAGCCCTCTCCTCTGGCTTCATCTCTTCTGGTTCTTCGGTCATCCCGAGGTCTACATCGCCATCCTCCCCGGCATGGGTCTCACCTCCATGGTCCTCGCCAACTTCAGCCGCCGCAGAGTCTTCGCCTACCGCCTCATGATCGCCACAACGTTGCTCATAGGCTTCCTCGGCATCATCGTCTGGGGACACCACATGTTCGTAGCCGGCCTCAACCCCTTCGCCGGAACCGCCTTCAGCATCTCCACCATCGCCATTGCTATTCCCGCCGCCGCCAAAGTCTTCAGCTGGCTAGCCACCACCTGGGGATCGCGCCCGCGCCTAACCACGCCCATGCTCTTCGCGCTAGGTTTCGTCTCGCTCTTCATCACCGGCGGAATAACTGGCCCCATCCTGGCCCAGCCCATTCTCGACGAGTACCTGCACAACACCTTCTTCGTCGTCGCCCACTTCCACCTCATCATGGCCATGGCCGGAGTCTTCGGCCTCTTCTGCGCCACCTACTACTGGGCGCCCCTGCTCTTCCACCGCACCCTCTCCGAACCCCTCGGCAAACTCCACTTCTGGACAACCCTCCTCGGCGCCTACTCCACCTTCCTCCCCATGCACTTCACCGGCCTCGCCGCCGAACCCCGCCACTACTCCCAACTCAACGGCATCGCCGGCCCCAGCGCCAGCCTCCTCCAATCCACCCTGCCCCTGCAGCGTCACATCACCGCCTCGGCCATCTTCTTACTCTGTGCGCAGTTACCCTTCTTTCTAAATCTTCTCCTTGCATGGCGACGACCCGCCAACAATCCCACCGACACCAATCCCTGGCACGCGACCACCATGGAGTGGGCACCCAACGCCCTCAACCCGCATCCAAACGATCAGCCGTCCATCGTTTACCGCGGGCCCAGCCATTACACTGACTCCGGCACAGAGTTTTACCCCCAGTGGAGCGACGTCAACACATTTAACACCGAAGCAGAGTAGAGTATTCTGACAGCGTCGTCCGACAGGGGCATCCAGGCCATGCCGTCCACCATCACACCTCCGGAGATTGATCGCCATCGCATCAGCGACGGCAACAACGGAAGTCGGCCGCCTACCGACAAGCGCACCGGCGGCAACGGTGAAGGCGATGGCGACAACTGGAACAACCGCCCCCGCGGTCATCGCGGACCCCACGAACGCATCTCCCAGGCCCGCATCGGCCTCTTCTTCGCTCTTGGCGGCGACCTCATGTTCTTCGTCGCCCTCATCAGCGTCTTCTTTGTCACCAAGGCCAGCGGCCACTTCGACGCCTACGATCGCTTCATCAACGAATGGCTGCCCACCGCCATCCCCTCCATCCTCTGGCTCAACACCATCGCCCTACTTCTCAGCTCCGTTTCCGCAGAGATCGCGCGCCGCGCCATGTTCCGCGAAGTCGACGCCATGGACGAGTGGTTCGGCCTCGGCCGCCCCGTCTCCTACCGCGCCGCGATTTGGCTGTCGGCGACCCTCGCGCTCGGCACCCTCTTCCTCGCCGGCCAATGGGTCGCCTGGGATCAGCTCGCCGCCCAGCACGTCTTCTTTCGCTCCAACCCCAGCAGCCACTTCTTCTACCTCATCACCATCACCCACGCCGTGCATCTCTTCCTCGGCATCGTCGCCCTCGTAGTCGCTCTCGCTGCGCTAAAATTCTCGCGTTCGCTCTCCACCCGCCAGGTCTTCGTCGACACCACCGTCTGGTACTGGCACGTCATGGGCGCCCTCTGGATCTTCCTCTTCCTCCTCTTGGAATTCGGCCAGTGACGGAGTTCGGGCAATGACCCTCCTGCAAGGCTGCACCCAATGCCTCGACAGCACGCGCGCCGCTCCCCCCGCGGTACAAGCCGCCTACCGCCACGCCATCCTCCTGCTCGCCGGCGCCGCCTCCACCCTCTTCATCACCGGAACCCTTCTCCTCCGCCGCCAGCGCTAGGCCCCATACACTCCACCGCAAGACACACCAAGAGCCGCCAACGCAGTGGCAGCTCTTGGTGCTCTCGGAAGACCTTCAATTTATCAGCGTTCTGGCTAAGCGTAGAACTTACGTTTCACTACACCCGCTAGTCCCAGTAAGCCTGTTCCTAGCAGTGTGAGCGCCGACGGTTCAGGTGTAACACTCGGCGGAGGATTGTTGAAGCCGATACTGGCTGAGCCACTGCCAATATCTAGTCCGACCAGGTCCAGTCCAAGCGCGCCAACGTTCACATCTGCACCTAATGCCAGGTCCAGATTCGCCAGATCTCCCTTACCCGATATTTGGTAAGGAGTTCCGAGCGCTGTGTCGGAAAACGCAAAACCGGCGCAAGGATTGACCGGCTCAAAGACACTTACATTGATGCAGGCGTCCGTGACGCTCAGCAGCGGAACTCCCAAAACATCTGAAAAGACCACAGTGAGTAAATCGTTATCGGTTTGAGATCCCAGACCATTATTGAGCAGGGTGGTTGAGTCATCGAGGTAGGTCCATGTGTCAACCGACCCGACAACGGTTTCAGTGAGCACGCCAGCACCGACACCATCATTAATGGTGAGAAGCGGATCGGCGAACATGTTGGGAGTGAAGATACCAATACCAATTAACACTAGTATTGACATAGGGAGAGAAAGTCTCATAAGTGGATCTCCTTTGCCGTCTCATATTGCACGCGCAACGCCAATCCAGCCATACACTTCAAAAACCCTGATAAACAAAGGCCAAAACGCCTAAGTCGTTGTCTTTGCATATACGACGATTTTTGCAAAATGGATTTTTAGCTTTCAAAGAAAATGGAGCGAACCCAGCGAAAACGTGTAGCTCGTTTCTTCTGAACTAGGTAGGTCTCTTTCTCGACGCACTTCAGCATGCGCGGCCGGAGAGGAACAAGTTGAACTTACTTACCGTAAGAGAAAAGCTTTACTACTAATTCCCCAAGCCTCTCCATCCAATATCTATCCGCATGATCGCTTGTCGCTTTTCGGCATTTCTTTCGCTCAAAGCACGCAACAGTGGCGTCGAGTCTTTACTTTCAAGTGAATACGCTTCCACCTTTCATCGCCTGCACTATCGCACACGACGTCACAAATCTCTTGTGGAGTAAGGAGCCACCATCCAGCCCCTGTGGCTTAATCTTTCTTGGGTCCACGCGGTTAGTACTCGTCCGGCTCCTCCACCGTTGCCTTCACCGTCGTCACCACATGCTCGTCCTTCGCCGGCGCCGGAACCTTCACCACCGGCAACTCCGGCTGGTCAAACAAATACAGCGCATTGAACAGATACCGATACGTCCCATGTGCCTGCCCGCGGAACTCGGGCTTGAATCCATACAGCACGATCCGCCCCTTCCCATACTGCAACTCCACCGCCGCAGCCTTATCCTCAATCGCCTCGGGATGCAGCAACAGTCCGCTCTCCAACGGATTCGTTCCCTTCGCATACTTCGCCAGCACCGCACCCTGGAATCCAGCCTCAGGCACAAACGCCGGCCCACGCTGGAACATCACCACTGGAGACTCCGGCACACCGAAGTTCACCGGCAGCTCCGCGCTCTGCTGCTCTACCCGCAGCAGCGCTCCCGAGCAGAAGAACTTGTCGCTCTTCACGCCCTCCAGCGCATCCTTCAACGGCAGCGACATCAGCGGAATCAAATTCGCCGCTGTCCGATTCGTCGCCACCAGCATCCCTCCCTCGCGCACAAACGCCCGCAGGTTATCCACTCCATCCGGTCCAATGCCGCCCGCATATTGCCCCGGCACCATCCCCACGTGGAACCCTTCCATCATCTGATCCCGCGACATGTCCGGCAGCACAATCACGTCATACCGCGCCCGCAACTCCGACGAGCGCATGTCCGCGTTATAGATGCTCTTCGGCTCGAACCCATAATTCTCCAGGATCCACCGAGTCCATCCCTCATCAATCGAAGGCGCCCACGGCCGATACAACCCCACCCGCGCTTTCTTGATCGACAACACATTCGCCGGCTCCGACGTCAGCGCCGCCACGCCCACGCCATACTTCTTGGCCACACCTTCCATCGCGCCGCGCCCCAGCCCGCGAATCACAAACGCTCCACGCTCCTTACCCTCCGGCGTAGCAATCGCGTCCTTCGACATCGCCACTGAGCCGCCCTGCTTCAGCAACTCGTTCACAACCGCGTACGACGCATTCGGCTTCCGGCTGATCACAAATACCTCGCCGCCTCCCGCGATCTCCATCGCCGGCAGCTTCGCCTCCTCAACCGGCTGCAGCAGCGCCAGCTGGTCGTTCGTCAGCGGATCACTCACCGTGTCCACCGCAACGCCCATCTGCAGCGGCAGCGTCCATCCCGTCACATCGTACGGCAGGTCAACCGCCTTCGACGTCCCCAACTCAATCTCATCCGGATACCTCTGCCGCTCAAAAAGCTCCTTCACCAAACCCGAGAACGGCTGGTCCATCGGAATCACCCACGACCCCGCCGGGTACGTCACGCCATTAGCCGCAAACCCCGTCTTCGTCGCGTACACCTTCAGGCCGTTCTCAATCATCTTCTGCGCCAGCAGCCCAGCCTCGGGAGTATCCGCCTGCTTGTCGCTGATCACATAAGCAAACGGCCCTTCCTTCTTGTAATGCGCTATATTGTCGCGAGCCGCCTGGTAGCGATTGAACAGCAGCGTCTCATGATTCTTCGCCGCCAGATCCAGTACCGACATCGATCCGCCAATCATGTAGTTCACCGCATCGCCAATCCGCCACCACCCGCCTTCCCAAGGCTCCGAGTACATCGAGAGCGCCCGCAAATCCTGCGTTTCCTTCGGAAACTCATTCACCGTATAGAACCGCGGCGTCGCATAGCGATAAAGCCCAGTCTCCGTGAAGAAAGAAATCTCATTGCGGAACACATGCACCCAGTCATTGAACCCCGCATACCAGTTATCAAACCGCGTCTCCGAGATCGCACCTGGCATCTGGTGCGCATCCAGGTAAGCCGTCATGTTCGTCCCCACCACGTTCAGCCAGCTCCGCACATACGGACTGATATTGCTAGAGATCGGATCAGCAAATGGCGGAATCCAAATCCGCGCCGGAAACGGTGCCGTCTGGTGCTGGCAGTAAAAAATCTCCGGGCTCCAATCCAGCTCCGCCTTCACCAGCACCTGCGACTCCTTCATATTCAGCATGTAGCCGTCGCGATTGTTATCGTGTCCCACATAGTCCTGGTACAGCCAAGGCATCGGCGCCACCTCGTACTTCGTCCCCACATTCTGCCGATACCAGTGGGTCACCATATCCTGCCCGTCAGGATTCAACGTTGGCCACAACACCAAAATCACGTTGTCGAGAATCGCATCCACCTCGGGATCGTTCTTCGCCGACAGCAACTTGTACGCCAGCATGATCGAGTGCTGCCCACCCGCAACCTCATCTGAATGCAGCCCCCCATCTATGTGCACAATCACCTTGGAATCATGCGCCAACTGCCGCGCCTGCTCATCCGTCAGGTTATCGGCGACAGCCAGCCGCCGCGCGTTCTTCTTGTACTCATCCAGCCGCGCCAAATTCGCCGGCGACGAGATCACCCCAATCTCAATCTCGCGCCCCTCCGTCGTCTTCCCGATCGTAAACATCTTCATCCGGTCCGTAGCCGCAGCCGCCGCATGAAAATACCGAACTGCATCTTCATAGTCCGCGAGATAAAAATCATCACCCGGCGTATGCCCCAGCACCGACACCGGTGTCGGCACCTGCGCCCTTGCTCCCGTAAACGCCACACTCACACAAGCAAAAAGAAATCCACACCACAACGATTTCGAAAACCGCATCAGCACTCCTCAGAAAGAGATGGGGCCCGCCTGCTACAAATTGCCCGCAGGTTTCATCACAAGGTTGATTGGGAAATAAACTGCACTTACTGTAACAAGGTTCGAACCGTTCCGCGAAGGATACGTCTCCCCGGCCCCTAAGCTCTTGCAACCAGGCACCGAAACCACGCCCCCACAACATAGCGGCCATCCTCGCGTCGAAACGGTGCCAGCGCCTTCTCCTGCGCAACATCCACCGCCTCCACACCCGAGTGCTCAATCGCCCGCGCCGCAACCCCAGACGATCGCAACCCCCTCATGGCCGTCGCAAAATTCTCATACACCCACGGCGAATCCACATCGAACACCTCAACCGGCTGCAACCCGGCCGCCTCCGCAAACGCACGCAGCGCCGTCTCATTCGACAACGCGAATGGCCCCGGCGCTCCCGCCGGCGGTGGCGGCAATAGTGGCCGCAGCGCCGCCACCAACGAAGCCGCCTCCATCCCCTCAGGCTCTCCCCACGTCATCACCACTACCAGCCCACCCGGCTTCGTAACACGTTTCGCCTCAGCCAGCGCTGCCCCAGGATGCGCCGCATACTGAATCGAATTGAACCCTGTAACAACATCAAACGAATCATTCGAAAACGGAAGCTGCTCCAACTCACCCACATGGAAGCTCCCATCCATAACCCGCGCCCGCGCAATCTCCAACAGCTTCTCCGCCGCATCCAGCCCCGATACCACCGCACCGCGTTCCGCCGCCATCTGCGCAGCCAATCCCGCTCCACACCCCACATCCAGATACTTCGCGCCAGCCATCAACCCAATCCGATCAAACGTCGCCCGATACACCGGCGCACACGTCTTCTCCTGGATCTCCGCCCAGTCGCTCGCAGCCGATCCCCACAACCTTCCATTCAGCGCCGAACTAGTCGCGCTTTCCATGCAGCGGAGTATAACGCGCAGCACCCACCCCGCACACTCCCTATGGCTTCAACACAATCTTCATCGAGTCCGCCTTTGGATGCGACGCCAGGTCAATCGCCTCAGCCGCATCTGCCAACCCAAACCGATGCGAAATCAGCTTCGTCAAATCCAGTTTCCCCGACCGATACCCCTCAAACACCAGGTCAATCCCCTCCTGCTGAATCTCGACCGATGCCGAGTACGAACCCATCAGCGTCTTCTCATCCATGCACACCGCCGCTGGATCGAACGCCGCCGTCCCATGCTGCGTGCTTGCGAACAACATCACCCGCCCTCCCGGACGAATCGCTTGCATCGCCGTAGCAATCAACGCATCCGCACCCACAGCCACCAGCGCCACATCCGCACCTCGCCCCTCCGTCATCGCCTTGCACGCCGCCACCACATCTCCCCGCGCATCCAACGGATGATCCAACCCATACTGAGCCGCAATCGCGTGCCGCTCCGGATACATGTCCGAAGTCAACACCGTAGCCCCCGTCTGTCTCGCCAGCGCCGCCAACAGTACCCCAATGCTCCCCTGCCCAATCACCAGCACCGTATCATCCGGCTCCAGCTCCAGCAGCCGAATCGCCTTGAAGCACGTGTTCACCGGCTCAATAAACGCCGCCTGCTCAAACGGAATATCGTCCGGCACCCGAATCAACCCCGCAGGCGTAATCCCATCGCCCACAATCCAATCCATCACGCGAATGTACTGCCCGAACCCACCGCCCGCGGCCTCACCCAGCCCCGCCGTCGTCCCCACCTTCTTATACGTCTCGCACTGCGCGAACGTCTTCTTCCGGCAATAGAAACAATGCCCGCAAGGAATATGGTGGAACGCCATCACCCGATCCCCCACCGCAAACCCCCGCACACCCTCGCCCACCTGCGCGATCGTCCCCGCCATCTCATGCCCAAACACCCGCGGCGCCGAGTGCGATCCCGTATGAATCTTCTTCAGATCCGTCCCGCAGATCCCACACGTATCGATCCGCACCAGTACTTCGCCCGCGCCAATCTCCGGCACAGCAATCTCTTCAGTTTGAACATCATCAACGGCGCGATAAACAGCAGCTTGCATAGTGCGAGGCAGGTTAGAAGACATATCACCTTAAGAATATCCCCTCACGACCGCACGATTCGACCCCAGGCCTTTTCCGCCAGAACTTTCATCTTCACCTAGTTCCAATCCCCACCGCCAGCGTGCATCCTAGACACCATGGCAAATCCATACGACGCAATCATTATCGGCTCAGGGGCAGGCGGCGGAACCCTCGCCCTCCATCTCGCCCGCGCCGGCAAGCGCATCCTCATCCTCGAACGCGGCCCCTTCCTTCCCCAGGAAAAACTCAACTGGGACACCTCCGCCGTCTTCCTCGAGAACCGCTACCACACCACCGAAACCTGGCACGACCAGGACGACAAGCCCCTCCACCCCCAGCAGGCCTATTACGTCGGCGGCCAGACCAAAGTCTACGGCGCCGCCCTCTTCCGCATGCGTGCGGAAGACTTCGGCGTGATCCAGCATCAAGGCGGCATCTCCCCCGCCTGGCCCATCACCTACGCCGACATGGAGCCCTACTACACGCGCGCCGAAGAGCTCTTCCACGTCCACGGCGACCTCGGCACCGCCCCCGCAGTCCCCGGAGGCTTTACAAGCTCCTACGATCCCACCGAGCCCTTCCACTCCAAGCCCTACCCCTACCCCGCCTTCTCCAACGAACCCCGCATGGCCGCGATCGAAGCCGACGTCCGCAAGCTCGGCATCAACACCTTCCCGATTCCGCTAGGCCTCAAGCTCAACGAAGCCAACCCCGCGGCCAGCAAGTGCGTTCGCTGCGACACCTGCGACGGCTACCCCTGCCTCGTCCACGCCAAGTCCGACGCCGACATCAACTGCATTCGCGAGATCATGGATCTCCCAAACGTCACCCTCCTCACCAGCTCACGCGTCCTCCGTCTCCTCACCAACCCCGCCGGAACCGCCGTCACCGCCGTAGAAGTCCAGCACGTTGACGGCTCAGCACCCGCCACCTACGAGAGCCACATCGTCGCCCTATGCGCCGGCGCCGTCAACTCCGCCGTCATCTTGCTCCAATCGGCGAACGACAAGCACCCCACCGGCCTCGCCAACGGCTCCGATCAACTCGGCCGCAACTTCATGTACCACCAGGCCGACGCCCTGCTCGCCATCTCCACCATCGACAACTACGACAGCTACACCAAGACCTGGGGCACCAACGACTTCTACTTCCGCGACTCAGATCCCTCGTACCCATTCCCCCTCGGCCAGGTTCAGCCCGTCGGCAGCTTCCATCACGAGATGATGAAGGGCGATGCCCCACCCCTCACCCCCGGCTTCATCCTCGAAGGCATGAAGCGCCACGCCGTCCCCTGGTGGCTCACCACGGAAGATCTTCCCGACCCCAACAACCGCGTCACCCTACGCAACGCCACACCCAGCAGTCTCGCAGCCACCCAGCCCGGCCCCGCCGGCGCCCACCCCGACTCCGGCGTTTCCCCTTCCAACCAATCCGCCGCCGTAACCCTCGCGCAGCCTGGCCACATCAAGCTCTCCTACACCCCCAATAACACGAAGAGCTTCGAGCGATTAAAAGATCGCTGGGTCGACGTCCTCAAGCAAGCCGGCCACGCCGAAACCTCCATCCCCTTCCACGCCTACTTCAAAAAACGCATCCCCCTGGAAGGCGTAGGCCATCAGAACGGCACCCTCCGCTTCGGCCACGACCCCGCAACCTCCGTCCTCGACATCCACTGCAAAGCCCACCAGCTCGACAACCTCTACGTAGTCGACGCCAGCTTCTTCGCCTCAGCCAGCGCCGTCAACCCCTCCCTCACCATCATCGCCAACGCCATCCGCGTAGCCGACCACCTCCTAGCCGAAGTCCTCACCTAACCCTCAGCCAACACGCCCCGCAACGCCACCTCCAACCCAGCCAGCGCCTTCGCACTCCCGCGCCCCAGCTCCATCGCCTTCCCCCAGGTCCAAGGCCGCACCGCCGTATACGCCGCAAACGCCCCCGTCCGAAAGTTCCCCCGCTCCCCCTCAAACTTCGCCAGCCCGCTCAACTCAAAATCAAATCCATCCGACACACCCTTGATCGCGCGAAACCCTACGCCTCTCGCCCACGCCATCTGCGCCACCGCAGCCGCCTCCATATCCACCATCGACGCCCCAAACCTCTCCGCCAGCCCAGCCTTCTCCGCCACACTCGCAATCGCATCCGCGGTAGCCAGCGTCACGCCCGACCCCACGCCCGCAACGAATCTCTCCCCCGTCGCCACATCCGCCACCACCCCCGCCTCCATCACCGACCCAACCTCCACCCCCGGGACACAGCCACCCGCCAGCCCCGTCGAAATCAGCATCTCCACCTCCTCAGCTACCCAAAGCGCAGCCTCGACCGCCACCGCCGCCCGCTCCGCTCCCATTCCAGCCGCCACCACCACAGCCCCCTCCACCCGATACAGCCACACCCCATCCCTAACCAGCGAAGCATCCGCCTCCGTTCCCCGAACCAGTCCCGCAATCTCCCGCGGCAACGCAGCAATGATGGCAATCCTGGCGGGCACCGGCATCGCTCCATCATACGAGCCGTTCTCCACCTGATTTCCGCAGGTTGACAGTCGCGTTACAGAAGTGGATATTAGGCGTTGCACAATCGTTTGCGCATTACTACTCAAACGATTGTTCGCGGGCCGCCATCCGCCCGGTTTTCCCAACATTCCCCTGAAGGTCCAGCCATGAAACACTCGAGGAACATAATGAACTCTGGAACCCTCCGTTCACTCACCTTTGTCCTCGCTGGAACCCTCCTTGCCGGCTCGCTGTCTCACTCCGCCATCGCGCAAAACCCCACGCCCCCGGCCGCCGCGTCCACTGACCTCGTCATCGACGCCCACGCCCCCACCACCCCCTTCCCCCACTTCTGGGAGAAGACCTTCGGCTCCGGCCGCGCCATCCTC
>Ga0302220_10000811_pt1 | contig 25406 bp, 23 predicted proteins | sample II_Palsa_E1_3_FD_194572 | JGI IMG/M metagenome (GOLD analysis project Ga0302220, IMG submission 194572) | Peat permafrost microbial communities from Stordalen Mire near Abisko, Sweden - II_Palsa_E1_3 | ecosystem: Environmental > Terrestrial > Soil > Palsa > Peat permafrost | place: Sweden...
CAATGACGACCAGCGCGCCGGCAAACAGCCAGTAGTCCGGGGCGATGGCGGCCAAGGTGCAGCCGAGTCCGAAAATTGCGGCGCCGATCAGCAAGGACAGAAACTGTGGCCTATCGCGACCGGCGGCAAGTAGTGCGCCTGACACAGTGCCGACCGCCATAATCGACGACAGGAGGCCATAGCCACTGGCATCGGTGTGGAAGACACTAACCGCCATGGTCGAGATGAAAATTGGGAAATTTAGTCCGAATGTGCCGATCAGGAACAGCATGACCAGGATCGCCTTGAGATCCGGTCGGGACCACACATAGCGCAATCCCTCGGTGAGACTACCCTTGGTCCTGCGTGCCCGTGTATAGGCATGCAGACCGGGGGTGCGGAGCAGAAACAGGGAGGCCAGCACCGCGACAAAACTGGCGCCGTTGAGCAGAAACGCCCAGCCGGTGCCAACCGAAGCGATGACCAGACCGGCGACTGCCGGCCCGATCATTCGCGCCGCGTTGAACGAGGTCGAGTTGAGCGCGACCGCGTTCGGCAGATCCACGTCGCCGACCAGTTCGGCCACAAATGTCTGGCGTACGGGAGCGTCGAACGCCGAGGCGCAGCCCGACAGAAAGGCGAACACAAAGACGTGCCAGATCTGGACTATGCCAGTCACGGTGAGAAGCCCCAGCGCCAAGGCAAGCATACCCATGGTTGCTTGAGTTGCCATCAGCAGTTTGCGGCGGTCGTAGTGATCGGCCGCGAATCCGGTCCACGGCAGCAGCAGGAGCTGTGGCCCGAACTGGAGCGCCATGACCGTGCCGACGGCCGAGGCATTGTGGTGCGTGAGCTGGGTGAGGACCAGCCAATCCTGGGCTGTGCGCTGCATCCATGTGCCTATATTCGAGACCAGCGCGCCGGCCGCCCAGATGCGGTAGTTGACGTTTCTCAGCGAACGGAAGACACCCGTTGCTGCCGCGCTCATCTATGCTTCGGCGTATTGCCGCCGTGGAAGCGGCCGAAATATCGCGCCATGGGCAGGCTCAGCGCCAGGATGCCGAGTCCGAGCGCTAGGGCGTCAATCGTGGTCCTTAGGTCGAAACGACCGACGCGGCAAACGAGTAGATAGCCTGCAACCAGATTTAGAAAACCCCAGAGTACGTTCACGGTCGATGAGGACAGTCCTTGCCCCCGCGGTTTGGCGAACGGGCTCTGGAACGGTTCTCCCTTTACGCCGCTGACGAAGTGCGGCACGCCATTCGCGAGAAAGGCGCCGCCGAAGAACCATGACACGAGATGAAGGAACTCCATTTTCAAGCACTCCTTGTTTCGAGGGGATCGATGATCAGGGCCGTATTCGGATCGAGCGTGGTAAGGGTCATGTTGTTTCCTGGGAGGGGTGGGAATGACTCAGAAGTCGGCGAGTCGCTGCAGCAGCTTCACAGCGGCCGCGAGTTCGCCTTGCTCTTTCGGGGATAATTGCATTTGCAGAGCACGGTACAGCCAGTCCTCTTTGGCGGCACGGCTTGCTTTGATGGATTTTCGGAAAGTGGCGGTCAAGTCGATCAGCGTTTGCCGACCATCGCTCGGGTCGGGTTCGCCACCGACGGCTCCCATCGCCTCTAGATCGGCCACCGTGATGCGCATTGATTGCGGGCGTACACTCTCCGCGCGCGCGAGGGCGGAGACGGTTGCCGGTCCGTCACGATCTAGGCGCAGAAGCACCGATTTCTGAGTGGATGTGAAGTCGCCCGGATGCGACTGCTCTCGCACCCGTCGAATCAGTTTGCCCAGCGAAATGCGCAGCTCACCGGCCAGGGTGGCCAACTCGGGATTTTCGGGCGTGTGTGATTGTTTGACCATGAGCCGATGCTAGCATAAATACAGAAAAACTGTACAGTTTGACTGTGTTTTTGGCCGCGCTCGCCTGTGGCGTAGATCCACCCTGAGTCATTTCATGCGTCAGCATCTTCTTACTCGTCTGTTTGGCGATACCCGCTCACTGTTTCCCGATTGTTCCGAAGTACCATCGATGAGCGAGATTGGCAATGAGCAATATCGGATATAAGAGTCCCATGCCGCAAAGAATGCCTAAAAATCTATCGATTCCCACGGCAACGCTGACTGACTGATACGTATCCGGCACAAGAACCACGAGAAATGCCAACGTAAATTGGGTTCCAATATAAACAAAGCGAGTATCGGAGTTTTCAATATGCTTGCCGAATATGACTCCTATGGCAACCAGCAATGCCATCGCAACAGGGGAATGATGGCAGGCGAGAAGGCCCACTGCGGCAAGTATTCCACCCGCTATGCAGCCGAGGAAACGATGCGCCAATTTAGTCGTAATAGGGCTGCCCGGGGAAGACAGGCGACTCGCAGGGATCATGAGCACCGCTAGAATGGTAATGCTGGCTTGAACGGGAGACGGGATTTTTATGAGCGGCCATACCAATGGAATGATCGCCAGTGCGACGCCGCCTTTTAACGCATGAAGAAATGCCGTGGTTTGCCAGCAGCGTAAATGATTCGCAGCTGACTGTTCGGATGGCTGCAAAAAATTCCCGGATAGCGGGCGACGGACGATCATCGTTGTGACTGCGCTAAGCACGATGGCGCAGACAGTTCCAGTCGCAACCTCGGCGATGCGGGACTCGGCAAAAAGATAAAGATTTGCCGATGGATTTTGCAGCCTATCGGTCATGAGCATACAGAACGTTAAGCCAATGAAGAGCCAAGCGTAGCCGTTGCGCTCTGTGACGGCGAGATACAGCGTCACCGTGCCAATCAGCATAAGCGCCACGGCTAGCCAAGCAGGGGAAGCCAATATCTGCAACGGCACGATACATGCTGCGGTGGCACCGGCCACGGTGCCGATGATACGCAGTAGACCACGTCTTAGCGTGGTGGCTGTTTGCGAGCGGATAACCATATATGCACTAAATGCGGCCCAGCCGATGTTTTTTTCGTGAAGCGCATGTGCACATGCAATTGCGACCAGAACCGACAAGGCAGCTTCAAGATCGTCGAGCAAACGCGGGCCAAAGTCGGACACCCAGGGTTGACTGCGCGCGATACCAGAGATGACGGTGGCCAGGTCGGATAGCCGGCATTTTTTCTTTTTCATTCAACCCTCACGCGTTGGCGAAATCCATATTGCTGGTGCGAGCAGCCCACGACCTTTCTGAGCATTGTACTGAAGGCGCTCGCGGATGATCGCGACGATAATGCGGACTTTGAATGCCAGATGACAAATTCGTAATGTGCGCGTCACCTCGGCGCAAACCGCTCGGGCCGAGAATGGGTTCGTAGCCTCGCTGCTACCTCAAACCGGCCTGGAGCCATGCAAGCGCGAGCCGGCACAACCCATTTAGGAGTCTTTCATGAAACTCATTCGATATGCCGCAATCGCCACCTTAGTTGGCGCGCTGTTTCCGATCGGTCAAGCTGCGTTCGCGCAGAGCGTGGACGCCGCCGGCGCGACCGCGCCAGCTATCGTCTCCGCCCCAGTCCCCGCCGGCAAGACGCGGGCCGAAGTTCGCGCGGAACTCGTTCAGGCCGAACAGCAAGGGCTGCTGCCCTCGTCGGATATCGACTACCCGCTGACGCCACAAGAGATCGCCCAAAACCGCGCCGACTATCAGCGCAGCCACCCGGAATATCACGCCAGCGTAACGGCTAATTAATTCAACGCGCGCCCAACGCCGATTCACCGCAGCGGGAAATGCAAACGGAACTGCGTGGCCGCCGCGTCGCTCTCGACAGCTGCGCTGCCGCCATGCAGTTCCATAATGGTTTGCACGATTGCCAGTCCTAATCCGGTTGAGCCGGACGAATTGCTGCGCGATTCGTCGACGCGGTAGAAGCGGTCGAAGACACGCCCAAGGTGTTCCGACGGAATCGGCATGCCAGGATTGGAGACCGTGATAGTCATCCCCTCGGAGGTTTCGTTTGCCGTCAGCATCACCTTGTCGCCTCGCGGCGTATAACGCAGTGCGTTCGCGAGTAGATTGCTGACAGCGCGGCGAAACAGATCGACGTCCGCATGCAACTGACCGCTCGCCGTCACCTGAATCGCGATGCCCGCATCGTCTGCGATGCCTTCGAAGTATTCGGCTACACGTTGGAGTTCGTCGTCAACGGCAAAGTCGGTTGCGGTTGTCATGTATTGCGGATTGTCGGCGCGAGCCAGAAATAGTACGTTTTCGACCATCCGCGAGAGCCGCTCGCATTCTTCGATATTCGACACCAGCAAAGCCTGATATTCGTCGATCGAGCGCGGGCGCGCGAGCGCCACTTCGCTCGCGCCGCGCATGTTACCCAACGGCGTGCGCAGGTCGTGCGCGAGGTCGGCGGTAAATTGCGAAAGCCGCTGGAAGCCGAGTTCGAGGCGCGCGAGCATCGAATTCAGCGTGTCAATCAAGGTTTTGAGTTCGCGAGGTACGTTGCCGGAGGGAAGGCGAGTGTCGAGTTTGCCCACCGTCACATGAGTGGCGCTGCCGGCAATGTCGCGTAGCGGGCGCAGCGCATTGCGCACCGCGACGTAGCCGAGCGCCACCGCCGCGAGCAGTGCGCAGAGCGTCGTGAGGTAGAGTGTGTGGCGGTAGCGCGCGAGTAGCGCTTCGCGATCGCTCATTTCACGTCCGACCACCGCGTTGACCACCGAACCGTCGGCAAGAGCGATATCCGTAGCGATGCCGCGCATCGTCAGACCGCCGGCGGTATGCCATTCTTGTACATCGTGCTCCAAGATCCGGTTTGCCGGTTTCACTTTCTGCAGATCGCCAATCGCAAAGTGCGATGGATTGCGCTCGAGCAGTACATGACCGCTCGGATCCCGGACTCTCAAGAAGAAGGCCTGATTGCCGATCACCAGGCTATCGAGCCGGGACTCATGAAGCGTGATACCTTGTGGTGAATTCAACTCGCTAGTCAGGCTCCGCAGACGCTGGGCCGTCAGCACGAGGTCAAGGTCGTCCTGGGCGCGAATCTGCTGTGCCAGCGCCCGATATAGCACGCCGCCACCGGTGCCGAACACCAGCAAGGTGATCAGCGCAAACGAGGCGGCCAGCCGCGCGGTCAACGATAGCCGTCGCATCACGCGTTTTTCGCTTCGAGCACGTAACCGACGCCGCGTACGGTGTGCACCAGTTTGATCGGATAGCCGTCGTCGATTTTCGAGCGCAGCCGCCGGATCGCTACGTCGACGACGTTGGTGTCGCTATCGAAGTTCATGTCCCACACATACGAAGCGATCTGCGTGCGGCTCAATACTTCACTGCTGCGCCGCGCTAGCAGATGCAGCAGGGCGAACTCCCGCGGCGTGAGGTCGATGCGCTGACCCGCGCGCCGCACCTTGCGTTGGCTGGCATTGATTTCGAGGTCGCCGATCGTCAACGTGTCACTTTCGCGAGCCTGGCCGCGGCGCGCAAGCGTACGCACTCGCGCAAGTAGCTCGACGAATGCAAACGGTTTGATCAGATAGTCGTCGGCGCCCAGCTCGAGGCCGCGGACCCTGTCTTCGATTTCATCGCGCGCAGTCAGGAACAGCACCGGCGTGTCCTTGCGTCCGCGCAGTTGTTGCAGCACATGCCAGCCGTCCATGCCGGGCAGCATGACGTCGAGGACGATCACATCGTACGACTCTTCCAATGCAAGATGCAGGCCGTCGACACCATTGCGTGCCACGTCCACCACAAAGCCGGACTCTTCAAGGCCTTTCTTGATGTATTCGCCAGCCTTCGGTTCGTCTTCGATGACGAGGATTCTCATCGTACTCGCCTTCCGTCAGGTTGTTCTCGGGTTGCCGTCGGGCTGAACCCGGCGGATGTCTTGGATGATACACGGGAGGCGGCTCGTAGTTCATTACGAATCTGTCATCTGGGCGCAGTCTCGTCGCAAACGCGCGCAGTCGAAATCGGAGGCCGCGCTAGCAACGCGTTGGGCAGGTCGGCGGGGACAAATCGATGGTTACTTATCTACCCCACCGGTTTCTGCATCGGCCAACGGCGCAACGCGCGGAAATGCGAGTTTAAAGCGGGTCCCCTGTTTGAGCGCGCTGTCCACCTCAATGGTTCCGCCAAGTATGGTCGTAACGTGATTATAGGCAATGTGCAACCCGAGGCCACTGCCGCCTTGACCGAGCGTCGTTGTAAAGAATGGGTCAAAAACGCGTGGCAAGTTAGCGGGCGATATTCCAACGCCGTCGTCGCGCACGATCAAATTGACTACATCATCATTGGCGAGCAATTCGGCGTAGATGCCCACTTCGCCTTGAGCGCGCCCCGCGAAACCGTGCAGCAGGGCGTTATTGATCAGATTGGACAGTACCAGCCATAGTGGCCCAGGATAGCTATCCATATTGATGTCAATGGGAATATCCAACTTGACCGTGACATTGCCTTTGGCGATGGCAGGCGACAGTGTCATGAGGATGTCAGACACGGTATCTTTAAGCGAGAAGTGACGGCGATTCAAGCTAGTCTGGTCAAATCCAACTTGCCTAAAGCTGCTTACCAGATTCGCCGCATGCGTCAAACCGCGCATCAATATTTCAGTGCCTTCCCCGAGTTGTTGAAAAAAATCCTCCATTCTCCGACGTGAAATACCCTTGGATATTTGAGTCGCCATTTCCGTTGTGCGGCATTGGAGTGTACTGGCTGCCAACAAACTATTGCCAATCGGCGTATTGAGTTCGTGCGATATTCCGGCTACCAGAAAGCCGAGCGCTGACATCTTCTCCGATCGGACCAATTGGGTCTGCATTTTCGTCATGGACGAAAGCGCCTCGCTTAATTCCTCGTTGGTGCGCCTCAACTGCTCGGCATCCTTTTCTTGCTTTTCCACAGCACGAAGCACTTCCGCATAGCTGGCGAGCAGGTTCGCTTGCTGTTCGATGATCGTGAAATCAGCCTCGATGCTTTTTTTTTTCTCCCAAAGCAGGTCAACATATTTATCTTGATAGGTATGGGTCTTTCGGTCCAATACGCAGATCGTTCCGAACACCTCCCCGTCGGGCCAAATCAATGGCACACCGAGGTAGGAAATCATATTCAGTTTCACGTCGGGATTGTCTTTCCAACGACTGTCCAGAAGTGCGTTCGGCACATGCAGGAGATTGCGACTGGCCATCACGGTTTCGCAATAGAGGCCCGTGTGCAGATTCGCTTTTTCGTCCGCCTCGTACGGATTGTTGGGGGTGTGACTCGATATCAGTACTTCAATCTGCTCCGGCAGGAGACGCATAATCAAGCCCGCAGGCACATCAAAAATCTCGGCCATCACATTGGTCGTATCCTGCCATTTCGACAAGAATTTAGCGGGAACCTCGTGCATGTGCGCGCTCACTGGGCTACCTCCTCGGGAAAGGAAATCGAACCATTTTGCGACAGGACCGTTCTCCGGCACTCGCTGCGGCTACCTAATTGTCAAAATCGAAGATAGTTACAACAGATTCGCGAAGATTATTTTACGCTTGGAAAAGATACTCTAGCGTAGATATTGCTTGACCGCCCCCCACGCAAACCTGCTTGGAAAGCAGTCGATCGACCGTCAGGCCTTGCTGTATGGAGCGGACTGCACTCTTCTGCCGAGCCAGCTTCTGACGGGCGTGTCATAGCCCTTCAAGAGAACCTGGGCCAAGACAGCACTCGTCAACAGGGAGAAGATCGCAACCAGCGCCCCGTGGCCGGCGAAATGGCCGCTGCGTTCGGATGCGTGCCTGAAAAGCCGCAACATAGGCTGGTGAACAAGATAAAACGGGTAGGAAATCGCCCCAAGCCAACTGAGCAGCTTACTCACGTGCCGCGAGCTTGCCGAAACGGTGCTTCCCAGGACAATAATTAACGGTATCAAAAACACGATGCAAATTGAATCATAAACCGGCGATGGGGGAAGATGCCAATCCAGAAGCATGAGGCATAGCGCAGCCGCAATGCCTGCCCCCATCCATGTCGAGGTTCTCAAGGTGAATTTGTTCCAAAATTCCCGATAGATCACCATGCCAACCAAGAACGGGTAGGCGACGCGAACAAAGCCGAATGCGAAATTTCTGTAGCTCGCGAATCCGACCTGGTCGATTCCGGTTGAGATAAAGATGACGGCGACCAACATCACGGCAAGAAGCGCCACCGCATAGCGGCTAACGGACTTGGTGATTCTGTTGCCAAAAACACCATATATTACATTGATGAAAATCTCAAAGAACACCGACCATATCGGGTTATTTACTGGGTAGGCTTCCAGCCCGTATGCAAGACCGAGGGGAAGCAGAAAAAGCGCCGATGCCGTCAGCAGTATGACTTGCTTCAAAGTCCCTGTGGGGGCGACAAACGCCTGGCCAATCGACAGCGCCCCGCCCAGCATGACGGCCACCAGTATCATTGGATATAGGCGGATCAATCGCCGCATAACGAAATCGCTTAGACGCATGCCCGAGGTGAGCTTTTTGTCATAGGCGGTGGCCACGATGAATCCGCTCAAGCAAAAAAAGAAGTCGACAGCCAAGCTCGCATGTTTTGGTATGTAGTCGAGCTTGAAGATCTGCGTAGCATGGAGTGCGCCAACGATCATTGCCGCTATCCCTCTGAGTCCGTCCAAAAAAATGAACCTATGCTCTCTTTGCTTAGGTGCTTTCTCCTTATGTCGATATTCTTCGGCTTCCAGCATTGCTTCCTTCTTGTGGTTGTGATTTATTCGGCCTCGGCGTACCTGATTGAATGGAGGTCAACGACCTACATTCACCTCGTATTACTAAATAATTAAGCTTGAAAAAACCGAACGATTCCGCGCGGTGCAGGCTCGCGCGACTCGTGGAGCCGAGTGGCGCGCTCGGAGTTCAGGTCGGTTGGCCGCAGCTTCCCGTCTATCGACGTATTACGGGCAGTATAGGGATGACGGCAAGATTTGGACGTGCGGTACGCCACACAAGCGCGATCGGCCGGGCTCTGCAACAAATAGGGGGCTGAACATATTGCATCGATATGGTTGCCTTATTGCGCGGGCGGCGGCTTGTAGTTCATGACGAATCTGTCATCCGGTCGCAATCTCGACGCAAACGCCAGCTCACTAGACTACGTCCATTGCTCTCTTTCAGGCGTCGCCTTCATTATGTGGATCGTCAAAGTCGCCCTTCGCCGCCCGTACACGTTTATCGTGCTGGCGTTGCTACTCCTGATCATCGGGCCGCTGATGATTCTGCGCACACCTGTCGATATTTTTCCGAACATCGACATCCCCGTGATCAGCATCGTGTGGAATTACAACGGGATGACGTCGGAGGATTTGGCGCATCGCATCGTCGCACCTTATGAACGCGCGCTGACCTCCGACGTTGGCGATATCGAGCACATCGAATCGCAGTCGCTCAATGGCGTGGCCGTCGTCAAGGTGTTCTTCCACCCAGGCGCGGACATCACGCGCGCCGAGACCGAAGCGTCGGCGAGCGCGCAGTCTTTGTTGAAGATTATGCCACCCGGCACGCTGCCGCCCATGGTGCTGACGTTTAACGCGTCGACCGTGCCGATCATGGAACTGGCGCTGTCGAGCACGACCCTGCCGGAACAGACGCTTTACGATCTCGGCAATAACTTCATTCGCACGCAGCTGGCGACGGTGCAGGGCAGCGCGGTTCCGATTCCGTACGGCGGTAAGGTTCGCCAGATTATGGTCGATATCGATCCGCAGGCGATGCAGGCCAAGCACGTAACGCCCGCCGACTTAGTCAAGGCGGTCAACGCGCAGAATCTGGTGTTGCCGGGTGGCACGGCGAAGATTGGCACGCTCGAATACAACGTCAATATGAACGGTGCGGCGCTGTCGCTGGCGGAACTCAACAACCTGCCGGTCCGCACGCAGCCCGACGGCACAGTAAGCTATGTGCACGACGTCGCGACCGTGCGCGACGGCTTTGCGCCGCAAACTAATATCGTGCGCCATGACGGCAAGCGCGCCGCGTTGCTCGAGGTGGAAAAGAGCGGCAGCGTTTCGACGCTCGATATCATTTCCCATGTCAAGAGCCTGTTGCCGAGGATTCGCGCGCAGATGCCGGCCGCCCTCAAGATCCAGATCGTCACGGACGAGTCGGTATTCGTCAAGTCGGCGGTACGGGGCGTGATTCGCGAAGGGCTGATTGCCGCTGGCCTGACCGCGGTGATGATTCTGTTGTTTCTCGGCAGCTGGCGGGCCACGCTGATCATCGCGGTGTCGATACCGCTCGCCATGATCTCATCGCTGATCATGTTGTCGGTGCTCGGCCAGACGATCAACATCATGACGCTCGGCGGTCTGGCGCTGGCGGTGGGCATTTTGGTCGACGATGCGACGGTTGCGATCGAGAACATGACGCATCACATCGAGCAGGGGCAGCCGTTATTGCAGGCAATTCTTGAAGGTTCGGGCGAAATTGCCGTACCGACCTTGATCTCGACCTTGTCGATCTGTATCGTCTTCGTGCCGATGTTGTTGCTGTCCGGCGTGGCCCGATATTTGTTCGCACCGCTTGCCGAAGCCGTGGTGTTCGCGATGCTCGCGTCGTATTTTCTGTCGCGCACGCTGGTGCCGACGCTGGCGATGTATCTGCTGCGAGGCGCGCATCGGACGGGCGGAGACGGCGGTCAGCCGGCGCGGCCGACAAATGGCCTGGTGTGCTTCCAGCATGCCTTCGAACGGCGCTTCGAAGCGCTGCGCGGCCGTTATCAGTTGCTGCTGGCGGCGGCGCTGGCATCGCCACGGCGCTTTATCGCCACCTTTCTAATCGTCTGCATCGGCTCGCTTGCCTTGCTGCCGCTGCTCGGCCGCGATTTTTTTCCGCAAATCGACTCGGGGCAAATTCGTTTGCATATGCGGGCGAAGACCGGTACACGCATCGAGCAGACCGCGCGCCTTGCCGACGAAATCGAGAGCAGCATCCGCACGTTGATCCCGGCCAACGAACTGACCACCATCGTCGATAACATCGGCCTACCGACTAGCGGCATTAACCTGTCGTATAGCAGCTCCGCGCCGATCGGCTCCGCCGATGCCGACATCCTGATCACGCTGAACCAGAAACACAAGCCGACCGCGCAGTATGTGGCCAAGCTGCGGCAAATGCTCGGTGACAGATTCCCAGGAGTCACCTTCTCGTTCTTGCCGGCCGATATGGTGAGTCAGATCCTCAATTTCGGACTGCCGGCGCCGATCGATATTCAGGTCGTCGGTGTCAATCTGGACGATAACCGCCGCTTCGCCGCTGGCTTGATGGCGAAACTGCGCGGTGTCCAGGGATTGGTGGACTTGCGCATCCAGCAGCCGGCGGATCAGCCTGCGATCGCTGTCGACGTGGACCGCAGCAAAGCGCTGCAGGCCGGCCTGCAGCAGCAGGACGTGGCGCAAAACCTGCTGATCGCGCTGTCCGGCAGTTCGCAGACATCGCCGAACTTCTGGCTCAATCCGCAGAACGGTGTGAGTTATCCCGTGATGACGGAGATGCCGCAGTACGACATAAATTCGCTGCAGGCGCTGGCGAATATTCCGCTGAGCGCGACGTTTGCGCCCGGCGCCGGCGGTTCGGGCAGCAGCGCCGGCGGAGTTGACGGGATTCTCGGCACGCTCGGCACATTCTCGCGCACGACGCAGCAGGCTGTGGTGACGCACTACAACGTGCAACCGGCAATCGATATCTACGGCTCGGTGCAGGGGCGCGATCTGGGCGGCGTGGCGTCCGACGTGACGCGTATCGTCGACGCTTCCAAAGCCGACTTGCCGCACGGGGCGCGGGTGGTGATCCGCGGCCAGGTTCAGACCATGGAGAGTTCGTTCAACGGTCTCACAGCAGGGATCGCGTTCGCGGTGCTGCTGGTGTACTTGCTGATGGTGATCAATTTCCAGTCGTGGATCGATCCGCTCGTGATTATCTGCGGTCTGCCGGGCGCCATGGCCGGCATTGGGTGGATGCTGTTCGTGACCGACACGACACTGAGCGTGCCCGCGTTGACGGGCGCCATGATGTGTATCGGCGTGGCAACGGCCAATAGCATTCTGGTCGTGAGCTTTGCACGCGAACTGCTGGCACGAGGCATGACGCCGCTACAGGCAGCGTTGGCGGCAGGTGCGGGGCGCTTCCGTCCGGTGCTGATGACGGCGCTCGCGATGATGATCGGCATGGTACCCATGGCGCTGGGCATGGGCGATGGCGGCGAACAGAATGCGCCGCTCGGCCGCGCGGTCATCGGCGGTTTGATGATTGGCACGGTCGCGACGCTGTTGTTCCTGCCGGTGATGTTCTCGGTCGTGCATGGCTGGCTCGCAAAGCGCGGACCACGCGGTTTGACGCAAGCCGAACTCGACCTTTTGAAATGAACGGAGTACCTCGCATGTCTATTGAATCTTCCCAGTCCACACAGGGCATCCAAGCCGCACCAGAACGCCGAAGCGGCGCCTTGCGCGTCATTTTGATGGCGGCGGGCTTGACCACCGCGCTTGCCGCGGGCATCGTGCCGCGGCTGGATGCCCGTGCCGCGCTGCAACAGCAGACTGCGGCGCTTGCGCTACCCAGCGTGCAGGTCACGCTGCCCACCGTCGCACCACCCGATCAGACGCTGGTGTTGCCGGGCGATATCGAGGCCTATCGGCAGACGCCGATTTTCGCGCGCACCAACGGCTATGTGAAGGCTTGGTACGCCGACATTGGCACGCATGTGAAAGCCGGCCAGTTGCTGGCAACGATCGACGCGCCTGAGGTGGACGCCGCGCTGGGTCAGGCGCGCGCCGATGCGCAGCAGGCGCAGGCGAACGATCAGTTTGCCCAGCTAAGCGCGACGCGCTGGCGGCAATTGGTGCAGACGCACGCGGTCTCGCAGCAGGATGCGGACATGAAGACTAGCGATGCGCAGGCCAAGCACGCGGCGCTTCTTTCGGCGCAATCAAATGTGGCTCGCCTTGCGCAATTGCAATCCTATGAAAAGGTTGACGCGCCGTTTGATGGCGTCATTACGGCGCGTAATATCGATGTCGGCGCGTTGATCGACGCGGGCAGCGCGGGCGGTCCGGCAAAAGAGATGTTCGACCTGGCTCAAACCGGCATGCTGCGCGTGTACGCCGATGTGCCGCAGAACGAGGTCGGCGCCGCGCTCGACGGCACATCAGCCTGCCTCGAAGTCTCGCCCATCCCCGTGAATTGTCTGCCGGGAACGGTGGTGCGCAACGCGGGAGCCATCAATGCTGTCACGCGCACGCTGCGTATCGAAGTTGACGTGTCCAACAAGGATGGCGCGGTGCTGCCGGGTTCTTATGGGCAAGTGCGTCTGTCGCTGAAGGCCGCAGCGCCGGGTTTGTCGCTGCCGGTGAACACCTTGCTGTATCGGCCGGAGGGTGTGCAGGTCGCGACCGTCGACGCGCACCACAAGGTGCTGCTGAAAACCATTAAACCGGGCCGCGACTTCGGCTCGCGTATTGAAGTGGCTTCAGGCGTGATCGCAACTGACCGCGTGATCCTTAACCCGTCCGACTCGATTGCCAATGGCCAGGCCGTGAGGATTTCGTCCAGCGCCAATGTCGGTTCATCGACCGCGCCCGCGAGCGGCGCAGGAAGCCGGTCATGACACTCGCACCGCTTGATCTAAAAACGCGCTGGGGGTTACGCTCGCTGCTGCTTGGTGCCGCCTGCGCGGTGAGTGTGCTGGGTGTGGCGGGCTGCTCGATCGGTCCGAACTACGTCCGCCCCCCGGTCAGGTTGCCCGCAGCCTATCAGGAAAACGCGGGCACGTCAGGCGCGGGTGCGCTCTCGACACGCGCCGGTAAATCGACCTCAGCAGCGGCGCAAGTCAACCCCGACTGGAGCCACGCCGTGCCCGCCGATACCGAGTCGCGGGGCACATGGTGGATTCGCTTTAGCGATCCTCAATTGAATACGCTCGAAGCGCAAGTGAGCGTGTCGAATCAAACGATCCAAAAGGCCGTCGCCCAACTTCAGGAGGCGCGTGCGATGGTCGAATCCGCTCACGCGGCTTATTTGCCGACGCTCGGGCCGGCGCGCTGGCGAGCGCAGCCGATCTCGAGAGCGTGCGAGTCGGCGTGCATGCCGAACTCGCAGTCGATTACTTCAATCTGCGCGGACTCGATGTGTCGAAGCAGTTGCTGGACGAGACCATTGCCGGCTATCGCCAGACGCTTGATCTGACCAAAAACCGCTTGGTCGTCGGTGTGTCGTCGCAGGCGGATGTTACCGAGGCCGAGACACAGCTGCAGGCGACAGAGGCACAGGATATCGACTTGGGCGTCACCCGTGCGCAGTACGAGCACGCCATCGCCACGTTGACCGGCGTGCCCGCGTCGTGTTTCACCTTGTCGCCCGCCAACGCGAACTTTACGCCGCCGGTGATTCCGGTGGGCTTGCCCTCCGAACTGCTGCAACGCCGGCCTGATATCGCCGCAGCAGAGCGGCGTGTGGCCGCAGCCAATGATCAGATCGGCATCGCCGAGTCCGCGTTCTTCCCCAATCTGCTGTTGTCGGCCACGGGCGGTGTCGAGAGTTCGTCGTTGACGAACTGGCTCACCGCGCCGGCGCGCATGTGGGCCATCGGACCTGCGCTGGCCGGCGCGCTGTTCGACGGCGGCCGGCGCCGCGCGATGAGCGAGAAGGCCCAAGCGCAATACGACGCCAGCGTGGCCGACTATCGCCAAACCGTGCTGACGGCGTTCCAGGAGGTCGAAGATAATCTGGCGTCATTGCGCATCTTGCAGCAGGAGGCGAGCAAGCAGGACGAGGCGGTCGTGTCGGCCAAAAAGACTTTGCAGCTCGAGTTGGACCAGTACCGGATCGGTACCATCGACTATCTTGAGGTGGTCGCCGCGCAGCGTACGGTATTGGCGAACGAGCGCGCCGCGCTCGACCTGGCGCGTCGCAGGATGGACGCAAGCGTGTTGCTGGTCAAGGCGCTCGGCGGAATCTGGTGATTCGCCGGAACGGTCGGGTAAGGGCGTGCCCGGCTCGCTTGCCGGGACACACATTTCAAGCTTCGATCAAATTGAGGAATTGCCGCACGCGCGCGTTGGTGGGGTGCTCGAAGAACTCGCCGGGGCTGGTATCTTGCGCGACCACGCCTAGATCCATAAAGACGACACGATCGGCGGCGTCCTGCGCAAAGCGAACTTCATGGGTCACAATCAACATCGTCATGCCTGTATCGGCGAGTGTGCGCATCACATTGAGCACATCGTCGCGCAGCGCAGGATCCAGGGCCGAGGTGGGTTCGTCGAACAGAATCACGGCCGGTTCCATGGCCAGGCTGCGGGCGATGGCCACCCGTTGCTTCTGTCCGCCGGATAAACGCCCTGGATACTCATGGGCCTTGGCCGCCAGGCCGACCTGATCCAACAAAGCCATGCCTCGCTCGATGGCCTGCACACGGTCAACTCCTTTGACGTGGACCGGGCCTTCAATGACGTTTTCCAGTACGGTGCGATGCGGGAACAAATTGAACGACTGGAATACCATCGCGGTCTTCTGCCGTATCTGCGCAATCATCTTCTGGTCCGCGCGCGTGAGCTTCTGCTTGCCGTCGAGCTTGACTGTAGTGCCGCAGACTTCGATGGTGCCGCTATCGGGCACCTCGAGGAAATTGAGCGAACGCAGCAAGGTCGTTTTGCCGGAACCCGAAGGTCCCATGATGACAACCACCTCGCCGGTACGCACGGAGAAATCTATGCCGCGTAACACCGGGTTGTCGCCAAAGGCCTTGGTCAGGCCGCGCACGTTTATTGTAGTGGGGGAGGTAGTATCGATCACTTGAATCGTCTCGTTATACGACCTTCCAGGATGGTCTGGACGATCGTGAGAATTTGATTGATGAGCCAGTAGATAAAACCCACCATGAGGAACATTTCCATGTAACGAAATGTAGCGGCGCCGACCTGATCGGCCACGCGAGTCAGTTCGACCACGGTGATGGTGGATGCCAGCGAGGTATCTTTGATGAGCGCGATCAGGCGACTGCCTACCGACGGAATCGCGATCCGCAGTCCTTGCGGCAGGATGACACGTACCATGGTTTTCCAATACCCCATGCCCAGCGACTGCGCCGCTTCCCACTGCCCGCGGTCGACCGCTATGATTCCCGAGCGGAAATTCTCGCTCAGGTATGAAGCGGAAAACAAGGTCAGCGCGAGCAGTGCCGCGGGAACAGGATCGAGTACGATGCCGTAGTACGGCAAGCCGAAATAAAGCAGCAGGATCTGCACCAGTAGCGGCGTGCCGCGAAAAATGGAGACGTAGGCAAAGGCCAGCCAGCGCAATACTGCAAAATCCGAGATGCGAGCGAGCGCCACCATCAGGCCCAGCGAAGAGCCCAGCGCGAACGAACCCAAGCCGAGCATTAAGGTCATCAGCACTGCAGATTTCAGCAGCGGCAGCGAACGGAGGAATAGTTCGAGCATGTTTTACTCTTGCTGTGCTTTGGCGATGGTACCCGCCATGTCGTAATTGACGCCTACCCACTTCTTACCCAACCGCTCTATCGTGCCGTCGGCCATCATCGCGGCAATCGCTTGATTGACGGCCTTGAGCAGCGCCGGCTGGGCTTTGGGCAGTGCAGGCGCCGAGAGTTGATAGATCAGTGGTTCGCCGACTTCCTTAATATCCAGATGATTGACCTCGGCATAATGCATACCGCCGAAGTGCGAATTGATCACGGCATCGATGCGATGGGTGGCCAAGTCGCTGAATACAAATCCACCATTATCATAGGTGCGGATATCCGAATCCTTGAGGTTGGCGCGCGACCAGGATTCGTTGGTGGAACCGTTGGTGACACCGACCTGTTTGCCTTTTAGGTCGGGGCGGCCATGAATGTCGGTATTGTCGGCTCGCACGAAAATTCGGAAATCCTCCACGCCGTAGGGTGCGGCAAAATCGACCTGCTTGCCGCGCTCGGGGGTGGGTGTGAGATCGTTCATCACCAGGTCATATTTGCCGGTCTTCAAGCCTTCGACGAAATTTTTGAACGAGTCGGCCACGAAAACTACCTTGGCGATACCCATGCGCTTAGCGAGCTCCCGGGCCACGTCCACGTCATAACCGGCTGGCTGATTCTTGTCGTCGAGCAAGGTCCAAGGAGGGCTGCTTTGAGTGTTGGCGATGCGAATCACGCCGGATGCCTTGGCGGCGGCGAGCGCATCGGTCGTTTGCGTCCAGCCTGAAGTACAGACGGCGGACAGGAGTAGGGCAAGGCCGAGCGATTTGAGCGTGCGGCTGCTGCGCAAAGTGACTTTCATTTTATGGCTCCATAACAAGGGTATGTGGCCGGGCGGTTGAGCCGCCAGGCGAAGGACAATCGGGTGGGCTTGTCTGCGCGACTCACGCGGCGCCCGTCGCTTCTAATACTTTCTGATACTCGTCCAGACCGCGCTGTAGATCCGCGATCAGGGCGCCGGTTTCTTCGAGGCCAATGGAAAGCCTGATCACGGGTTGGTTCGTCAAGGCAAAGGCCCGCTCACGTTGCAGTGCTGCGGGATAGAAAGCAGCAAGACTATGTACACCGCCCCAGCTTGCACCGATGGCAAAACACCTCAAAGTATCGAAAAACATCTCATACGCAGCCTGCGGCGCCGGCTTGAGAATCAACGAAAATAGACAGCCGTTGCCGGTGAAATCACGTTTCCATATCGCATGCCCGGGGTCCGACGGCAATGCGGGGAACAACACAGTGTCGACCATGGGATGTACATCGAGCCATGTGGCGATCTCCAGCGCACTATGCGTCTGCGCCGCAAAGCGCACTTGTAGTGTTTCCAGCCCGCGCATCACGAGAAAGCAGTCATCCGGGCTGGTTTGCAGGCCAAGAATACTCTGCGTTTCGCGCAATGTTTCGTAATAGCCGAAATCGTTCATGGTGATCGAGCCCATCAATAAATCGGAATGCCCACCGAAGAACTTGGTGGCTGCCTCGATACTGAAATCCACGCCTTGCTCGAGCGGCCGGTAGGCGAGCGGGCTGGCCCAGGTATTGTCGATCATGGTCAACACGCCGTGACGTCGGGCCGCAGCGACGATAGCCGAGATGTCGGGCATTTCCATGGTGACGGTGCCGGGCGATTCCATGCAGATCATGCGGGTGTTGGGCTTGATCAGTGCTTCAATTTCGGCGCCGATGGCCGGCGCATAAAGCTCGACATCGACGTTGAAATGAGTCAACCATTTCTCTACAAAGGTCTTGAGTGCGCCGTAGCAGGCTGCCGAAATGAGCAGATGGTCGCCGCCGCGCACAAAACCCATTACGGTCATCATCAGCGCCGATTGGCCCGAGGGAGTGACTACGCAATGTGCGCCGCCTTCGAGCGCCGCGATCCGGCTTTCCAGCTCGCGCGCCGTCGGTGTGCCTGTGATGCCATAGCTGAAGCCATCGGGCTGACGCTCCTTGCGGCGTGCGAAATCGGCCAGCGAGTCGAACACCACCGTCGACGCGCGGCGTACGGCGGGGGACAAACTACGAAACGAGTGTGGGGGCTTTTTTTCGGTATTCATCATTCGGTTTGCACGGTAATTTCAGCGGGGATCGCAGATCAAAGTGTACTGGCGCACAAACTTGTGACAACATTGGAAATAATTAAGTCTATAAGCTGAGGTTATACATGAGCATGCGAGAAATCGAGATTTTCCGGGCGGTGATGACGGCGGGCAGTACCAGCAAGGCCGCCGGGCTGATGGGGATTTCGCAGCCCGCGGTCAGCCAAGGCATACGCAAGCTCGAGGCGACCGCGGGCCTGCGGCTATTCGAACGCGTGCGCAGCCGCCTCGTACCAACTCAAGAAGCGTTGGCATTGATGGTGGATGTCAATCGTTACTTCGTGGGCTTCGAGGTAATCGAACACCGTATTCGCAGCATTCGCTCCTTTGGGTTGGGGCGCTTGTCGATCGCGGTGATGCCGGCGCTCGGTATGGGTTTCATGCCGCGAGTGATCGCCGCATTCGGCGCCCATGAGCGCGGTATCCAGATATCGCTGCAAGTGATGAGTTCGCGCGAGGTGCATCAGCAGGTTTCCAGTGGGCAGGTCGATTTCGGCTTGATGTCTGACGAAATGTCGATGACGGGCCTGGAGCATTCGGTATTCAGCAAGATGCCAGGGGTCGCGGTGATGCACGCAGATCATCCCTACGCGGCGAAACGGTCCCTAAAACCGATTGATCTCGGTGCTACAGCATTTATCGCCTTGAACCCGGAGGACAGCAACCGCCGCAGCATGGAGTCGCTGCTCGACAATCTAGGCATCGGTCTGAAACCGCTGGTGGAAACCCCTTATTCACATACGGTGTGCGAGCTTGCGCTTAGCGGGGTGGGTATCGCGGTGGTCAATCCCATCGTGGCGATCGATTACCTGGGGCGCGGCATCGTCATCAAGCCGCTGGAAATCGACACTACATTCACCGCGCTGATGGCGTTTCGTCCCGGCACACCGCTATCGGAAAACGCGCGGCAGTTCCTGCGCTTCATGCGTATGCAATTGAGCGGTGACCAGGCGCGCCTGAATGCGGCGATGGGCTTGGCGGCCGAGACTTAATCCAGCAGTACCTGCAACGCATGCGCTACCGCGCCTTCATCGTTATGGCCGATATGCGCAGCGTCGGGAAACAGTTCGAACAAGCGTGGATGTGCATTGGCCATGACATGCGGCCGCCCGGCGACGCTGAGCATCTCCACATCGTTGAGATTGTCGCCGAATGCCAATACCTGCGGCGCTTCGATGCCTAATGTGTCCATCAACAATTGCAAGGCCACGCCTTTCGACACACCCGGCGCCATGATTTCCAGGCATTGAACATCGGTATAAGTCAGGGCTGCTACACGTTCTGAATACCGCGCGTGGATGGCCGCTTCAATTTGCGCGAGTACCTCGGGCTTGCCGAACAACAGGATTTTTTCGATATTTTCGCCATCGAATCGGGACAAATCTTCGAGTCGATACCCAAAGCCGGAGTGATGATTGGACCACAGCATCCTTTCAATCGGGCGGTCGACCAGCCACTCGGTCGGCGTAAACACCTGAGTCATCACGTCGTAGGGCAGGGTCAATTGCAGCAGTTCGCGTGCCAGCTCGGTGGGAATACTTTTTCGGTAGATCGACTGGTCGCGGGTGTCATGGATGCTAGCGCCATTAGCCGAAACGATAAATGCGTCGATACCGAGCACCTTGCGTATGCCCCGTACGTCGATATGGTGGCGCCCTGTCGCCAGGGCGATGGTGTGGCCGCGCGATTCGAGTTCGCGGAAGGTCTCGATGGTCACGTCGTCGAGCCCGTGACGGTCGTTTAACAAGGTGCCGTCAAGATCTGTGACAATAAGATGTTGCATAAAAGGTCTCGTTGAAAGTCAGGCTGGGTCGTGACTCACAGCATCTCGGCGCCACGCGTGGCGCGCACTGGGATGCCGATCGGGTCGAAGTCATCCAGACAGTATACGTTGACGCCGAAATAGTCGGGTGTGACCCGTTTACGATGGAAGGGATAGATGCCGCAGGTCTTGCAAAAAAAATGATGTGCCGTTTGTGTGTGAAACTGGTACTCGGTCAGCGATTCGGCTCCGGCCAGCAGCTTGAAACGGCTTTCATGCACCTTGACCATCAGCGCATTCTTTTTGCGGCAAATCGAACAGTTGCACGTCGTCAATTCCGCGAGGTCGGTGTCGATTTCGAAGCGGATGGCGCCGCAGTGGCAACTGCCGGTATAGCGTTTTAGGGCGCGTAAAGTTTGCTCGGTCATCTTCGAAGCTTTTCCTGCGCAAGGTAGCGCGTCGATTCATTATCCGCCGGATCTTCGCGGGGACTGTGCAGAAAGATGAACAATGCTACCAGGGAATGGGGATTTCTCGGGTAAAGCCCTAGTCTTTGATAAAGACTCCTTCCCCCAAGGCCTCGGCATGAGCCTAACGGCGCAATTTTTGCTTGCAACGGCACTGGATGAACTTGACCAAGTCGCCGCGATATTTAAGTCATCTCAACCCAATACGTTTGAAGCAATGAATATGAAGATCTCTGATGGTAAAGGAATCTTTGACGCTCGGCTAACCGGTCTCGCGTATGGCCATGAGAAAGCTGTGCTGGACTTGCCGCGTTGCTGCCTTGTGATCCGATCTGATGCTCCTAGCCGATTGTCAGATTGACGTCGCATTCTGGTGGCAAAAAGATGTCATTCACTTGTGGTGAGATAGTCGGACTTGGTGCTTCGGATTACACATTTCGATCATTAAACGTAATGTTGCCGATCGAAAATATTTAACGCGGAGAACACCGCGTGGCATCGCGCCTGTCCAAAAGGGCAGCTTTGCGGTGCTTTATTTTTATCGTTTAATCAGCGCCTTGTTCAGGTTGTTAAGAGGTTTTCCAAGATGTCGCAGCACTTCTCCATCCTCGCTAACGCGAGGCCTTGTGATGCCTGCGGACATATCTATTTCAGTATCGAACGAATCCCCTTGCCGTGAACCGGCTCGGAACGTGTGGGCGGCATTTCGCATATCGCTGCCGCATCGATTGAAATCACTTTACTTAGAGGTCTTATGTCGGGTGGCCAGCAAGACGTTATTTTTGACGTATCCGATAGTGCATCGCATTCTGTTGCGCAAGCCGTTATTCGGGAAATCTTCTCGCTGCGCAAATTGCACCGCGAGGCGGCTGATACGCCGGAGCAATTCGCAGAGGAGGCGAAGCCTCATGTCGATGCGATCTGCTCGGTTGTGGCGCGGGGAGAACCCATCACAATGATATTGCCGGCCTTTCCAGGTAAATCGCCGAACCGGCGCAAGACGCTGGGCGTTCTACCCGATCTGGCGGAAAAGCATGCACTCACGAATCTTGCGGGACTGTGCGAACGAATCGGCCAGATCTATGCGCCGGGTGCGAAACTCGTCATCTGCTCGGACGGTTATTGCTTCTCGGACGTCGTGAATATCAGTGACCGCGAAGTCGCACAGTATCTCGACATTGTGAAAGCCTATGCGGCCCAGCATTTTGACGATGTATTCGGCTTCTATGACCTAACGGACGAATTCCTCTATCTCGCTGATCTCGCGTCGAAGCGCGAAGAATTGCTGATCGGGTATGGCGATTCGATCGAGCGGATCAAGCGCCAATGCGCGGACGACCCGGCCATGGGCGCGATGTATCGCGGTATTACGCGTTTCCTTTATGAGGACGCGATCGGCACCGAGCGTTGTGGTGCGCTCAGCAATACCGCAGTCCAGAAGATGAGTCGCTCCAATTCCTATCGTGTGATCCAGCGTAGCAATGCGTGGAGTAGGTTGCTGGACCGCAATTTTCCGAACAGTCTGAGGCTGTCGATTCATCCGCAGTTCCGCGTGTCGAAGAAGATCGGTATCCGGTTGGTCGAATGTGACGACATTTGGCTCACGCCTTGGCATTCGGTTGCGGTGCAAAAAAACGGTCGCATCGTGTTGAAGAAACGTTCGGAAATCGACGAAAGCAATTCGGTGCTGGTATTCACCAACGGCGTGCCGTGCCATTTCGTCCACTACACCCACACCGATCATAGTCAGGCTGTCTCTCATCATGGTTAAACACGTCCATTCTTCGGTGCACCAACATGAGCGTAAGGTGCCACGCCTCTACGTCGGCCTGCTGGCTATCCTGACAATGCTGGGCACGGATATCTACCTTCCTGCACTGGGCGAAATACGTAGCGATCTATCGACGTCCGTGTTTCTCGTCGGTTTTTCGTTGACGGTATATGCGGGCGGTTCGCTGGTCACGCAACTTCTCTACGGGCCGGTATCCGATGTGCTGGGTAGAAAACCAATACTGTTATTCGGACTGACTGTGTTCGTAGCGAGTACGATCGGCTGTATGTCCGCGCACGACGTACGAATTTTTCTCGCGTTCCGGTTTTTTCAGGCGTTTGGGGCGTGCGCTACAACAGTCTTGTGGCAGCCAATCGTAACCGATGTGTACTCCGATGACGAGCATAAAGTGCGGGGCATCTTCGGCTTCGTGATGTCGTTTGTCGGCATTTCGCCGGCCTTAGCGCCGTTCATCGGCGGCGGCATCGCGGGTCTGGCCGGCTGGCGCTATACATTCGCGGCGCTGCTTGTGCTCGGCATCGGGCTGCTGGTGTGGACTGCGATACGATTCCACGAAACGCTCACGCGGGACGATGCGCGCCCGCAGTGCTTGACCTTCGGTGCACTGTATCGCCCTTATGCGATTCTGTTGCACGACAGCCGGTTCTATCTGTATGGCTTGTCCGTGGCGGCAGCCGTCGGCGGATACATGGCGTATCTCACGGCCGCGCCATTCGCACTTGCCCGGCTAGGCTTGCCACCTGTGTTGATTGGTTTGAGCTTTTTGCCGCTGGCGGGGCTGTTCGGACTCGGCGGTGCTGCCGCCAAGCTGCTGGTCGGCAGATTCTGCGAGGACACTGCGTTGCGCATCGGCGGCGCCGTCGGTCTAGCCGGTGGTCTGCTGTTCTGGCTGTCGATAGAGAGCGGCTTTGCGACGTCGGCAATCCGCTACGCGGCGCCGTTCGGTCTGGTGACATTCGGCATCGGTATTACGATACCGACCGGTTCAGCGGCTGTGATCGCCCGTTTTTCGAAGATTTCAGGCGCTTGCTCGAGTGCGGCCAACTGTATGAATTCCTTGGCTGTTCTGGTCTCGACCAGCGCTATGTCGCTGCTGTATCAGTCATCAGGCAATCGCTTGCTCGGCGCCATTCTAAGCGCGTCGGCACTGCTCTCGCTGGTTTGCGCGCTGATGCTCGGCTCAAAATCAGTGACTGCCGGTCGGACCGCATGCTAGGTCGCATCGATACCGTTCGTCGAAGGAGTCAATATGAAGAACTTTGGTATCCGTAACGAAAAATGGCTTGACGAAACGACGTTGACCGCAGGCCAGCCTTCATCTGAACAGCTTGGTGAGCTAGCTGCCGACGGTTTTCGCGCGGTCATCAATATAGCGCCTTTCGATACGCGCTATTCGATCGATGATGAGGAAGGTTGTGTATGCCGTCACGGGATGAACTACTACTTTCTGCCAGTCGACTTCAAACAACCAACTCTCAACGATTTTCTGCGTTTCAGCGCGATCTTTCGCGAGACTGAGGGCCGAAAGCGCATCGTGCATTGCGCGGCAAATTACCGCGTATCTGCATTCATCTCCCGTTACCAGGTGATGGTGGGTGCCTGGAGCACGCAACAGGCTGACGAATGGGTTGCCGGTATCTGGAGCACCGTGGAGTTTCCTGTTTGGCAGGTGTTTATCCAGACGCTGCGCGCCAATCTCGACATCGTTCGTGCTGTATGAACGGTTCGCAAGTCGTTGCGGATTTCCTGCTTGCTTTCGCTTCCTTGTGTCGGGAAGGAGATGTCGCGACCTTGTCACCAGTGCAGCGCTACGAGTTGGAGTCGAAAGTGAATTTGTTCGTTGCCCGGGCGGAGACGATCCGGCTCACGCTGCCGGGTTTTCCGCTGAAGTCGCCCGATCGGGACGGCAAAGTGCTCGGCGCCTTGCCCGATGTAGGCGAGCGTCAGGCGTTGGCGTTTCTCAACAGGTTCTGCGAATCGGTGAAAGTGTTCTACGCACCCGGATGTGTCATTGATCTGTTCAGCGACGGCCTGACGTTCAACGATTTGCTAAACATTCCGCGCAACGTAGCGAATGCCTATCACCATGAGTTGCGCACGCTATGCGCATCGCCGAATATTGTTTGGCATTCATATTCGACGGTAGACCCGTCGTTCGATCGCGAGACGGGCGACGTCGATACTGTGCTCGATCCGTACTGGCGTACCGCGCCGGTCGAGTCGGAAGCGGACATCCCGCTTAACGGGCGCGAGCTGGAGTTGGCTGTGCTATTGGCGCGCGAACGGCGTAGCGTGTTCACGGAGATAGACACGCCTGAAAGCCAGCGTATCGAAATTTGCGCACGACGGATGGTCCAGCGCGGCATCGCGCTGGACGGATTTCTCGCCGCGAAGCTGCCGTCGGGTGTGCGGCTTACCGTGCACGCGCCGAAGCACGACACGGCCAAGGTTCCCGTGAAGGTGCATGCCGGGAGCGACAACGGTGCGTTGCCCTGGCACAGCGTCCTGCTTAGTCAATTGAATGGAGAGTGGCTCATGCTCAGCAAGTCAGATGTAATCCAGAATTTCGATGCCGCGATCGTCGGCAAGGCCGGTAAGCCGTGGTATTTCGCTGAGGGCGGTGGGGCGCTCGGCGCTAGCTGTGAAATCAGCGTGGTGCATCGCGATGACTTCGGGCTGCTGATCACGCCGCGCGGCGTCGGGGTGGGCGAGGTGGATTGTATGTCACTGTCGTCGAGCGCGATAGCTGCACTGACGAAACGCTACGGGTTTGTCGTACTACGTGGATTCCGCGTGGACGACGAACACGCGTTGGTGAAATTCACCGAGCAGTTTGGCCGTCCATATGAGTGGCAATTC
>Ga0302220_10000812_pt1 | contig 25403 bp, 30 predicted proteins | sample II_Palsa_E1_3_FD_194572 | JGI IMG/M metagenome (GOLD analysis project Ga0302220, IMG submission 194572) | Peat permafrost microbial communities from Stordalen Mire near Abisko, Sweden - II_Palsa_E1_3 | ecosystem: Environmental > Terrestrial > Soil > Palsa > Peat permafrost | place: Sweden...
GCAATGGGCGATCGCCGCCGAACTAGGCGACCGCCTCTCCGCGATTTCGACCGTGGTAACGACCAGTGATTTCCAGGAAGCGATCCACGACGGTGGTGGATTTCGCCTGCAGGACCTGCTGGTCTGGACACGTAAGCTCGATCAACAGGAGAGCGGCCAAGGCTTGCGCAGCGCACTGAAGCAGCGCGTGTTTGGCGATCCCCTGAATCGCATCTATCACGAACTGCCAATCGAGACGCTGGACGTCAAGGCGCTGGGCAAACGCATCGACTTTTGGCATGACTGGACAACGCGCGATCCTGACGACGCCTTCTGGGAACCTATCCGCTTTACCAAAACGATTGACCGGATCAAGGCACCGATGAGCATGGTCACCGGCTGGTCTGATTTTTTCTTCACTTACCAGATGCGCGATTTCAGGCTGTTGCGCGCGCAGGGAAGCACGGCGCGCATCAGCGTCGGTCAATGGACGCACGGCAGTCTCGGCATGATCGGCGAAAGCCTGCGCGATGCGCTGGAGTGGTTCGACATCCATCTCAAGGGCAAACCGCCCGCTCGCACCCAGGATCTCAATCGCGTGAAGTTCTGGGTCAACGGGCCGAACGAATGGCGCGAAGCAAAGACGTGGCCGCCTGGAAATAACGTGGTGACGCGCCTTGCGCTCAGCGCGGACGGCCGACTCAGCGATGGCGTCATCACGCCTGGCGTGCGGTCGTTCACTTACGATCCATCCGATCCCACGCCAAGCCTTGCCGGACCCACGCTTGCCAATGCAAAGGGGCGCGGCAACGTGCGTTCTCTCAGCAGGCGAAAAGACGTGCTGACATTCGATGGTCCCACTCTCGATCAGCCGATAGAGATCATTGGTGATGTCATCGTTACCCTGACGACATCAGCCAGCCGCCCGCATCACGATCTCTTTGTCTGCCTGTGCGATGTCGATCCACGCGGCCGCACGATAAACATCACGGATGGCTACATCAGGCTCCGCCCATCTTCGCCACCTGATACGAGCCCGCGAGCGAGCGTGCTCAAGGCGTTTCCCACGGCGTGGCGAGTACCCCGCGGCCATCACCTTCGTCTGCTGGTGGCAGGTGGCGCGTTTCCTCGATTTGCGCGTAACAGGGGCGTCGATTCGAAGGATAGCGATGGCAGCGCGATGACCCCTGTCGAGATCACCCTGCACTGCGAATCCACAGCGACCTGCACGGTGGAATTCTCCACTGTTGCTCAGGGTTAGGCAGCGGAGCACATAGTCCGCCGAGGCCAACGTATCGCGTCGATGCGCAGTCATACGCGTTGTTCGCGGACGTGATGGCTCAGCACGCATTCCCTGCACAATTCCTGCGAATTCGAAGGCCATAGTGGGCTTTGCCGGGTGAGTCCACGCCTCTTCGATGTTCTCGTGAGCGCGCCTCCCGAACCTTATCCCACGTACCCACGGAGTGAACCGTATGTGCCATCTTGATCCCGATTACCTGCCAAAAACCGTTGGTACCCTCGACCGTTTTGTCCTCAACCCGAAGGCCGATATCGATGGCCTGCTGCTGAGCGACGGCACCGAGATCCACACGCCACCCCATCTATCCGCGCAGTTGCTCAAGGAGCTGGCACCCGGCGCAAAGCTCACCGTATACGGTGTGAAAACGCGCAACAGCGATTTGATCGTCGCCGTTGCCATCGACGCGGCGAACGGCAAACGCATCGTCGATGATGGCCCCAGCCCGAAACACGAGAAGCCAGGCAAACCGACGCACAAATCCGGCGAGCACGCCAAGTCGATGACGCATAGCGGCCTGATCCAACGCCTGCTGCATGGCCCCAAGGGCAATACACATGGAGCACTGTTGGACGACGGCACCGTGATCCGTTTCCCGCCGCACAGCGCCGAGCACCTCGCTGATCTTCTGGTGATCGACGCACCACTGAGCGTTCGCGGCCATGCCCTGACGACAAGGCAGGGCACCGTCGTCGATGCCAAGGCCATGGGCAAGGACACGGCGACGCTGATCGACACGCCCAGGCCCCCCGAGCAGCACGAGAAGAAACCCAGGAAAGGTCCACACAAGGCTCATGCGACTCACCACTGACGGAAAATTGATCCTCCTCGTGGCATAGAGATCACGCGGGAGCGCTGTTTTCGAAATCAAATTTGAGGTGATTGCCAGCTTGCCGGCAGATCCGGCAAGCCGATGACGGCCGACCTTTTCGAGGAAACACCATGCACGAGCCACTGACGATCTATACGCCCACACGTCATGGCGCGATGACTCGCTGGCGCCGCGCATCCCATCCTGCACCGTGTGCTCAGCGAACGGACGAGGGTTAAGCCATGCTGACCTGGGCTCACTGCGGTGATCTGCACGTCAGCCATGAGGACGAGTACATCAGCATTCCCCGCCTGGAAACACTGGTGCGTGAAGCGAACCGCTATCTCAACAGCAGCGTGGATTTCATTTTCCTTCCTGGCGACAACGCCAACAACGGCGTGGCGGAACAGTACTGTCGTTTCGGCGACATGCTGAGCGATCTCACACTACCCGTGCTCGCCATACCGGGCGATCACGATTTTGAACCCGGCACGCTCGACGCCTTTTACCCAAAGTGGTGAGCGCCCAACCGCCACAGAAAATTCCTGGCCGGCACGCGCTGGAATCACTGAATTTTTTCATGGCGGATGTACAGGCCGGTATCGGTCCGTTTCTCGGTGTTTTCCTGCAGGGCAAAGGCTGGGGCACGGGTGCCATCGGTTCGGTGATGACCATCGGCGGCATCGCCGGCATGCTCGCCACCGGTCCGGCCGGAGCGCTGGTGGATGCGTCGCGCAGCAAGCGGGCACTGGTCGTCATCGGCAGCATATTCACCGTGCTGGCTTCCGCGCTGCTCTGGTTCTCACCCTCCTACGCGATGGTAGCCGCATCGCAGATTGCCACCGCGGTGGCCGGCGCCGCCCTGGGCCCGGCCCTCGCAGGCATCACGTTAGGCATGGTGCGCCAGGTCGGCTTCGACCGGCAGTTTGGCCGCAATCAGGTCGCCAATCACGCGGGCAACGTGATCGGCGCAAGCCTGTCCGGCTTCCTCGGCTGGAAATTCGGTTTCGCCGCGGTCTTTTCCCTGGCTGGCCTGTTCGCCGTACTCGCCATCTTTAGCGTGCTGCTCATTCCACGTAAATCGATCAACAATCGCCATGCACGAGGACTGGAAGGCGACGACCAGGATGGCGAAAAAGCCTCCGGTTTCAGCGTGCTTTTCACCAATCGGCCACTGCTGATCCTGGCCGGCGCGCTGGCCTTTTTCCATCTAGGCAATGCGGCCATGCTGCCGTTGTATGGACTGGCAGTCGTCGCGGCGCACGAGGGAAATCCGGCCATTTTTACCGCCAAAACAATTGTCGTGGCTCAACTGGTGATGGTGGCCACGTCGATGTTTGCCATCCGCATGATACGAACGCGCGGGCACTGGTGGGTGATCTTGCTGACATTTCTCGCATTGCCGTTGCGTGGCCTGATCGCCGCCATGGTGATCAAGAGCTGGGGCGTGTGGCCGGTACAGGCGCTTGATGGCATTGGGGCCGGCCTGCAGAGCGTAGCCGTTCCTGCGCTGGTCGCGCGCCTCATGCAAGGTACCGGCCACGTCAACGTGGGCCAGGGCGCGGTAATGACAGTACAGGGACTCGGCGCAGCGTTGAGCCCGGCGCTGGGTGGCCTGATCGCGCAGATGTTCGGCTACCGCGCGGCGTTTCTTTTACTCGGAGCCATTGCACTCGGATCCTTGACGCTCTGGCTTGGATTCGCACGCTTGCTGAAGCCCGCTTGCGGCAGCTCAGCTGACGGTCGTACAGCAGCAGCCGGTGGCATCTGATCCACGAGAATCAGAGTACCGCTAACAGTCCATCTCGACACGAGGGCCCAGCTGCGACCGTAATAACTCCAATGCGCGTTTATGCAATTGGGATATACGCCCCTTCGTTATGTTTAGTTGCTGCGCAATTTCCACGAACGGCACATGGTGATGGTAGTGAAGCGTCAGGATCATCTTCTCGCGATCCGGCAATCTCTGAAGGCCCGCTGAGATAGAGGACCTCAACTCGTCCCGCTCAAGCTCCGCATAGGCGTCAAGTGGTAGAGCGCTTCCCGGCATCGACTGTGTATCCAGTAAGAAGCCGAGGCCAAGCCCAACGGTGGTATCAATGAATGCGTCGAGCGCGTCACCATCTCGCCCCTCCTCAAGCGACTCAAGACGATCACGCGTAGCAGAGGCGGCTTCTGCTTCGCCTTGGCCGTGTAGGTGACTGGAACGCAAGCTACGAATGCCATCAAAGACGGCACCCCGAACCCGATGCCTTGCATAAGGTTGAAAACCAACACCGCGATCCGGATCGAAGCGGTCAATTGCTTCAAGCAAACCAAGCAAGGCATTCTGCGCACAATCCTGCCAAGCATCGCGAAGGAGGTACACCCGCATATAGACGTCACGGGCAACTATTCTCGTCCATGACGAATATTTCAGAATCAGTGCATCGCGGGCCGCAATGTCCTTGTCCGTGCGCCATTGATGCCAGAGTATAAGCTCGCTGCTTTCCAAGGCACTGCGTCCCTTTGCCTAGGTGTGATAGCCGCTGATAAGTGCCTGTGCCAACAAGGTCCAACCGTTGATCAGCAGAAACAAAAGGATCTTGAGCGGAAGACTGATCGTCGTCGGTGGCAGCATGATCATGCCAAGCGCCATCAGAATGGCTGCCACGACCAGATCGATAAGCAAGAACGGCAGGAAAATAACGAAGCCGATCTGGAATGCCGTGCGCAGCTCGCTCAGCATGAATGCAGGAATCAGTTGCAACGCGCCAACTTCATCGACCGATTTGGGCAGTGTCATCTTTGCCATGCTCACCACGGCTGAGAGATCTTCCTCGCGGGTCTGCCTTATCATGAATAATTTGAACGGTTCAAATGCGCGCGCCACAGCTGTCTGAGCTGGAATTTCTTTTCGCAGATACGGGTCTAGGCCTGCCTGCTTTGCGCTCTGAAAAACGGGATTCATGGAAAACAGAGTCAAAAACATTGCGAGCGTAATCAACACGCTGTTCGGCGGCGTCTGCTGTAACCCCAAGGCGTTTCGCACCAGCGAAAGCACCACGATGATCCGTGTGAACGAGGTAAGTGCGATCACCATCAAGGGAATGAACGAAAGCAGTGAAAGCAACAAGAACGATCGCAGAATCGGTGAATAGTCCTCTCCCGAGGCCCTGGCAATCGCATCTTGAATCGGATCCGCGCACCAGCCTGCGGTCGGCAAAAAAAGCGCGGCAAGCCCGAGCGCACCCCAAACCAGGTATCTCGTGCGACTACTCGGCCTCATCAGGAGCTCCGAGCGTTTCGCTGTGCTGCGGGATCAGTGAAATGCTTGTGCTCGAGCCACGCGCGCTTTCGACAATGAGATAGGCATTTCCGCGGTAGTGAATGACATGTGCGGTTGCCAAAGCACTCAGTCGGCGTGATGAGTGAAGTTGGATGCCATCAGTCGACGCGGACAGCCTTCCACTAGTCGCAGCAGGAATCCAGCCTCGCTGGCGTCCGTACATCAATATGCCGACGAATGCAGCCAGGACCAACACCGTCGCAACAATTGCCACAGCGACCGTGCCTCCGGATATCGCCGAATCCGTCCGATAAGGGATACTCTGCGTCATGGGTGCGGCAAGGAACATGACGTTGCGCCAGGCTCTTACTGTTTTCGTTGCAACGTTCACAGTATCTCTGTCACCTTGAGGCCAAAACAGTCGCCCGCGGCAACCAGCTGTCCACGTGCAATCGGCTTTCCATCAAGTTGCAGCGTCACCGCCGAGTCGAGGTCTGTATCCAGGGCAATGGACTCACCCTTGGTCAGCGAGAAGAGCCGATCCACACTTATCTCGGCACCGCCGAGCACAACATCGAGACGTACGTTCACGTGCCCAAGTAGTGCGAGGTTGCGCTTGATCAATGGTTCGCCCGGCAGAAGCTCGTAGACGGACTCTTCCAGTTCAATCGGTGCGACAAGAACTTCGTTCATGATTTCTTTTCCTGCGAGTTGAGGTCGTCCAATAGGACGGCACGCTGATCACCGCGTCGTTGCAGATAACCGCTTGCCACGACGCCATACCCTTCGATGTGAATCTGCAACGCTTCGTCGAGCCCTCGCTCGCCTACAAGCACTTCACCGACGCGAAGGTCAGAGAGTTGGGCGAGATTGACGGAACCAAAATCCATCGACGCGACAAGTTTTAGTGACACACGCTCGAGCGCCGCCTGTCGCGCCGTCAAGGCAACGCGCTTGCCCATCGAAGGGGGTACCAGTCGATCCATGAATCGCCGATCGAGGGCCAGTGACATGTTGAAGCGCCCAATGGCGATATCGACGACAAACGCTCCCAGCCGCGAGTGCTGCAATCCGCTGGGCACGTCACCCCGGATCAGTTCCGGTGGCTTTCCAGTACCTGCGCGACGATAGATCCTCGACACCAGATCGGTGAGCGCGCGTTCCCCGATGCGCGCTGCCAGCTCAAGATCGTCAATGCTCGAGGTCGCCACCAAATGGCGACCAATCGCACCGAAGTCTTTGTTGCCCAAATGCAAAACCGCCGAACCCACTTCAGTCGTGGCGAGTAACGCGTGTTGCTTGTTGTCCGGCTTCGCATCATCGCTGGCTGCACGCACAGCAACGTCAGCAGCGGCACCGTCGACCCACCACTGATCGGCCCAGTCGGTGAGCTGCGCCGCAAGAAGCGATTGTGCGGCGAAGCGTCGACTCTCGCCGATCCAACCAAAACGTACCTCGCTATCCATGTCCCTAGCCACCGCTCTGCGTTGAGTCATATAGTTGCTGCAGCATGTCGCCAGAGATGGTCATCACACGCGAGCTAGCCTGGTAGCCGCGTTGAATGACGATCATATCCGCGAGCTCCTGGGTCAAATCGACATTGGACATTTCCAGGCTGCTGCCATCGATAGTGCCAAACGCAGATGTTCCTGGGCGGCCAATTTGCGCTGTCTGATTTTGCGGTGGCAGATAGAGGTTTCCTTGAATCGTCTGCAAATCACTTTCATCGGCAAACGTAGCCAGCGCAAGCTGCGGGCCCGCCTTGGTTTCACCATCGCCATAAGTGAGCTGCAGGATGCCGTTCGTATCGAACGATTCGCTGGAAACACCAACGACGCCATGGCCATTCTGAACCTGCGCGGTCAGACTGGTCGCCGACCCGGAGACACTCGTTGCACCACTCAGGGCGTTTGGCGTACCGAAGTTGAAAGCAATCGATTGCGCCGTGCCGCCAGAGGTGTTCGTGACGGCGATGGTGTTCGAACCCGTCGCGGGTGAACCGTCGCCGTTGAATCCAATCGTACCGCTTCCGACGGTGGTTCCACTGCTATTGGTGATCGTAACAGCCCATGTATTTTCACCCGTCTTACCGGTGTACGAGAGCGCAACCGTAAGTGCCTGGGAGTTGCCTTGCGAATCGTAAACGGTGACGTCGCTGACGCTGTCGGTAGTCTGAGCCGTTGAAAGGTTTCCGACCATATTGACGGTAGTCGTGGCCTGTGCCGGCAACGTCTTCAGCGAGCTGATATCGATATTGCCAAAGCTACCGGTGGGACTGTATCCCTGTACTAGGTATTGGTTGGCTGAGTCGACAAGTTGACCTGACGAATTGAATTCAAACTGACCTGAGCGTGTGTAATACAGATTGCCTTCCGAGTCCTTCAGCATGAACAATCCATCGCCCTGAATAGCGACATCGGTATCGGTACTGGTCTGTTCGATCTGGCCCTCGGTCGTATCTTGGCCGGTGCCGGCGATCTTCGTACCGTCGTCATCCATAACGTTTTCGAAAAACGAATCGCTTCCGCGAAAACCCGGTGTATTCATATTGCTGATGTTGTTGCTGATCGTATCCAGGCTCTGGGAGAAGCCAAACAGACCCGAGACACTGTTGTACAACGCTTGCATGATTCCGCCGCTCATAGCTTTCTCCTTATGGCGTAACGAGCGTTATTTGCGACAAATTCACACCCGTAACGACGTTGCTACTGGTTGTGACCGTAAGCTGCACACCATTAGTGCTGTATTGAATGCCAGTGACTTTTCCCGTCGTGGTAGAGCCATCCGCATTTGTCAATTGGACCGAATGGGAAAGCAGACCAAGCGACTGGTCGGACGAATCGAGCGTGAGCAGGTTGTTGATACCCGTTATCTGCTCACTCTGCTGCTCAATGCCAACGAACTGAGCTAGCTGCGTGAGAAATTGACTGTTATCGAGAGGCTGCATCGGATCCTGAAACTGCAGCTGACTCACGAAGAGCTGGATGAAGTCCTGCTCATTGATACCTGAATTGCTTAGCGTCGATGGATCGGTCGTGTTCAATGCACTACCAATAGCTGCAACTGACATATCGTTCTTCCCCTTAATTAGCAGAGCGCGAAGACCAGACTTCGCGGCCATTCAACATGATTCTTTGCAATGCAACACCTCGCTCCGACGCTTCACTTCGGAGCGTGTCAACAAGGTGTACTGCCTCGCGATCGCTCATCCGGTAATCGCGAAGCCACGCCACCTTGCCGCCTCCGGGCTGCTGTGTGAAACGCAAGGATCGCTCGGCCCAATACGCTGTCGATCCCGATGTCGCAGATACTTCTGAAACAACCGTGGCTGGCGAGAGGTCGTTGCTCGGTGACTCCATTGCGCTTTGAACTTCCCGCGCCGCCGCCTGAACGGGCGTCGATATGTTGACTGCAGCCGCGCTTGCACCCGCTTGTACGCTTACTGGAGAAACGGGCGCGTCGGTAGCTTTGTCAGCCATCGCAGACGACGGCACGCCATCGTCTGCGGCCTTGGTTGCCAGATCGTCCGACAGCGCGAGTTCGGAGAGATACCCACCAGCCTGCATGTGCAGGCCATAGATGCGGGCACCGACAAGCGTCTCGGTCAGACCTACAGGTGCGACAGTCAGATCCGCCTGAATTCGCGCATCGTTGGATAAGGATGACATGCGCATTTGCTGACCCAAGGCCAGCTCGGTCGCCGCCTGAGATGCACCAGCCACTGCAGTCGATGCTGCCGATCCCTGGCCTCTTGAGCTACTCGCGGCGGCACTCGAGGCAGTGGGTAGACGCGAAGACTCGCGCCGCTCTTCCTTAACGAGTTCGTGCGCGAAATCATGCTTGTTCGAACGCTGACCGTCTCGCTGCGAAACCGGGATGAGACCATCAATCGTCGTAATCGTGGTCATGCGCCCTCCTTGCCGGTTTCCACCCATAGCTCCACGGCTTCTTCCTGCCGCTTGGCGGCGAGTTGATAGGCATCGGCGCCACGTTGGGCATCCAGGCGATCAGCAACCTTCTCCACACGACGGGTAGCGACAACGTTTTCATTTGCACGCGCCACTCGCTCAAACTGGGCGTCATCCAAATGCGTCTGAGCGTGCGTCAACTTTGTTGTCAGTGCCATGCCCAACTCCGACAGCAATGCGTAGCGCGCTACATCCAGACGCGCGTCGTCGATGGCGCATGCGCGAGTAGCTATAGATGCGGCATTGCGCGCGTCAGTCAGGTCATCAACATCCTGATGTCGCGCCGCTTCCTCCCGGGCCGCAACGGCAAGCGCAACACCGGCTCGCACTTCACGCACATGGGCAATGCGCAGCAACACCTCGTAAGCGTGTGTCTTCTTGCCATTCATACACGTACCTGCATGTGACTGCCTACAGCGGCCTCGAGCATCGCGATAGTTTCTTGCAACGATGATGACTGTGACGGGCGCTGCCGCAAACACTCAATGAGCGCCGGGTAAACCGCAATCGCTTCGTCCAGTGCTGGGTTCGCACCAGCCTGGTAGGCGCCCATATCAACCAGATCGCGAGAAGTCTCATAGGTGGAAATGATTGACTTTACGCGTTGAACAAGCAGCTGTTGACGCTCGTCGGCGACCCGTCCGGTGAGACGACTCACGCTCGACAACAGGTCGATTGCGGGCAGTTGACCGCGACTGGCCAGATCGCGCGAAAGCACCACGTGACCATCGAGGATCGCACGCATATGGTCAGCGACGGGTTCGTTCATGTCGTCGCCCTCGACCAGAACACTGTAGATCGCCGAGATCGAACCTCCGGCACGCAGCCGACCACCGCGCTCGAGAATCTGCGGCAGCAAATTGAATACCGATGGCGGATATCCACGAGATGTCGGTGGTTCCCCTACGGCCAACCCGACTTCTCGCTGCGCCATCGCGAAGCGTGTGATGGAGTCGAGCATCAGCAAGACGTCGAGGCCCTGATCGCGAAAGAACTCCGCGACGGCATGTGCGGCGTGAACGGCGTGGGTCCTGACGAGCGCCGATTGATCGGACGTCGCGACCATCATTACCGACCGCTTGAGCCCTTCCTCACCCAACGACTCGTGGAGAAAATCGCCCACTTCGCGGCCGCGCTCGCCAATCATGGCGACGACAATCACATCAGCATGGACGTGACGAGCCATCATGCCCAACAACGTGCTCTTGCCAACACCGCTGCCGGCGAACACACCCACGCGCTGTCCCTTCGCGATGGGCATGACACCATCGATGGCGCGTACACCTGTTTCGAGCACTTGATCCAACGGCGCACGACACAGGGGATTGATCGGTGGTGACTGAATGTCGCGATAGCCTTCCGGCGTTATTGCCGGGCCGCCGTCCAACGGTTCGCCGAAGGCGTCCAGAACGCGGCCAATCATGCTGCGCGACACGGGTACGCGCAACGTGCGTCTCAGCGCACGAATACGCGCACCCGCCGATACGCCGCGCAGATTGGCAAAAGGCATGAGCAGCACGCGACCGTCGCGGAAGCCCACTACCTCCGCACTGATACTCTTGCTCGAGTCCGACTGACCTGCATCGTGACCATCGATCTCACACAGCTCACCGATTTTCACGTCCGGTCCACTGGCCTCGATCACTAGCCCGTTAAAACCAAGCAGACGTCCGAAATCCTGCGCCAGAGGCGTCTGCTCTAGCGTGGCGCGATAGCGTTCGAGCGTACCGAGTCTGTTCACGGGCGACTGACTCCCAGCGTGTGCAGCATGGCGCCGTATATCGCCGTCAACCGAAGTGCCACCGAACTTTCGGTCAAGCCATGCGCGGTAACCACGCGGCAGTGTCCGGGCGAAAGATCGGTATCGACAGATATCTCAAGGTTTTCGAGATGCTCCGGAAGCGCGGCGCGATCCGCCGGTGCCACGCATATACGCGTCGCTTTGGCCCGATATTCCTGCGCCATGGTCGAGCACAATCGACGCATCAATTGGTCGTCTTCCTGCATCGATCCCAGTGCATGAGTGAGGCTCGCTAACGCAATTTCGAATGACAATCCCTCCATCGATTGGCCATAGCGCTCAATCGCCTCGGCAAGTCCGTCAGTCAGCGCGGCAAGGCCGACTCTCGCGCCCTCAAGCGCAGCCATTTCTGCATCGAACCGCTGACGCAGTTGAAGCTCGAGTTCCTGCAGACGAAGGTCAGCGTCGGCTATGGCGTCGCGTTCGCCTGCTTCAAAACCCTCGCGGTAGCCATCGCGATACGCGACGACATCTTCCTCAACGTCGGTATTGAGCACAATCGGAACCTCGATAGTACTGTGCTCACGCGTGCTCCCGATGCCGCGACGAACGCGGGTCTCGATAATGGCATCGTGTGGCAAACGCCGAATCATCGGACTACTCCTCCGCTGCGTGATGCTTGCGCAGCGTCGCTGAGATAGCGTGCCAATTCGTCTGCCAATGAACGTGGGAAGGTGGATGGCAAACGCGTCAACTCATGGCGCACAGAATCTCCACGTGCCTTGACGCACGCGGCCAGATAAATCTCCGCGTGGTCCGGAGCCACAGCCACCAAGATACGTGCCGCCCATGCCGGAGACAGGCGATCGAGCACAACAATCAACACGTCCGGCGGTGGAACCTCCCGGGCAACATAAGTCGGTTCGTCAGCAAGAACGGCCTTGAGTAATTCCGCATCAAGCGTCATATAGCGCTGCGCTTCGTTGATCAAAGGCATCAACAGGCTGCGCCAGCTATCTGGCATGCGCCCAAGCACCCAGCGCCGATCGGCCGGATGCATGGATGCCAGTGCCAATGCAGCCTTTCGCATCCCCGAGGTATTCACCGCTCGACCTCGCTCGCCTCGATCCACTGGCGCAAACGAAGCAACGCCTCTTCCCGCTCGGACAACGTCAGGCGGCGCGGCGTCGACGTGCGGCCGACCATCAGTACTGCAGCGAGCACAGCGAGTACCAAGGCCGTAATCACCGCATAGATCCACCAGTGCTGGCTTGCCTGCAGCGTTGCTGCTGTTGCGTCGACGTCGCTGGCAAATGGCGTTGCCGCATCATCGGGGGTAGCAACGTTGGTATGCGCTGCCGTAGCCGCGGTTGCTACCTGTTCTGGAGGAGCAATGGCGGCAACATCAACCTTATCGCCGCGAGAAGAATCCAAGCCAAGACCTGCCGAAACGACTTCCGTCAGCTTGGTGATCTGCGCTGTCGCCAACGTCGACGGAATGACAATGCCAACGGAAATGCGATCAATGCGTCCGGGCGCCTGATCGATCTCTTCCTGCTCCTGACCGTGGGCGTATTCGATATCACGATCGCTCGTGGACGACCCACCGGCTTTCGTATGGTCTGGATCAGCATCGTCGGCGGTGTGCCCCGTCGAGTCGATCTTCTCGTGGACCAGCAGACCGTTACCGTCCTTACCCTGGGCGATCAACTGCTGGCGCACGTGTTTGACGTGGTCGTAATTGAGCCTCACATCCACCGACACTGTAAAGTTGTCGGTAAGCAGGACACGGTGCAATATCTCGCCAATACGTGTACGCAACTGGTTCTCGAGCTGCGTCTGTGCGTCCAGGCTGTCGCTGTTGAGAGCCCCGCTCTGGCCAACGGCGGAATATCCCGACAACACCATCCCCTTGTCATCGATGACTACAACCGATTCCGGCGTCAGTCCATCCACGGCAGAGGCGACCAGGCGCTGAATGCCCGCTACCTCGCGTGCGTCCAAGTGTTTGTCGGGGCGAAGACTCAACGTCACCGATGCCTTGGATGGATCCTGATCCGGTTGAAACAGATCGGTTCGCCGAATCGTCATATGCACACGCGCTGATGCAACTTCTTCCAGCGAGGCGATGGTACGTTCCAGTTCACCCTGCAGTGCACGTTGGAAGTTCACTTTCTGGGCAAATTCGGTGACGCCGTAATCGGAGTCCTTGAACAATTCGAAGCCGACGCTGCCACCCTTTGGAATGCCCTGCGAGACAAGCTTCATACGCGTCTCGTAGACCTGCTCTTCGGGAACGAGAATCGATTTGCCCTCATCACTCAGACGATAAGGCACCTGCATCTGCGCCAGGGTCGTCGTGATTTCTGCAGCATCCGCTTCGCGCAGATCGCGAAAAAGCACGCCATAGGGCGGATGTGCGATCCACCACACCGTCAGGCCAATCACCGCGACAATGACCAATATACCGACGCCGAAGCTAATGCGCGCGCGAGTGGACATGGATGAAAAAAACTGCTGCATACAAACTCCGAAAATCCCTTATCACCGTTCCCCAACACTCCCCGGCCGCTTCTGTGGCGCAATACCGGACAGGCGTAATCCCCCTGATCAAACCTGCATGTTGGTCAGGTTTTGATAGGCATCAATTATTCGATTGCGTACTTCGACGGCAAATTGAAGTTTCAGATGCGCGTGTTCCATCGCGATCATCACGTCCTGCACCGGGATATCCTGCCCGGCCGCCAATGCTCGCGTGGCGGCATCAGCCTGATTGAGACTTACGTTCACCTGATCCAGTTCGGCACCAATCGTTTGCATAAACGCAGGGCCTGACGGGTTCATCACCGTGATCGCCGTCTCCGGCATTTCGATCGGACTGATGGAAACACTGTGGATCGGCATTACGTTCATGAACCACCCCCGATATCAAGGGCATGCAGTGCCATTCCGCTGAGCGTATTGAAGGCACGCACGTTGGCCTCGTAAGCCCGGCTTGCCTCCATGAGCGTGCTCATTTCGTCAACCATGTCCACGCGCGGAAAACTCACCATGCCGTTCTTGTCGGCGGCAGGGTCTGCCGGATCGTGCTCCTGGCGCTCGATTGCATCCGTGGCAACCATGACAGGTTCCGACGGCACGCTGTGCCCGGTAGCACCGATGGCCGAGTCAAAGTCCGCGCCGTAGGGTGCAGTGACGTGCATGAGACGCGCAGCATGCCCAGGGGCATTGGCGGTATTGGCGATGGCGATGTTGTGACTGGCAGCTTCCAGACGCAGGCGCTCGAACTCGAGACCGAAGCGCGTGGCAGCGAAAATCGAATCGACAACCATGATCAGTCCCTCCCGGACATGGCAAGTTGCATCAATGCAAAACGACGTGACATCAGCGTGGTCAGCGTCTGAAAGTCGACGTTGGCGGTCTGTAGCTCTGCCACTTCACGATCCAGGCTCACGGGAACCGTCGGATCAGGATCTGCCGCATGCACAGATGCACCCAGCGAATGGGGCGTAATCGCGCCCAACCGATCCGTATCCATCGAGGGTTGCTCGGCAGCCTGGCGTAGTAGTCCTGTCGCCTGCGCAAAATCGGCGCGCTGCAAGCGAAAACCGGGAACATCAGCGTTGGCGATATTGGTGCTGGCCACTTCCGCACGCACCCGCGCCATCGCGGTTCCCAGCCGCAAAACTTCGGTCGTCAAATCCATGTATGTCCCCTCATTGGATTACCAATTCGCCGTGCAGCGCACCAGCGTCCTTGATTGATTGCAAAATCGTGATCACGTCACGGGTAGTGAGATGGATTGCGCGCAGCGCACCAATGAGGTCGGCAACGGTCGCGCCATCGCGAATCGTTACCGACCGCGCTTCCGGATCCTGCACGTTGATGTTGGCCTGCGGTACGACCGCAGTACCGATGTTGCGCGACGGGTTGACCAACACGCCGTCAGGCTGCGACACCAGATAGTCCGTCTGCACCTGGATGCGAAGATCGCCTTGCGAAATGGTTACCGCACCCAGGCGGACGTTGCCACCTGAGACCACCGTACCCGTGCGCTCGTTCACCACCACACGCGCGATTTGGTCTGGCGTAACCTGGACGTTCTCGATCATGGAAATAGCGCGCACCAAATCCTGCGGCGGCGCAGAGAATGTCACGCGTACCTTGCCCGCATGCTCAGCGACAGCCTCCACTCCAGCGTTGCGACGCAGCGACTCGGCGATCCGTTCGGCGGTAGTGAAGTCGGGCTGGTACAGAACAACATCGAGCGTGCGGCCATCCTCGGCCAAACCGAGCGGCGCTTCACGCTCAACGGTGGCACCATCCGGTACACGTCCGACAGTGGGATGATTTTTCTGCTCTGAGCTGCCGAAGGCCCTGACTTCGTAACCACCGACCGACAGTGCACCTTGGGCCAGCGCATAAAGTTTACCGTCCGGTCCATCCATCGGCGTCAGCAGCAAGATGCCGCCACTCAAGCTGCGCGCATCACCGAGCGAAGATACCGACACATCCAGCTTCTGACCGGATTCCGCAAACGGTGGCAGCGTCGAGGTCACCATGACCGCTGCGACGTTCTTGCTGTCGAGGTCGTCCGGATTGATATTGACGCCAAAGTGGCTGAGCGTGTTTGCCACCGACTGAATGGTCAAACGATTCTTCGAAGAGTCGCCGGTCCCCGCCAGACCAATGACCAGACCGTAGCCGGCAAGCGCGTTATCGCGTACACCCTGGACACGCGCAATTTCCTTGAGACGTACGCTGTCTGCATCGGCCCAAACGGTCGGCGCGATGAGAAAGACGAGCAGAAAAACGGCAAGGAGACGTTTCATATGAGTCCCAACCAGCGCGTGATGCGATAGAGAATGCTATGCCGCTGTGCGGTGGAAATATCGCCGTTGCCGGTGTACTGGATATTCGCTTCGCTTATGCGATTGGAGCGAATGGTGTTATCCGGCGAGATATCCTCTGCGCGCACCAGGCCGGTGAGTACAAACTGTTGTTTCTCACCATTGATGGCCACGGTCTGCGCACCATGGATACGCAACATGCCGTCGCCTTCAATAGCGGTTACCCGCACGGCAAGCTGTGCCTGCAGACTGCCTGCACGGGTCGTATTCCCTTGCCCGGCATCGTCACCAGACAATCCAAGGCCGTAAGTGTGCGTGCCGTTGTGCGTCTGCGTGTTGGCACCCAACTTGACACTGCCGCCGGCATCGGTATTGGCACTGGCCGTTGCCGTCGCTGTCTCGGTGACGACCACGGTCAAGGTATCGCCAACCTCGTGCGCACGATGGTCTGCGGCCAGACCCCGATACGTATCAGGGTCAATCATCGAGCCTGGTGATGTCTGCGCGTGCACTGTCCAAGCAACAAGCACGGTCATCAAGCAGGCAAACAGACGGTATTTATTCGACAACTTCTACCACTCCCTTGTTGGTGATGCGGGCATCAACGGGCGCTTCTCCGCCATCGACCAGCACCGACACGGTGTCGCCGGTGTTGCCTCGTCCGATCGCCGTGCCCTTGGTTTGCATGTGAATGGAGCCAAATGCTGCGTCGACCTCAACGCGCTCGCGCCGATCGACATCCGGTATAGGCTCGAAATCTTCGCGTGATACAGCACTGCCGGCCGCTACTGAATGACGCAGGCGCATACCGTTCAATTGACTGGGATCGGTGACGAGATCGCCCTGAACCGCTGCGACGTCCTCATCATGCGGCGCAAACTTGAGTGAACTCGCAGCTGTGCCTGGCGGCGTGTCCGCGACATAGCTCAAAACATCATGGTGAAGACTCAGCGCGAACCAAACCGTCGCCGACCGAACTACTTGTCCATCGACACTGACGTCGACCGGCACGCTGACTCGCGCCCGCGGCCAACGCCCCGTTGGCGGCCGCACTGTCAGCGCGAGTTTGCCCGGCAAAACCATCGCGTCTTCCGGTGTGCCGACCAGCGACACCTGCGCGGCGGCGGCATCTCCACCGAGGCGTAACATCAACTGCGCGCGCGCTGCCTCCACGATTTGCGCAGATGCGACACGCTGCAACGCCGGCAGAGCCGACGCCTGCAACGGTGCACTTAGCAAAACCGCAAGGAAGACGATGCGCATGATCACTGACGCAAGTTGTTGATCGTGTCGAGAATCTGATCGGAGGCCTGCAACACGCGTGCATTCAGCTGATAGGCGCGTTGGGCAATCACCAACGTGGACATCTCACTCACCATGTCGACATTCGAACCTTCCAGGGAGCCCTGCAGGATCGAACCGACGCCGCTGTCATTTGGCTTGCCGACACTCGGATCACCGGACGCCTGCGTCGGCATGTAGTTATTGCTGCCTACCGATTGCAAACCTTCCGCTGAAGGGAAGGTGCTTAGCTCGAACGTGCCCAGTAGCGTCTGGCTCGTGCTGTTGCCAACCGTCGCATAGATCTGGCCGTTCTGGTTGATCTGGATATTGCTGGCATCAGGCGGAATTTGAATATCCTGCGCGAGGCGATTGCCGGTGGTGGTCGCCAGATAACCGCCACTGTCGACGTGCAACTGGCCGTCGCGGGTGTAGAGGTGATTGTTATTGCCATCGACAACTTCGAGAAATCCCTCGCCCTGAATGCCGATGTCCCATGTGTTACCGGTCTGCGACATCTGCCCCTGCGAAAACACCGAACTCGTCGACGTGATTTCAGTACCCGCACCGGTGTGCTGCGGACTGAGACCCGCCTGTACTTCCGCCGGCGAGATCACAGCAATGTCACCAAACGAAACGCGCTGGCTCTTGAAGCCCGGCGTCTGCATGTTGGAAATATTGTTGGACAATGTATCGATTTGCGTCTGCTGACTCTGCAGACCGGATGTAGCGATATAGAGTGCGTCGATCATGTTCAGTCCTTAGGAGTTTTCGCCGAGATGGTTGATGCCTGATTGCATGGCTTCGTCATACGCCTGGATGGCGCGCTGTACTGACTGGGCATGACGGGTGAGCGACATGAGCCGTACGATTTCTTCGCCGGGGTCCACGTTGGACTGCTCAAGCGCGCCCTGGTGAATGCTGCCGTTGAAGTCCGCTTCGGCGCCCGCGTAGCTATAGAGGCTGTCGCCTGCTTCACGCAGCGCAGTCGGATCGGCGACACCAACGACACGCAGCGTATCGACGCTATCGTTGCCGTCAAAAATCTCGCCGGTCGCGGTGATGCGCACGTGGGCCTGCTTGAGCGTGATGTTCCCGGACTGCCCCTGTACCGGGTGGCCAGCAGCGTCAACCAACTGCTGATCCGAATCGATGTGAAATTGACCGTTGCGCGTCAGCATTTCCTTGCCGTTGGCATCAACGACAAAAAAACCCGGGCCTTCAATCGCAACATCGAGGGAATGCCCCGTTGTCGAGCGGCTACCGTCGGCGAGATTCAGGCTGGGAAGCGAATCGAGCGTGCCCGTCTTGAAGTCGGTCTTCAGTCGCTCAGTGCGATAGCCCGCCGTACGCATGTTGGCGACGTTCTGACTCAGCACATCCAGCGACTCGACATCGTTGCTGAGATAACGCGCAATTCCTGAAACGATGTTGCTCATACGGGCTCCTTATGCAGCAACCGCGGTGGCGGTCACGGTTCCAAACGCCTTGACCATCACGGTCGAGGGCACTTCATTGATACCCAGTACCGTCACGTGCGGAAGGCTGCGCTGGATCAGCGCACGCAAATGCCGACGAACTACGCTGGGACATAGCAACACAGGCAAATGATTGCGCGCCATCATCGCTTCGGACTGCTTCGCCAGACCGCCAAGCAGCGCATCGAGCTGACCTACGTCACTGACCAATGCACCCGCGCCCTCGCGCTGGCGCACGGCCGAAACAATCGTCCGCTCAAGCTCGGGCGCCAGCGTCAAGACATGCAGCTCACCTTGCGCGTTGCTGACACGCTGGCAAATGGCCGGCCCGAGGCGTTCGCGCACACGCTCGACGAGATCGTCATTCTGTTTAAGCGTCTTGCCTGCATCGACCAGCACTTCGAGAATGGTCTCGACATTGCGGATGCTGACCTGCTCGCGAAGCAGCTGCTGCAGGACCTTCTGCACGTCGGAGTACGACATCACCCCTGGCACCAACTCATCGACGAGCGAGGCTTGTTGTTCGCGCACACGTGCCACCAGCCGCTCGGTCTCAGCACGCGTCAGCAATTCAGGCGCCTGCCGTTTCGCTACTTCACCCAGATGGGTAATCAGCACAGTCTCAGGGTCGACTAACGTATAGCCGGCACCACGTGCGTATTGACGCTGTTCGGGATCGATCCATTGCGCAGGTAGACCGTAGGCAGGATCACGCGTGTCGCGCCCTTCCAATTTCGGTCGCTTGCCACCGGGGTTGATGGCGAGCAGTGCATCGAAACGCAATTCGCCGCGCCCAACGCGTGAACCTTGCACGACGATTTCGTAAGCGTCTTCGGGAAGCGACGAACCCTGGATTAATTTGACTTTTGGCAGAATGAAGCCGCAGTCCATGGCGAACTGCTTGCGGAACGTACTAATGCGATCACCCAGATCAAGGCCGCGCGCCTTATACGTTGCAGCGATACCGGTGCCCAAATGAATCTCGATCGGCTCGATGGTGAGCATGCGATAAAGATCTTCTTCGTCACGCTTGACCACGGGCTCAGGCGTTTCATCTTTTGGCGCTGATGACGTCGCGCCGGATCGTATCGCAAAGAAAATCAGCCCACCGACACCAGCCAGTACGAGCAGCACTGGCCACACAGGCAGGCCTGGCAGCAGCAACAATCCCGATAACGACAATGCAACGATCAGCAGCGTACGTGGATTGGATAGCACCTGTTTCGAAATCTCGGTGCCCAACTGCGCATCCGACGCAGCGCGAGTGATGATGATGCCGGTAGCCACCGCGATGACCAACGAGGGAATCTGCGTGACGATTCCGTCACCTACCGTCAGCAGCGTATAACGGTGTGCAGCATCCGCCCACGGCAGGCCGTGCTGCACCATGCCGACGGCGAGGCCACCGATGATATCGATCATGATGATCATGATGCCGGCGATAGCATCGCCCTTGACGAACTTGGTGGCTCCGTCCATGGCTCCGTAAAAGCTGGCTTCCTTTTCGACATAGCTACGACGGCGCTTCGCCTCGTGCTCATCGATAAGCCCCATATTCATGTCGGCATCGATACTCATCTGCTTGCCGGGCATGCTATCGAGTGTGAAGCGTGCAGCCACTTCCGCTACACGTTGCGCACCGCTGGTCACCACCACGTACTGCACGACAACAAGAATCAGAAACACCACCAAGCCGATGACATAATTCCCGCCAATGACGTACGCGCCAATCGCGTTGATCACACGTCCCGCGTTGCCGTTATCCAGAATCAGACGCGTGGCGGAGATGTTCAGCGCAAGACGAAACAGCGTGGTGATAAGCAACAATGAGGGAAACGTTGAGAAGCTGAGCGGCGTGTCAGTGAAGAACGTAATCAACAACACCAGCAATGCACTAGTGAAGTTCAGAACGAGAAGAAAGTCGAGCAGCCCTGCGGGGATCGGCGTAAATAGAATGACCAGGATCGCGATCATCCCCAACACGAGAATCACGTCGCGCTTGCCACTCCATAGCTGGCCAAATAGCGTATTCACGAGAAAATCCTGTTGCCGGGAAGCTTCATCAACCAGCGGTAAATAGGCGCCAACGGCTTGTACAGATGCTGAGGCACGGCACGGTCCACCTTGCATTCGCGATAGAGCGCACGCGCCAGCTCCGGCGAGCGCAGGCAGGGCACGCCGTTCTGTGAGGCGATCAATCGAATCCGTGCGGCCACAGCGTCGCTACCCTTGGACAACACCAGCGGCGAACGCATGGTCTTGGGTCGGTACTTCAGTGCAATCGCCAGATGGGTAGGATTGGTGAGCACCACATCGGCTTCCGGTACGCGTCGTACCGAGCGCGAGTGCTTCATCAGGTCCGCCATCAATCGCTTGCGACGATGACGAATATCCGGATCGCCATCGCGACGTTTGCTCTCATCCTTGATGTCGCGCCGACTCATACGCAACTTGCGAATGTATTCGCGTCGCGTGAACCACAAATCGAACAACGCAACGAAGGCCAACAGCACCAAAATCCACGTTGTGACCTGAACATAAGTCGAGCGCAAAAGCTCACCGACGCTTGATGGTGCGCTGAGCGCCGCGGCCTGCACTTTGTTCTCGATACTCGACGCCACCGCCCAGGCAAGCGCACCAAGCAACCCAAGCTTGACGCACAACTTGATGAGCTCCCATACCAGACGCAACGTAAAGAGTCGCTTGGCGCCCTGCACTGGATTAAGGCGTGTGAAATCGGGCTTGAGTGGCGTCGTGCTGAAGTTTGGCCCGGTCTGCATGAGGTTGCCGACCACGGCAGCGATGAGCACAGCGAGCATCAGCGGCATCATTGCCTGCCACACCGGCTGAAAGGTTTGCTGCAGCCAGCGCATCAAGCTTGCCGATGGCGCTGGCGCGTTGCCTGCCATCAGCAAGGTCTTTCCAAATGAACGGGCCAGCGCGGCGACCACTTCATGGCAGCACGCGGCAAAGGTGATGCTAAAGACGATGATCACCACCACACCGCTCAGATCGGCGCTGCGCGGAACCTGCCCGCGCTCGCGAGCCTCCTGCATCTTGTGAGGCGTCGGCTGTTCGGTCTTGGTCTGCTCACTCTCGGACATCAGTGCGCCCCCAAGGGTGAGAACATCGAAAACGCATCGCGATACAGACGCTCGATCAACGGCGGCGCGAAGCGTAAAGACCCGGCCAAAAGAATGAATCCGGCGGTGACCTTGATCGGCAAAGCAACAAAGTAGACGTTCGCCTGCGGCATCGAGCGACTCGCGTAGGCAACCGCCAGATCGATCGCGAATAACCCCAGCATCGTCGGTGCCGAAACCATCAACCCCAGCATGAACTGCGAAGACAGCTTCGCCATGAAGGTGTCTGGCGATATCAGAAGCGTGCCGCTGCCGAGAGGCACGACGTCAATCGATTCGACCATCCCACGCAACAGCAAAAGATGCAGGCCAAGGCTGAAGAACACCATCATGCCAGCCCACTGAACGACGGTACCGGCCAACGACTCGGTTGCATGCGACGAGGGATTGAAGATGTTTGCCGCAGCAACACCAGACTGCAGATCCAGCACGCGCGAAGAGAAGCTGAGTGCGGCGGCCGGCAAAACGACGGCCAGGCTGAGGCACAGGCCAAGCACACCCTCGCCCAGCATCGCGAGAACAAACGGCAGCGGCATGTCGGGAGTCAGGCGCTGAATCGGCGATTTGTTCACCGATACGGCAATGACCGTGAGGGCTATCAGGATACTCATACGCACCGATGCCGGCACCCAGTTGAAGGGCGTGAACGCAGGCACCATCAGCAGCGGTGCAAAACGCGCCATGGCTAAAAGAAAAGCACCGATTAGTACGTCCACTGTACCCACGTCAGATCACATCCCTGCAATGAGCCCAAATAGACGTTTCGAGAATTCAACAACGATCGCCATCATCCAGGCCCCGGTCATGAGAAACATCGCCACGACCGTGATAAGTTTGGGAATGAATGTCAGCGTCATCTCCTGAATCTGTGTCACCACCTGCAGAATGGAAATCACCACACCGACCACGAGTGTCGCCAGCAAAATGGGCGCGGAGATCTTCGCCGCTGTGAGCAGCGTCTCGGCCAACAGATGCATCGCGGTATCGCTATCCATTGTCAGCTCCTCGGGCGCACGATGTCGCGCAGGCGGTAGAGGAAGTCGATGGATACGTCTACCGCCAGACCGCGCGTAGTGAGCAACGCACTCTGCACAACCTGCACAGCCGCCTCTGTATGGCCGTCATCCAGTAGAAGCACGCTACGCGCGTACAGCGCTGAGCGACCTTTCGGATCGAGCCGGGTCGCGCGCTTGATCGATTCTTCTGCTTGCGCACGCTCGCCACGCAGCGCAAAAACCAGCGCGAAGCCGCCGTGTGTTTCGCCAAACGTCCGATCAATCGCAAATGCGCGATCGAAGCTACGTTTAGCACCGGACAAGTCGCCCTGGATCAGCTGACACCACGCCAGCGCATGCCAAGTGCCGATGTGGTCGGGTATTTCTACCGACGCCCGTTCAAGCAACCCATGCGCCACAGGAATATCGCCGCGCAACATCAGACATTGACCGAGTCCCAATAGCGCGCGCCCTGAGCGCGGGTGATCAGCGAGGACATGTTCGAACGTTTCGGTCGAGACCTGCGTTTGCTGGTCCCATAGCGCGACCGTCCCGCGTACAAGCGCGGCTTCATGCTGCTGAGGATCGAGTGCAAGCGCCTTCTCAGCCTCGCTCGATGCACGCGTCGTGTCGCCTGCATCGAGGAGAACCAGTGCGCGCACGCCATGAATTTCAGCCTGACGTGCACCGCCCGAAAGCGATGCGAGTGCATCGAGCGCAGCATCAAATTGTTGTAAACGATGAAGAATGCGCGCCTTCAACAGCCCGATGGCGACGCCATCTTCGCCAGCAGAGTCTGCACGCCCCAACGTCGCCAGCGCCTTGTCAGGCTGGCCCAATACCAGTTGCGCGTACGCCACATCATGCGTGACGCCCGCGGGTACGTCGGGCATGTTTTCGATGAGAGGCTGAAGGATTTCAACAACTTCCGCGCTCTCACCACGCAACATCGCGCAACGTGCTTCGCGGAATTTCACCGCAGGTAGCCGTCGAAGTTCCTGAGGCGCAAGACGAATCCGCGTCACCGCATCATCGACGAGATCTGCGGACAACAGCTCATCCAGCAAGTCGCACAGCAGACTTGGATTGGATGGATCCTGATCGGCGAAATGCGATAGTTGAGTGGCGCGATTCACAGCGCACCCCTAAACTTTTCGCAGGAACTCACGATAAGACTATAGAGCGGAGCGGACCAAGATCCGTTCTGCAAGGTAATACACGACAACACGACGACTGCTCCTTGCGCTTGCACGTCTGACGTACGAGCGCCCCCTGTTTCCCCTACTCCTCAGCCTCTCGATACACTGACGTGCGTCAAAAATCGACCACGAGCACCTGGCTGTCGCCCCTCTAATGTAGGAGTGCTTATTGTGAAGTGTCAACCATATTTTCACGTACGTTATGGTGTAGGCAAGCCCTGCAGCAGTGGAGAATTGATCGCCACGGCTCTTTTCAACGCGTAGCTTGCAACAAACGGATATTATTTTTGTTCTCGACTCAGTTTGTCTCGTTCTAAATTTTTCTCGACAGGAAATCTGTTTTCATGGCAACCGATCGCATTTCATCGACCGCTTCGTTAGTCGAACGCATGAGGGCCTTGGCCAGCGAACGAACTCGTGAAACCGGGCGTGGCGGAGTAGCGGGGAGCAAGCAGAACGCAGACAAAAACCCGGCCGGTGTTCAGTCAAAAGAACCTGCCGAAGCGCTGCGTCACAGGTTGCGTGATCTCTTGAAAACGACCGATCAGACGGACGTAAAAGCGGCAGCACAAGCGCGCGATAGCGCTGTTCGCGAGATACTTTTATGGGAGTTTGGTAGCGACTTCCGCACTGACTCGCAGTTTTTGCCGATGGTGGATGCGATCACCAAGACGCTGGATGCTGACCCTGGTTTTACTGCGCGCTTCGGCGAGCTCGTCGAAGGGCTTAAAAGCACTTAGGGCCGTGTGATTCGCTAAGCAATGCTTGAAGAACCCTCATTGTGAAGTGAAAAGTTAGGGGGATTACCCTCGCTCTGGGTCTGATCGATCGCGTAGTCGGTTTCGGCCAGCTCATTGCGCGTGTCGTACACCAGCCGCTGGAGCATCACGTCACCGGTGCCATAGGTCTTTATTTTTGGCTCGCTGACGACGCTATAGGCACTGCTGTTGATCGTGGTGCGTACTACCACGTTCCGGCCGCATCGTATTGATTGCCGACCGAGGATGCGTCGCCGTGATCGCGACATGGCCGTTGACCAACGCATCGTTCACCGGCACGCGGCTGTCTGCGTCGTAGGTGAACCAGGAACTCTGGGATATTAAGTGTCGTGGCGACGGCGGCCTGGGCGGTTACCGTCTTCGCCAATTAACTACCTCCATCCCCTTTTTCGCGCATGCTGCTTACGCAGTAAATAGGTCAGTAGCCGTTGCGTCGATCGCGCGCGGCGGTTGACACCACCGACCTGCGATAGCAGACTCGATTTCAAGGAGCGTAGAAACTCCTCTAACAGCGGTACCCACCTCCGACAAATCGGTGGGTTTTTTGTGCCTATGTGTCTTATGGGTACAACCGACGCGATGCCTGCGTCGGGAGGGCGGCTAATACAACA
>Ga0302220_10000815_pt1 | contig 25346 bp, 21 predicted proteins | sample II_Palsa_E1_3_FD_194572 | JGI IMG/M metagenome (GOLD analysis project Ga0302220, IMG submission 194572) | Peat permafrost microbial communities from Stordalen Mire near Abisko, Sweden - II_Palsa_E1_3 | ecosystem: Environmental > Terrestrial > Soil > Palsa > Peat permafrost | place: Sweden...
ATGCCGCATGTCAGCCTGTTGGGCGTGTATCTTTGCGAACAGGGGAAGAGTCTTCCATTGAGCGAATGGCAGAGCCAGGGAGGCGCTAGCCATCTGGCGCAGCAGCCGGCGACGGGAAGGGCGATTCGCGATGTCATCTACTACTTCATCCATGTTCATTCTGGCCATCCGCATTCGCCCGGGAAGCTGATCCGGGCGACACATGTATTGAATAATAGATGCACGGATGCGCCTGGTAAGAGCGGTCCCTGGGCAGCGTGTGCCCCAGGTTGTGCGTCCAACTGTCTATCGGTGCTGAATGACGGCAAAGAAAGTTGTCTGGGCGATCATCGCAGTTGCGGCAGTCGTGGTGATTATGCTGTTGTTGCGCGCGCACCGGTTAAGGTCGATTCATGTGCGGCAATCGATGCCGATTGAAGGAGCAGTGATCCAGCGCGATGCGGACACGAAGAAGCAAGTGCCGATAGCAGATGTTGTGATCACAGCATCGGACGGCGTGACGAGTGCCACGACCCGGTCCGAAGCTTCGGGATATTTCAAACTCGTCCTGCAAAAAGGAGTGTTGTCCGGGGCGCCCGTTGTGGTCAGCTTCCGGCATCCGTCTTACAAGCCACTCGACTTGAATGTACAAACAGGAAGATTGGAGACTTCGGACGAGCTATATGTCGCGGCCATGGTTCCGATTCCTCCCAGGGCCGTGGCTCCATCCAACCGTCCGGAAGCGGTAGTATCCAATATCCGAGTGAGATATACGCTCAATTCACGGACGGAAACGAATGTGGGTAGCGCCGTCAAGACCTTTCAGGTTGTGAATGCGGGAAACGTGCCCTGCAATCATCAGGCTCCATGCTCACCGGATGGGAAGTGGAAGGCTTCCTCTGTGTCCGCGTCGCTCGATGCCGGAATCGACAATACGTTCAGCAATATAAGAGCTTCCTGCATTGCGGGGCCGTGTCCGTTTACGCGGATAGACTCAAGTGGATTTATTCATGGCGGGCGTAACATTAGCGTTTCGGCCCTGAACTGGTCGGACACGACTACCTTCCTGATGGAGGCTGAGGTCAATCACACGGCAATCAGTTCCAATGTCCGCCAGTTGTACCCTGTCATTTTTGGTCGGACGTTCAACTTTACGTTACCCCCCACTCAGGAAGGCGTGAGTCTTGAGGCCGAGATTGACGGCTCTCCCATGGTATTCCCCCTGGGCCCGGCCCTCGATTTGAGCTGGGCCACCTGCACCGTCCGGACTGATACGGAAAAAGAGAAGACCGCAGTCTACGGCTGTGAACTCAGGCCGGGATATCGGTTTTGATCCACGATAGGCGTAAGTTCCATTTTGAATAGTGGATATGAGAGCTGAATTTGTGTCCGAGGGCATGGATTACGGGCACCCGGAATGGTGCGAGAGATAAGTCCCGCTAAATGCCCCAGGAGCCACGACCCTTAGCGTTTCCGAGCGGCGGCCAAGACAGACGCGGGCGTGGCTGCAGCAGTCCACGCTGATGGGAGTAAGTTGCGGTTTGGCCGTTATCCGGGAGCAGCTTATCGCTTTGCATAAGCCGTTTCTGCGGCACCTTTTGAAAGGCACTCGTGTTGAGCGACTTACTTCGTGCAGATTAGCCGCATCTGAGAGTTCCCCGCTCGTCGAAAGACAGAACAACTAACCGCGAACGACCGCCTGGTTACGGCTCCGGGGTTGAACTCTGGAGTATTGATTTGCGCCTTTCTTCTTTACGGACGCTGCTATGATCTCTCTGACAGCGCGATGGGCGAGAGAAACACGTGAAAGCGTCTGAAACATGGGGAGGATAGCGAATGAGAAGATGCATGTTCTGGATCTTTACTCTCACGCTGTTTTCGGTTAGCGCCCTACATGCGCAGGATATTGTTTCGGTATGGCAGGGAACGTTTAAGTCAGCCTCAGAGCAACACCGTGTGCTCGTTCAGATTTCGAAGACGGACAGTGGCCTGGCTGTCGCGGCGGTTTATATCGAATTCTTTCCTGACGCGATCTGCATCGACTCCTCGATGGTGAATGCTTCCGATCTGAAATTCACGATCAATAAAGAAAAAGGCACATACGAGGGCAAGGTCAGTGCGGATGGGTCTTCTGTTGAGGGCAGATGGACCTGGGACCGCCACCCGGTTGCGCTTGAATTGCGGCGAACAACGAAACAAGCGGCGTGGCCTGTGCCGTTTCAGTATCAATATCACTACATGGAGGTGACGTACGCGCGGCCAACGCCGGACGAAGCCAGAATCCCGTTTTCGCCCAGACTGGCCGTGGACTACATGGAGCAGGGCGCGATGGCCTGGACGGGGGAACGGCAGTGCGTGGCCTGTCATACGAATGGATCGTACATGGTGGTGCGTCCGTTGATGACTCCGCAACTGGGTGCTCCGCAAAAGGAGCTGCGAGATTTTTTCGTCGCAACCCTTCGAGAAGCGTTAGCTCTCGATCCTGCGAAGCTTCAGACGGACGTGGAACCGACGCAAATAGTGTACGTGGCGGCTGGACTGGCGATATGGGATGCGCATGTGCTGCACAGGTTGTCGCCGGAGACGGTACAAGCGCTGGACCTGATGTTCAAGCTGCAGAGACCGACGGGCGACTGGTTCATAGAGGATGACAATAATCCGCCTCTGGAGTCGAGTCCGTTTCAGTTGGCGACTGTGGCGGCGAGGGCCGTGACTAATGCTCCGGGTGGTTGAGCCAACAACGCGGCACCCCGGTGGAGACAAAGATCAACCGGTTGAAAAAGTACCTGCGGGAAGAAGGCAGGATGCAGGGCGACTATGATCGAACGGATTTGCTGTGGACAGCCTCAGAATTTCGCGGGCTTTTGGATGTCAGGAAGACGCAGGAACTGATCGACATGGTGTTCGCGCACCAACAGTTAGATGGCGGCTGGTCGATCCGGACGTTTGCTCTGCCGGAGGAGTGGGGCAAGGGGAATCGGGCGGAAAAGCTGAGAGCAGAGTTGGAGTTCGCCGATCCTCCCAGTGACGGTCACATGATAGGCCTGGCAATCATTGCTTTGCGCAAGGCCGGTATTCCGGCAAGCGACCCTCGTATTCAGCGTGGCGTTTCCTGGCTGTTGTCTAACCAGCGCGCTTCGGGGAGATGGTGGACGCGATCCCTGAACAGGGATGGCTGGCAGTTCATAAGCTATAGTGGCACCGCTTACCCACTGCTCGCGCTGGCGCTCTGTGATGCGTTACCAACTCGTTCTTAGTTTTTGAGTGGAGCGATCTTCCTACGCTCCTGACTCCAAATCGCCGCGGAGGTACGCCTTCGAATTGAGTTCGTTGTGCGAGCGAGCCATTTCCGCGCAAGGATAAAGCTCTTTGCATCGCATCACTTCGGGGCCGCGAACTCACGGATCGAGCGCTGATGCGGCCTTGTACCGAGAAACCCGGCTATCGCCACAAAAGATACAGGTAGAGAGACTTTGCAAGGAAAGGTGTCAACGAACCCTTTCAGCGCTCACTCCGGCTCAGTTGCCTGATATTGATCACTCCTCTTCTCAGGCCGGAATTTCCTCAATGTGTTCTGGTTCAACAGCCGAAACAGCGCGGCCGCCGGGAGCTATCCAGGAACGGGAGACAGTCCATATGACGACAAGTACCCCGATCGCGAGGACGGCATAGAGCAGGAAGCCCACGCGGTAGGAGTTGGTGTGTTGTTTGGATTGGCCGAGCAGGTTCGGAAGAATGCCGCCGCCGAGGGCTCCGATCTCGCCGATCATGCCGCCGGCGACGGCGGTGGTGAGGGGCCAACGGAGGGGGACTAGCTGGAAGGTGGCTCCGTTGCCTGCGCCGAGGGCGGCGAAGCAGAGCATGAAGAGCAGGGTGGTGGCGAGCAGGGACGGAGTGGTCATGAGGCCGAAGAGTCCGCCGACGGCGATGAGGAAGACGACGAAGAGGGTGGTGATTCCGCCGACTCGGTCGGCGAACCAGCCGCCAAGGACGCGGGTGAGGGAACCGGTGAGGGTAGCGAGGACGGTAAGGCTGCCTGCCTGAACTTTCGTGACGTGGAACTGCGAATAGTAGAAGGAGGGCAGAAAGGTGGCGAGTCCGAGGAATCCGCCGAAGGTGATGATGTAGATGAGGTTAAAGATCCAGCCGTCGGCTTCGAAGAGGCAGGAGAGATGCTGGCGGAGTGTTTGGTGCTCGATGTCGGGCGGCTCTTTGGCGACGATTTCGATCTCGATGGCGGCTTCGGGGCAGGCGTTGACGCAGGCGGGTTCGAGGCCGTCGGTGAGGCGACCGTGGCACATGTCGCACTTGCCGACGATGCCGCGCTCGGGGTTGAACTGAGGGACGGAATAGGAACAGTTCCAAACGCAGTACTGGCAGCCGATGCAGGCGTCGGCGGAGTGGAGGACGATGCCGGTGACGGGATCTTTGGTGTAGGCGTCGACAGGGCAGCCCTTAATGCACTCGGCGCTGAGGCAGTGATTGCAGCCCATGGAGAGGTAGAAGCGCTCAGTGTTGGGGTAGGTGCCGCCTTCGATTTCGCCGATGCGGCGCCAGCGCAGGTCGGGAGGGGTATTGTTCTGCTCGTTGCAGGCGACCTCGCAGGAGCGGCAACCGATGCATCTGGTCATGTCGAAGTGGAAGCGGTACTGTTCGCCGGGTTCGAGGGGGCGGGTTGGGATGAGGGAGGTTTTTACTTCGGCCTGAGTGGGGGCGGGGAAGAATTCGAAGCCGTTCTCGGTCAGGCGCACAATCGAGTTTGCGGGATCGTTGTGCGCTAGTTCGTGGAGGGAGAGCGGCATTTGGCTTCCTTGAAATCTGTACGGTGTGAGAGCTAGTAGACATCGCGGTGGTAGCGGTGCTGGTCCTTGAGGGTGTTGATGTATTCGGAGGTGGCTTCGTGGGAGAGGCCGGCCTGTTGCTCCACGATGGTGTGCAGGGTGGCGTCAACGTCTTTGGCCATGTGGGAGGCGTCGCCACAGACGTAGATGCTGGCACCTTCCTGGAGCCATTGGTAGAAAATGGGAGCTTGCTCGAGCATTCGATCCTGGACGTAGATCTTGCGCTCCTGATCGCGGGAGAAGGCGAGGTCGAGGCGGGTGAGGTGCCGGTCGTGCTGCATGGCTTCGAGCTCTTCGCGGTAGAGGAAGTCGGTGGCGGCGCGGCGCTCGCCGAAGAAGAGCCAGTTGCGACCGGCGGAGCCAAGGGCACGGCGCTCGTGCAGGAAGGCGCGGAAGGGAGCGATGCCGGTGCCAGGCCCGATCATGATGATGGGGGCGGTGGTGTCGGCGGGGAGGCGGAATCGCTTGTTGGGCTGAATGTAGACCGGCAGGGTCTCACCGGTGGGGGTGCGATCGGCGAGCAGGGTGGAGCAGACGCCACCGCGGTCGCGGTTGTGCGAGCGGTAGCGGACGACGGCGACAGTGGTGTGGATTTCGCCTGCATGCGCGTGGGGGCTGGACGAGATGGAGTAGAGGCGCGGGACGAGGCGAGGCAGCATGGCGACGAGGTCGGCTGGTTCGTGCAGAACGCCGGGGTGGTCGTGGAGGAGGTCGATGAGACCGCGGTCGTAGGTGTATTTCTCGAGGTGAGCCTGCTGCTCGGGGACGAGGAGGCCGGAGAGGGCGTGGCATTTGTCGGCCTGTTTTCCAATGGTGACGTAGGCCTCGATCATCTTGCGGGTGAGGCGGGTGATCTGGAGATGGTTGAGAAGCGCGTTGTGAAGAGTGGTGGCTCCGGATCTGGAGAGCTGGACGGGAACCTGACCGCTGAAGTTGAGGGTGTGGAGGATCTCTTCGACGAGGCGGAGGTCGTTCCGGGGGATGACTCCGCAGGCGTCACCGGCCTCGTAGGTTACATCGGAGTCGCGGATGTTGAAGGCGAGATGAAGGGTGAGCTTGCTGGAGACGTCGTGGGTTAGGGGGCGCTTGGCGACGAGTGGAGCCAGGTAGGGGTTGTCGCGGGTGTGGGCGGGAGCGGCGATGAGTTGGTCGCTGTCACTGCCAGAGACTGAGACCGCCGTGGGCCGCGTGGGGCCAACAGAGGAAGAAGGTGCAGTGCGGATGGGGCGGGCGGCGGTGATCGCGTCGAAGCTGGAGTAGAGGGCGGTCTTCCACTGGGCGAAGGAGTCATCGAGATCAAGGTCGCAGTCGACTCGTTCGACGATGCGGACGCCGCCGAGTGCAGAGAGTCTGGCATCGAGGTCGATGCCGAATTTGCAGAAGTGCTCGTAGTTGGAATCGCGAGCGCGAGGACGGAGTAAGAGAGGTTCTGGCAGCAGGGAAAGTGTTCGAGGTAGAGCTGCTCGTAGAAAGGCCGGACGGCGTCGGGCGCGTCGCCCTCACCGTAGGTGCTGGCAATGAAGATAGCGTAGCGCTCGGCGAGGAGAGCCGCGGGGGTGTAGCCCTCGAGGGAGTTGAGTGAGACGATGTGACCCTTGGCTTTGAGGTGTTTCGTGACCTTGCGGGCGAGGCCTTCGGCGGTGCCGGACTGCGAGGCGTAGAGGACGGCGATCTTGAGGGAGGGTGGCGGGTCTGCGAGGGGACTGGCGGCAGCGGTGGCGGTGGAGTAGAGGCCGGCGAGGAAGCCGTTGAGCCAGCCGCGCTGCTCGGGGGTGAAGGGAGCGTTGTCGGGGATGAATGGGACCAGATTAGACATGCGCTTCGTTCTCCTGGGGGGCGCAGAAGGCTTTGAGCTCCGCGAGGCTGTGGCGGCGGGTAAAGCTGAGGAAAGACTCTGCGGGGAGCCGCGTGTCGGTGTAGGCGTGGAAGAGGCGCGTCATGACGGATGGCAGTTCTGAGAACTTAATGGCGGGGATGAGCTCGCGGCCCATGCCCTGGTCCTGATCGGAGCTGCCGCCGATGAGGACCTGATAACCCTCTTCGCCGCCGACTTTGATGCCCATGAGGCCGAGGTCGCCGATGTAATGCTGGGCGCAGGAGTGGTGGCAGCCGGTGACGTGGAGGTTGATGGGCTGGTCGAGGATGGGGAAGTTTGCGTCGAGGTGGTGGGCGAGGGCGACGGCGTGGGTTTTGGTGTCGGAGGCCGCGAAGCGGCAGCCGCGGTTGCCGGTGCAGGCGATGGTTCCGCGGAGAACGGTGCCTGCGGTGATGTCGAGGTCAGCTTCGGCGAGGGCTTGTTTTGCAGCTTCGAGGTGCTGCGTGGGGATGTTGGGGATGAGCAGGTTCTGCCAGACGGTGAGGCGGAACTCGCTCGAGCCGAAGCGGTCGGCGATGTGGGCGAGGGCGCGCATCTGGGCGACAGGCAGGCGGCCGACAGGGACGGCGACGCCGATGTAGTGCAGGCCGGGCTGCGCCTGGGGATGGATGCCGATGTGCCCGGCGCGGTCGATGTGGCGGCGTGGTTCGCACTCGGATGCATCGACGCGGATGAGGGGGAAGGCGAGGAGCTTTTCGGTCTCGGAGACGAATCTTTCGACGCCCCAACGGTCGGTGCGGTCACCGTGCTGGGTGAAGACGCGGATCATGGCTGCGGCGACGGCGACGGTCTGCTCGGGGAGCAGGAGGAGTCCGCAGTCGGTGGCGAACTGGCGATGGCCGGTGATCCCGGAGAGCAGGATGCGGAAGTAGATTCCGTCAGGGATGCTGCGGCCTTCTTTGACCTCGACGGCCACGAAGCCGATGTCATTCGTGTCGGCGACGACGGAGATGGCTCCTCCGTTGTCGAAGGCGACGTTGAACTTGCGGGGGAGGTGATACATGTCGGGAGAGTTTGAGATGTAGGCCTGCATGGCTTCGGCGAGAGGTGCGACGTCGAGTAGCTCGTGGGGATCGAGGCCGGTGGTGGGAGAGGCGGTGATGTTGCGGATGTTGTCGGCACCGGAGCCGCGCGAGGTCATGCCGAGGGTCTGGAGGCGGTTGAGGACGCGGACGATATCTTTGGGCTGGAACTCGCGGATCTGGAGGTTGCTGCGGGTGGTGAGATCGGCCCGGCCGGAGCCCCAGTCCTCGGCCATCTGGGCGAGACCGCGGAGCTGATGGGTGGTAAGGATGCCGCCGGGGATGCGCAGGCGAAGCATAAAGGAGTCCTGCGCGGGGGCGACGTAGAAGAGGCCGAAGTACTTGATGCGGAAACGGTCGTCTTCGGTAGGGGGCTGGTTCTGGTTGGAGTACTGGAGGAGCTTGTCCCAGAGGGTGAAAGGGTCCTGCTCGTGCTTCCATTGCTCTTCTCTGGAGAGGTCTTCGACTGGGGTATTGAACCAGAGAGGTTCGGAGGCAGCGTGATTGGCGAGGCCGGAGGCGGGATCGTTGGTGATGAGGCCATTGACGGTGTGGCCGACGAAGGGGGCGAGGCCGCGTTGCGCGATGCCTGCAAAAAAACCCTGAAGGTATTCCTTCTGCTCGCTGGTGAACTCTGCCGAATTGATAATGGTGTTGCTCATAACCGAAGATCCTCTTGAAGCGACAGGCCGTGCGCGTGGTGCGGACGGAGTGTTCGTGCGTACTGGAGGTCTGTCGGAGGGAGGACAGACGCATGTAGGCAAGCCGGAATGAATCGCAGCAGATACCCTAGGGGGAACTGTGGATTACGATCAAGGCTCTTCTTGGAGCTTGGGATGAACTAGGAAATAATAGAGTGCCGGACACATCCTGGTGTCTACGACTGTTCGAGCGGTCCGCATAGAATGCTCGACGAAAAAATTTTAGCGTGGACTGGCCCTGAATGCAAGTTTCAAATCGCGCCCATGGGGGAAATGACGGAGAGGTTACAGATGTGCCTTGATTGAATGGCGTGCCCGTGCCACAATAGGCGAACTCTCATCACTTGTGACTCCCTGATGCGTCACAGATCTATTAAACGCTCCAGGAACCACCCACGCTGGTGAGCTCTTCCTGAACGTCCAGCTACCCTAATTCTTTTCTTTTGAGCATGGGCCTTAGCGCCTGCAGCGAACCTGGCTCAGTCGGGCTTCTTTCGTGCGTGGGAAGACCGGGTCGTTGCGACGTCTGGGAGGCAGCCGGTGTGGCCGGTGCCGGTGGTTGGCGTTCCTTCGACGATCGTGCAACTGGCACGGACGGACTTTGTCCGGCAATATACTTCGACGCATACGCTGACGTGAAACTACGACAACAGCAGGGGTGAACTTCATTCCATTTGCGCGGACTGAGTTCGACATCAATCTGCCTGCATACATCCAGCACAACACGCCCAAGGTGGTGAATGGAATGGGGGACTTCTCGTTTGTGGGGAAGTATCGGCCGTTTGCTGGGAACGCCGAGGCGGGAAACTACTCTACGCTGGTGCAACTGGCGTTCTCTGTGCCGACGGGGAGTTATAAGAACGGCATTGCGGTGTCGACGATTACGCCGACGGTAGTTGGCGGCAAGGGATTTGGGAAGTTCGTTGTCCAGTCTGCGTTGGGGACGGTGCTGCCTACGAGTTCGGTGCCGACGATCGACCGGACGATCCAATGGAACACGATCGGCCAGTACGAAGGCTGGGAAGTATTTCTGGCCTGAGCTTGAGGCGAATGCGAGCTATTTTCGCGGTGGTGCGAATGATGGAAAGAGCCAGGTATTTCTGACACCGGGACTGATGGTGAGCAGGATCAAGCTGCGGAATGATCCGAAGGACCGGCTGGGGCTGGTTTTGGGGACGGGCATGCAGATTGCGACGTCGAATTTTTATAGCTACAACCCACGGTCTGGTCCTGACAGGGAGGATTGCGTTCTAGCTGGGAGCGTGCGCCGACGGATATTCCTGCGGCTCTTCCCGGTCTGTTGGTTTCGGTGGAGAGTTGCGTCTAATATCAGAGGACGGGCTACTCCTCATATCGAAAGGTTTTGAAGCAGCGGCGCTCTTTTTGGACGCTGCGCGGACGATTGAGGGAGGCCGAGACCCTGATAAGGGGGATAGGGAGGATGCGTGGCGCACGCGAGCTTCAATGGACTTCGTGTATTGTCGCTGGAATCTCGCCGCGCGAAAGAGGTAGAGAAGCTGATTCGCACGTACGGCGGAGAGGCTATCGTTGTGCCTGCGATGCGCGAGGTAGGGCTGGAGTCGAACCAGGAGGCGCTGGAGTTTGCGGCCAAGCTGATCGAGGGCAGTTACGATCTGGTGATCTTCATGACCGGTGTCGGGGTGCGGGCAATGTTGGAGATCGCGCAAGCGCGCTTTGGCCGGGAGGAGTTTCTGACCGCGCTGCGCAAGGTGAAGATTGCCGCGCGTGGAGCGAAGCCCAGCTCGGCGCTGCGCGAGGTGAAGGTAGCGGTCGACGTAACGTCGGATGAGCCGAGCACATGGCATGAGCTGCTGCAGGCAATTGACGTGGCGTATGGCGATTCGCTGGGCGAGATGCATGTGGTAGTGCAGGAGTATGGCGCCTCCAATCCAGAGTTGTTGGCAGAGTTGAGCAGCCGCAGCCGCGAACTGACGAAGGTTCCGGTCTACCAGTGGGCGTTGCCGGAAGATCTCCAGCCGCTGCGAGAGTGCGTACTGGGCCTGCTGAACGGCATGGTGGATGTCGTCCCGGAGGAGCTGCGGGCCGCGTTACGGAAGACGGTGGTGGTATCGATTGGTCCCACGACATCGGAAGAGCTGGCGCATTATGGGATTGAACCGGACTTTGAGCCTTCGCGTCCGAAGATGGGCTTCATGGTGAATGAAGCGGCGCAGTATGCGGGCAGACTGCTGGAGAAGAAGCGTAACGGCGAGATGGAGGCCGTGGTGTCGCAGGCGGAAGAGGGTGAGCCGACCAAGGACAAGAAGGCGGTGAGAGTGCGACGGGTGGCACCCTCGACGTCGACGATGGCGGGGTTTCGCGATGGGTTGATTCAGATGGATTTTCTGCATGAGATCAGCAGCCGTATGGCGGCGGCCGACTCGTTGCATCTGGTGCTGGACCGGATCGTCGCCTTTATCGCCAGCGTAATCCCGTGCGACTCGTGCTTCATCTATGTGCTGGAGGACGAGAACCTGATGCTGCGCGCCTCGAAGAATCCGCATGCTGAGTTGATCGACCATATCGGTGTGCCGATAGGACAAGGAGTGACGGGGTGGGTGGCGAAGCACCGGCAGTCCGTAGCTATCGCCTCTGCCGCCTCCAACGACCCACGCTTCAAAGCCTTCAAGAACATTCCGGAAGATCACTTTGAAGCCATGTTGTGTACACCGATTCTCTGCGCCGGCCGCGTGGTCGGCGTCATCAACCTTCAGCACCGCATGTCGTACCGACACACCGCCGAGCAGGTCAGGCTTCTATCTACGCTGGGATTTCTTGTCGGCGCGGAGATCGAGCGCGCCAGGCTAGAGTCGGAGAACATGCAGCTCACGGGAAGGCTTGAGACCCGCAAAGCGGTAGACCGTGCGAAGAGTGTATTGCAACGCGACCTGTCTCTGAACGAAGAAGAAGCCTACCAAATGATGCAACGCGAGAGTCGTCAGCGCCGCAAGTCCATGCGTGAGATCGCCGAGGCGATTCTTTTAGCAGAAGATTTTAGGCGATCACCTGGATGACTCTTTAGGTTCTGAGAAGTCATACGACTTGGGCTATGTCTGACGGAGCGGGAGCCAGCGTGGCGGCAGATTCAAGGCATGAACAGCTGATGCTCCTTGGGAGTCGGCTAATTGTGGGAAGCTATCGCTTGCGGGCATGAGCTGTTATTGGACCCTGAATGGGCCCTTGGACAAAATGCCGAGAGCCAAGGTGATGCCACTCCTTTGGCGTGATGCAATGCTGATTAATCCGATTTTGGGGCCGGAAAGGGGCAAGAGCGCACAGAAAGAGTCGGAACGATGTCTTGTCGGCCGCGGGAATGAACATGATTGCGCCTATCCCCATAATGAGCAGACCGACAACCATCGTCCTCTGGTAACCGATTCTTTCCACCAGCTTCCGGAAAGAAGACCAAGGACCGCATAAGCAGTAAATGCAACCTGGACCAGCATAGCTTCGGCGTAGTTCAGCTCGAAGATCGACTTTAGATGAGGGAATGAGGACGTCGCTCAGCGATGTCAGAAATCCCCATATGAAGAAGAGAGTCGTGACGGCAGCCAAAGCGCCTCTGTAGAGTTAGTCGGAGCCTCTACTGACCCAACAGCGGAATTTGGGCGGGTAATCGACATCGCAGTTTCCTCGCGATCAGAAGAAGATGCGCATGCGCGCGTTCAGAATGACAGTCTTCGTCAATTGCGGTTGATTGGACGGATGTACAAGCACTTGTACGTCCGGGCCGATCTCGGTGTGTTGAGTGAGCCGTAGCCTGTAAAAAGCCTCGAAGATGTTTTCGTGTGGTTTGCTGAGGTCTGAAGGACGGGTAAACGTTAGTGCGGCTGCCAGCATATCTCCACGTCTCCCGAATGGATGTGTGTCAGCCAACCCAATTCCATTCGACATTCTCAGCGAGGTTCCGGTAGAGGTCCCGTAGCCAAACCGTCCAAATGGGACCAGACCATTGGCAAACTCATGATCAAATTCGAGCTCGACACCATGTCCGCTGCCCGAAGTCTTCGTATCATCACGCCAGACTGTGACGCGGTAGACATGATTTTGATGCCCTGGCGATCCTGAGAACCAACCCAGTTCCACGGCGTTCATGTATTTCTTATCCGCCAGGGTCGCAATATTGCTCTGCTGCGATCCTTCGGTATCAGCTGTTACCGCATGGACATAGACGTGCCGCGTGGCTTGGTACTCCATAGCTGCACCGCCCGTCCACGCTCCATCGGATGGAACTGCAATCGACCCGTCATTCATCCCGTTCAGAAATTGGTTACGCTCGTCGTTATTGAACATGCTGAGAGTGATGTGTTGATTCGGATGAATCTTGCCCACATAAAATGACAATCGCTTATGTAAGAAGTCCTGGCGGTAGTAGAGAAGGTTCAACGATATTGGTCGTGCCGGCCCATATCCGGAAAGACAGTTGATGAGGGTTGTAGATCCGAGGGCGTCGCTGAGATTGAATTGCTGACTGATACCGATATTGGTGCTGCCGCGCACCAAAAGCGAAAAGGAACCTGCCGTGCTGCCCTTGTCATACAGAGGCATCGCTCCAGTCAGATCGAACCTCCCACTCGCCTGGTTGTGACGCACACTCTCTGGAGTATCAACCGCGTATTGGTTTAGGAGTGTGTAGGTAAGCCCGAGCTTAAGACTCTCCCAATCGAACAACCACCGGGCCGCTTGTGTGACTCGGTCCGGCACTTCATCGAGGCTCTGCGAGCGTAGCAGCGGATTCGGCTTGTCCAGAGCCTGCGCCCTGATATAGGAATCCAACTCTTGGTTAAGAAACTCGGAAGAGTTGGCAGGAGGCCGATTCTGCTCCGCCTGAAGTTGTAGAGGCAGAGTTGCTGCCGGATCTCCCTGGCTGGGTTGCTGTGCGTAAAGCGTAGTGCCAAGTGAGCTCAGAAGGAGCCCACAAATGCAACGACGAAATTTATGTATATTCGGCCGATGCCCGCCTCGCGTAAAAATTCTGACCTTCGTTTCCGATAGTTCCATTTGTCTCGCAATCCGCCAGGGTATTTTGCTGCTGCGTGGCACCTGTCACCTAGAGTGCCATAATTTGTTACGACGCCATAACCGGTTTTTACCTTAGAAGCAACGTTGCCGAGCCTCTAGTATCAATCGACTTCTTTTGTCGATTCCGACTCCGATTTGGTCGGACCTATGGGGATTCGAACACTCAATGTGCCTCACATCGGGTACTCCAGATGTCCGGGCAAGGAATGGAAATCACTTCCTCCGATATGTTGAGGATCTCGCAGTTTGAGGCTCAGCCAGTCATTCTTGAGATGTTTGAAGAATGATTTCCGGCAGAAGACGGTCAAAGCTAACTCGGAGAAACTCATCAACTCGGTTCTATCCCTGCATAATTTGGTGCGCAGGGTAGTGCCTTGAAAGGAGTCGATGAGATATCGAGCAAGTTCGTCGGCGTTGGAGAATCCAGATACCCCGTTTGTGCCTTGAGCCTCGCGAATGATCATTGCGATAGATGCAGCCCAACGGTCAAGATATTCGTGAGCCGCCTCGCGCAGTTGCCGATGAGGCAGCCATTCTTGAACTTCACCTTCGCATATTCATACGCTATGTCTTCGAAGTGCTTGCGAAGACTGCCAAGTGGCGGTCCTGGGCCACTTGGCAGTCCTGTGGCGCAAATGGTGTCCGTGTAACCGACGCCTCCATCGTTGGATGAAACGGAGATCCATCATGCTTCTTGCAATGAGTTTGCCAGCGTTCACGAGCCTGCATGTCAGCATATATTTGGACGACTCGATGTAGTCGTGAACAATGCTGGCTATGGTGTCATGGGCACCTTTGAGGAGCAGGCATCGGAGCAGTTCGTCGGACAGATGGATGTGAACTTCTGGGGCATGGTGAATGTCTGCCAAGTCGCTCCCGATACTTCGCAACAGCGCTCGGGTCACATTATGAATGTGACCTCGATTGGAGGGAGACGCGCACGTCAGGGACTATCGGGATATCAGACGGCGAAGTTCGCCGTCGAAGGTTTCAGCGAGTTGCTGTTTCACGAGCTGAAGGCGATCGATGTAAAAATGACCCTCGTGGAGCCAGGCGGCTTCCGAACCGACTGGGCCGGTGCATCGATGACATTTACAGAGTCGATGAAAGAGTATGAACCAGCAATCAGCCCCTTTCGTGAATTCATGAAAAACTACGCGGGCACAGAGCCTGGCGATCCTGTAAAAGCTGCCGGCGTGCTCTTTGCGATCTCACGAATGGAGGAGCCTCCGATGAGGCTGGTATTAGGCAGGTTTGCCAAACAACACATGAAGAAGGGTATGAGATGAGCCTTGCGGAGTTGGAGCGGTGGAGTGAACTGACGCTATCCACCGATTTCCGGGATGCGGAGGCGCATGCTTTGCCGAAGTAATGCGTGGCAGCCGCAGATTAGTCCTGTGAATATATGGTTCGCTTATCAACAACAATCTTTGAAGGCGCTCCAACCGTACAAGCCCTTCTCATTCTTGCTCAACGCGCTCATTCTCTAGCAAATTGGAGCCCCTCATGGGCGTGCCTGTATCATTTCATCTCAGGGGTAGAGAGACATTTTTTATCGAGCACACGACCTCTTGGATGTCATTACGGTAACGAGACGCAACTCATTGAAACCAGTTGGAACAGACTGCTCTCTGCACCACTGATTACACAGAAATTTCCTCTTATTGGACGCCTAAAGGACGATCCGCAAAGATGAGATTGCCTATACTCGTTTGCCTTCTGCTCTTGCGCAGAAATCCTTCATTAGTTGCGGTTGAAGGTGCTTGAAAAGGCTGCTGAGGTTACGAAACGGTATGGCTTTTTCTTTTGGAGAGATCACTCGTAGGCTGTATGAAGAGGTAGAAAAACGCGGACGGTCGTTCCGTGCCTGTCAGATTCGCAACTGCTCTCGATGTCGATTCGTCCGCCGTGCCCCTCTACGAATTGCTTTGCGACAAATAGCCCGATTCCCGTTCCGACCGTGGCCCGGGTCGTGAAGAACGCGTCGAAGACCTTGGGCAAGTCCTTCGGTACAATTCCGACTCCATCGTCTTCAACCGTCAGGACAATGCCGTCTTCTGCACTAGAGGCATCGCAAACGGAAACTGAGAGAGTTCCGCCGGCGGGGATCGCATAGATTGCGTTCGCGATAAGGTTAGAGATTACCTGCATCATCTCGCCTCGGCGAAGCACGACCTTTGTCGAAGGACCGAGTGATCTCCTGACAGTGATGCCGGCGGCAATACAGCGCGGTTCGTAGATGGTGAGCGCATGTTCTGCGATCTCCTCGACTGATGTCAGGTTCGCCGCGGCGTGCTCGCGATAGTACCCAAGTGTTTGTTTGGCGATATGCGAGACGCGTCCGAGCTCGTCTTCTGCCATCGCCAGGAAGCCGCGCCCATTGTCGTCTGTGATCTTTGGCCGGAGTAGGTAAAGAAGATTCGTCACCGCTTCGAGCGGATTATTGATCTCATGCGCAATCGTTGCAGCCATCCGTCCCGTTGCCGCGATCTTCTCCGCCTGCAGCAGAGACTGCTCCATTCGTTTGCGGCTTGAGACATCACGAAGGATTTTAGATGCTCCAATTACCCGGCCCTCTCCATCCTTAATCGGAGAGACTGTGAGCGACACATCGATTTGACTTCCGTCTTTCGCGAGCCGGACGGTCTCAAAGTGCTCGATCCGTCGCCCAGCGCGAATGTTTTCGATGATCGTCTTTTCGTCCGAGTGAAGGTGTTCCGGAATCAGCTTGAGGATTGAAGTCCCAATGATCTCCTCCGGGGAGTATCCGAAGACCTGTGTGGCAGCGTTGTTCCAGCTAGTAATAATGCCATTCAGGTCTTTGCTCACAATCACATCGTCCGAGGACGCCACGATAGCTGCAAGTTCGCCAAGATGCCTCGCACTCTCTCGCAACCCCGCTTCGGTCTTCCGAATCGTCGTAACATCGCGGATTGTGCCCAGGACTCTGCCTCGTGAGCCATCTGTCTCGGGTTGAAGATCTCCATTGACCTCGATACGTCGAAGAGCACCGTCAGGGCGATACATCAGCCCTTCAAAGTGGAACGGCTCGCCCCTTTTCAGCGTGTGCTCCATGGCCTGTCGGAAGATATCACGATAGTCAGGATGCACGACCTCGCTTAGGAAGGAGGCGCCGTTGATTGGCCCCTGATCCCGCGTACGCCCGAAGATCTCGTACATCTGATCGTTCTCCCAGCTTCCGCTGTCTCCCAGCGTGTCCCAGACAAAGACTCCCAGCTTCGCAACCTCGGTCGCCAGCTTCAGTCGAGTCTCACTTTCACGAAGTCTGCGGGCTCCCATCACGGTCTCGGTCATGTTGCGGAAAGCATCGTAAACGCCTCCGATTCTGCCGTTCTCGTATACGGGAATTAGGGAATAGCTGAAGTATTGATCCTCCAATACACCGTTGAGAAGGATCGGGATGAACATGTTGTCCCGCACTGCCGTCTCACCCCGGTACAAACAAGCTTCGAGATCGGCGCTCACTAAGTCCCACGCCTCACGGAAGACGTCACAGTACAGGGCACCGAGTGCATTTGGATGTTTCTCAGTCAGAGTCGAAATCGCTGAGTCGTTGTAAAGAAACACCATCTCCGGTCCCCATGACAAAATTGTCGGAAAGGGCGAGTGCAACATAAGATTGGTGGTTGCCAGCAGAGTTTCAGACCAGACTTCAATCGGGCCCAAGGGGGTCTGTGACCAGTTGTAAGAGCGAATTCGCGCAGCCATTTCACTTTGCCCGGTAATCAAATGGTTTACTCGGGTTGTAAGGGCTTCTTCATGCATGGTCTATCGGCTCAGCTCATGTTCTCAAGGCTCTAATATCTTAAAGCAAACCCATATCCGCCATCTGTCCGCAGCCACACCGACTGGACATTTAAAGGCTCTAACACCCTAAAGCTACTCCTTATTCCACATCAACGAGAGATTGTCTGCAAACCAGAGCTTTGCCCGACCCGCCCCGCTGCATCCAACATTCCAGGAGAACTTATGGAGAACCTCTACACGATGCGGGACCCAACGAAGCAGTATCCTACCCCGAAGTTCAAACATCAGCCGCAGGATGTGCCGGGACTTGCCAAGAAGATGTCTCCACAGCCCGACCACGGCGAGACGAGCTATGTTGGCAGTGGGCGTCTACCAAATCGGAAAGCTCTGATTACCGGGGGTGACTCCGGTATCGGCAGGGCTGCCGCGATTGCTTTCGCGCGTGAGGGAGCGGACGTGGCCATCAGCTATCTTCCGAGCGAGGAGGCCGATGCAAAGGAAGTGATTGCTCTGATCGAAAAAGAAGGGCGCCAGGCCGTCGCGATTCCCGGAGACATCCGCAGCGAAACCTTTTGTAAGAAGCTAGTGGCGCAAGCTCATCGGAAGCTCGGCGGCCTTGACATTCTTGCACTTGTTGCGGGCAAGCAACACGCCGTCGAGAAGCTCGCCGACATCACGACGAAGCAGTTAGAGGAGACATATGAGGTGAATGTCTTTGCCCTCTTCTGGATCTGCAAGGCGGCGCTGCCCATCATGCCTCCGGGCGGCTCGATCATCACCACAGCCTCTATTCAAGCAACTCATCCGAGCCCTTCTCTGCTCGACTACGCACCCACCAAGGCAGCGATCCTTGCTTTCACTCGTGCGCTTGCACGGCAGGTTGCTGAGGACGGCATTCGTGTTAACTGCGTTGCTCCGGGTCCGGTGTGGACCCCGTTGCAGATCAGTGGTGGTCAGCCGGACAAGAAGATACCTGCGTTCGGATCTGAGACGCCGATGAAACGGCCAGGACAGCCCATCGAGATGGCTCCGCTTTACGTGCTTCTTGCTTCACAGGAATCGAGCTACGTCACCGGGGAGGTATATGGTGCGACTGGCGGACTCGAGGTGGGATGAGCCGAGGTTCGGCTAGGTACTTCTTTAGATGGCAAGGAGCAGCTGTAATAGCCATTAGCTCTTTCTGATCGCCCATGCGCCGATGCTGGCGGCGAGCCTGCCTCGTAAGGTGCCATCGGCACCGGCGTCCGCCTCTTTTCATCCTCGATTATGGTCGCACTTGCCGGGAAGATTGCGGGAAACGCGAGAGAAAGCCCTCCGATGCCAGGGCCATAACTTTTTGCGACTAAGCCCGCGATCGCAGTACAGAGTCCCCGAAAGACAAAGCACACGAGATACTCGTGTCCGCGAGTTTCTTCGACTGAACCGAGGTTGAATTCGATCCTCTTCATCGGCTACCCCCTAGCCAATGCCGAGTCCGAGCAAAACCAGATCGGCATGGCGCCCAGCGAGGCTCCAACGCTAAAGGTCGGTAGCGTCTAAACAACTAACTCACTGCAAAGGGCATACAGAAAAAATGCCGGAGCGTCCATCATCATGGAGCGGGCTTAAATGCGGCATATTCTTTCCCGGCATGCCGCAGGGTCAAGCCCAAAGTCGCGAGCGCGACCGAGGGCAGCTCCAAGGAGTTCCGCGAAACTCTTAGGCCGAAGTATGTCTGCGAGGATCGAAAAGAAGCTTACGACCAGACCGCCAACAGGAAAACGGATGAGGACGTCTTCCATAGATCGACCTCATTTCGCATTCTTTTCAGCCTTTTTGATGAGCGTGTACGCAGCATCAACACCCTTGCAACCGAGTAGGTTGTACTTCTTCCCTTCGAGATTGTGATAGTTGACAAAGAAGACCTGGAGTTCGTCGAGCCATTTGCTCGGGAGGTCCTTCAACTTTCGAACGTTGGCATACATATGGTTCGCGTTAGCTACAGCGACCAGCCGGTCATTCCGAATCTTCTTCTTCCCATCAATCTGCTCACCTTCGATCACGCCGATCAGACGTGAAAGAACCAAACACCCCGGATAAGCCGGTTCATCCATAAGAAGAAGAACGTCGATGGGATCGCCGTCTGGAGCAAGCGTTTTGGGAAGGAATCCGAAGTCGTACGGGAATGTCATACCGGCGGGAAGTACCTTCTTGAGAGCGAATACGCTCAGATCGCGGTCGAAAGCGAACTTGTTCCGGCTGCCGGCGGGAGTTTCGATGACGACCTGCAAAAGATCGTCTTTTGTGGTGGGTTTCAGCTTTGTCGGGCTAGCCAGAAATTTCATACAACTCCAAGGGGAAGTGGATTATTAACAGAACGTTTCAATCTGCTTGGACACAACTCAGATGCGTGGAGTTGGCCTCCTTGCCAAATGGTTGTCTTCGATGGGTGTTTCGGACGCAAAACAAGCATCGAAATCAACAGCGAAGGAGCGAAGGTTCACTCCCGATGATGAGGGATTCTGCATCTCAAGAGTGAGGATCGTTCTCGACCATGCACTTTGAACAAACAGAGCTACTAAACATCGCCTTTGAGATGGACGGCGCGTCATCTGGATCGGCAGCATTCCTGCTTCACGGGTGGCCAGATGCTCCGGTTGGCTGGACGCATGTTGCTTCGAAATTGCAAGAGCAAGGATACAGAACTGTAGTGCCCTATCTGCGGGGGTCGTACCCGACAGAGTTTCGATCGCAAGCCACGCCTAGGTTTGCGGGAGCTGTGGCAATGGCGCAGGACGTTATCGATTTGGCGAACAAGTTGGGAATTGAGCGATTTGCTGTCGTTGGACACGACTGGGGAGCCCGAATCGCCTATACACTCGCGGCGCTTTTTCCGGAACGTCTTCGTGCCATTGCAACACTCGCATTGGCGTACCAGCCGTGCGGTGAGTTTCATTTGGGAAGCTTCGTCCAATCGAAGCAATTCTGGTATCAGTTCTTTCAATGTACAAATGCGGGAGCTGAAGCGGTACGACGAGATCCCGTTGGGTTCGCTCGAATTCAATGGGATACCTGGAGTCCTCAAGGATGGTTTGCCGAGGAGGACTTCAAAGCCGCGAGTAAGCATTTCGATAAGCCTGACTGGGCAGAGATCACTTTGAATGCATATCGATCTCGGTATCTCGCCGGCGAGATTGTTGACTCCCGATACGATGAATTGCAAGCAAAACTGAAGAGCGTCGAGCTGATTGAAGTCCCGACCATCATGATTCAAGGTGCCTCAGATTTCTGTGATTTGCCGCCTGCTTCAGAGGGCCAGGAAAGGCATTTCCTGCGGGGCTATGAGCGAATTCTCTTAGAAGGCGTCGGCCATTTTCCGCATCGGGAAGCTCCTGCAGCAGTCATTGATGCCACGTTGCGACTGCTGAGTCAGGTCGAGGCGGATCACGGAGAATAGGAACACCACTCCGCCCCTACGCGCCCTGAATAACTGACAGAACTGCGTTCACTCGTGGCAAGTGTTCAAATCTCAACCCGTGCTACGGAGAGAATCCCCGTCGACGGTTGCGTACTCTGATGAGCTGATTCGAAGCGAGCTCGGTGCCGTTTGGGGTTCGAAAGGAGAGTTGAAGCCACCCAGCTCGGCATCACCATCTCTGACCGAAGGTCGGTTACGTGACCGCTTCCTCCTGCGTGATTAGAATGAATGCCTGCACGGCGCGTCTCATCAAGGAGAACCGAATGGCCGACAACACCGTACTTCCCCCCGCAGCAGAACTCGCCGCAAAGAACAAATCGCACTTTCCCAACGAGAGGCCCGAATATCGCCAGGCTCGCAACATCCTCCTCGCCGAGGAGATCGAACTCCGGCGCCATATCGAACGCGTCGCCGTACTCCGCCGCGCCCTTCCCCCCGGCGGCGGAATCCGTGAAGACTATAGGTTCGAAGGCCATAGTGGCACGGTCCGCCTCTCTCAGCTCTTCGGCGACAAGGACACTCTAGTTATTTACAGCATGATGTTCGGCCCGCAACGCGATCGAGCCTGTCCCATGTGCACCGCAATGCTCACCTCGTGGGAAGGCACCGCCAGAAATCTGCGCGAGTGCGTCGCCCTTGCCGTCACTGGACGTTCTCCAATCGAGCGCCTCCTCGACTTCAAAAAAGAACGTGGCTGGCAGAACCTGCAGATCTACTCCGATACAAAAGGCGACTACACCCGCGCCTATGTCAGCGCCGAAGATGGCGACGTCCCCGGCCTCACTATCTTCACTCGCGAGGATGGCACAGTCCGCCACTTCTGGAGCGGAGAGATGAGTGGTGAGATGGCCGACCCTGGCCAGGACCCGCGCGGAGCTCCTGACCTCGATCCCTTGTGGACGATCCTTGACCTCACACCCGCGGGTCGCGGTTCCACCTGGTATCCAAAGCTCGAATACGCTGGCCTGACAACGATCAAGTAACCTCGAGGTATTCGGCAGGCGGTGTCGTCCGTGTGACCTGGAGCCTAGGGTTTCCAGATCGTGAACTCTGCGCAATTGGCAGTCGCTTAACGGGGTTTGTCACAAATCTCGATCATTTCGGCATTGGAATTGACACTGCCTTGCCAGCGCCGCGTTCGGCTACCCAGATCGTGTCGCCAGCGGGCTCGACTGCGGTTGGTGTCTTGAGTCCTTCCTTAATGACCCTGACGCTGGCCTTATCACCAGCGACGGTAATAACGTCAATCTTGCCGCTGCCATTCTCGGCAATGAGTAGCTTGCCGTTGACTGCGCGCATGCCATCCGGCCCTTTTACGGGCTGATCCATCCAGATGTCGACTGGTTGCCCCGGCTTGCCGGCGGCGTCCACCGGGATGCGGTAGAGCTTGTTGAAGACCACATTATTCACGTAGAGCGTGCCGTCCAAAAAAGTAATTCCGTCAATGCCGTTGAGCGTGCGGGCTTCCAGAAACAGTTCGGCGGTGGTAGCACCGGCTGGCAGCCTGTAGATTTTGCCGTTGGCTGTGTCGCTGATGTAAAGCGCCTTGTCGGGGCCGACTGAGAAATCGTTGCACGTACTATTGTCATCAAGCAGGTTCCAACGAAGCTTTTGGGCGCCTGTGGAGAGATCAAATCCCCTCAGGGCGGTATGACGCTGCACCGGCGTTGTGCCGGGCGTGGGGGTCAGTTGACACGCCCACAACGTGTTGGTAGCGGCATCGGCAAGCATGCCGAAGAAAAAGATGCCAGCGCCTTCAGTACTGGCATCAACGAACTTTTCGGCAGTGGTCGAGCCTGGGCGCACTTTATAGACGAATGGAGTGCTCGCGCTTCCGACGAACAGTGTGCCGCCCGGTGCGAACGTCAAGCTTTCTGGCTGAGATTTCGCATCCACGATAAGAATCTCGGCGGCAGACGCAGCCTGTGAAAGGGCCGCCAATAATGTGATGCAGGCAGCAAGCTGTCGTGCAATTGAATTGGACATAGTCAATCTCCTCACCGTTTTGGCCTTCCATGCCAATCGATACATTTCTTCCAAACCGGTTGTCATAAAGACATATATACGGAGTCAGTCTCGTATACTTTCGGTTCAGATTAGCAGGCTTTAGCTCTTTCGCCGATTCACTTGTATTCTGTTATTGACTTTTTAAGTGCGGAGACTCAGCGTCGCCAGCGCAGATCAGCCCACTCTACAATCGCCATCCCTTGACCATCGAGTACGTTCAAATCTTCAACCGACAGTGAGGAGCTCCTCGAAGAAGCCACCGATCTGACGTTCTCGATCGACGAAGTGAATCTCCAGAATCCAATGCCGCTTCTGACCTTTTTCATCCAGCGAGCGCATCGACACATGACTCTTAGGATGAACGTAAAGCGTCACTTTGCCATCGGATTCTCTCGTGGGGAAACTGTCCGATCAGGTGTCCGGCAATAGGCCCACCGAATTCCCATCCGAATTTTGTTGCCAGAGACGTGGCATAGTTGAAGAGTTCCTTGCTGGTGATGTGCGGATTGTCATTGAAGTACCGCTTTCCCTCCGCGAATGCCTCCCCTACATCGTGTTGCATCTTCCGCTTCAGAGGATCGGAGCCGAGGACAAACGTCCGGCCAAAATCCGCTTCCCATTCTTCGAATACAGGACCGAGGTCCAGAAACAGGATGTCGTCTTCTCCGATCGTCAGGTCTGGAGGATTGTCAGCGTAGGGGAGCAGTGTGTTCTTTCCAGCACGGACAATCCGCTTGTGCCAGTAGGTAGTAATTCCATACATCTCTTTGGCAAGAGCGTAGATGTCTGCGTTGAGACTGCTCTCAGTGATACCGGGGCGGATGAGGTCGCGCGTTTTTACCTCACGAAATAGCTGTTGGGCTTTGCTCTGAGCTTCGAGAAGTTCTGAAGCTCGTTTCTCTTCCGACTCCGCCATCTCATCCTCCACAAACGATGCCTAATTATCCTCGATCTTCTACTCTGGTATCTATGTCTTCTCTCTACGACGTGCACGGAATCGATCTGGACTCACAGACCCGCTGCACTCACTACAACTCGCGCTTGGATATCATCGCAATCAAGATGAAGTGTTGCGGAGTCTACTATGCCTGCAAGGACTGTCACGATGCGTTAGCCGACCATTCGATAGAAGTGTGGCCACACAGCGAATGGGATCAACCAACGGTGCTCTGCGGGGTCTGCGGGACAGAACTGAGCACCAGAGAATATCTGAATTGCGGCAACGTCTGCCCAGAGTGTCGGGCGGGGTTTAATCCAGGATGCAGGAATCACTATCACTACTACTTCGAGATGGCAGAGTCGATAGATCAGGAAGACTGAATATTGGGCAGAACCTCCTGCTCACTATGCGGTGTAGCTGCGCCCCAGGCCGAGTGCTGCCAACCCCTTCCGGTAGGTAATGGAACTTCGGTCTGCGGGAAAGTGCGCCTCCTCCTGCAGATTCAAGGGTAGGTCTTCCGGGAACTGCCGTTCGACGATGGCGATATCTTCGGCAAAGACCTGGTAGTTGAAGTCGAGCGTCTCTTCGATAGAAGAATGCTTGTCGAAGTTGCGGCAGATCGGAACGAACAAGCGTGTCTTCCGGGCTGATACCGGCGACGCAGCGTTCATGATGTGAAGCAGACCGCCTCCGGGGAAGGTAACAGTTAGTTTCGCGGTGAAGGGGTGGAATACCTCGAACCGCCTGTGCCACTGAAAGCTGGGTGGATTCAGATGCTTGTAGGCGTGTGAGTAGTTACTGACCGTGCTGATGTAATCGGCGACGAATCCACCCGGAGTCCTGGTGACTTTGTAGTCGGGGACCACCGGGTTGTCCGGTTCACCGAAGCTCTCCTTATGCACGAATGCGAAGTGGCTGACATCGAGGAAACCCTCGATCTGACGTCCGGCCGCAGCCTCAATGGCCACGCTGTCGGGTAGTACTTGCAGATAATCTTTATCGTCCCACTCTTTCATCTCAGGCAGCGGAAGCGGGCCGTTGTCGACCAGGCGCACCCAGATCAGACCATAATGCTCCTGCGCCTGGTACATATCGAGCCGCAGCCGAGGGGAGATCGCTCCGTTGGGATGGGCTGGGATGCAGGTACATCTGCCTTCGCGGTCGTAGCGCAGCCCGTGATATTTACAGATGATCTCATCGCCTTCGACGTGACCGAGGCTCAGAGGAACTCCCCGGTGGTAGCAGATATCTCTCGCGGCGGCGACGGAGCCATCGGAAAGACGATAGACCACAACTCTCTCATCGAGAAGTCGGGCGGCATAAGGCTTGTCGGCGACTTCGTGCGAGAAGGCGACCGGATACCAGAAGGGAGCAAGTGCCTGCCAATCAGCCTCTGTGAAAGTACATCCGCGAGGCAGTCTGGCCATGCTTGTCGCGTCCGAAGCGTGAAGCTCAGAGGTTGGAACAAAAGATGTGGAGGTCGCCATACATCATTATGAACGCAGGCGTCCCCCCGAATCAATCTATGAAAGTTTAGGCGGTCTTCAAGAACCGCATCGCAGCCGAGTTCATGCAATACCGGAGACCGGTTGGGCGAGGACCATCATCGAAGACGTGGCCCAGGTGAGCATCACACTCACGACAGGACACTGCCGTGCGCTCCATCCCCACGCTCATATCGCGTATCTCGACGATGTTCTCTTTGGCGATCG